>ERZ772955.1597-NODE-1597-length-13744-cov-3.373439_pt1 | contig 13744 bp, 10 predicted proteins | sample MGYA00511133_ERZ772955 | MGnify/ENA primary metagenome ERZ772955 (study PRJEB29015, sample SAMEA2737914) | human oral metagenome | biome: human oral; feature: human-associated habitat; material: dental | place: China | collected 2149 ... | reverse complement strand
ATTGGCGGTTGGTTCTGCATAATAACCACGGATAGTTACAGGCTTTCCTCCCTTGTTGTCTGGAATAGATTTCATACTGACAAGATAGATCTTTCGTGTTGCTGTACTCTTTTCCGTGAGTTCCTCCATAGTGATATCTGCTTTAGTTGAAGCCAGTTCTTTCAATCCTTTTTCCCAATAACTCCAAAAATCAGTAGGAGTAGTTGCTTTTACTGGTACATTCTTTGGATCAACCCCGATGTTATAAGAGCATATGTCATTGTTATTAACATTCGCAGTCAACCTATAGAACCCCGGTTCCTGTAAATCATCGAAGACTAAGTCTACATGCTTTGTCTCGCCGGCTGCAAGGGTTACATTCTTCATATAGGTTTTATAGACAGTGTGTGTTTGGGTATCGGCATCTACCATGTCTTTCGTCAGTGTGACTTTGTAAGGCACCATTACTTCAACAGACTCAATGTTTATCATTGTCATGCCAAGTTTCGGGGTGGCTTCATCGGCTTCCCAAGCTTTGATATCTTCGTCATCATATTGTGCAATTACATTGTATTCTTTTGCAGGATCAATCAAATCAATGCTCAGAAGCGTGTAACCTAAACCTGAAACACGTAGCCCTTCTTTCTTAATGGCATTGATCCATTCGTCTGAAAGCGTATATTCAAAGTTGCTTCCATTATTAAACTTAGCAGAAGCAAGGCCAGATAAAGCCGTATAATTAGCCATAATTTTCCCTTGGGCCATGCTAAATCCTAAACCAGAATAGGTCATTCGAAGTTTCATTCCAGCTTTGGCATTGGAGAAGATGGCTTGTATTGCTGCCGGTTTCATAAAGACACTGTTTTTGTTTGCACCACTCCAACTGATGATTTCATTTCCTTTCCACACGTTGGTCACGGCATTTCCCTTGTTTTCTGACGAGTTCTTAACTACCAGATGGTGAAGATCTACTTTTGAAAGGCTATATCCTATACCCTTAATAATAAGTTCTTTCGTCTGCAACTCAGCCAACATCTCCTCGGTGATAGTTGTTTTGAAGGTGTAAGGAGCTTCAGTTATCATATATTTTTCATCTACTCCAGCCAAGGTTTTCCAGTTTCCATTCTGCAAAAACAATAGATGCTCTTTACCGTTCAAGCCATTTAATGTCAAGCTTAGTTTGTCACCAACACGTGCCAAGGCAAACTTTGCAGCATCAATCTGTTGATAGCAGCTCCAACTATCCATTTTAAGATTGCCTTTCCAAACGTTTATTGTAACGTCAACATATTCATTTTTGTCGGTAAGATGTTTCTTGAAAAAAGTCAGACAGTCGTTATACCAGCTTGTGGGTACTTCGTGTTTACATTCACTATTGACAACATATTGCTTGTCTGTTACTTTCAGATTGTTGTATGGTGCAAAGTTTGTGTGCGGCGGACATACGGGGTCTTGCAAACCAATAGCAGTCGAAACTGGACATGTTATGTAGGAAGCAAGGTTTTTGGTATCAAAGTAAGAGAGGAACTTATACATCGCTTCATCGCTCAGGTTTAATGCCTTTTGCTGTTTCTTTGCAACTGAAGCTGGCCATGCACCAACTTTGAAATAGTCGGGAAAATCCCCCATAAACTGAATGGAAGGGGCTATGGCTTTGATACGATTATCAAGTGCTGCTCCCGCAATGGTCAGTGCTCCACCTTGACTTCCGCCCATCATGAAGATATTGTCTTTTTGAACTTTCTCACGCGATGCAATGAAGTCAATGCCTCGAATGACATCCATATAGGCCCCTCTATAGTAATAGTTGTCCTTATTTCCAAAGTGATAGGCAAACCAGTCGCCATAGATGTTCTTGTTTTCTCCTCTGTTATTGATGACCTGTCCACGCACAGAGAGGTTCAATTCAATCCAGTTTGCATTCTGATCTCCATTCGGACAGAAGTTAAGTGCAGGTATTTTTGCATCACTGTCATAGCCGTTTTGTGTGATGATGACAGGGTAATTGCCCGATGCAACGGGTTCGGCGTAATAGCCATGGATAGTGACAGGCTTGCCATCTCCATCGTCGATAGACTTCATTTCCACAAGATATACATTCCGTTTTGCAGTGGATTTCTCCTCGATTTTCGTCAGTTTATATTCCGGAGCAACCTTTGCTAAGTCAGCTTTTGCCTTATTCCAGAACTCCATGAAGTCACTTTGTGCATCAGAAGGCGAAGAAATCGCCGTCGGTTGCATACCAATATTGAAGTCGGCAAGTTCACCATAATTTGCTGTTACTACTGCATGATAGAACCCTGGCACGAGATCTTTCAGTTGAATTGCAACACTTTCAGTCTTTCCCGGTGCTACTTTAATATGCTGTGTGTAAGTCTTGAAGTTACGGTAAGCATCTGTTCTGAGCATGACACTCACCGTTACGTCCTGCTCTTTGCTTTCCAAACTCTGAATTTCTACGCCAATCGAAGGCGTTTCTCCTTGCTCCCAACACTTGATGTCATTCTTGTTTATCTTGCAGATGAGCGTTGGTATTTGTGTGGGATCAATGATTTCTACGCTATTTAAGACGAAACCTATTCCCGAAACAACACATCCCTTGGCCTGTAATTGAGCTAGCATGTCTAATGTAACGGCGTATTCGAAGTAGGTAGAAGCCAGTTGTTTGTACTCTTTTCCATCGGGCATATCTTTCCAATCACCTGTGTTGAGGTGAGCCATAGCCCCAATTGACAGTTCAGAGACATTGAAACGGAGTTTGTTTCCCACTTTCACGTCATCGAATAATGTATGGTCTAAGGCTTGCCAACCATTCGAAACGGCTCCCGACCAGTCTATCATTTTCTTGCCGGTCCATAATGATTTTACGGGATTTCCTTTCTCCGCGTCGCTCGTTTTCACTTGATGTATCAAATCGATACTTGTGATAGTATAGCTTATTCCCTTTACAATCAAACCATTAGCCTTTAGCTCTTTAAGCATGTCTGCAGTGATTTTCCATTTCATTTCGCAAGGAGTTTCGCCGATAGTCTTGCCGGCTTCAACTCCGGGAAGTGTCTTCCAGGTTCCCGTATTGAGCATGATTAGTGCAGAACTACTTGACGTTTTTGAAATGGTCACCGAGATTGTGTTCCCTACTTCAGCATTAGCGAAATTGCCTGCTGCGACAGATACCCAATTACTCCAACCCGCATCCATCTCTTGAATGCCACTCCATAGATTGGTTTTCACGTCAACCAAAGCCGCCTTTACACTTATTGAAAGCAACAGGTAAAGGAAGATGAGATAATACTTTTTCATATTTATGTTTATTGTTTAAGTTGTCTTGTTTTCTAAGGTGCAGATTCTATGGGGAAAGATTGCTTCAATCGCCCCTGTTACTTTTTGCAGGCTAAAGGTAATACAACCTCGTCATAGCATGTTCTTCAATTGATTTTGAAGACTTCCTTTATGGCGAAATACACATTTGGGAATAAAAATTACTCAAAAGGGTAGGTGGTTTGACTCTTTTTCTTAACTTTGTATGTAGAATATAGACATGTGCTTCATTTCAGAAAGACAAACAAATGAAACTTACTTGTTCGTAATATTGTTATATCAATCTATTTTAATCAAAGGCATGAATAAGATATTTCGTTTATTTCTTCTCTTCATCATAATAGTTATAGGGGCCCCTGTGAGTGCACAATATAACTTTCGGAATATTGATATTCGAATGGGATTGCGTAATAATTATGTGCGAACCATTGTGAAAGACAGTCAGGGCTTTGTATGGTTAGGCACACTCAACGGACTCTCACGCTATGATGGGTTTCGCATTCGCAATTATGATATTGTGCAAAAAGACGGAAAAATCAACAACAATATTCTCAGAATTGCTCAAGATAAGCGTCAAACGTTGTGGATTACGACACTTGATGGATGTTTGTTTTGTTATGATAAGGAAAGAGATGGCATTTATAATGATGCTGCAAACAGGCTGGCTCGTTTAGGTATTCACAGCCAGGGAGCAGTGTTTGTTGACGCAGATCATAATCTGTGGTGTGCTTCAACAGGTGTACTTTACTATTATGTTTTTGATGATCATCGCCTTTTCTCAATGCCTGTAAAAGAAAAGATTATCTCGGTGTCCTGCAGAGATGGTGTCGCTTTTGCATTGACAAATAAGGGAAAAGTGTATCGGGTGAACCCTCGGCAGAATAGCATTTATTTCATGGGCTCATATCCTTTAAGTAGCCAAATAAAGGATTTGAACATGTTTCAAGACGGTAAACACAACCTGTGGTTATATGATAAGTATGTGCCGGGACTGTTTTGTCTTCGGGAAACAAAGCCGTCTTTACATACAGAAGTCAAGAAGGTGAACGATGAAAATGTTATGTCTGTTAATGAAGATCAGCAGGGAAACTTGTGGATAGGCACGAATAGTAATGGCGTGATTGTTAGACATGAAGACGGCTCTTCAAACAGAATTATCCATAATGACATATCTTCTTATCCGTTGGCAAGCAATCATATCAGTGTCGTCTATATTGATAATGAGAATATAGCGTGGGTGGGTACGTCTAAATTAGGTGCATCTTTCGCCCCCGTTAATCATGCGGGAATGACAGTTTTCAATACACCTTATAAAGGGGATATTGGCTTCTTTTGTCAGGATGCGCATGGAAAACTTTGGATAGGCTATGATGGTTATGGCTTGTTTTGTGCGGATACGGAGGCGCATTTCACGAAAAACAATTCTCCTTTGACCTCAGATTTGGTTATAGGAGGTCGTTTGGCACAAGATAAAAGCATGTATATTGGAACTTATGGTGGAGGTATCTTGCGCATGGATGAACGGGGAACAATCACTCCGGTATGGCAAAAATATAGTCAACTGGCCTATGCACGGCGAGTCATTCAAGACAAAGAAGGAAATTTTTGGATAGGAAGCACGATGAACGGACTATGTGAAGTCTCAAAGAAAGGAGTGTTTAGGAACTATACTTTCAAAAATTCGGTGCTCCGAACCAATGCTGTTACCGACATGGTGTATAGCGAGAAAGAGGACCTTTTGCTTATATCTACGGGCACAGGTCTATATACGCTGAATACAAAAAAATGGCTGCAAGTGGCGCCACCAGAGGAATTAAAGACGGCTTCAATCAATGCGTTGTGTATTGATCCGATAGGATTGAGGTGGGTTTGTATGAATGATGAAGTGAGAATTTACGACAAACATTTCAAACTTTTGAAGGTTTTTGGGATGCAAGATGACATGAACAACGTGCTCGCTATCACTTGTGACCATCAAGGGCAAGTGTGGTTGACCACCTGTGATGCACTTTTCAATGTACGAGTAGACAGAAATAGAAACAAGGACTATCGCTTTCATTTTCGAAAATTCATTGATGCTGACGGCTTAGCGCATATCACCTTTTGTAAAAAAGCCATTTACTGTACGGATAAAGGGGATATTCTTGCAGGCGGATGTGGAAAATATCTTCGTCTGACTCCTGCTGCTTTGGAAGATCGGATGACGAGCCGGAAGTTGTATTTCACTGAATTGCGAGTGAATGGTAAGACGGTTCCTTTCGATGGGTATAGGCTAACGACGTTGAACTTTGAGCATAATGATGATATAGAATTGTTTGTTTCCACTTTAGATTATGTTCATGCCGCTCCGCTTAAGTTTGCATATAAGCTTGAAGATAAATGGATTACGGGCAACGACAATGGCATAAACTTAGGACAATTGCCCTTTGGTCATTATACCTTGCAAGTGAAGGTGCTTGACGGAAACGAAGACATCGTGACCACTTTGCAGCTTGATGTCAAATCTCCTCTTTGGCTATCGTGGTGGGCAATCTGTTTATATGTTTTCCTTTGTGGCCTTGTGGGGTGGTTGATGTCGAAGCTTTTTATGTCCTATCTAAAACAACTTGCAGAGCCTTCTGTACCGGATACTTCTGCTGTTACTACTCGTTTGATGCCGGATGAAAGGCCACTGTCTGAAGACAACAATCGTTTGATAGCCCAGGCTACAGAGACTGTCGAGGCACATTTGGCTGATGCAGAGTTCAGTGTGGAGCGTTTCGGTGAGGAGATGAACCTCAGTCGTAGTGCACTTCATAAGAAACTCATGAATGAAACGGGGGCAGTCTCCGCTTGAATTCATGCGGAGCATTCGATTGCAGCATGGGCTTCAGTTGCTCCGGCAAGGGAATATGTCGGTCGCAGAGATTGCCTATAAGACGGGATTATCGCCAAAGCAGTTTTCGAAATTCTTCAAAGAGCAATATGGTTGCTTGCCATCGCAGTATAAAAAGAATTGTACTTAGGCGTATGTTTGCATGTCTTTTCCTATCAGGTACTGTAGTGTTGCAATATGTTTGGTTATCGGTATAGAAATGATTGATAATGAGTTGATTATGCAAAAGGAAAGTCTTGGTTTCTCATCTCATTTCACATGGTAAAGTAAAGTGACGCATTTCATCTCGTGAAGTGCGTCATTTTATCTCGTGAAGTGCGTCATTTCATCGCCTCATTTGACTTGTTTCATCGCGTGATTACATTCATTTCACAAACCGATGAGTGGGAAATGAGATTATCAGATAATGCAAAACATACTGAAAAATAACGTATTTTCTTTGTTATTCTCACTTTTTAGACTATATTTGCATCTGTAAAATTGCAGAATTAGAGATTAAAGAAGATAATGAAGAATGTAAAGAGTTTGATGCTGATATTGGCCACTTCGTTGCTGATAGCAGCATGCGGAACGACACAGACTGTGCCTGTGACAGGTCGCAAGCATTCGCTGTTGGTCAGTGATGCACAGGTGTTGAGCCTCAGTAAGGAAGAATATAGCAAATATATGAGAAGCGCAAAGCTGTCTGCAAACGCTGCTAACACTGCCATGGTACAGCGGGTGGGCAGGCGTTTGGCTTCTGCTGTTGAGGCCTATCTGCGTAATAACGGTGCTGCAGATGAGATTAAGAATTTCTCTTGGGAGTTCAATCTTGTTGCTGACAAGAATGTCAATGCCTTCTGTATGCCGGGAGGAAAGATTGTCGTCTATGAGGGCTTGTTGCCTGTGACACAGGATGAAGCTTCTTTGGCAATAGTCCTTGGGCACGAGATTGCACATGCTGTTGCCAAGCATAGTGCTGAACAGATGTCGAAGAAAATACGCCAGAGCTATGGCACTCAGATAGGAAGTCAGATTCTTGGAGCTATTGCAGGTCAGTCGGTTGGTGATTTGGCAGGTGCTGTTGCACAGCAAGGTTTCAGCTTTGCCAACCTCCGTTACAGTCGTGACAATGAGACAGAAGCCGACCATATTGGTCTGATTTTCGCTGCTATGGCTGGTTATAATCCGCAGGTGGCAGTGCCTTTCTGGAAGCGAATGGCAGCTTTGAGTGGAAATAGTAATCAGAGTGACATGTTCAGTGATCACCCCAGTGATGCCAAACGCATTGCAGCTATCCAGCAGTGGATGCCTACAGCCATGAAATATTACGAGGCTTCGGGCTATGCTTCAAAGTCTGTACCGTCCGTAAAGCTTAATCCTGCAAAGAAGAAAGTTTCTCATCGAAGAGGATAAAAGCAGTGTTTGCCGTCCTTACCCACTTCAGAAGAAGGGGTAGGGGCGTAGCCTGTTCCTGATAGGAACGGCACTATTGACAGAAGATATTATTTTGTTTCATCTTTAAATGATCATGACCATGATAGATTACATTGTAGGAAACTTATGGATAATGTGGGCAGTCATCATGTTGGGTTGCCTTATTCTCGAACTGAGTTCGGGCGATTTCTTTATCACCTGCCTTGCTATCGGTGCTTTGGTAGCTACAGGTGCCTCATTCGTTTTTCCTTTCTGGGCACAGATATTGATATGGGCAGTCTGCTCGATACTGAGTATTTGGCTCATTCGTCCTAAGCTGCTCCGTCGCTTGCATGCTGCCGGTGAAGAGCGTCTCAGTAATGCTGATGCCTTGATAGGACGGATTGGGACCGTGATCGAACCTATTCTTGCTGGCGAAAGTGGTTATGTGAAAGTGGATGGTGATGAGTGGAAGGCTGTCAGCAATGTTCCTGAAACAATAGAAAAAGGCAGTAAGGTGGAAATCATTGCCCGGGATTCAATCATTGTAACAGTAAAGTTGATATAATGAATAACTGATAACATAAATAAATTAGCGTATGGGAATCTATTATGCGGTGGCGGCCTTCGTTGTTCTGGCCATCATTTTCATTAAGATGACAGTGGTGATTATTCCACAGAGTGAAACGAGAATTGTAGAACGTTTGGGTAAGTATTATGCGACACTCAAGCCGGGTATCAATCTGATTATTCCTTTTGTAGACCGTACAAAGACGATAGTTGCGATGCATAACGGTCGCTATGTCTACACCAATACGATTGATCTGCGTGAGCAAGTGTATGATTTTGCACGCCAGAATGTAATCACAAAAGATAACATTCAGATGCAGATTAATGCTTTACTCTATTTCCAAATCGTTGATCCGTTTAAGGCTGTCTATGAGATTAATAATCTGCCGAATGCCATAGAGAAGCTGACACAGACCACTTTACGTAATATCATCGGTGAAATGGAACTTGACCAAACCCTCACCAGCCGCGATATCATTAACACAAAGTTACGCGGTGTGCTTGATGATGCCACCAACAAGTGGGGAATTAAGGTCAACCGTGTGGAGCTTCAGGATATCACACCTCCTCAAAGTGTGCTTCAAGCCATGGAGAAACAGATGCAGGCAGAGCGTAACAAGCGTGCAACAATCTTGACAAGTGAGGGAGAAAAGCAGGCACAAATCCTACAGAGTGAGGGTGACAAGGCTGCCATTATCAATAAAGCTGAGGCTGCCAAACAACAGGCTATTCTCAATGCAGAGGGTGAGGCGGCTGCACGCATACGCAAAGCAGAAGCCGAGGCAATCGCTATAGGCAAGATTACTGAAGCCGTTGGCAAGAGTACGAACCCTGCCAACTATCTTCTTGCACAGAAATATATTCAGATGATGCAGGAATTGGCACATGGAGACAAGAACAAGACCGTGTTCCTGCCTTACGAAGCTACCAATATGTTGGGAAGCATTGGTGGTATCAAGGAACTTTTCAAGGCTGAATAAGAAAAATAACATAGCTTTTGTTTCATGGTCTCATAATATTTTCATACTTTTGTGATAAAATGTCAGGCGTATGAATATTGCAATCGTTTGTGGGGCACGTCCTAATTTTATCAAGGTGGCTCCGATTATCCGAACCATTAGAAACAATAAGAGTTATAGTGCTGTAAACTATCAGCTTATCTATACCGGAACCGCGGACGACCCTTCACTTGAGGCTTCACTCTTCACTGATCTTGAGATTGGTCGTCCCGATGTGTTCTTGGATGTTGACTGTGAGAACCTCAATGAACTTACCGGTCAGGTGATGTCGAAGTTCGAACAATATCTGCAACAGCATCCGACTGATGTCGTCATCGTTGTTGACGACCTTGCAAGTACAATGGCAACGGCTATCGTTACCAAGAAACAGGGCATCAAATTAGCACATATTGCAGCTGGAACACGCAGCTTTGATATCAATATGCCGAAAGAAATCAATCGTCTTGTCATTGATGGCTTGAGCGATGTTCTCTTCACGGCAGGTATCAGTAATAACAACATTGCCAACAAAGAGGGTGCAGAATTGAGTAAGGTCTACATGGTTGGCAACATTCTTATTGATAATCTTCGCTATAATCACGGTCGTTTGAAGCGTCCTGCCGTACTTGATAAACTTAGACTTGAGGAAGGCAAGTATATTGTATTCACGCTCAACCGTAAAGCCCTTATTGACAACAAAGCACATCTTGCTCAGCTCGTCAAGGCTGTTATCAGTGGCATGAATGATGCAACACTGCCTATTATAGCTCCTCTTCGTGGTTGTGCAGCAGGTGTTGTCAAGGAAATCTTGGCCGAAACCAGTTACCCTTCTGCTATCACGTTGATAGAACCCCAAAGCTATCTTGACTTTGAATATATTACGGCTCATGCCAGTGGTATCATCACTGATAGCGGTAATGTGGCCGAAGAAGCAACATTCAATCAAATTCCTTGCATTACACTCAATAGCTATACGGAGCATATCGAAACCGTGAAAGTGGGTACGAATGTCCTTGTTGGTGAGGACCCAAAACTTCTTTCAGTTTCAGTTTCCAATATGATTTCGGGGCAGTGGAAAGCATCTGGTATTCCCGAACGTTGGGATGGACGGAGTGCTGAACGTATTTTGCAGATACTCTGTTAGTTACTTCGTTTAACGGATACATGTTTATTAGAGTTGTTAAGTATAAACTTGTGCCCGTCAACAATGTTAAATAATGTATTAATCCTTGCTTTTCTTTTTTCCTTTCTCTATTTTTGTAGCGAAAGGAAAGGATTTCCATTAATTCCAAATATATTGAATTAGATAACATTGAAGTATTAAAGTAAGAAGCAAAACATCTCTATTTAGCGTAATAATTAATTTTCGCATTAACAAGCTTCAATTTAGATTCGATAGGTTATAGTTGTAAAGGAGATTTATTCAGGAGATGTTTTATCAGAAGCCGTCGGGCTTCAAATCCCATAGGCGCTGTGTGCTTAGGTAGCATGCAGCGTTTGATACGTTTGGGCTTTCAGCTATTTTTCCCTATAGTATATGGGATAATTGAAGGCCTTGAATATGAATTCAGGTTGCTATATCTGTTATCTCATGGGCGAATGATTTGTTTTTTCAGGAAATTCAACCTGTTGTTTCTTTATTATTACTATTTTTTTTATCTTTGCAATGGGTCTGCTGATTTAATGTTTTTGTTAGATTAAATGTGTGGTGCTAAGCTTGCTTGCCCATTTCCATAGTGTGGAAACGCTCTTTTGGAAAGCAGAAAAAGAACTTTGATAGTTTTAATTAATAATCATATGAAACGAAAAATGATAATCCTGTTGGCTGCATTATGTTTTGCATTAACAGGAAATGCGCAGAAAAAGACCATTGAACACAACTTCTATCTGGGAGTTGGAGTTGCGAATATGATGGAGGGTGGCGTCTATTATGCTTCGTGTGTGGACTATGGACTGAACTGCTATCTGTCACCCCATTGGTCAGTCATGCCTGGTGTAGGCTATCGTGGCCGATTTGGGAATCCATTTGCAAGTGCCATGATAGGTAAAGAATACTATGATTGCTCTTTCTTAGATGTGCCCGTTTTGGTGCAGTATCATCAGCATGCATCTGAAGAAAACGGGTGGGTTGCAGAACTCGGTCCGGTATTTTCAATCCTTGCATCGAATGATTATCATTATGTTGATGCCGACCCTACTGACGAATTAAATGGAAAGAAAGTGTACCGAAACTTTGATTTCGGCATCCAGCCCGGCATTTATTATCAAGTGGGAAAGCATTGGCGCTTTGGTGTTCAAGCCCATGTAGGTTTTCTAAATATAGTGAAGAAGTATCCGAATATGAGCGAAACCCTGTATACACATGATGTTATGGCCACCGTAAACTTCCACTTCTGATGAGAGGGGAAAAGTGAGGGTAGCTCTTTCTGCATTAATTTTCAAAGTCGTGAAACACCGCCCTATTGGATTTTCTGTCGCTTTATGGTTAAGCAGAGACGAGCAAAGCCTTTGATGAAAGGCTATTAGAAGCATTAACAAATCCGCCACAGTTTCTACTTCTTTCCTTTAGCGCTTGCTTTTTAGCCCATTCGATGCTGTAAAGTTTGTTTTGATAGGCCATGAATTGGGCGCGCGTGTTGCTTCCTGGGCGCATCAGATTGGCTAAATAGTCCTTGGCATCAGCAACATCTTTGACTCGCTTGGCGTACGATTGACAGTAGTGTTGGAACCAAAGAAGCAGATTACGGCGTACGACAAAGTTCATCCGCACGGCAAGATTGGCAATGCGTTCGAGGCTTGTCATGTAGTCGTTATCTTGATAAAGCTGGCTTAATAGGTTGCATGTTACGGTAGTGTCCTATAAAAGTGTGTAAGCCCATTTAATTCTTATCTTTGTATTTGAAAACCATAAAGAAAGGAACAAATGAAGCTTACACATTCACAAATTTCGGAAATTCTTTCGAATTACACAAGCAGCAGCGAGGGTTTTGTCCCCCTTCAGTCTTTAATTATGAACTCTCTGATGTTTCATGAACGGGAGCTTTTCGTCAACGAGAACAGCAATGAGCAATGCAACGGTTTCCGTTCTCGCCGTTGGTACAGTCACGGTTTTGAGTTTTCCTTGCGTATCCCTCGCAGCCGCAGCGGCAACTTCTATCCCGTTCTCTTGGGCCTGATACGCAATGAGAGCGAGGAACGTGCGAGGCTGTTCAACCTTCTCTACAACAAGGGACTTACTACGCAACAGATAGGTGAGATCTCCGACAGCATCTATGGGCGCGCTTACAGCAGGCAGCAGGTTTCCTATCTGTCCAGGAGTTGCCGTGAGGACGTTGAGCTGTGGCTCGGCCGTGCCTTGTCCCCGCATTACTTAGCCGTCTACATTGACGCCACCTTTATCTCCACCCGCAGGGACGGGCAGGTATCCAAAGAGGCCTACTATACCATGCTGGGGGTGTTGGAGGACGGAAGCAGGGAAATGCTCACCGTAGTCAACCATCCCACGGAAGGGGCCGTATGCTGGAAAGAGGAGCTTGAGGCATTGAAGGAAAGGGGAGTCGAGGGGATTGACCTGGTCGTTTCTGATGCGCTGCAAGGCATAGAGAATGCCGTCTGTGCTGCCTTTCCGCAGGCTGCCCATCAGTTCTGTGTGGCACATGTCAAGCGACAGATACTCAGCAGCGTATCCCATAAGGATAAGCCGGCAGTGGCCCGGGAACTTGGCGAAGTGTTCTCCTTGGAAAACAAAGAGATGAAATCCTTGCAGGGATACGGACATTTCATTACTTTTGTGACCAAATGGGAAAAGAAGTACCCAACCTTGAAAAGGTATAAGGCGGAGCGTAACGCAGCTTACTTCACGTACATGGACTTCCCCATAGAAGTACAAAGGTGCATATACACGACCAACTGGATTGAAAGGTTAAACAGAAAATACAAGAGAACCGTAAGCATGAGGACCTCTATGCCGTCAGACAAGTCAGTGATATTCCTATTGGCTGCTGTGGCTATGGAAGAAACAAAGAAGACATATGCCAGAAGAATATATCAATTTAAAAACTGGAAAGAAAAAATAAGAAATGAATGGAAAAAGAGAATAGAATAGAAGGAATACTTACACACTTTGAAAGACAGTACCGAAGGGAAAATAAGAAAAAGGATCTTTGCAGTATAAAAATTAAAGGCGTATATTCTCAAATAGTACCAATCTTACAGATTGTTCGTGACTTAAAATATGCAATAAACCTTTTAGGAATATTTGGATAGGATTTATAGGTAGTTGCTTCTACTTCATTTTTCATTCTATATGTTCTTATCGCATTTTTCAGGCTATTGTAGCTTGTAATCTCAGAAAAAATAGCTACATTTGCATGAAACAATAATAATATTTCAAACTGTAAGCACAATCAATATGAATTCGGATGATGTCATATGTCAGTTTTGAATGGAACAGCAAATCATGACCAATCAAGAAAGACATAAGAGACTGAATGCCTACTGGCAAATCTTTCTGAATAGCGAGACGGAGGAAGACAGCAAAAATGTCTTTTCCTCCATTTACTCTCTATGTGTAAACGATTTGTTGGCATACGGACAGAGTTTGGGGTTT
>ERZ772955.1583-NODE-1583-length-13844-cov-5.463993_pt1 | contig 13844 bp, 10 predicted proteins | sample MGYA00511133_ERZ772955 | MGnify/ENA primary metagenome ERZ772955 (study PRJEB29015, sample SAMEA2737914) | human oral metagenome | biome: human oral; feature: human-associated habitat; material: dental | place: China | collected 2149 ... | reverse complement strand
CGAATGAGTGCATACGAAGGTGAACGATGTCAGCCATAGCAAAGGCAGCACCTTGTACAAATGAGTAAATCAAGTAAAGTGGAGTTGCCACGAACATGAACATGTATTCGATTGGTTCAGTAACCCCTGTCAAGAAGGTTGCCAAAGCAGTCGCAATCATCATACCTTTGTATTGATGTTTCTTGTCAGCATCAACATTGCGGTAAATAGCTGCGGCAACACCCATAAGGATACCAAATGAACCGATCATTTGTCCAACTTTGAAACGAGCTGGGTGAACTGTATCAAGCAAGTTTTGGTAAGCAGTAGGATCAGCTGTCTTAGTACCAACCAAGTCATTTACCCAAGCCAACCAGAGTGGATCTTGACCAAATACTTGAGTACCTTTAGCAGCACCAGTCAATACTTCATAAGTACCACCAAGTTGTGTGTAGTTCATTGGGATCGTCAACATGTGGTGCAAACCGAATGGAAGCAAGAGACGTTCCAAAGTACCGTACAAGAACGGTGCCAAGATTGGAGCAGTATCTTGTGAGTTAGCAATCCAAATACCAAAGTTGTTGATACCTGTTTGAACAACTGGCCATACAAATGACAAAACAATTGCTACGATTACTGAACGCAAGATAACAACGAACGGTACAAAACGCTTACCATTGAAGAATGACAAAGCATCTGGCAATTTACGGAAGTTGTAGTATTTGTTATAAGCTGTTGCTCCGACAAAACCAGCGATAATTCCGACGAAAACCCCCATATTCAAAGCAGGAGACTCAAGGACACTGATAAAGTAATCAGAAACCTTGATGCTTCCTCCTAAGAGAGTGCTAACCACTGCTTTAGAATCTTTCAGCATATCGCTTGATACACCGAACATAACCCCAGTGATACGGTTAATCAAAATGAAGGATAAACCTGCCGCAAAGGCACCACCAGCACGTTCTTTCGCCCAGCTACCTCCAATAGCGAGAGCAAAGAGGATATGCAGGTTTCCGATAATCCCCCAACCAATTTGTTCTAAAACGCCACCAGTAGTCACTAGAAAACCTAGTTCAGGGTTGATCATCGGAATTGACTTACCAATACTGATCATCAAACCTGCTGCGGGCATAACCGCAATAACCACCATCAAAGCTTTACCGAATTTTTGCCAAAATTCAAAGCTAAAAATGTTTTTGAATGAATCTTTCATCATCCAGACCTCCTTATATTTTACACAAACCACCCCTTGATGAAATCGTTTGCATTGTATAGTATTATTATACCACTATTTTTTATTTTGTAAAGGCTTTTATAGAAAATATTTTTGCATTTTTCCTATATTTTGTAGAATAATAGCTAGAAAAGAGTGATTTTTCTGTGTGCAATCGATTGCGCTATCTTTCCGTAAATTTCCTGAAAGAACAATAAAAAAGCTGAGAAACATTCAATTCCATGTTTCTACAGCTTCTTTTCTATTTATATTCTTTTTTATATCGGTTCGCTTCTGCCTTATTAGCCCAGACATAGTGTCCAGGACGAACCTCAACCATACTAGGTTGATCCACTGAGTAGTCATGCTGCTCTGGATCGTAAACCTTTAAGACCTTTTTGCGTTCCAGAATTGGGTCTGGAATCGGCACAGCAGACAATAGCGACTGCGTATAAGGGTGGATCGGGTTGTTAAACAACTCTTCTGTCTCTGCAACCTCAACAATAACACCTTTATAGATAACAGCAATTCGATCTGAAATAAAGCGAACTACCGATAGGTCGTGGGCAATAAAGAGATAGGTCAAGCCAAGTTCTTTTTGGAATTTTTTCAAAAGGTTCAAGACTTGCGCACGGACAGATACGTCCAAGGCAGAGATTGGCTCATCCGCAATGACGAAATCTGGCTCCATCACCAAGGCACGAGCAATCCCAATCCGCTGACGTTGACCACCAGAAAACTCGTGAGGATAGCGTGTCAAATGCTCAGCCAAGAGACCCACTTCACGAATGATATTCTTAACTTTTTCTTGACGATCTTCTTCATTTTCAAAAAGATGATAGTTATAAAGACCTTCTGAAATGATATAGTCAACCGTAGCACGCTCATTCAAGCTGGCTGCTGGGTCTTGGAAAATCATCTGAATCTTCCGAATCAATTCAGCCTCATCAGCTTTAGATTGCTTCCCGTTGATTTTTTTGCCTTCGTATAAGATGTCACCTGCACTAGTATCATTCAAGCCGATGATAGCACGGCCGATGGTTGTTTTACCAGAACCAGACTCACCTACAAGGGAAAAAGTTTCTCCTTTATTGATAAAGAAATTCGCATTTTTTACAGCTACAAACTTCTTACTTCCTTCGCCGAAGGAAATTTCTAAATCTTTAATTTCAACTAATTTTTCAGTCATTTCCTTCCTCCTAAGCCTCTAAGTGATTGAAGCCCATTTTTGAACGAATTTTATCATGAAGGTTTTCGATAATGGCTGGTTTCTCAACCTTTGGTGCATCTTCGTGCAAGAGCCAAGTCTTAGCCCAGTGCGTATCGGAAACCTGAAAGGCAGGAGCTTTTTCTTCGAAATCAATGGCCATTGCATAATCAGAACGAAGTGCAAAAGCATCCCCTTTAATGGTAGTGTACAGTGAAGGTGGTGTACCTGGAATCGAGTAAAGTTCACCATTTACTTCAGCTAACTGTGGCAAGCTAGACAGCAAGCTCCATGTATATGGATGTTTTGGATCGTAGAAGACTTCCTCAACCGTTCCATATTCAACGATTTCGCCAGCGTACATAACCGCCACTTTATCAGCAATACTTGCCACAACACCAAGGTCATGGGTGATAAAGACAGTCGTGAAATGGTATTCTGCCTGCAATGATTTGAGCAAGTCAATAATCTGCGCCTGAATCGTCACATCAAGGGCCGTTGTAGGCTCATCACAGATCAGAATATCTGGACGGCAAGCCAAGGCGATCGCGATAACAATCCGTTGACGCATCCCGCCTGAATATTGAAATGGATATTCTTCAAAACGCTTCTCAGCGTCAGGAATACCGACCTTGGTCATGTAATCGATTGCCATTTCTTTGGCTTCTTTGCTTGTTTTTCCTTGGTGTTTAACGATTACTTCAGTAATCTGACTTCCGATGGTATTGATCGGATCCAAACTAGTCATAGGATCTTGGAAAATGGTTGCAATTTTAGCACCTCGGATTGGCTCCCAATCCTTGTTGCTCTTTAGAGCAGTCAAATCAGTTCCCCGATAATCAATCGTTCCTTGGGCTACACGGCCGTTTTCTTCCAACATTCCAGTAAATGTTTTTGTCAAAACAGATTTACCAGAGCCAGATTCTCCAACCAAAGCTAGAACTTCGCCCTCAACTAAATCAAGGGAAACACCGCGAATGGCGGTCAATACTCTGTCACGAACGTCAAATTCCACGACAATATCGCGAGCAGTCAATATTACATTTTTATTTTTTGTCATATTTACTCCTATCTATGTGTCCGTGGATCACTTGCATCGGCTAAGTTTTGACCAACTACGAAGAAGGACAGGGATACCAAGATTAAGGTTGTCAATGGAATCCAGAAAAGGTAAGCGTTGGTGGTTACGTTTTGTGAATAGTCAGAAATCAAGCGTCCCAAACTTGGTACTGTCACAGGAAGACCTAGTCCAAAGAAGGATAGGAAGGCCTCGTAAGAGATAAAATTTGGAAGCATTTGAGAAGTTGTGGTCACGATAACAGACACCAACTGAGGCATGATATTCTTACCGATAATTTTAAGAGTTGGAGTTCCCAAAGTACGAGAAGCCAAGTTATACTCCAAATCACGGTAACGCATAATTTGAACACGGATCATGTAAGCAATCCCTACCCAGCCAGTGATAGTCATGGCAAAGATCAAGTTCCAGAAACCTGCACCAATAGAGTAGGTCAGGACGATGACAATCAAGAGACCTGGAATATTTGAAATAATATTGTAGACTTCCATCATGATACGGTCAACTGACTTGGAAATTCCCCAGATAGCACCGACAATAATTCCGATAATCAAGTTAATGACTGTTGCAATAATGGAAATCAGGATAGAATTCCGCGCACCAAACCACACACCGTCAAACAAAGATTTACCATTGCTGTCTGTACCAAACCAGTGCTCAGCATTGGGTTTGATATAACGCATGCTAAAGTCATTTACCTTGCTGACATCATTGAAATCGAATTTCGAGAACATGGGATAAATGAAACTCATCAACACGATGGCAATTAGAATCCCTAACATGATAGTCGTTGACTTCTTTTTCAAGAATTGACGCATAACAGAGCGCCAGTATGAATAAGCTGGAGCATCAATCGTTTCAGAGGCAAAATCGTCACGTTTGACAAATTGGAATTTACTTTTATCAATTGTAGCCATTATTTACCTCCTTTAGATGTTAATTTAATACGTGGGTCAAGCATTACCATCAAGATATCACCAACCAAGAGGGCAAAGATTGAAAGACAGGTGAAAATGAATACAAGGCCAACCACCATTGAGTTATTAGACGCCCTAACAGAGTCGATCAACATTTTACCCATCCCTGGGAAGGCAAAGACTGTTTCTGTCAGAGTCGCACCGGCAATGACACCAACGATAGAGGTTGGAATATTAGTTACCAATGGTACCATAGCATTTTTGAAAATATGTTTGTTAGAAATTTCTTTCTCAGAAAGACCTTTAGCACGGGCAAAGCGGACAAAGTCTTGAGATTGCAAGTCGATCATATAACGACGGATCCAGACAGCTGTCCATGGCGCGCTTAAAAGACCAAGGATAAGAGATGGTAGAACATAAGAACGCCAATCACTTGCTCCCAAAATCGGGAAAGAATCTGGAAGTCCAAGAGTAGAACCAGCCAGACGAACGATGTAGACAAGGGCAATCGTTGGCAGGGACATCATAAAGGTCAAGGCACCTGTTGAAATACTATCAAACCAAGTATTTTTCAAACGAGCCATATATGATCCAAGTGGAACCGCAATCAAATAAGAAAGAGCTACACCAATCAGACCGATAATAGCTGAACTAGTAATCATAGATGGATTTTGATAGTTGTTCTTAGTTGCAGTATAGGCATCTCCCTTACCATACTTGGCAATATCCTGAGAGTCTGCTTTACTTGGTGTCTTGTAAGTCCGAGAGTAAATATTGACAGAAGAAGTTTTCTTACCAGTTGGGAATTGAACTTCTGATGATTTAGTCTGACCTTGCCCTTGCGAGATAACCTGAAGTACAGGTGTATTAGCATAAGTAGGGTAAGAGTTTCCTAGGTTCAAGCTAACAAAGTTTTGGTGAACAAATGGGAACTGACCATTGAAATATAGAAGGTATTTATGACGAGTACCAGATCCGACGACAGACCAACCAATAGCAGGGTCATTTTCGATTCGGATATAGCGCTCGAGATTTGGATTTTCCTCATCTTGAATCACATTTGGATGGTCAATCTGAATCAGATTTGCGTAAAACTCAATGACACGCTCGTAAACTGGAACCTCACGAACAGCATAGAATTCCTTGCTTTCTTTGAATTGATACAATTTCCAACCTTTGCCAAGTTTCTCAATATAGGCTTCATAGATCTTCTTGTTCTCTTCGGTCGGCTCGGTCGTTACAGATTCATTTTCTTTCTTGGCTTTTTCCTGCAACTCTTTTGTATCATAGTAGTCAACATAGCCCATCCGCTCATAGACTGTATTTTCATAGTTTGTCTTTTTATCTTCGGTTGTGGCTACCTTATTATAGTTCGGGTCTTGTTTGAAAATCAATCTTCTCGGAACCATTGTATAAATAATGGTATAGGTCAAGGTCGTTACCAAGAAAATCGACACAAGTGAGCGTAAAATACGCATAAAAATGTATTTTTTCATTTATCGTTTCCTTTAAATTTCAAAAGAACTTTCTCTCGTTATTAGAGAAAGTTCTAGTGAACGATTTATTCTACATGACTTTCGAGATCTTTTTGTGCTTTCGCATTTGACTCTTCTTTTTCTTTCAGCCATTTCTTACGAGCTGCTTCGTAGTCTTTCTTCGTTACTACGTCATTTGTAACTTTAAGACGTTTGAAGTAAGTAGAACTTGTCTTATTACCAGTTTGGGCATAAGCACCTGAGAATGGCTCGATACGTGAGATAAATGGTGCTGCACCAGGATTTGCCATCAATGGAACAACAAGAGAGTTGTCAGTCAACCAAGCCTGAGCTGCTGCATATTTTTCGTAGCGAGTAACAACATCTGAAGTTTCCTTACCAGCTTCATTTACCAAGCGGTCAAATTCATCTAAACCAACTTGCTTAGCGGCAGCATTGTCTGCTCCCTCAAACCCAAGGTAAGTCTTTGTAGTTTCAGTTGATGTAGTTTTCAAAATATCCAAATAAGTTGATGGATCTTGATAGTCAGGGTTCCAACCAACAGCTGTTGAGATATCCCAATCTTCAGCAGCGGCATTTGGTGCATAGTAAGTAATGTTGTAAAGATCATCTTCTGACATTTGTTGGATATCTACAACAACATTCTCAGCTCCCAAAGTCTTTTCAACAGATTGCTTAAGTGATTGCGCACGGTTAACCATTGGCTTAGAAGTCTGAGCAACTGGAAGATCCAGATGGATTGGGAATTCTACTCCCTCAGCTTGTAGGGCTGCTTTTGCTTTTGCAAACTCTGCTTTTGCTTTCTCAGCATTAAAGAGACCATCTTGACCGTCCTCAAGTTGAACACCTTTCCACTCTTCACCCAAGGCTGCAACTTTTTCTTCTACAACGTCACCGAAAGATTTTTCACCGACTTGAACAAATGAAGGTGGCACATAAGTGTTGCGGACAGCATAAGGAGCGCCCTCTTCACCATTGATTTGTGCTGAGTATGATGTACGGTCGATAGCAAAGTTCAAGGCTTGACGGAAGTCTTTGTTAAGAATGGCTTTCTTAGTAGAAGACTTTTGAGCATCTGTTGTTTTGCTTGTATGATTGTAGCTTTGGCGGTCGATATTGACACCCATAACGGCTACACCGGCACTTGGTGGTGTGAAGAAAATGTTATCCTTGAAATCTTTTTCGATACCAGCATAGTTTGAGCTTGTAGGGTAGAGACGAGCTACCGTATAAGCCCCATCTTTGAAGTTACGAGCAAGAGCATCTTGGTCTTGTCCATCAAAGTAAGCCAACTTAATTGTATCGATGTGGACATTTTCCTTGTCCCAGTAGTTTTCATTCTTAGCAAACTCGATAGATGACTTAGCAGTCAAACCTTTCAGCAAGAATGGTCCATTGTAAAGGATAGAAGTTGGATCAGTAGATTGACCGAATTTATCCCCTTGTTTCTTAAGGAATTCTGCATTGATTGGCCACAGGACTTGTGAAGTTGTTTTTGAATTCCACTGTGGCTCAGGTTGGTTAAGAGTGTATTGAAGAGTATGGTCGTCAACTGCTTTAACTCCAACAGTAGAGAAATCGGTTATTTTACCATTTACATAGTCATCCAAACCTTTCACAGATTGTTGCACAAGGTAAAGAGCTTGTGATTTTTTATCAGCTGCATGCTTAAGACCAGTTACAAAGTCCTGAGCAGTCACATCACCATATTCTTCACCTTCTGAAGTGTACCATTTGGCATCTTTACGGATTTTGTAGGTGTAAGTCAAGCCGTCTTTAGAGACAGTCCAAGACTCTGCCATTGATGGTACAAAATTACCATATTGGTCATTTTCCAACAAACCATCTACACCATTTGTCACAAAATCAGCTGTTGAAGCTTTACCAGATGTTACATAATCCAATGTTTCTGGATCAGCACTATAAACATAGTTGTAAGATGTTGCTTCGCTTTTGCCTTTTGATGAGCTAGAACAAGCAGCTAAAACACCTACTGAAAGAAGACTAACTCCAGCCAAAGCCAATACTTTGCTTTTTTTCATACGATTTCTCCATTTTTGTTTTTTAGGTTTACTTAGAATTATAGCACAAGAAATAAAAAAAGTAAACTAAATTTTCTGAATATTGCGGTAGTCAAGCGATTACTCTATCCAATCGCTTTTATTAATTTTTCTGATACTATCCTAGGAAAAATTTAGCAAGTCTAAAAATTTATTCAGCAAAAGGGTAGTATAGTCTGGATCATCCTTGAGTTCTTTGATGGAAGTCTGAACCAGCTCTAAATCATCTGTAATCATCCCGTCTACTCCCAATCGAAAGGATTTGATGATACTGTCCTCATCGTTGATAGTCCAGTCATAGAGGCGTTTGTCAGATTGCCAGAGCTTATTGACAAAGTTATCATCTAAGGTTGAATACTCCATGGTATAGCCAGAAGCCTTGGTTCGTGGAAAGATTGTATTATAAGGTAGGATAAAGAAACTGGGGATAGAGGAGTCATATTTGACAACTTGATCGATGACTTGGTAGTCCAAAGACTGAATCTGGTGTTGATAAACCTTTATCTTGGCACCATACTTGCTCAAAAATCGTTCCATCATGTCCTTGGAATCTTTCTTGCTCGTCTTGATTTCAATCAAGAGGCGCTGACCGAGTTGATTGGCGCGGGTAAAGTAATCATCAAAACTGGAAATCTTTGCCCGATAGCCATTTTCTGAAATCTCTAACGAAGTCAACTCTGCCAAGGTTAAGTCTTGAGGCTGGGCATCGATACCTGCCAACTGCTTCAGATTTGCGTCATGCATCATGACGAACTGACCATCTTTGGTTTCCTGCACATCCATTTCGACCAAGTCAGGCTTGAGTAAAGCTGTTTTTTCCAATGCTTCTACGGTGTTCTGAATTCCATTTTCCCTCGAAACACCTCTATGGGAAATCGTAATCGGAACGTTTTTCAGAGGGAGGCTTAGATAAACAAAACCTTCTAAAGCAAAACTCAAAATGGCAATAGTCAGAACGAACCATCGCATGGGAGACAAACCTCTTTTAGTAGGATAGTCAGTCAAAGTTTGGTCCGTCAAGAAGGAGACAAATTTGAGGAGGAAATAGGACAGCATAATATAGTAGGATAACTTGATTAGGACAAAGTCAGCAATGCCACCAAGGAGGGCAATTTCATTTGGTTGGGTATGTGCATACTGCTGGCCTAGTATCGCTGGAACTAAAAGGAAGGTATAAATCAAAAAGCTTTTGATAATAATCCAAAGAAGATGTCTGGTGTAAAAGAAAAGACGATTTTTGGTCTTAGCCAGACTAAAACGAATAGCCTGAGGCACTGTTGCATGCTCAAAAAAGAGCTGAGGAAGAGCGAACATCAGCCGAACTGCGATTAACAGCATGCCTATAACAAGGGCTCCCATGAGAATAGCAAACAGGATATTATTTACAAGATAGGTAATGATAAAATCTGGGATCAAAATTTTATTGAGATAGTAAATCTTCAAAATTTGGCGCAAGAAGGGAAAAAGAAAACCCATATAAAGGACGATAAAGAGCATTTTCCCTGGACCAGCCTTCTTGACAAGCGCAAAGCTATCCTTGAATGTTTTTCCAAGAAAAGCAAAGACTGGCCGATTTTCTTGGTCCAAAAGATTGCGAATTCCCATAAAAATCATGCCGCTCTGGAAATAGGCGACAAAGAGATTGACCACAACAAGGACTAGAAAGGCTAGACCGACCAGCCAATTGGAACTGAGGACTGCCCAAACATTATTGTAGGACAAAAAGAGGTAACCTGTCTGTTTGAGCAGATACTCTGCTGCATAGGAATTAAAGGGAATCCAAGCGTACTCCATCATCATAAAGACCATGAAAAAGAGAACTAGGATTTTATCTAAATTATGATAAAGGCGCTTAAAACTAAGTTTTTCTGGTTTCATTTCACTCTCCTTTCAGCAATTCGTGCGAAACAGGGGGGAGGAAAGTTACATCGGATACAAAATTGCTCCAATGAATCCGCTCCTGTTATTGCCGTCTTGACTCCACTCCTTCCTTGACAAATAAGAGAGTGGGACAGAAATCGGTCATTCGTTAGAATTCGATTTCGTCGTCCCACCTCCGCACAGTTGAGTAGGGCTGTAAAAGCTGATGAAATCAGCCTAGTAGAGCCCACTCAACCACTGCGTCTTGTTCGATAATCCAAAGAAAATTGAGAGGCTAGGACTTTTGTCCCAGCCTCCTTTTACTTACTTAGTGATTTTAAATTTTCATAAAAGAGTACTCGAGCTGTCGTGATATAAGGATAGGCCACGACACCAGCGATTCCCAGTGTGATACCAATCAGGATATACCAGCCGATAAAGCTCAGATCCAGCAAGAAACGTTTCCATTTATAGCCTTTCATCATGCGTCTACTTTGAACAATGACTTGCCAAGGACCTTGGTAGGTGCCAGTGCTCAGCTGATCGTAAAGGATGAAGTCGGTCTGAGAGTAAGCGTAGTTGGCCATCAGGAATACTGCCGTACCAGCCAAGACAATGAGTGTGCCGATAAACATCATGGGCGCATAGCTGACGATTTGCTCCACCTCAGGACTAGCAGCTGTCAATTGGGACCAATCGGATATCTTTCCATAAATAGCCAGCACCTTGTAACTGCTGAAAATAAGGAAAAATGAACCAACAAGGCTGATGGAATTCCACAACAAGAGGAGAATGCTCTTAGTCAGCTGAGTGATAAAAATCGGTGAAAAAAGCTCGGCAGAAAAGATTCGGCCAATATCTGTAAAGCCAACCGTATCGCGTTTTTTACGGACGACTTCCATCATGCTGAAGCTAGTAGCTAAAAAGAGTAAGGCGATGACAAATTCCACGATTTGTGGAAAAATTTGGCGACCAAAAATCACAACAAAGGCCTGATTGACTTCCAACTGGGGAACAATCTCCTCCAGATGACGATTGGGAGATAGATAAGTAGATAAAATGGTTACCAGAGTTGGAATGGCAAAGAGCGAGTAGATGCCGTTGGTTTGATTTCGGATAGTGCGTGCCTGGGCACGGATTTCGCTTAAATTCATACAGACCTCCATTTCATGATTTTTATTATACCACATATCGTGACAGACAAGACTTTTTTTGGTAAAATCATACGGTATCTTATGAGCGTTTGTCGCTTATTTTATAGAAGAAAATAGCTGGGACTGTCTTTCCCAGCAGGAGGAAACATGTCAACATCACCGATTCAGTATCGTTTGATCAAAAAAGAAAAGCACACAGGTGCTCGTTTGGGGGAGATTATCACGCCTCATGGCACTTTCCCAACACCTATGTTTATGCCGGTCGGCACTCAGGCTACGGTCAAGACCCAGTCGCCAGAAGAGCTCAAGCAAATGGGTTCTGGTATCATCTTGGCCAATACTTACCACCTCTGGTTGCGGCCGGGTGATGAGCTGATTGCCCGTGCAGGTGGCCTGCACAAGTTCATGAACTGGGACCAGCCTATTCTGACCGATAGTGGTGGTTTTCAGGTTTATTCTCTAGCTGACAGCCGCAACATCACAGAAGAAGGAGTGACTTTCAAAAACCATCTTAATGGTTCCAAGATGTTCCTGTCGCCAGAGAAAGCCATCTCTATCCAGAACAATCTAGGCAGCGACATCATGATGTCCTTTGATGAGTGCCCGCAGTTCTACCAGCCTTATGACTATGTCAAGAAGTCCATCGAGCGGACTAGCCGTTGGGCGGAGCGGGGGCTCAAAGCCCACACTCGTCCCCACGACCAAGGTCTCTTTGGGATTGTTCAGGGCGCTGGCTTTGAAGATTTGCGTCGCCAGTCTGCCCAAGACTTGGTCAGCATGGATTTCCCAGGCTACTCTATCGGAGGTCTCGCTGTCGGTGAGTCTCACGAAGAGATGAATGCGGTGCTGGATTTCACAACGCCCTTGCTGCCTGAAAACAAACCTCGCTATCTCATGGGAGTTGGAGCGCCAGATAGCTTGATTGACGGTGTTATCCGCGGGGTGGATATGTTTGACTGCGTTCTGCCGACTCGGATTGCCCGAAACGGTACCTGCATGACCAGCGAAGGTCGTCTGGTTGTCAAAAATGCCCAGTTTGAGGAAGATTTCACGCCGCTGGATCACGCCTGTGACTGCTATACTTGTACAAACTATACCCGAGCCTACATTCGCCACTTGCTCAAGGCTGACGAGACCTTTGGACTTCGCTTGACAAGTTACCACAATCTTTACTTCTTGGTAAACCTTATGAAGAAAGTTCGCCAAGCTATTATGGATGATAACTTGTTAGAATTCCGTGAAGATTTTGTCGAGCGTTACGGCTACAATCGCTCCAAGAGAAATTTCTAAGAGTCTTCAGTGAAGGGAAGAAATATGTCTGATGAAGGAAAACTGTTGGAAAGCTTGGTAGACTACCTGTCGGATGGTCAAAAGCACACCCTGCGTATTTACGGTCATGGTGCTTCGGGTAAGTCAACTTTTGCTCGAAAACTCCAGCTAGCCTTGGGTGAGGAAGGAACCAATCTTTTGGAAACAGATCCTTATGTAATTACTGGGGAGTATAGAGATTTGCTTAGCTCTAAGGATTTTCCTCATCAAAAAGTAACGGCTTGTATCCCAGCCGTTCATGAACTAAGTAGTCTGGAGCGCGATATTTGTGCTTTGCAGTCTGGTCTGGATATTCTGACCATTGGAAAAGCTTGGTCGCCGAGTTTGCGTTTGTCAGCTCAAAAGCCGACTTTAATAGTAGAAGGCATGTCAGCAGCTTTTTTGCCCAAAAGCTTGTTTGATTTATCGATTTGCTTTTACACGGATGATCAAACTGAGTTAGAACGCCGCTTGGCACGGGATGTGGCTGTGCGAGAACGTAGACCGGAGTGGATAGAGCAGACGCATTTAGATCGGAGAGAGCAATATCAGCACTTTTATCAGCCTTATCTAGCAGCTGCAGACCTTGTTATCTGCCAGTCAGGAAACGACTTTCGCATCGAAAAGGACAGCCCTAAAACAAAGTAGCTAAAAGCAAATTTTTCATTTTTAATCTCACTGACATGCGTCAGTGAGCATTTTTATTTTTTGAGCAAAAACTCAAACGAATAGGTAGAATAATCTAAATTTTCTTCTATATAAATGATTACAAGATTTATAAGTCACTTAGAAAACACTTTCATAAAAAATTATCCTAAAAATCTTTAAAAAAATACTCAAATCCCTTGCAATGCTTGGTTCTTTGTGTTAAGATACTATGGTGCTGTAAAAAACAGCGTGTAGCTTTGATGCAAGAGGTTGCGACACGCTCGGTTGCATTGCCACGCAATCGCTTGTCGGTTTTCTTGTGGAGCTAGCCTATTATCTTAAATAGACGAAAAAAGGAGAAAAAGATGGCAAACAAAAAAATCCGCATCCGTTTGAAAGCTTACGAACATCGTACACTTGACATAGCGGCTGCAAAAATCGTAGAAACTGCTACTCGTACAGGTGCTGAAGTTGCAGGTCCAATCCCACTTCCAACTGAACGCAGCCTCTACACAATCATTCGTGCGACTCATAAATATAAAGATTCTCGCGAACAATTTGAAATGCGCACGCACAAACGTTTGATCGACATCATTAACCCAACTCAAAAAACAGTTGACGCTTTGATGAAATTGGATCTTCCAAGTGGTGTGAACGTAGAGATTAAACTTTAATCAAATATTAAGAAATCGTTCAAGTGAAATTGAACACAGGCTAAGAGCCGTGCAAAAAAGATAAACTTCCTAGTGTTCATCGAACACGGCGTCAGTTTTCTATTTTCGCTTCGCTCTTGACGCCCTTGGTATCTTAATCTTGAGCATAAAAAACGCTCGTTAAAAACTTTTTGAAAAAACTATAGAAAAGGAAACATTTTCTCATGACAAAAGGAATCTTAGGGAAAAAAGTGGGAATGACTCAAATCTT
>ERZ772955.1581-NODE-1581-length-13848-cov-3.580439_pt1 | contig 13848 bp, 13 predicted proteins | sample MGYA00511133_ERZ772955 | MGnify/ENA primary metagenome ERZ772955 (study PRJEB29015, sample SAMEA2737914) | human oral metagenome | biome: human oral; feature: human-associated habitat; material: dental | place: China | collected 2149 ... | reverse complement strand
GTGCAATGCAATCTCAGTCACTTTACCACGCAAAATGCCTTTAGTTACCTTGCTTCTTGACGCAGATTACACGGTCATTTGACGCAAAACGCAACGCTTCTCAACGTGATCTTGCATTGTGATTTGACTTGAATGCTGTAATAGCTTGATTGTCAAAGCTTTGCGAAGTGCTAAAAAACAACGCGCATTTGGAACGAGGAAAGGTTTCGTTTCAAATGCGCGTATTTTATAAGTAGATTTGTAAAGTTACTTGAACAGAATTAAAATATAATTCGTTTCATGCGATTAGTCCTTTGATAAACATTCAAATAATGCTTTTTTCTATGTGAAGCAAACTGCATCTTTAATGCACTTCGGGGGATTGAAAGCCAAGCCCCGAAAGGCACATGCGGTACAAGCAATGCTGCAAGAACTATCGGATGACTTTTGTAAAGCTGCCGTTTTGTGTGGTAATCTTCACGATATATGCAGCGCGGGGCAGGGAAATCGTAACATAATCCTGGCCTTGCACTGCCTTGTTTGCAACCGTCATACCATTCAGGTTGTAGACAGATACACGCTGTAGGCCCTTCTGTTTCACCTCCAATTGACCGTCTGCAAATCTCACGGAAGCCGTTTGGGTCACGTCGTTGATGCCGGTTGGCCCATTATAGGGATAGCTGTTATAGGGGCCATTGATGATAGAAACGAAGAAAGGACTACCTGCTTCGGGCCACAAATTAACCTCTTTGCCATCCACTTCGCCCATCAATGCAAGCTGATAACTACGGTTATTGATGATTTTCAAGTCGCTTGCACGCAGCCAACCACTGAGAAGAGAGACCGATTCATTATCCGCATTGAGGGTTATTGTCTTTTTGGAGCTGTTCAAAGTGATGCGACGAGCGTCATGAGTGTCGATGAGTTGAAGGGTCATGGGACCATTATAGTCTGCATTTCCTCGTCTGTAAGCAACGCAACCTATTTTGAACGGTTTGTTATAGCTTACGTCGATATTCTCGCCCGGGATGCTCGCTTCGGTGTTATCTTGCACAATTCCCACGACTTGGCGCAGTGGTTCACGACTTACATCTCGGTTTTCCACTTTCACGACTGTAGCTTCCTGCCTATTGAAGTTAAGCACAACGCGCTTCTCATAAGTGTAATTTTTGATGACAGTCACGCGCAATGAATAGGTTCCTGCATGCATTTCTTCGGGTAACTGGAATGGCAGTTTGACGTAGGTTGTGGCAAACTCCTCGAACTCTACACTGTTTGGGGTCTCGAAAGTGGCTAAAGGATTTCCGTCATTGCCGAGGAATTCAAGTTTGACTACACCGTCAAATATCTGCCCATTGAGTTTTCTCAAGGCTAAACGAGCCATGTTTGACTCTCCCGCATAGAGTGTCTTGTCGAATGTCGGGACAGCAGCGAGCTGAAAAGGATGCTCTTTTGACGGCAGTTCGCGATAGGTGATAGCGCCTGCTTTGATTTCAAGCACGATGCGGGGTGTCTTCTTCATCTTCGTCCATGCGCCGAATTTACCGTCTGAATTGCGTGCAGCAGCAATGGGAAGAAGCGTATAAACGCCGTCAGAGAGTTTTGTAAAGTCGAGCTTGATGTCTACATTTTCAACCATAAGTCCGCTTGGTGACATCTTCCCATCATAGCCGGCAAACTTCGAGAAGGTATATCCGCCCATGTCGTGGAAAGCTGTCGGGCAGGCTTGAACTAACGAACCATCAGCTGCATAGATGCCAATGCCGAAATCACCACAGAAGGGATTATTGCTCTGATTAATGAAATGATGATACACAACATGGCTTTCGGTCGTTGTGTTTGTTGGTGAATCGCCAACAAAATGCATGTCGCCTTCGAGGTTGAAAGCCAAGTTGGGCGCGTTTCCACGCAGTTGTTCGTCGATAGGTGCTGTTCCATCTCTTTTAGGATGGGCTGCAATGACTACCAATTGCCTGCCGAATGTCAGTGCTCTTCCATTGAATTCTTTACCTGAATTGGCCACATTGAGCGCCGAAAGAGAGTAATATCCGTCGGCTTGTCCGTCCCAACCGAAGTTCATGTGAACCATTCCGTTGCGGTCGAAACCGTCGGCTACCCACGCATGTCCACTGGCATTGTTGCTTGCATTGCCCGAGATATAGAGGGGAAAACCTTTTCGAAGTTCGTTCTGTATAATCTCCAAGAAATTCGAAGAACCTTCGTCCTGCTTGGCTACCATGGCTACATCGTAGTCGAAATTCGTGCGTAGTGCCTGTTCAGCGGCATAGTTTGAAGAACTGCTTGCATAAGGTGTGTACTGCATATGTACTGAAATGCCGACATCATTCATCAGTTTTGCCACGGCATCTGCCTGTGTATTGTTATATTTTCCAGAGCGATAATCGGGCAACATCTGTCCCCAATTGTATTCAGATTGCGAGAAATCGGCCGAGCGTTGTGTGTTGTCGTATTTCAACTTGTAGGTGTTTTGACCTTTACCTCGCTTGGGCCATTGGTGAAAATACATGATTTGAGCCATTGCAGTGGCTACACAACCGGTTACATAGTGTGTTTGTTTACTGTAAGGATAGCCTTGGCCCCAGTGTGATTTGAGCAGAGGGCGTACCTCATCGCCTGCAGAGCGCGTGGCAAGTGCACGGGTTTTGGCAACGGGGTGAAGTTTCAATTGGTCATAAACCTGCTGATAATGCTTCAGAAGAAAGCGTGCTTCGGGGTTCAGACGCGTTGTATCTAAGCTCCCATTACGGCTGTAAGCCAGTACTTCTCCCATGGCGTCGTTGCCCGAAACGATGACAAAACCGTTGCCGTGAGTATCGTTATAGATATAATAAGGGGTGGAAACATGAGACCTTGTGGCGCGTGTTGGCACTGCTCTTAATGCTTTATGATCTATTTTTATATACCGTTTGGCAATGTCAAGTGCGGCCTTTGGCGTTATTTCCTTAGCATAAGCGTGTGTTGTGAAGAATAAAATAACAAGCTGAAAAACAATCAATGGGAATTTTCGATAAAGCCTGTTGCCTACCTTGCAGGGGCTGAATGAATTGTGTTGTAATGTCATTTGAAGTCCGTTATAATGAAAAATCGCTGCAAAGGTAGGCTTTTTTTCAGACAAACTGGCATAAAACTTGGTTTTAAATGCTTTTTACTTCCGCTGTGAAGTAAATGGAGTGGTGATGCCCATGATATATAAGATGCCTGTTTCTCTCTGCTTGGAGACACATGACTTTCCTTGAAAATAAAATTCCCCGACATAGCCAATGCAGGACTTGTCGGGGGATATTATTTTGTAGTGTGAATGTTCTTCGTGTTTTATTTACCCTGCTTTCTCTTATAAAGAGGTGAAAGCAGTGATTAAACCGAATATCACTCCTGGTGCATTTGCTAAGGCCAGTGGCAGGTCGCGCTTCTCTTTGAAGAGTCCATAGCATACCCAAAGCGTACAGTTGATAGATGCCATGAATGGTTGAATGAATGTACCTTTCTGTCCGTCAAGGTTGTTCTGGATCTGTGCAATATAGAAAACATACATCAAAACGGATGTAACCATACCAACCCAACCTAAATTTGTGAAGAACTTCTCTTTTGTCATAGTCTTGATATTTTGTTGAATGATTAGAAAACAACTTTCATAACGGTCTGCTTCCTAACCGCTATAACGGTAGTCATAATAAAATATTGTGTATGAATACAACTTGCTTCATGACATTTTATTTTAGTGGTGGCAGTAATCGTGATAAGCTATTGTGTATGAATACAACCTATGTGTAGTGCTTCATAGTTTGTTTTTCGATCATTTCTCCTTTGTTCCGTAATCAAGACTTATACGTTTCTTCCGTCCTCTTGAAACCTATTTGTGGACCAAATACAGGTATATCAATATTCTATTGCCATCACTCCGAAGATTGATATAGTCAAAACAGCAGAAGCTCACCTATATCGAAATACAGCCATTTGATGATAAGTTACTGAACAGCTGAGTACATTGTGGTATCTATGAGGACACACTTCGATTTCTCCGGGCACGAAGCTTTATTCAAATCTATATAGTCAAGTTATGATGATATTGCGTTCCTGTGAGACTGACTATGGGTATCTAATGTATATTTCGGGAGTGATATATCATTTGTACAGACACAGATTACTTTCAACAGTGCTCCATGAATGCTCCCCCTCTCTTTGGAGAGGGATTGTCGGTGAGGCTTTCTCACAACTCCACATGCTCCACTTCCACCTTCTCATGCAGGAAAATCTGAGCCGATTCCTTAAAGCGTTCGGGGTTCTCGGTCGTCAGATATCGGCATGAACCGCCTTGAGTGAGTTGATGTTCCATGTCAGTATGCCGGCGAAGATAGTCCTGCAGACTCCCTGCTACATATTCACCTTGCGGGACGATACGCACGCCCGGACGCACATATTTCACGATCTTCGGCATCAGGATAGGGTAGTGTGTGCAGCCAAGGATTATGGTATCAATATCAGGGTCGTGCAACATGAGTTCATCAATACGCTTCTTCACGAAGTAATCGGCGCCCGGACTGTCGGCTTCATTGTATTCAACCAAAGGTACCCAGAACGGACAAGCCACGCCCGTGACCTTGATTTCGGGCCATAACTTCTTGATCTCAAGGTCATAACTATGGCTTTTCACGGTTCCCTCGGTAGCCAGAAGCCCCACGTGGTTGTTCTTTGTCAGTGTGCCGATAATCTCTGCCGTGGGGCGGATTACACCCAGCACGCGGCGCGATGGATCAAGGTTGGGCAGGTCGTTCCGCTGAATACTGCGCAATGCTTTGGCCGAAGCAGTGTTGCAACCAAGGATAACGAGATGACAACCTAATTCGAAAAGCTTCATCACAGCCTGCCGCGTGAACTGATAGACCACATCGAACGAGCGCGTACCATAAGGTGCACGGGCATTGTCGCCAAGGTAGATATAATCGTATTGTGGCAGCAGTTGACGGATACCATGAAGGATAGTGAGGCCTCCATAGCCCGAATCGAATACACCGATAGGGCCTGGTTTCTCTGGAAACATAGGCATCTTTTATTTCTTTACGGCGTCTTTCACCATCGCATTGATGTCTTCACCGACGGCATTATTCACGTAGGGAACGGCATCATTGTCTGTGTTGAGGATGAAAGCATAGCCACGGTCTGCACCGATACGGGCTACAATTGCACGCAGGCGCACTTTCAAAGCAGCCTTACTTTCGGCATCTGCCTGGGCAAGCAAGCGTTTCGATTCGTTCTTGAAAGCTACGTTCTTCTCCATCATCTCTTGCAGTTCGGCCTGCCGTTTTTGCAGAATAGAGGGCGCAAAGTCATGCTGTCCATCGAGAAACTGCTCGTATTTCTTATTGAAATCGTCTTCAACGCGCTTACCTTCTTCTTCATATTTTGCACGCAGCGAGGCCATGTCGTGCTCTGTAATGGCGTATGCGGGCATAGCTTTCAATGCTTCTGAGAAACTGAAATAACCATATTTTAATGGTGTCTGTGCGCTGGCAGTGAGCGTCATTGCCATGAAAGCGAATGCGAGAAATAGCTTTTTCATCTTTTTCTTGATTTATATTGTTTTGTGAAATCCGTAGATTTGCTTATTGATTTACAGCACGAAACGATGTTTTCAGCCCTGTTTCAGCTCCTGATATTCACAGAATTGCAACAGGAAACATGACGACATCCTTCGTATAATTTGTTGCGAAGATACAATCTTTTATTGAGATTTCAAAGTTTTTAGAATGGAATTGTCTTTGCAAAAGGTGCGGAAGGCGGTGCTTCTGTATGGTACCAGACTTGATACATCTGCTGTATCATTAGGCTTTCGGAGGCTTTACAGCACTCCACACCTGCGATTTTCTTCAGCTTTCCCTAAGATATCATTAACAATTTGTATGCTGTTTTCTTCATCTACTTGCAAATCATGAAGCATAATTCATTATTTTTGAAAAATACAGACAATCTTCTTTATAAATTCTGTGTATTCAAAACGCGGGTCATCCTCACTTCAAATACGTGCTGTTTTGGAAAAACTTGTAACGTGTTGGCATTCATGGAATTACAAAAATCAAGGCAAATGATGAGGTGAAATCATATTGAAAAGCCATGCGATTTGCGTCAAATTACAGTGTAATCTGCGTCAAAAAGCAAGGTAACTAAAGGCATTTTGCGTGGTAAAGTGACTGAGATTGCATTGCACAAGTATGGGAAATAAAGCCTCACCCCCAACCCTTTGCTTTCCTCGTTGAGTTTCACTCAACGAACAGCGACCGTTGATTCTCCAAGGAGAGGGGAGTGATATGTTCTCCATTTATATTCTATTTGTACTCTATTTCCAAAACACTTTACTCCCCTCCCTCTTCGGGGAGGGGCTGGGGGAGAGGCTTCCCTTTCCTCCTTATTCCTTTGTGAGGAGCTGGGGTGAGGCCTTATTTACTTCAGTTTATTAAGCTGTGCTTTCACTTCTGCGGTGACATCTTTGCTTAGCGTATCACTGATGTAAGGAATGCCGGAGCTTACATCCATGATGTAAACATAGCCTCCAGCCTTGCCAACAGCCTTGATTGCATTCACCAATTTGGTTGTGATAGGCTGCATTTTCTCCTGCTGTTCCTTGGAAAGTGTCTGCTGGTTGTCCTGCAATGCCTGCTGATACTTCTGATAGAGAGTATTAAGTTCTGTTTCTGTCTCCTGCTGCTTGGTGGCGTTCATGGTAGACTTGTTCTTGTCATACTCCTGACTCTTGCGTTGCAATTCGTCCTGCATGGCTTTGAGATCGTTCTCAAACTGCTTAGCCTTTGCCTCCATTTCGCCACGTGCCTTGATGAATTCAGGCATCTGAGTCATCACTTCCTGTGCGTTGATGTGGCCGAATTTCTGTGCAAATGTTGCTATAGGAGCGAACATCAACATCATTAAAAGAATCTTTTTCATTTTGTTTTCGTTTAATTTGTTGTTATATAATTATTCCTGTTTGAATGTTCAAATGGTTGGATTTTGCCTATCGGCTGTAGCCTAACTTAAGCAAAACTTCGTTTGAAATGTCGATTTTCGGACTGCCGAAGATAATGCCTTGGTCGCTCGAACGGTCGATGACAAGACTGTAACCGCGCAGTTCGGAGATTTCTTTCACGGCATTGTAAACCTCTTCCTGAATGGGAGTCATCAGTGCTTCACGCTTTTTGAAGAGTTCACCTTCGGGGCCGAAGTATTTCTTCTTCAAGTCGGCAGCAGCCTTTTCTTTATTCATGATTTGCTCTTGCTTGGTCTTTTTCTGCTCTTGAGAGAGGAAAACAGACTCGTTCTGGTAGTTCTTGTACATTGTACTTGCCTCAGTGTTGAGCGCTTCCACTTCTGCCTGCCACTTCTTGCTGACTTGGTTCAACTGCTCGTTGGCACGCTCATAGGCAGGAATGTTCTTGAAGATATACTCCATGTCGACCAATGCGAACTTCTGCGCAGCGGCAGATAGAGGTAAAAGGGTAAGAAGGGAAAGGAGTAAAAAGATACCCAATCCTTTTTTGAATATTGATTTTTCCATATTTGTTTGTTTTTTAGTTGACGAGTAGACAGTAGACGAGTAAACGAGTTGCCGGTCGGTTTTGTCTATCAATCAGTTTGAAATCAGTATGAGAAACATTATCAAGTATGTCTGGAACACAGCGAACACATCACTCGTAAACGCGTTAACTTGTCCACTCGTCCACAGACTTAGAATTCTTGTCCGAGGATGAAGTGGAACTGACTGCCACCTTTCTTCTTGTTCACATTGTCCTTATCGAAGCCGTAAGCCCAGTCAATACCCATCAAACCAACCATTGGAAGGTAGATGCGGACACCGAGACCGGCACTGCGCTTCATGTCGAATGGATTGAAATATTTCGTGTCTGACCAGGCATTACCTGCTTCGACAAAGCCCAATCCATAGATAGTCGTGTTTCCTAAGAGGAACGGATAGCGCAATTCGAGTGTGAAACGGTCGTAGGCATAGCCATTGTAGGCGAGTGAACCATTCTCATAACCGCGCAGTCCGATAGTCTCATCAGCATAGCTTGAAGAGGTTCCGCTCATGCCATCTCCACCCATATAGTAGGTTTCAAATGGACTCTTCTTGTATTTGTTATAGCTACCTAACAAGCCCATCTCAATGCGTGTCATCAGCACGAAGCACTTCTGACCACCGCTTAATGCCGTATAGGTCTTGGCCTTGAACTTCCACTTGTGGTATTCTACCCAACGATATTTCTCCTGTTGCTCGGCAGAATATGTCGGAGAATAGGGGTTCATGGCTAAGTTCTTATAGTCTTTATGACTCCAAACACTCCATGGTGGAGTGAGCGTCACACTGGCTGTGAACTCTGAACCACGGCGTGGAAAGAGTGGGTTATCGGTAGAAGTGCGGCTCAGCGAGATGCTCAGGTTGAGGTTGTTGGCTGCACCATTGTTCATCAGGAAGTATTTCCAGTTCTTCAGTTGATAGCGCTGATAAGCCAATTGTGCCGAAAGCACGAAGTAATCATCAGGCCAACGCAGGCGCTTTCCCCAACCCAAACTGATACCATACATGCGCATGTAGGTGTCGGGGTCATAGTAGTTTTCGTAGTAGTTGTTGTTATAATTGCCGTAACCATAGCCATAACCGCCATAATAGGAGTTCAGATAGTTTCGGCGATAAGCATCGTTGTAGTAGCTGCTTGACACGTCGGTCATCTTGCTGAAATAAAAACCAACACTGAACTGATTAGGGCGTTTGCCACCAAACCAGTTGGTTGAATAGCTGGCATTATAGCTCTGATAGTAGGAACCGTTGGTCTGTGCACTCAAACTCAGCACCTCTCCGTCACCGATAGGCATGATACCACGGTGCTCTTTGTTCTTTCTGAAGAGGTTAGCCATGGAGAAATTGTTGAGTTTCAAACCGATCTTACCGATTACACCGGTCTGTCCCCAGCCCAAAGAGAACTCAATCTGGTCGTTGCTCTTCTGCTCGAGGTTGTAGTTAATGTCTACAGTTCCGTCCTCGGGATTAGGCTTAACATCGGGTTGACTGCTCTTTTCGGGGTCGAAATGTCCCATGGACTGAATTTCTCGAAGCGAACGCATGAGCGCTTCACGGGAGAATAAATCGCCCGGCTTTGTGCGCAACTCACGGCGGATAACGTTCTCATAGAGACGCGTGTTACCATTGATGCGCACATGGCTCAGATAGGCCTGTGGTCCCTCAGTGACACGCATTTCAAGATCAATAGAGTCGCCATCGATGTTCACTTCGGTCGGATTGATGCTTGAGAATACATAACCATGGTTATAATAGAGGTTGGCTGCAGCATCTTCGTCTTTGGAAACTCGCTTGTCGAGAAGCTTCTGATTGTACACATCGCCCTTTTTCATTCCCAAGATACTGTTCAGTTGCAGGGTGGAATAAACCGTGTTGCCTACCCAGGTGATGTTGCGGAGGTAGTATTTCTGACCTTCGTCAATCTTCACATAGATATCAACATGCTTGGGGTCTACATTCCAAACGCTGTCTTTCAGAAGGGTAGCATCGCGATAACCATATTCGTTGTATTTCTCAATGAGGTTCTTCTTGTCGGTAGCCCAGCGTTCAGGCGTGAACTTCTTTGCCTTGAGGAACGAGCTGAGTTTGCCTGCCTCGTGGATTTTGGCAAAGGCACCTTTCTTGAACAAACCACCTTTAATCTTCGATGAAGTCAAGGCCTTGTTGCCTTCAATGATGATGCTACGCACCTTCATCTTCTCTTTCTTATCGACAATGACGTCAAGAATTACGTTGCCTTTATTGGCAACATCGTCGCGCTGATTAATCGTAATTTCTGCATTCTTGAAGCCTTTGTCGTCGAAATACTTCTTAGCAAGGATCTTCGCGCGGTCTATCATGTTGGGCGTAATCTGCGAACCTTTGAGCAATCCCAACTTCTTTTCCATGTCTTCGCGCTCGCTTTTCTTCAGTCCTTCATAGTTGATGACCGACACACGTGGGCGTGTTTTCAGTGCAATATGTAGGTAAATCTTACGTCCAACGATAGAATCGGCAGAAATCTGAACGTCAGAAAAGAGTCCATGACGCCAGTAACGCTTCACGGCATTGGTGATTTCTGTGCCGGGAACTGTAATCTCCTGACCAACCTGCAGGCCTGATATACCTGTCAGCATATAGTCTTCATAGCCCTCAATGCCGGAGATGTTGATGCCTCCGATAATGCAGGAGCGAGGTGTCCCGGCATAGGAGATGTCCGGATGGAGTATCTTATCCTGTGCAAAGGCAGGGACACTGCAGGTCATTCCCGCTGCCAATATGAAAAAAGCTTTCTTTATATTGTTCATTATAAAAGATGTTTCTTGTTGCTGTTACATTCCTATTTGGTTACTTCGGCTTCCACCTGTGCTTCTGTCTTGCCAAATCTGCGCTGGCGATTCTGGTAGCTCTGAATGGCTTTTTGCAGGTCGTCTTCGCTGAAATCGGGCCAGTAGGTATCGCAGAAATACAGTTCTGAATAGGCAATCTGCCATAGCAGATAGTTGCTGATGCGTAGTTCTCCGCCCGTACGTATCAGTAGTTCAGGGTCGGGCATGAAGTTAGTTTCTAGATGATGACTGATCATTTCTTCCGTGATGTCGGTCGGCTGGAGAGACTTGTCCGTATTCTCGGTGAGGATATTCCTCATGGCTTGCACTATTTCCCAACGTGCACTGTAGCTTAATGCCACGACCATTGTCATTGCAGTATTGCCCTTGGTATGCTCTTCTGTCTCACGAAGTTTCTGCTCTACTTCGGCAGGAAGTCGCTTTCTGTCACCGATAACACGAAAGCGCACATTGTTCTTCATGAAGATTTCATCCTCAAGTGATGTGAGCACTAACCCCATGAGTGCACTGATTTCGTCAGCAGGGCGGTTCCAATTCTCTGTAGAGAATGTATATAGTGTAAGGAACTTCACTCCCAAGCGCGTAGCTTCTGATGTGATTCTACGCACGGCATCCACTCCGGCTTGGTGGCCGTAGCTGCGCGGTTTCCCTTTTTCCGAAGCCCATCGTCCATTGCCATCCATGATGATAGCAATGTGTTTAGGGATTCTTGTCATATCTAATGAAGCTGTCATATCTTCTTTTCTAATCTTTATTACATGTTGTACACTTCGGCATGAAACTGTAACTGAGCGTCAGTTGCAGCACAGAATAGCAGTCAGTGTTCTTGAACATTCCCGACGATGTGATGCCGTAGGGGTCATTTCTTCCATCAAGTTTGTCGCTCATGGAGAAGTGCATAGCCCATTCCACGCCCACATTCATACGCTGTCCTACCTTGTATTTAAGGCCCAAGCCAATAGGAACGTTTGCTGCGAAGACGCTTGAACCGTCACCACCGGCGTATGTTCCGCCGAGTCCTAAGAAGACAAAAGGCGTCAATCTCTTGGCTCCATAGTAGTCATGTCCTGTGCCGTAAGGCCAGAAGTTGTATTCATACGTGAGACTTACATCTGTCAGTGTACGACTGAAGCTATAGGGGGTAACCCCCGTGGAGGGATAAACGGTTTTGACATCTCGTTCATCCCCTTTCAGTTTTCCAAACGATGCAGCTAACCTAAGTCCCATATATGGGTTCAGATTGCGGCGGACAAGCAACGTTGCCATCGGCTGGAGGTCGCGCGTGAGCACATTGTTATAATCGCCCAGATAACCTAAGAAACCCACACCTCCGCCTATCTCCATGAGATATTCGTCGTCGGTCTGGGCATTCATGTTAAGCATTGCAGCCAGCATCAACAGCAGAAGTGTTGCCTTTCGCATTTCTACAAGTTATTTCTTTAAGAGCAAGCCGGCGAGGTTCCCCTTCCAAATACGACCACTTCCTCCGGCAATCAGCCAGAGATTATTGTTTTCATCTATCGTCATTGTGAAAGAAGTTTCATTGCTTTCGAAGTTTGCCGGCAGAGACAAACGGTCGTCTTTCTTCCATCCGGTGCCTTTACCTTTGCTGATAAAGAAACTTTCAAAGGCCTTAGCCTTATACTTCCCGATGCCCTTTCCACCAAAGGCTATCAAGTCTTCTCCCATTTTTGCCACCTGGAGATTGGTCAGGCAGGGAGCCATATAAGGCTGGTTGTCCTGACCGTAGAATATCCATGACTGTGCAGATTGACTTGAGTGAAGTTGTTTTCCCCATACCAACGCACCGTAAACATCATTCCCTGACGTAGGATTTCCTATCAGAACAAGGTCGTAGGTGCCTGCATTCACTTTTGAAGGGAAGCTGAACAGGCTGATGTTCTGGCTTGGCAATTCGGTCGAATTGCTGGCCAGGGTTTCAGATTGCCATGTCGTTCCGCCGTCTTTTGACATCAGAATGCCACCATCGGTAATGCCATAGAGATTGCCATTGGCTCCACCTGCGAGTTGTTTGAGTACAACAGCTCCCCTTGTTTCCCACGTTACACCGTCTCTGCTACGCTGAATACGGCTGTCACTGTACGTATAAAGATAGCCATCAGAGACTGTCAAGTTACTGTAGGCCTTTAGATCGAGGGAAATATTCGGTGTGAGTTGCTGCCAACCGCCTACGTCATTGTTGGGTGTTGCATAGAGTTTGGTGTTGTTACCTTCTGTCCCCATGATGTAGATTTTGCCGTTCAATGTCACAGCTTTCATGGCTGAAAGTATGCCCAAGCGGTCATCCTGACCATTCGTCTGCTCCCATGCGAACTTGCCTACGTCTACCTTATGCACGTTTACTTTTACTGTATAGCTGCGGTAGGACTTTCCATCCCGACTGTAAACACGGAACTCCCGTGCTTGAGAAAAGTCTATGGAGTCGGCTGTGGAGAAGTATTTCAGCGAGTCGGAAGTCAGTTTCTTATAGAGAATAGCACCACCGTTCTTGGCCGAAACCGTGCATAATATTTTGCTTGCATTAACGCCATAAGGCAGAGAATCCACATTGTAAATCTCCTTGTTGATTTGATCTATATAGAATTTATAGTTACTGCCGGTCAGTTTTACTTGGAAGATAGTGTCTGCACCTTTCTTAGTTTTACCATGTTTAGGGTATTTCAGATTTCCCAAAGAAAACGCTGTGATGGCCGTATCACTATAAGTGATGGTCTCATTATCATCGCCTTTCAAGCACGATGCAAAGACAAACAGGGCCGAGAATAGCGCCACAAAGAGTATAAGTTTCGTTTTCATTCCACCTTATTTAATGTTGTTTTTACTGCAACAGCACATTACCGCACAAGTTTTTGGTTGCAAATTTAAGCAGAATTCTGCAAATAGTCCACTATTAAGTGCTATTATTATGTAAAATAATGATTATTCTTCCGTTTTTTAAGTTTGTTTTACAAAGCGCAGAATATCATGGTTTAACGGTGAGGCAAGTATGCTTTGTCTATCCTTATTATAATTATATTTTGCAGAATGAGATAGGTATTCGCGTATAAGCTCCTCCTTTAAACCTGCTTTTATCCATGCTGTCAACATTCCTTGAAAGCTTCTTCGGCGACCTCTTTATCATAGTAGTTCCCAAATATTTCCTTTCAGATTATTTTGCAGTTCCAAAACTTTGTTATACCTTTGTCGCCGTGAATGAGTTAGCAACGACATATCAAAGTAACGACCGCATGCAGGGAATTTTGAAATTCTTTGCATCTTTTTGCGCTGATTATTTGGTCAATCCAAATAATTTGCTAACACACACACACACACACACACACACAGGCGCTACTAGCGTTTAATCATACTTTTTTTCTTCCATCCTACGCGCGCGCGAAGCGTGTCGTAACCCTTGTAAACAAAGGACTTCTAGGAGTTTCCTTTGTTCGCTTTTTTATG
>ERZ772955.1577-NODE-1577-length-13910-cov-15.019560_pt1 | contig 13910 bp, 9 predicted proteins | sample MGYA00511133_ERZ772955 | MGnify/ENA primary metagenome ERZ772955 (study PRJEB29015, sample SAMEA2737914) | human oral metagenome | biome: human oral; feature: human-associated habitat; material: dental | place: China | collected 2149 ... | reverse complement strand
AAGATGAGCTACCGCCCGATGGAGCTCGTGCTGATCGAGGAGGAACTGGGGCTATGAAGAAGGGGGAGATTTTATATGGCAGAAGAAATGCTTTGTTTTTCAATGGACGCGGATCTCAAGCGAAACATGGAGGAGACCTGCAGCAAGATGGGGCTGACTATGGCTGATGCGTTCACGATGTTTGCGGTAAAGGTCGTACAAGACCGGCGTATTCCGTTTGAGATTACGGCAGACCCCACTCCATACGATAGCTGACATCAAAAAAGGAGGCGTACGCCTCCTTTTTTGTATGCAGCAAATTCTATTCCTCATCCCTCGGATTCCCGTCCTCGTCCAAGGGAATGTAGACACTCTTTTCCTGCCACGGGTACTGGTACGCGAGCGTGACCTGATTGTCCAACTCGAAATGCACGGCGGCAAGTGTGCCTGTGCCCGCTTCGTCCGTGCGCCTGAGCCAACAGCCGTCGTCGAGCCGCTCCTTCTGCGTGCGCAGCCATGCGGGGCTGCGCTTCGACAGCCCTGCCTCGTTCATATGAAAGACGAGACGTACACCGGCATCCCCTACGGGGTAGTCGAAGCTACAATAGGGTGCATTCCTCTCATAGTTCTTCGGATCGGGACGGAAAAGCTGGCGAAAATACGCAAGCCCTGCTTCGTTCACCGTCATGCAGGCGATGGCACGCTGCTTCTCGTACATTTCTCCATCGGCATCAACACCATCGCGCAGCCCCAATGGTTCGCCTGTCGTTGCCGCTCCTTGCAGCTCCTCGTCAAACGTGGGATCAATCCAGTGGTAGGACATCTGCTCGATGCTCGCCCCCTCCTTGATCTCTCGTTCCAGCGTCAGGAATTCATGATCGTCGGGCACGAGCGCAAGCCCCCACTGCACTGCCAACAGAGCACCGTCACGGTCGCCGAAATGCGCACGGAGCTTGCCGAGCTGCAGATACGTCCACGGATAGTCCGGCTCCTCCAACGCACCCTGCTCGGCATAGCGGAGCGCGTCCTCCAGACGTCCGCAGTACATGAGCGCGACGGCGTAGCGATAGTACCATGTGCCGCAGCCGCGTGCGTTCGCCTCCGAGGCGGGCATCCACTGCGTCGTGCGGTAGTAGTACTCGTAGGTATCGATGTTGTTGCACGCATACGCATACCAGAGGGCGATGTCCAGATCGGCGCGTGCCTCCTCACGTGTGAAATTCCCCTTGATCGTACCGTTCTTGATGTACGACTCCAGATAATGCAGCATTTTGTAGAAATAGCCCGTGGAGCCCTCGTCCATCGCCTCCATCTTCTTGATTGCCGCGGGGGAAAGCAGGGAAGATTTCGCGGCATCGGGGCTTTCCTGCTCCGCACTGTCCTCCTCCTCTGTGCGATCAAAGAGGCTGACGGATTTTGCGTCCCGTCGGAAGGAGTGAAACAGAGCCCACGGCAGCGTCGTCTCCGTGAGAAAATGAGCCGCTGCATCCAATACCGCCCGCAAGTCCCATGCAATAAAGTCCAGATAGCCGCACCCCGTGCCCGTCGCACCGCCGAGGAAGGTCACGGCATCCGCTCCCGCCGCCTCTGTGATCGCCTCCATGAGCTTGTCGCGAAAATCGAGGATCTCCTCGGATTTCCCGTGCAGCTCCTCCGTCAGCGGATAGGCGAGAAACCCCGCCGCAATTCCGTCCGCATGATACATATTCACAAGTGTCGCATCGTTTTCCATATAGGCACTGAGGAGGGAGGGCAGACGCGTACTGCCCGTATAGACATCGAGCCGCCAGTCCGTTTCGGCAGAGGTGTCGGGGGTGCGCTCATAGGCGAGATAGGAGTGCTCGAGATAGTCCTCTGCATCGCTGTCGAGGGAAAGCCCCTCTTCCTCAAGGGCCTTTGGCAGATCCGTCAGTAGAATCGGCGGCTCTTCCCGCGGAGCATCGAGAACATCGAAATCATGGATGAGACGCATAGCGGCAATCTCGCCGAGTGCCTGATCGACGATCATGGAGAGCAACCACCATGCGCGGTCTTCGTCCTCCTTCAGGAGCGGAAGGAGCTTTTCACAGTAAAGTGTGAGGGCAATCCCCTCTCCCTCCTGTGCGAACCAGACGGCGACATCCTCCATCTCGATGCTGTAGTCGTCCGTACGCAGGGCAAAGCCCACCGAAGCCGTGCGCCCGACGTGGATGTCCCAGTGTTCCCGTACGGAGGAGGGAGCGAGATGTGCGAAATAGACGAGCGAAAAGAGCTTTATACGCATGCTCTCGGGGGTGAGGATCAGCTCATATTTCGCGCCGCCCTTTCCGAGCTCGAATGCGACATCATCAAAGGCGATGCGCAGAATCTCCTCCACACGCGCAATCAGCTCCTCACCGCGATCCTCATCACTGTCCATCAGCGTGCGCAGCTCCGTCTCTGCCTGCGCAAAGGCAGCCCATGCCTCCTGCACGCGGCTGCGGAAGGGACGCCCGAAAAGTGGAAGGGCGAGCATCTTGTGGCAGCTCTCGATCATGCGCTCCGTGTCCGCGTCGCCGGGCAGCGCAGCAAGTGCCTCCTCGAAGTAGGGGAGGGCGCAGTCCTCGCGGTCAAGGTAGTAGTAGGAATAGCCCATGCGGAAGTTCCAGAGGTGGTCGCCCGCGAAATGCTCCGCGTGTGGCGTGAGGAGGGCGATTGCCTTTTCAAAATAGGCGCGATCCTCGACACTCGCCGCATTGTTGTAGGCGCGTGCAAGCTCGCTGTCGAGCTCGGGGCTGCGCTCCTCGGCGGGGAGTGCCTCGAGCTCCGCGATGATCTTCTGATATTCTTCGTTCTCGTGCCAGTATTGGCACTGTTCGAGTAGGGTCATTCGGCTGCTCCTGTCTCATCATCCGTTTTGATCGGTTCGGATTTTTGCTCGATCCTTCAATCCCACCAGAAATACCAGACCGTTGCGTTCTTCAGGTCGGCGGCGAGCTTGCCGACGGTCATGCCTGGCGCACCCTGCTCGACGATATCGGCGCAGAACGCATACTGCTCCTTGGCGAGTTCTCGCGCGCTCTCCTCGGACACAGGCGCGGGCACGCTGTACTCGAGCGTCTCATAGGTGAGGACGGCGGGAACGGCACCGTGCTGCTCATGCCAGTATTTCGCCACCGCCATGAGGGCCATCGGATCGGGGCAGTCGTTCCACCCACCGAACGGCAGATAGGCGAACACCTCCCACGGATGCTGCACGGGAATCTTGGCGAGAATCATCGGCTGCGTTTTCTGTGTCTCGTAGTCCCAGTAGCTGATAAAACGGTTGGCGGGATGTTCCTCCTCATCGGACGTTTCCACGCGGTTCTGCTCAAAACGCTCGCCGAGCCGCTCCGTCAGCACCGCCTTGCCGTCCCCGATGGACTGTGCAAGCATTTTTTCGCGGTACTGCACCACGGCTTCGGCATCGAAGTCGTAGTCCTCGAACGCCCCCTTTTCCGCCCCCGCGTTCATCGTCAGAATCTCCCACAGCGTATCACTCGGCACGATGAGTACGGGAACGAATCCATCGTGCGCACTACGGCGCACAGCATAGCTGTAGGCCGCCATGATCGGATCGTCGTCCACCATCGGCGGGAAGTACATCGGGGCGCAGTCTGCCCTGCCGCAGTTCAGATACTGCATGACCGCCAAAGCAACGCTGCTTGGCATCTCATCTTCGTTTTCCTTCTGCGTGCCGCCGTTCCGTTTCCACGCTTCCCACCGCTGCGCGATGATCGCCGCCATTTCCGCATAATAGGTCTCATCGAACGGGACGAATAGATATGCCTCGTCGTCGAACTCCTCCGAGAAATACTGCTCCGCACCGAAGTACGCCAGAGCATGATTGTCAATGTCCGAGGGGAAGGAGGGCGCATCGCCGTCGTAGTAATACTCTGCGAATGCCGTGCCCTCCTCGCCAAAGAAACCGCGCATCAGAATCCCGTGCAGCTCGTCCCGAAGAAAGAGGCGCAGGTCGGTATCTGCCGGATGCTCCCGCACAGCACGGATGGTCGCCGCGTACTGGCGGACGAACCAGTCTGCCATCAGCTCGTGTTCGATACAGTAGCGCAGATAGATCGCGAGGTGGTTGTATGCCGTGATCTCGTCCACGGGCAGCTTTTTTTCACGCAGCGTATCAAGGTGCCACTGTGCATTGTCCATCACGAGATCGGTGAAATCCTCGGGCGCAAGTGCACTGCGCCGCTCCGGATCAATCACAAAGCTCACATGACGCTCGGCGAGACGGTCGAGCAGAGCATCTGCGTTATGTTCCAGTTTATATTTGAGTTCGTCCTTGTGGAGCGGGATGATCTGATAGAAATTGACCTCATCCCCATTGGGCAGAACACAGACATTGCTGCCCCCCTTTTTGACCTGACCGCTGACAATCAGGGTGGCGGAGAGCGCGGTATTCTCCGCGTAGGGGGCTCGGGCATCAATCGTGTGCCCCCAGCCGAGCCATGTATTGTTCTCGATTGGCAGACGTGCGAGATTCTTCAGCAGGTGGATCGGCCAGTAATGCTCCTCGGCACTCTCATGGATGTTCCAGTCGCACGGCAGGGCAATCGCAAGCTCGGCACGCTCAAGTTTGTGCTCCGCAAGATCAGCGGGCACGTTCATCCGATGTGCCCCCATTCCGAGGGTGACGAGCATATAGTAGTTGCGCTCCTCGGTCGGCTCGACGATGCAGATGTCCAAATGGATGTCGGGCGATACGATCTCGTGAAAGACATTTGCGTATGCGCCGAAGTGCTTTTCGATGTGGCTCTCAACGGCATCCAGTTCTTCCTCGGTATAGACCTCTGTGGGCATCGGAGCTTCCTTTTTATGTGCAGAGTCATTTCTGCCAATTTTTTTCATCGTGGAACTCCTTATGTTTGTTGATGCTGCATGGAGACGACGCGGCAGTCGGGGCAGAACTCGATGTAGAGTGAGCCCTCCATATAGTCCGTCAACGCCTCCCAATGAATCTGCATGAGGTACTTCATCGGCTGCCCGCAGTCGGGGCACGTCGTGTACTCCCAGTCCTGCCACCAGAGTGCAAAGCCGCCGAGCGTGCAGACATCCTCGAAGCGTGCGCCGTAGAACAGCGGCACGGGGGCTTCACCGAGGATGAGATTGTTTTCAAAAATCCTGATAAGCTCCTCTTCGATATACATGGTATCGCCCGCATTCTCGCAGGAAAGCACCTCACTGCCGCCATCGAGTGTATAGCGGCTCAGCATCGGCTCCGCATACGAAACGCAGTTCGGACAGCAGGTTGCCGTGAGAATGCCGTCAATGCCAAGGAAATGCAGACGCTCATCCCGCCCGTCCAGTACGAGCATATCCGCCATGCGGCAGCCGCAGTGCGGGCAGTTCTCCTCCCGTGGACGGGCAATGCGGACGGGCGAGCGGGTAAGCTCCTCCTCCGATGCGGCGTGTACCAGCGTATAGCAGGTGTCAAAGTTCAGCGTGCGGCGTCGCCCCTCGCGGTCGAATGTCCAGCCGCCGCACTGCGCATAGACGGCGGGATCGACGTGCAGATTCCCGCGCCACGGGCGCGGATTGCGTTCGAGTGCGAGGAGTGCCGCAAGGGATTGGTCGTCTCCCTGCATACCGAGGCACATCATAAGCTCGTTCGCCTCATGTGCGGCATCCGTCTCCATCAGTGCTGCGATCAGTCCGTCCCGCACATCCGCCGGCGCGTGATAGTAGAGTGCCGAGGGCCAGAAGGAACGCGCCGCGAGTGCCGCGCGCGGAATCTCCGGCGCGAGCCGTCCGCGACAGCAGAGCAGATACCAGAAATCATCGGGAACATCCTCGATCTGCGCGATGATCTCCTGTTCCTTTGCCGCGATCTCCTCAGGCGTCCATGTGAGTGCCGCACGACGGTTCGCCGCCGTCCTGCACCGCCAGCAGAGTCCCTTGTAGCCGAGTCCCGTGCCGCAGTCGAGGCATTGGTGGGGAAGCGTCATGATCGGCTCCTTTCCATGATTTCTGTTGTTGGAATATTCATCTACTTTATGATAGTATAGATGAATTGCGGCTTCAATAGGTCTTTCGGGTAAAGTTAAGGAAGCACTGATAAATTCAACACCATCATCTTGACGCATCTTTTTTGCCCGCACTTCGGCGGAAAATCCTCCACATAGCTTTGGCTATGCGTCCGGTTTGCCTCCTTGTTCGGACGAAAAAATCTACGCCAATCTGACGGACTTCATTTTATCAGCGATTCCTTAGAAAAATTTGGTAGATTGTAAAATCAAGTTGCACATATAAAAAGTCCATAGCGGAAGCCTTGTGGTAAAATAGGGTTGAACAGACCAATCTACCAAAGGAGAGCCGCTATGGATCAACTAGAGTGTATCACAAAATCGCTGCATCGCAAAGGAGCACACCTCACATTTGAAGAAAGAGTCATCATCCAGACAAGACTCCGTGATGGTTGGTCTCCGCCCCAAATTGCCAAGGAGATCGGTTGTGCGCCCAACACCGTGCGCAACGAGATCAGGCGTGGCAATGTTCTGCTCTACAACGGGAAACACGAAGGATACCGCGCCGTGAACGGACAGGATATATACGAAGCAAATCGTGAAAATTGCGGACGCACATCGCTGCATCAGGAAAGAAGGGGCTGTTGCACGAAACCAACGTGCAACAGCCCCCTGCTTTTTCGTTTCGATGGGATGAGGGGAAACAACGCAGCAGACGGTCAGTTGCTTTGCGTTGTCCTTACAGATCGATGCGGAAGATACGCTGCCTTCCGCCGTCCTGCGTGTGGAAGTAGACGTGGTTCATATTGTCGGTGAAGATGCCCTTGGGCCGCAGTGTGCGCTCGCCGTCCGTGATCTCAATGTCGCCGACATACGCGCCGTCCTTCTTGCTGAAGACGCGCAGGATGGGATCGTCCGACGTGCGGAAGACGATGTAGTCCTTCGTCGCGACAACGCAGCGCGCATGAGCGGCGTAGTGCTTTGTGCCCTGCGGGATGTTCTCATTCAGCTCGAAGCGGCGGAGTTCCTTGCCGTCGGGGCTGTACTGGTAGACGGGGATGACCCACGGGTGCTGCTCGTCGTTCTGCAGCGAATTCCCGTACGACTCGTTGGTGTAGAATCCGTCCGCATCCGCCGAGATCAGCTCTGCGCCGCGCACCATGGAGTAGCCCTCGGGCTTCGGGCGTGCAGGGACGGAGATGGTCTTGGCGTCCTTCAGCCCCTCCTTTGAGATTGTGCCGTGGGTGACGCCCTTCTCGTTGACCTGCTCTTCGCCCGCATAGGCGTCCTTCCCGCCGAAGACGGCGCGCCACGTTTCCTTGCCCTGCAGGGGGATCGTGGTCGTGGTCTTGCCGTCATAGACGGCGAGCTCGCCCTCCTTCGGGATGTAATAGACGTTCGTTCCGTCCGAGGTGATCGGCCGGTTCAGCACGACGCCGAGATCCACGATGTCCGTGATTGCGCCGTCTGTGACGGGGAGCTGGCAGAGATGCGTCTTCTTGTCGTCGTGGTCGTAGATGATGCCATAGATGCCATCCTTCGTCACGACGGGATCGCTCTTGTTGAAGTCGAAATAGTCGAGGTCGTAGTCGGCGTTCTCGTATTCGTAGAGCGGGAGCGTCTTGTCGCCGAATTTTACCTGGGTGACGGGCTCTTTCGGCAATGAAAGACTGAGATCGACGGGGGCAGGAGAGCCGCCTTTTGCGGTGTCACCGCCGCCGCAGCCTGCCATGACGGCGCACGTGAGGACGGCTGCCGCCGCGCAGAGCGTTTTCCATTGTTTCATGTCGGGCTCCTCCTACAGATCAATGCGGAAGATGCGCGAATCTTGGTCGAGGATGTAGACGCGGTTCTCGCCGTCTGTCGTGATCTGCTTGGGCGGGTGGATCTTGCCATCGAAACTCAGCTCGACCTCGTCGATGAATGCGCCGTCCTTCTTGTTAAAGACGCGCAGAAATTTGCCGTTGTAGAAGACGATATAGTCCTTCGTTGGGATGACCTGACGCGCGTTCGAGTCGGTCTTTTTCTTGTCCGGAAGGCCGTCGTTGATGGTGAAGGTGCGGATCTTCTTGCCGTCCGGGCCGTACATATGGAGGGGGTACGTCCGCTTGTTCGGCGGGCCGCCGTTGGTGGCGATGGTGGAGATGTAGAAGCCGTCTGCATCCGCCCAGAGGAGGAATGCCTGATTCTCCTCATTTTCCTTCTTGTTCTCGTTGAGGGCTGCAAACTCCGCCTTCGGGAGGACGGACTTCAGGTCTTTGATCCCCTCCTTGGAGATCGTGCCCATCTCGATGTCCTGCGACTTCAAGGGATCGCCGCTCGTGTAGATGGTCTCCGTGCCGTGCACGGCGCGCATGATGTCCGCCTCGCCGCGCTTGCTTTTCGTCACGGCCGAGCCGTCATAGGCGCAGATATTTTCGCCGAGCTGGTAGTAGACATTTGTCCCGTCCGTTGTGATCGGCTGCGCCGTGAGGATGCCGAGATCCTCGACGGAGGTGATGGCGCCGTCCTTCACGCTCAGCTTCACCAGATGCTGCTTCTTATCGCCCGAGGCGTCGAATTTGCCCGCATAGATGGCATCCTTCGTCACGGTGAGATTGGTCGTTGTGTGCACCATGTCGGGGAGACCCTCGCCCTTGTACTCGTAGACCGGTACGTCCTTACCGTTGAATTTGACCTGTCCGATGGCCTCCTTCGGCGCGGAGAGTGCGGTGTCTTTTCCGCCGCCGCCAATGCCGATGCCGCTGCCTGTGCCGTCACCGCCGCAGCCAGCGAGGACAGAGCCGAGGAAGGCGGCGGTCGCAGCCGCCGCGAGCAGAGATTTCCACTTCTTCATTTCGGATTCCTCCTTTGATGCTTCTAAGGAATCACTGATAAAATGCAGATGCTTATCAGTGCCCCTAAATCACTTTAATTTATTTTAGCATAAAACAAACTAAAATGTATAGCAACAAATGATTGATTCTTGAAATTTTTGAAAAGTTTTTCATTTTGCGCATTTACTTCGCGCAATGATTCCTTCTCGGCACGGAAAAATGCCGGCATGTTTATGAGCGGTCGGGAACGCAGGGATGCTGTGTGCATGTGCTTAGGGAATCACTGATAAATTCAGCACCGCCATCTTGACGCATCTTTTTTGCCCTCTCTGCGTCGACAAATCCTCCACATAGCCCCCGCTATGCGTCAGGTTTGTCTCCTTGACAGGATAAAAAATCTACACCAATTCAACGGACTTCATTTTATCAGCGATTCCTTACAAATCGACACGGTAGATGTTCTTCCCCGTGCGTTCATCGAAGAAGTAGATGTGGTTCGCGTCGTCCGTTGCGGCGCAGGCGGGCAGGAGCTGCTTGCTATCAAGCCTCATCTCGATGTCGCCGACGCGCGTGCCGTCCTTTTTTTGGAAGACGCGCATCATGCCGGCTTCGTAGTAGACGATATAGTCTTTCGTCGGAAGGACGCTGCAGCCTGTCCGTGGCTTTTCGCCGTTTTCGCTATAGGCAAAGGAGCGCACCTCCTTGCCGTCCGGCCCGTACATGACGAGGACAGCTCTGTCTCTGCACCAGAGGTAGAAGCCGTCCCTATCCGCACCGCAGAGGAAGACGGCGCTTTCGTCGGCCTTGTTCTTGCCGTCTGAGAGTTTCTTGATCTCCTCCCTTGCGAGGACGGATTTTACGTCCTTCAACCCCTCCTTTGAGATCGCAGCACAATAGGTGTCGCGCGTCTGGGCGAACGAATCGGCGATATAGGCCTTCTGATCTCCAAAGATGGCACAGATGTTTCGGCATCCGTCGACGGCATTTAGGTCGAAGGTCGATGCATTCGTTCCGTCATAGCAGACCGCCAGATCGCCGCGCTCTTTGATGTAATAGATGTTCAGTCCATCCGAGCTGATCGCCTCGCACTCGGCGCGCCCGAGATCGGTAACCGCAGTGACGGCACCGTCCGCGATGCTTATTTTCTGCAGATGAAACTCACTTGTGCTGCGCTCATTGGTGAGCACATAGATGGCATCCCTTGTCACGGCGAGGGTCGGTATATCAGAGCTGCTCTCAATTTTGGGGATTTCTGCGCCCTTATATTCATACAACGGCACTTCCTTGTCGCCGAGCTTCAGCTTCGTGACAGCCTCCTTCGGTGCAGCAGGGCCGTTGTCCGCCGACACTTCGTTGCCGGTGCATATGACGCCGCCGTCACCGCTGCCGCAGCCCGTGAAGACGGCGCCCGTAAAGATGGCGACGGCTGCCGCCATGATGAACGATTTCCATTTCTTTATGTAAACTCCTCCTTCATCATGATGTGAAAAGTACGATAATTTGGTTGATTCTATCTTAACATAGAAATGATGACTTGTGACCTGTCATTTGTGACAGGTTTTCAAAAATTTTGAAAAGTGTTTTCCAACCTATCATTTATGACGGTATGCTTTCCTCTACCTCTCGGTTATCATAAGAGAAATAAACTGCATGGTTTCATTTTGGATTCTTCATCAGGATGTGCGGGCGGTGAAGGGAATCGGCTGCGCACGATGTGCTTGCTTTTTGGACAGGACAGCAAGCGGTGATGGGAACGAGAAAAGCGGCTGCTGCACGAAGGGAAGATCTTCATCACAGCAGCCGCTTCCTTGACATATCATCCGCACATGCCGCGCGGATCTTAGTGTATCAAGAGCCGAATCCGAACAGTCCGCGCAGCTTTTGTCTGAACGATTTTTGCAGCGCTGCCTCGAGCGGGATGGTGCGGTGCAGGAACGGCGAGCCGACACGCCTCACCGCAGTGGGCGGCGTACGAACTGTGTGTTCCGTTGACATCGCCTTTGGATGGGATGGCGCATGCGTGACGTAGCACTCCTCCCTGCCATACTGATAGAAAAGCGCAGAGGCGCTCCCCGTCTGGCCGTTCACCGCGATGCGCACCTGCCGTGCCTTTTCGCCATCCTCCACGCGCCGATCCAGATAGTAGACGGGCAGGAGAAAGGTTGCGTTCTTATGCCTGCGGAAATCCCGCCCCCAGAGCAGTAGCTTCGCCTTCGTGAGCGCGAAGCTGTCCTTTAGATCGGAGACAAGGCGCTCGGCGAGGAGGTTGTCGATCACATCCGCGCGTGAGGCGTTGTTTGCCACTGCCGCGATGCGGAAGACTCCCTCGGCAAAGGCGGGGTAGAACGGGGGCACCGAGCCGAAATCCCACGGGTCGAGGCGGTCGAGCAGGTGAATGTCGTAGAGCGTCGTGTCGGGGCACGCCCAGTTGACGATCTCCTCGTACGCCTCGAAATCGCCGCGCTCGCTGCGAACGGCCATCTTGACACTGAGATCGGCGAGCGAGAACGGGATGTAGACCGCCGTCATCTCCGTGCGGATACGCCGCTCGATGTTCTGATTTGCGAACTCCTGCGGGAACTGTTGTGCGAGCATGCGCGCCGCGTTCTGGGCCTGCGTCATCGTTATGACGAATGGAATCGCCCGCGTGGGCACATTCTCCGCGCCGACACCCATGATGAACTCCCGTCGGTAGCCGCCGGGACGCACGAGCTGCTCGTCCTCGAACGTGTTGTTGCAGTAGCTACATGTAAAGAAATGCTGCGTCGACTCACCCGTGAACTCTCCGCCGCAGAACGGGCAAACGAACGCCAGCTGTGTAACGCCCGCAAATGCGGCTACGGTCGTATCGTCCCAGAGAGCTAGCTTGTCTGCAATGCTGTTTTGGCGGTACTTCTGACTCAGCACACGTGCATCATGTGGGTCGACCGCCGACATCACCTCCACATGTCCCAGCTTCATCGCGCCGTCTATGACCTGCACCGGCTTGTGACGGAACGTGATCGGCGACGCCCAAAACTCCGCCTCCTCCCTCCACGGCACCGACGAGCCGCAGAACGCACAGACATAACTTGCCGTTTTCTGGTCAGAGTACATCGCACCGCCGCAGCTACGGCATTGTATCGCACGAACCTCCTCCGACAGGAGGATCACCTGCCTTCGCATATGGGTGAGAATTGAGAGAAATTGATTGATTTTATTTTAACATGAAAATGATCGCCTGTGACCTGTCACAAATAGCAGGTTTTTGAAAAATATGGACGTTCCTTGTGATATACGTCCTTAGTGAGGAAGGTGTACAGCGTGTGAGCGTAGAACTTCGGTCGCTGATTGACGAAATTTGCCGGACAGGGGAGCTGAAAAATAACAGAATAGGTATGTCAATTACTCATCGGCAACCTCTTATTTTAGCTCCCATTAGAAGTTTGTTTGGAAAAGCCAATCATGTGTCGGCACAATTATTCAGTTATAACGGCAAGGGCGCCTGTCCTCATTGTAAGGGGAAAGGTGTAGTCATCACAGAAATGGCTTTTATGGATCCGGTCGTTCAAGTCTGTGAGCAGTGTGAAGGAAAAAGATATAGTCAGCCCCTCGACAGTAAAAAGATGAGGGGTTGTTGCAAGCGGGTTTTGAGTACAGCAAACAGGTCGCCGCAGAAGCGCCGACCGAAGGGCTGAGGTAAAACGCTATTCTTGTTCTTTGGAAAGACCCGCTAAATACTCATTCACGCGTCCGTAGTAGATGCGCAGGAACTTATTTGCCCCTGCCGTCATGTAGACGTAGTAAGGTTTTCCCTCGGAGCGTTTCTTGGCCATGAAGTTGTAGACTGGATCGTCGGGAGCACGCATCAAGAGTCCTGATACAATCTGAAACAGCGCTCTCCTTAGATGCGGAGACCCTGCCTTGGATGTCTTGTTGCTCCTTAGCTGCATTGTCCCGGACTGCTTTGCCCCCGGATCGACACCTGCGAAAGCAGTCAATGAGCCGCGCCTAGGGAAACGGGTGATGTCGCCGATTTCAGCAATCAGCTGACTTGCAAGCGTCGCTCCGACTCCGTTCATGGCGATAACGACCTGGTATTCCGGCAGTTTTTCGGCAAGTTCGATCATCTGTGTGCGCAGCGTCTCGACTGTTTTGGACAGTACGTTGAGCTGAGCGACGGCGGTCTGTACCAGGCTCTTCGTCATCTTGTCCATCGGGAGCATCGCGATAAGATCCTTTGCCTTCTCCCAGAGCATCCTGGGCTTGTCTGACTGGAAGTTGTAGCCGTGTCGATGACACCATTTGCGGTAACGCTCCGTAAAGGTGGAAAGACGCATCGAGCAGACATAATCGACGTGCCAAAAGGCAGCAACATAGTCCACCCATTTTTGCGAGCCGTCCGCTCTTGCGGGGCTTTCAAAATAGGTGTTGGCACCGGGATAGACCTGATCGATGAGCGCGATGAGATTGTTCTTGCAGGCGGTCTTCTGCTTCATGCAGAAGGCAAACTGCCGATTCATGGTTTTGAGCTGTGCACGTGTGGTATCCATGCCTGTATGCTGAGGCAAATCGCACCAGTTGTCAAGGGCATACCGCGCAATCTTCTTGGCATCGGCTTGATCCGTCTTGACCTTACGCAGCGTGTTGTTTCCGAAGTCCTTGATGAGCTTTGGATTGACAGCGGTGACGAAAAGATCGGAGGCGGCAAGCCATTGGAGCAGCGGCTCGTAGTAACGTCCCGTGTGCTCCATGACAATGCGCGTATCGCCGTCCAGTGTACGGACAAAGGAAACGAGCTCCTTGATGCCGCTCTTGGTGTGGAGAACATCGAAGGGGCGGGCAAGGAGCTTTCCGCCAGGCGCAAGGGCGACAACCGTGCTTTTGCCCTTGGAGACATCAATACCGACAGCGTTCATGAGAATCCCTCCAAAAACAATAGATTTATAGCAATGGTAAACCAAACTCCTCATTGCTGGTTCGATCTATTGAGGGCTGACACGAACGTGTAGAAGTGCAGTTCTACCTGCATAAAACGAACAACTGGGAATGGGAGGATGGCTGACGGACTGCTTTACGGACGTAAAGTTCCAGGAGGTATACGTCAGACCAATGTACTCTCATTCTACAGTTTAGGTAATGAGGCAGACAAGGGCGCGGT
>ERZ772955.1576-NODE-1576-length-13912-cov-5.692791_pt1 | contig 13912 bp, 12 predicted proteins | sample MGYA00511133_ERZ772955 | MGnify/ENA primary metagenome ERZ772955 (study PRJEB29015, sample SAMEA2737914) | human oral metagenome | biome: human oral; feature: human-associated habitat; material: dental | place: China | collected 2149 ... | reverse complement strand
CGACCCGCACCAGGCGCCGACTGCGCCGAACCAGGCGCCGACCGGCCTAAGCCAGGCGCCGGCTGAGTCGAACGTGACTCCGACTGACCGCCACCGGGGATTGGCTGCCCGGAGCCTGCCGGTCCCGGATGGAACGGAGGCCGCCCCGGGCGGAAGGCGGATTGCCCCGAAGACTGCTCGGAGTCAGAGCCCGCTTGCCCCGAAGCAGACGTCGGCTGCGCGCCGCCAGATTCGAATTGCCGTGAGCCAGGCGCGGAAGCGGGATGTTCCGAGCTTGGCGCCGAGTAGGCCGACGGCGTCGAGAAGGCACCCGGGGCGGAATCGCTGTCTGAGGGGGCTTGGCCCCCGGCCGGGACGTTTCGCCCTCCGGGGACGAAAGGCTGTCCGCCTCCGGCAGAGCCCGCGGACGCGAACCTCGGGCGCGAAGACTCTGGCGCGGCACCGGCCTTGAAAGCGGGGCCGGGCGCGGCATTCGCCTGCCCGGAATGATCCGGAGTCCGCTGCTGCGAACTCGGCGGCTCGGGCGGCGCTGCGTGCGCGCCAGAGCCGTTCCTTCTCCTCGAGGCACGCCTCGGCAAGCGGGAAATGGTTTCGTCGGCAGAGTTCGTGCTCCGGCCAAAGTCGCCGGAATCTCCGGCGGAAAGCGAACCTCCCCGGGAAGGCGAACTCATGGAGGAGTTCGAATCGTCGGGGAAACGAGTGTCGTCGGATGCGTATGAAGAGTCGGGCGCGTACGGCGAATCGGACGAATCGGCCGGCGACGAGGCCGAAGGAAGAAGGGTGGCATCGACGTCGATGTCCTCCACCCAGAAGTTCCAGCCAGCGGGGGCCGGGCCCCAAGCGGGATCGGGCCTCCAACCAGCAGGAGGGGTCCACCCGTCGGGCGCCGGCGGCCAGTTCGGCGGTGGGTTGAATCTTTTGGACATGAGCAACACTCCTGTGGTGCGTGAAACGACGATGCCATTGTCCCACGCCCTCCCCCACCTGCCGCCACCCACGTCCACGGTGCGAAACGCCTCAAGCGATGGACGTTATAAGTTCATAAAGACAGGAATGGCCAAGCCTCCTGATCCTGACCAATCCCCGCAAGCGCGGGGTACACGCAATACACCCTATCCATAGGAGGATCACCCTCGCAGACGCGAGGCGTGAGTGTAAATCGAAACACGCCCACCATCAATGAGGACCCGTTATTCGATTGACTCACTTACACTCTAGCCATAGGGTTATATAAAACGAGCTCACAAAAGAAGGAGGTGCCCGTAATGCCGAACTTTTGGCGGAACTTAAACCTAGGAAGGAGGTTGTCATGACGCTTCGAGATAAGAGTCGATGGCGCGACGTTTTTCACTTCGTCAGTGGAATGGTTTCGTTAGTGAAAGACGTCGCTACCATCGTTGTCATACTCCTTAACTTCATATAGAGGTTAACGATTTGGGAAGGATACATCCCACACGAGGTTTGGGAAACTAACGCACAAGATGTACCCAACCCCTAGCAATGGTACCAGGCATAGGGCAAAACCAAGAGGGCCAAGCTGCTTTAGAAGCTTCGACGGCTTCCCCTGACAGCTGAAAAGACGTCATCTCACAAGTACGCTTCCATCACATCCTCCGTTTCCATCGTCTACGGTCCTATCGCCGTCGGGAGCCGCCAAAACGACGCCTTCGCGCGGCGATCGACCACGACTCTTTCGGGGCCGACGAAACGCCCGGCGCCGAGAAACTCTGGGCACCTCCGCCTTTGCGCCCAGCTCCTTCCACTGCCTTCCAAGGGCTCTGCATGACGAGCATCCCTTCGACGTCGAGCGGCGTGCGATCGTGCCCGAGCGAGAGAATCGCGTACCGCTGTTCCGACCTGACCGGATAAATCATCAGCGCTCTGCCCTGGCCGAGATTCTCTGCGATGAGCTCCCACACCTGATCTCTGACGCGACCCGAAAGACGCCCCACGAATACGCCCGCCGAGACTTCGAGCAGCCACCGGGTCAACGCGCCGCGAAGCCCGGCGGGCGCCGCAGAAAGGATGATTACAACCATGCGGCTGCCCAGCCTTACTCTTCGTCGTCCAAAGACTCTAGGGCAAGCGCGTGGTTCATGCCGCCCGCGATGGCCTTGCGCTGGTAGTCCCACAGAGAGACGACGTTCACCTGGAGGTCCTCCCCCTCGTCGACCTCTAAAAGCTTATGGATGTCTCGCACCGACCGCTCGATGACCTTCAGCTCGAATATCCGGTCGCGGACCCGGCGCCGGGTTGTCGCGGCAATGTCGCTCATGCCTTCGGCGACGACGTCGAAGGCGATCGGTATCGTCACATCCGCCTTGTAGAGGTCGGCGACGTCGTAGACGAAGGAACGCTCGTGACCCGTGTGAACGAATCCCAGTCCCGGCGAGCATCCCAGTGAAACGACGACGGCGTGAATCACCCCGTAGAGCGCGGCGTGCGCGGCAGACAGCGCCTGGTTGATCGGATCTGAGGCGTCGAAATCGTCGTGCTCGTACTCACGACGCTTCCACGGCACCCCCGTGCGCTTAGAGTTCTCACGGTAAACGGAACGAATTCGCGCGCCTTCCCGCCCCCGCAGCTGTTGCATTGTCAATCCGACGACGTCCTCGCCTGCAAAACGCATCGTGTACATTTTCCTCGCGACCGCCAGCCGCTTTTGCGGGGAGGAGACACGAGCTGCTTGCTCCACGAGAAGCCTGCTCGACGTCGCCAGGGACCTGCCGTGAGCGTAGTAGCGAACCCCGCGCTCGCCGACCCACACTGCGGTGGTCCCGCACTCGCCCAAAAGGCACATCGCCTGGTGGCTCACCGAGGTTCCCGGGCCCAGCAGCACCGCGAGAAGCGACGCCGCCGGAATGCGGACCAAGCCCTTGTCGTCGCGCGCCGTCACAGCGCCGTCCTCGCGATGGACGACGCAATGCTCCAAGTAGAGAAAGGACATCCGGTCGGCTGCGCGAGGAAGCGCCGTGACGGGAACGGGAAGCAGACGCGCCATGGCTTTACTCCCTCGGGCGCGCCAAGGTCATGAGACCGCAGCCGTATGCCTTCGACGGGCCGAGCCCGTTGACGAGCATCTGGCGAAAGGCCCCGACCTCCTCGATCCGGAGAATGCCTTCGTAGACGACGCGTCCAATCGTGACCTTGCCTGACTTCTGTGTCTCGCGATCCTTCCTGTCGAACACCGGTTTCTCGCGCCGGACAACCAAGAGCGAGGCGCGATCATTCGGATCATCGTCTTGCTCGGCCAACCCTTCAAACGTCTCGACTGCGGCAACGCTTCGCCCCTGTGCAGCGTCACATCCCAGTCCGCCGTTGTCTCCCGTTTCGACGCGCTTGACCTGACCGTCCCCGCCGGGCTTTGTGAGCCCCGATTCGTCGGGGACCATCGGGATCGAGAACCCCTGCTTCTCAGCGCGCCTGAGCAGCCAGTCTCTCTGCTGCCTCGCAGTCACGTGTCCGTACCGTTTGCCCCGCTTGTCCGGCCCCCTGTTCTCGTTGTGAACGGGATTCGCCGCGAGCCTGAATGCCCACGTTTGACCTTCGGCGAGCCGGGAAAGGAAACCTTCATAATCGAGCGTGCGAGCCAGCTGCGACGAAGTCGCGTCCGCCTCAATTTGCGACATGTCCGGACGCATGGGCGAGAGCACGTACAGGGCGACGCCGAAGGCCCCTTGGTCGACCCGCCACAGCACACGTCCAGCCGCAGAAGTTTCTGCGCGGGCCGACGACGCTTCAACACCAATCGACGTGGGGGTTTCGGCTTGTGCAGGCAAATCCTCCGACGTGCTTGCGGCCGGATCTCCCCGGTCGCCGTCGATGCTCCGGCCGAGATCACACGCCTTCATGACGACCGCGTGCATCACCTGCGGCGAGCCGAGCAGCCTTCTCGCGAACCGACGCCGCGGATCGAGTTCTATCTTCGTCAGGTGCATCTTCTACCTCGCATCTCTAACTTTCCTCCGACAGTTCCGCCATGGGATCGTGAGAGTCCGCGGCAGAACCCTCATATTCGTTCGGCCCCGTCAGCGAACTCAGCCCTCCCGCCGGATCTTCGAGCTCGGCCATTGGATCGAGCATTCCCACTGGGCCATGCATTTCCGCTGGATCGAGCATTCCCACCGGGTCAAGTTCTGCCATGGGATCGTGGTGGTCTTCGCCGACGTCGGAGCGCACAGCTGCGCTCCCAGTCGACGCTTTGTCTTTCACTCTCACCATATGCCGCTCAATGTCCCGGAACGAATACTCACGATGACGCGGGTCGAAGGAAAGAGGCACATCTCGGCTCCCTCGTACATCGTTTGTGTGCTCGCCTTCGGGCACAGCGTCTTTGTCGAGAAGAACTTCGATTTCTCTGCCTTCACGATGGCGCCTCCGGTACCACTTGGAGGCCAGCCACGGCTCACTTGTCAAAGCCTCCAACAAGCTCGAATCGCGCAATCCGAGCGAGACGGGAAAGGACGGAGGGCATGAGCGTCGCCCCAAATAGAGGGGAAAAGAAGGATGCCGCACAGCGTGGTCGAGTCGCTCGATCACCGCATTCTCCCCCTCTATTCCGGCCAAGAAGACCGCATCGGAAAGGTAGTAGCGTTCGGAAAGCGGCATCGATTTGGACCCGTCCAGCCTATGCGCCGTATGGAAATCACGCACCACCGTTCCCGGCTGGTCTTTTCGCACACCGAAGCGCAGCGTCAGCAAGTCCTCGATTGGGTCGGTGCGCCGTCTGCCGACAGCGGCGGCCAGCATGCCGAGAATTCCGCTTTTGGAGGGGGCGAGTTCTGTAGCGCGCAACGTGAATCGGGATTTGACGCCCCAGGCCTGCAATGGGCCCGCGAGCCGCAAGAGCAGTACTGCCATCGCTTACTCCGAGGCTGGAAGGCGTGACTCAACGACATCGCGCACTCTGTCTGTGAGAACGTTGAACGCGACTCGCTCCCCGAGAGACTCCGTCCCTTCATAGTCCTCGAGGCTCACCACAAAGGCATGCCGCGGCTTGACGCCGAAGGCTTCCTCCAATTGCTTCTCATGTTCAACGAGTTTGCGTACAGACTTTGCCACGAATCCCTCGGTGTCGCTTTTGAGGACCGGTCTTTCAAAGGCGCCAACGAGCGAAACAGGCTGGTCGTCGCGCACCTGAACAACCACCATGCTGGGCAGCGTTCGATTGGCGAAGGTGTTCTGCTTGCCCGTCGGCATCGTCTTGACAAAGGCTTCGATGAAGGAGGACAGCGCTCGAAGCGTCGCCTCAGCATCACCCAGATTCTCATGCAGCAAGTCGAGATTGACCGTGGCATAACGATACATTGTGGCCGACGAGAACTCGATGGTTCCCATCATTCCTGCGCCAGCATCCTCTCTTTCTTCGGCGCGAGATTTGTCGTCATCAACGGCGGTGAAGAAATCGAACTCGTTCTCGGCCGCATGCGTCGAGATCGCATGGGCCACTTGGCAGGCAGCATCGACATTGAGGTCGGCGTCATCAGCGACCATTCGGCCGAAGAGGGCAACATCAATCGAGTTCTCGGACTTGAAGATCTTTTTGACTTCCTTCTTGTCCAATTCCTCGCCAGAGCGGGCACTCTCCACGGCCATTTCCGCAAGCTGTGCTATTTGTCTGTTGGAGAGGAACAGAAGATACACGGATTCCTTAGCCTTCTTTGATGCTTCCTCGCTCTTCTTCGCCCTCGGCTCGCTCAGTTTGATTTTGGCGGCGTTGAAGACCTCTTCGGCCAACTTCTGAGCATCGTTTTCAAGGTCTTCTGCCTGCCGCCCTATTTCTTTGGCGAGAATGCTGACAACGCGTTTGGTCCGCGTGCCCAGATCCTCTCTGTCGAGGTGCGCGTCGAAAAAGCTCCGTGTGACGTGTTTCCACGCTTGGCTCGAGACCCTCAGGCGCTTCACGCCACCGTACATCGCCGACTTCGGCGAACCCGTGTCGTCACGATTGACGCAGCTGGGTGGGATGTTCTGGACAATGTGAACATCGATGTAAGTGCTCATTTTCTTCCCCTATTTTAGGTTGTTTTGTGGCGCTTTTAACGCCCGAGTTTCATTTGGCATCCGAGGACAGGCTGGAGCTAGCAGAAGCTTCGACGTCGACGGACTCAGCCTCGTTGCCATCTGGTTTCCGAAGATTGTAGAAGTCACGCGACCATCTGCGTCTGACTTTCTTGTCACCGCCAGAACGCCGGAACATCACGAGGTCGTCGGCAAAGGCAGCGTAGTCAAAACCGATGTCTTTCGATCGAAGAAGCTGGACGAAAGAACGGAGGTGGCTGCGCAGCTCGTCAACAGTCGAAGCGGTGACCAAAGCATTAAAGCGACTGCGCGCGGAAGGATTCTCATCTTCCCTGCCGATCAACTCGCGGGCAGCTCTTCCAAATCCGAAACCTGGTTTATGCATCGGGCCAGACCTCGATTGCTGATGAACCGCGTACAGAGTCATGGCGATATGAACGGCCGTCTCTTCCGGCGTCGGAGCGTCGGAAGCGCTGTCTGGAACATCATTCACGTGCGTATAGTCCCAAATGTCTGCAATCTCGCCTGGATCTGTGTTTACTCCTCGGCGCAATTTCGCAAGGGCTGCACGAGCCGACGCCTTGTCGTTCAAGACGCCTTTTTGCAAGTCTTCAATGCGGCGGCCGACGGCAACAGCAGTCTTGCTCAAGTTTCGTCCCCTAGAGGGAGACACATTTTTCGCAGGTTGAGTTTCTGTGGCATTCATTGTCAGTCCTTTTTAGATTCAGATTGCGAATCGGGGTGGGCAGGTAGAGTCTCACGGATTGAAGCCTCGAACCAGGCAAGCGAGATTCCAACGTCAACACGGCCCTTTTTGTCCAAACGACCGGCATATGCCGACGGTCCCACAGAATCGACAAGTCGATTACATTGGCTCCTCGCTATTCTCCGGAGCCTCTCGCGCCACCGCCACTTTGCTTCGTCAGGGGCCTCCTCACCGGCTAGCGAGGCGAGCCATCGCGGAAACTCTTCGTCAACGACCAAGTAGAAGGCCGTCGCAGCTTTTTCACGGGCGGCCTGCACGCTGTCGGGGTCGGCACCCTGTGCTTTTGCAAGATTTCCGCCGAGGTTCCGCAGCGACGAGGCGACTTTGTCCGTCTCTTTCATGGCATCTCGGACAATCGCGAGATAACGGGAGTTGTCCTCTTCCAACAGCTTGGCGGGAACCTTGAGGACGTCGTCGACAAGCTCGTCGACAACTGCTTCTTGGGACCCGTACTCAATTCCGACGCAATGAACGGGAATCAAGCCGTCGTTGGGAACTATTTCGTCAAACAACAGTTGTTGGTAGAAGTCGATGACTCCGGCCGCCTTGTACCTTGTTTCCTTTTTGCCGTCCATTCGAACGAGGGTTTCGCTGAGCTCGGAGACCAAGGTGGACAAGCCCCTCCACATCGCTCGATCTTTGGGGAACTTGTATGGCATAAAGACGTCGAACTTAAACTTCTTTGTTTGAGGATCGGAGTACCGCCAGGCTGTCATGGGTTCGTAAAGATAACGGTTCTGCGGAGTAGCTTTGTCTCCGTTTCCAAGGAAAAGTCCCGTCACACCAGACTCGTCGCCGTGGAGCAGTACGCGTCTGGTCTGCCACGTGTAGCACGAAACAGGGCCCGTCGGGTCCAGGTCTCGGTTGCCCGCGGGGCCGTCGGGTTCGCATTCCCACGGTGGCAGATCCCTATCCGCGTCGACTTTTTCCTTGAGGGAATCAACGAGGCCCACCACGACCGTATTGAGAAGTATCGTCTCGGCCAGGTTATTTCCTTCGATTGTCACGACGCCGATTTGACCGCTCCATCCGGGGCCGATCGGATAGCCCTTGCCTCCCTTGACCTCCGGATCCCCTACAGCACCGGAGCGGATGCCCGAAGGATCGAAAGCGTGAACGTGAACGAGCCATCGAGCAGCTTCGGACCAATCAATCCGATCGAGGCCCGGGCCGATTCTGGTGGTAAAAAAGGGTGCCCCGTTGGGAACGTCGACGATTAACGATTCGAGATCCGATATCTTGCCCGATTTTGCATGTATACCGGCCACTTGAAAGAAAGGGGCCACAGGATCGCGCGCGTCGAATCGCTCCCGGTATCGCTCAAGGTATGCAACCGCATCGGTCGCCAAAAGTTCTGGATCGTTCCAGTATGCTTCCCACGTTTTAAGATCCTCCGGTCCTCCCATTGCGCGATGCGCAATCGCCAAAAGCAAGCGCAGAATCGCAACGTCTTGCGACGCGATTTCGCCGTGAATTCCAGAAATGTCAGATGCCTCTTCGAATGCCGTAACAAGGGACACCTCATCAGGCTCTCCGCTTAAACGCGTGACTCGAATCCATGGTTCGTCGAGAAGATTGAAACTTTCGTCCATTAATCCTGGACCTCCATTAGCCCGGTTGTTGACGTGTATTCAATGGTAGCGCCATCCAGTTCGGCGCGTCCGTTGTTTAACAAAAGAAATAGCTGCCCGCGCAGATCGAGGCTCGCTTGCCACGAATCGACATAGAACCCTTCAAGCTCGCCGATAACGCGATCAATCGCTGACTGATTCGAGAATCTAGGCGGGAGTCTGACGGCCGACATTGCCATGGCTCGTGCCAAAGCGCGGTCAGGCTCGCGATCCGTAGGAATCTCAATATTGGGAAAGCCTTGGGAGCTCGGGAGGGTTCGCACGCTCTCTTGGCTGCCTTCTTTGCACACTTCGAGAAGGATCACCTCGAGGGAGTCTTCGCCGTCGCGCACATGCGCTCTTGCCCTTTCTTCGCTGTCGTCAGCGAGTGTGCGCAGCCAATCGATGAGAGATACGCGGCTGTCATTCTTCGGCTCCCGCAGCTGATAGCCCTTGGCGGCATCTTCCTTCTTTCGTTCGGCTTCCTCCGCTTTATCGCTGGCTTCTGCTAATGCTTGATTCCATTGCGCTGGAACATCGGGATCCGTCCCGTAGACCGCCTCAATTAGTTCGCGCACATCGTCCGGCACACGGACCGCTCCGCCCTCTACTGCGATCTTATTCAGTGCCGCAGCGGTTAGGAGCAAGTCTTTCTCACCGTAGATATGCTTCGCACCCCTGTCAATCTCAGGCTCATCGTCCGAGGCCAATGGAAGGCAGTCGACGTAACAGACCGGTCGCTCCAATTTTCCAGGACGACGCCGTTGGTGCCTGTGCAATCGTCCCATGCGTTGGATAAGAAGATCGATGGGCGCAAGATCAGTGACCAACAGGTCGAAATCAACGTCCAGAGACTGCTCTACGACCTGGGTGGCAACGACGATCGCGCGTTCAGGGCGTTTGGGGCTCTTGCGAGGAGGGCCGAACCGCCGAAGCAGATCGGCGTCTTTATTCAGCCTGTCGGAAATGGTGAATCGCGAATGATTGAGGCTGACGTCGTCGCCAAAGACTTTGCGCAATTCTTCATACGTCTCCTGTGCACGGCGCACAGTATTTCGAACGACGAGGGCGCACCCGCCGTCGGACAAAGTGTCGTTGAGCAGGGCAACGACGTCAGCCCCCTCATCCATCCGTCTGATCTCAACCGAACTACTGCGGCCCTCAGCCTCAACGGCGACGACCTTCGTCCCACTTTCTCCTGACGTCACGAGGCACGGGAAAGGCATAGGCCCCTCTTCTCGCGCCCTCTCTCTGGCTACGTCGGGTACTTCATCTCGCCTCTCTTTGCACGAATCACTGCCCGAGACTAACTGCAGCCCTCGATCATAGGCATCGGCAAGCGCCGAACATCGCGTCTCGGAAAGAGTGGCGGAGAGAAGAATGACGGGAACTCCATATGCGGCCAGCCAAGTCAGGGATCTATCGAGGTAAGAGTTCATGTAGGTCGAGTAAGAGTGAACTTCGTCGACGATAACGACCTTCCGGCTAAGCCCCAAATGCCGAAGCATGAGGTGTGGCGCAGAAAGCGAGGCGAAGAGGAGATGGTCAATCGTGGTCACAACAAAATCCGCAAGCATAGACTTCTTCCGGCCCGAAAACCAGGCCATGATCGCGAGGTCGGCGTCTGTGCCCTCGTCACGAAGGCAAGTTCCGTTTCTTTCCCCCTCCCGGTTCCCTCGCGCCCCTTTCCCGCCCGAGCTTGTACGCGTGCCCAAGCCGTCTTCTTCGTCCAAGCCAATCTGCCGAGGCGCCGGAAGCGACGAGGACAGGAAGTCCGCAGCCGGATCGCCATCGCCGCCCAGGCTCCCGAGAAGACGATCGCGGATCGCATATCCTGTTTTTCGCAATGCTCGGGCTTCCTCGTTGAGCTTAGCGCGTCCATGCTGGAGCTGAACGGCAAACGCAGAGGGCTCTCCAGCATCGCGATAGCTCTCCTCGATATGGCCCAGCCAGTCCAATTCTCTCGAGAACATGGCGTCCGTCGTCGTTTGCGTTGGAAGCGCAAACAAAACCCCCGAACGTCCAGTTCGAGCAGCCAAGACCTCAGCCGCCAAGAGAGCCGCCTCCGTCTTCCCCGAACCAGTGGCCTCCTGAACAATCATGAGTCCAGGAAGTTCCATCGAACGAGACGCCTCCACGGCCAAACGTTGGGCCGCCGTGGCTTTGGCTCCGTCAGGCAAATCGAATCGCGTCCGAAGGAGGATGTCAGCGTCTTTACCGTCGTCTCGCGGACGCCAAGGCGAGGGAAGCTCTATTTTCGCAAGTCCGTTTTCGACTCGTTCCTGATGCTGTTTGGCATCAAGAAACTCGCTGCCGTCGTCGTCTAGGCGGCAAAGCGGAAAATAAGCTTCCGTTGAAGCAAGCCAATCCGAAACGATTACAAGACCACATATTTCAACAAGAAAAGGCTCAGACCAACTTCTATGCGACCATTCGTCAAGCAAATCGGCGACGCCGGCACGATTGATCGCCATCTCCAAAAGTTCGGAGCGGACCACGCTCCATTCCTCATCTCCCAGAAGATGGTCGCGCCCACGCATGTTGCAGACCATTTTTGTTGTAGCGGGAATGCCGTGATGCGCTCCGATGACGGAGGCAAGCGCACGAGCCGGCTGAAGACCCCAACGCCTCTTTTCTCTGAGCCATTTTTCGACGATCATCTGCCCAGTCAGACCGTGAGGCGCTTGGCGACGTTCGTTTGGATCGATCGGTCCGTGCTGAAGCCCGGACTCACGCATGCGATCATCCAAAGCGCCGACTTTAGTGCTGAAAGCCGGAGTGGCCTTGCCGATATCGTGAATGCCGGCTAGCCAAGACGCCAGCGCCTTGAATTCCGCTGCAGGATCGAGCCCCGAAGCGGATCCCGCGAATTCCCTTTCGATCAGATCAGGAATGTCTGGAGCAAGCCAGTTCGCGGCTAGATGACGCGTGACCTCGGCCGTATCGGCAAGGTGCAACCACAGAGGCAACCACCAAGCTAGGCCAGGTGCATCGTTGTCGTATTTCGATTTGGCCCAAACAGAGCGTGACTTAGAACTCAACATCAGCGTTGTTTCCACAAACTTGATCCTAGTCCCAAAACCCAGCGAAGGAACCATCCTAAAGGACTAGGTTGAGAGCAAAAGAAAACTGGTAAGCTGAAAGACGACTTTGCCGGATTCCCGGGGGAATCTAACTGTTTTCCCCGCGCATGCGGGGGTGATCCCTATTCGGGACGGCGCGGATATCTCTCAGGTGGGTTTTCCCCGCGCATGCGGGGGTGATCCCGGCGGGCCGGACCTGTTTCTCGCTCCGCCACGGTTTTCCCCGCGCATGCGGGGGTGATCCTTCCTTCCAACGCGGACGCGGGCGCTTTAGCCGGTTTTCCCCGCGCATGCGGGGGTGATCCGCTTCCAGGCCTTCGTAGAGCTGCTTGGTCAGTTTTCCCCGCGCATGCGGGGGTGATCCGGAGCACACAATGACAAAAGCGACTTTCATGGAGTTTTCCCCGCGCATGCGGGGGTGATCCAGGTCCTCGAATCGGCCGGCGCGCCCCTGCGCCTGTTTTCCCCGCGCATGCGGGGGTGATCCCTTGACTCCCCATGAACTTAATGTTCAGCGTGAGGTTTTCCCCGCGCATGCGGGGGTGATCCTGCGGGCGGCATGGTTGCCGTAAAATCTACGTTGTTTTCCCCGCGCATGCGGGGGTGATCCGTCGGCGAGCGGCACCAGCGGGTAGCGGCGTCGTGTTTTCCCCGCGCATGCGGGGGTGATCCCCCTGCGGGACTCGCGTCCACGGTCGTCTTGTAGTTTTCCCCGCGCATGCGGGGGTGATCCGCCGAAAACCTCGGGCTGCTCGCCTACAAGGCCGTTTTCCCCGCGCATGCGGGGGTGATCCCCACGCACGGCTCGAAAGCAGGCTTGAGCGCCGGTTTTCCCCGCGCATGCGGGGGTGATCCCGCGACCTTCCCGTCAGCCGTTGTCTGCACGGCGTTTTCCCCGCGCATGCGGGGGTGATCCGCCAAGCGATCGTATCCCGGATCTCGAAGCCTGGTTTTCCCCGCGCATGCGGGGGTGATCCGAGGGATCCGATCGTGTAACTCATTTCGTCTCCGTTTTCCCCGCGCATGCGGGGGTGATCCTTCTTCGGCGCAGCAGACGTTCGCGTCTCGGTCGTTTTCCCCGCGCATGCGGGGGTGATCCCGTTCCGTCGGCGTCCTCCATGCACGCGTCGTCGTTTTCCCCGCGCATGCGGGGGTGATCCCATTCCGGCTGGAGGCGGAGTTGCCCGTCCGGTGTTTTCCCCGCGCATGCGGGGGTGATCCCTGCCCGTTTTTAGCCAACCTTTTAGCCAAATCGTTTTCCCCGCGCATGCGGGGGTGATCCGTTCGCGTCGAGGCCGATCTTGTGGGCCTCGTAGTTTTCCCCGCGCATGCGGGGGTGATCCGAGGAGGCTATGCCGCTGTCCCCTGCACAAACCAGTCTTCCCCGCGCATACGGGGGTGATCCCCTCTTCCTGGGTTGGAGGGGTCGCATGAACGGTCTTCCCCGCGCATACGGGGCTGATTCTTGAAATTGTCGGCCTCCCTCAGGAGGTTTGTCGTCTTCCCCGCGCATGCGGGGCTGATTCCTGGACGAATATTACGGAGACTACGTCATCCGCCCTCCTTTGCCCTAGCGAGAGGAAATCGCTGCAGCCGGAAGCGGACATCGCCCCATTGCCACCATTGACGTCGCTGTCCGACAAGGACTCACCGCGATACTCGACGCGATCAATCGTTCACAGAGAGCATGCGCGTGAAAACCCCAGACCCGCATGCACTAGAAACACTGAAAACAAAAGTTGTCGACCCGATAGTTGCTGGTGATGCCAGCATTGCCAGCGGCACCAGCAACACTGGTATCACCGGAAATACTGTTGAACTGAAGAAGTTCACCATAAGAATTGATCCGATCCTTCTCGGACGCATCCGAGCCGCGTACCTTAATGAGTTCGCCCGCGGCGGCCCGCATCGAAGCCTTTCAGCTTGGGCCGCACATCAACTCGAAGCCGTTGTCACCACAGCTGAATCTGACAATGGGCGAGAATTCACACCCGTAGAATCCGGGGAAATCCCGACAGGCCCTAGGCGCCTAGGACCCTCCCCTTTTAACGGTAAACATCGCAAACTACAAAGAAAAATGAAAATAGAAAAGTGCTGTCTGCCCAAAAAAATGGACAACTACAAAGTCGAACCAAACCAGACCAAGCTCCTGATTGAGATTGAAGAAGGCGACCATGGGAAAGCCGCGCAGTGAGCTTCTTACGCTTATCAAGCGACTTTTGAAGCAGGCCTATAGGGGACCCCATACGACCCATACGCGAAGGAGGCTGAAGCGTTCCAAAGGCACGCCAACCGTCTTATTGCTAAGTACGCGGTGACTGGCTACGAGCTATCGGACGCTGAGCTCGGCCAAGTAGTCCCTTTCTGCAAGCATGTGCTCAACCTCGGCAAAGGCCGATACATGGTCACCGAACGCAACGACCTCTACTGGC
>ERZ772955.1575-NODE-1575-length-13921-cov-4.769075_pt1 | contig 13921 bp, 9 predicted proteins | sample MGYA00511133_ERZ772955 | MGnify/ENA primary metagenome ERZ772955 (study PRJEB29015, sample SAMEA2737914) | human oral metagenome | biome: human oral; feature: human-associated habitat; material: dental | place: China | collected 2149 ... | reverse complement strand
GTGGGACGACGAAATCGAATTCTAACGAATTACCGATTTCTGTCCCACTCTCTTCATTCGACAGCTTTCGTTGTCAAGATTAATCTTCTATAAGACTTAATCTTCTTTTTTCTTCAGCCTTGCTACAAGGCTAGCTACTAAGCCTAACAGTCCCATTCCTGCTAGTGCTGCTTCCTGTGCAGAACGGTTTCCTGTATTTGGCAAACGACCACTGTCTGTTCGACTTGCTTTTCTTGCTTCCGATTTTGTTTCTTCAGCCTTTGTTTTTTCTTCCTCAGCTTTTGCTGGTGCTTGAGCAGGTCTTTCTGCAGCTGGCTGAGTCGGACGTTGACCTTTCTCAACTTCTACAATCCGAGTTTCGCCCTTACCAGTCTCTTCTGGCTTTTGAGGAGTCACATGGTGAGGTTCATGTGATGGCCGAGGAATTTCTTTTTTCGTTCCGACGAATATGATTCGATCAGTAGGAGCTTGGAGAACTTCTCGTAGCTTTTCTTCTCGCTTGCCATCTGGATAAACTTCTGTAAGAACTCGTTCCTGACCATTTTGGCCTTCTTGAGCCACACGCTTTTCTCCTATTTTGAGCGTCGGATCCTCTTTTTCAACTGTTTGGAAGTTGAGCTCTTGTTCGAGGACTTCTAGACTTGGCAGTTCCTCTTGGACAGCAGCTGTAGTTTTCCCAGTCACTGGTTTTTCATTGGTCAATTGGATGCGGTATTCCTTGACCTGCTTACCATTTTCTGAAACAAGGCGCACCAAGACTGGCAAATGGTCATCTCCACTATCCACAACCGTTGAAGCTACTTGGTCGCTTTCTGCTACTGTAATCTTCGGACGTTGACCTGTATAAGTCACTTGATAATTCTGACGCTCTTGAGAGAAGTCTGGCAGTTCTTTTCCATCTACTAGAATCTTAGAATTTGTACTTTCCTTAGCCAATTCACTTGGTGCCAAGAAGATCATCTCCGTCATAGCAACTCCATTCTTGTCATCTTTTCTTTCCATCCGCCATCTCATCGCTTTAGACTGAACAGCGTTAAAGCTTGCTGTGAGCTCCGTACCTGCCTGGATTTCCTGGTTGATGTTATATGGGACTGCCTCCCAGTTGTCAGGGTTGTTAAACGGATGATTTGGTTCGTAGGCTTGATAGTTTGAGTAATAGACAGGAGCATCAAAATCTGGTCCAACATAGCGCTCTAAAACAAGTTTAGATGGTGCATCTGTTCCGCTATCGGCAAAGAAGCGCAGTTTGGCTTGAACGACCGTCCGTTCAACAATCCTACCTTGGTCCTTGAAGATGACACCTGCTGAGACTTCTGGATTCGCTGACGGAGTAGCAGACCAATTGGTCCAACGACGACTGTCATCCTGATCCCCATCATTGATATAGTCCACACGGTCATGAGAACCTGGGGCAATATCATTGGTTGCTGAAGCAAAAGCTTGATTGCCATTTTCATCATAATATGGATTGTCTGACACAGCCCCGCCCTGCTTATCGGTCACTCGGACAGAGAGCTCGACAGGTAGGTCACTACCAAGGACGCGACCTCGAACAGTAAATTCACCAGCTTTTGCCAGATTTTCAGCCGGAACTGGCTCCCACTCAACAGCCAGGTCTTTGACTTCATAGTCTGATGTACCAGTGAAGTAAACAGGAACTTTGTTTGGCAAGTCTAGACTTTGACCTAGGTGAAGCAAGCTAGACTGTTTCACTGCTGCTACCGGTTTGCGAGCCAGCAAGTCTTTATCAGTTGTAAAGTGGAGACGGTACTCTCCGAGGATATCTCCATTTTCTGCCTTCACGACAACACGGACAGGATCTCCCTCATGGACACTTGGAACGACTGTTGCCAGACCATTATTGCTGACACTAGCAGTTACTGCTGGTACTTTTCCGTCGTTAGCTGGGAGATAATAGTCAGTCAAGCTTGGGTTAAAGTTTGGCAAGTCTTGACCAGCCACTTGGATACGAGTTTCTGCCTCTTTCGCTGCAGCCACTTGTTTCGAGAAGATTTGGACTTCTGTGATCGAGGTTCCCCACTTGTCATCCGCCCTCACCATACGAATCCGAAGGGCATAAGTATCGACTTTATCAAAGTTAAAGTGATTCATTTCCCCAGCTTTGAGCTGATCTGGAGCTTTTAGATTGGTCACTGGCTTCCAGTTGGCATCATCGTTGAAGACATGCTCTTCGCTTTCGACAAAGCTAGGATTCTTAGGTGCAGTCGGCACGGTCTTGCCAGCATAATACTCGATCACGTAGGATTTCGGAGCCCCAACGCCGTGATCTTCGTGGAAGGCCACATTCAGATTGTCTACTGCCCGCTTGGTCATAATACCAGAATCTCCAAAGAGAACGCCCACTGAGGCCTCATCTTGACGGTTCCAGTTTGTCCAACGGTTGGCTGGTTGGTCATTGTAAGAAATCACCTTATCATTGACATAAGATACTAGGTCACTTGGATTAGAGTCCGAAGCAAAGGCCAGTGGCAATTCTGAACCTGTCCATTGGTCAGAAATATTGGCTCCATTTTCAGTCTTAGCAGAGACACGGACATGGAGTTTGGTTGGCAACTGACTACCTTCTACCTGACCAGTGACCGTAAAGACGCCCTCTTTTTGATATTGACTTGGAGAAATAGCGTCCCAAGTAACTTTTGCTGAGGAAACTTGACCATTTGAATGGTAAGTTCGGACACTCTCTGGCAGATGTGGTGCTTCCGTAAGTGGAGTTGTCACGCTGACTTCCTCTACTGCGACAATACCTTCCACAGACACCTTAGCACGCGCTTCCTGCTCAATACCTTCAACTTTTCCGACCACTTCAAAAGCATGATAGCGATCAAGGTTTTCTTTTTCGACAGCCTGCCAAGTAACCTTGTGAACTTTAGGGAAGCCTTTGTCGTACTCAACCGTCACAGTTGTTGGCAGTTTCGGTTCCTGATGCAAGTCTGTTACCACATGGACTGGGCGGACTGCTTGAACCACTTTCTTCTCCGTATTGGCTTGAATTGTTAATTCCACTTGCCCTTCAGCACCGTCATAGTCTGCTTTCAAAGTCACATTTCCTTGTTTGTGTAATTCTAAGCTTCCTTTACCAACGGCAACTTCTCCTTCACCTTTCGTAGAGAAGGCCACCTTATCTGCCCGTAAAACTGCCTGAGTACCATCTTGATAGTGAGCCAAAACAGTTAATTGGACAGTCTGGTCTTCTTTGAGCTTATCAGCTTCTGCCACTTGGAGACTCAAATGATCAATTTTCGGTGCTTCTTCTAGGAATTGCACAGCATAAGTTTGCAGGGTTCCGCCATCTTTCGGCTGGACATAAATATTTGCACGCATACCGTTTGAAGCACTAGCTTGAACCACTGTCACATCCGCATTTTCAGCTGTAGCTGCCACTGAAGGGAGCTGCTCTCCATAGGCAAGGCTCTGATAATGGACTGATTTTTGACTAGTCAGGTCCGATACTGCCTCACCACCCACAGTCACTAGTGGCGTCACAGGTCCAGCTGCTTGCCCTTCTTCAACGAGCAAGGTAGCAGAAATGGTATCACCTGCTAGATGACCTGTCATCGGAATACGAGAACCTGCCACAGATAGTTTAGCTTGATCTTCTGGCGCGATTTCCCATTTATCTACATCATAATGTTCAACACTGCCGTCAGTTAGAGCAAGCGGGATCGACTTATCTACACTGCTCAAGTCCGTCCCTGGAGTTACTCGTTTAATAACTGGCAATTCTCTTTCAACGGCTAAAACTTGCACACGTGCTTCTACTTGGCGGCCGTCTGCCTCTCCTTTGACGGTTACAATACCTGAATGGCTAACGTCTGCTTGTGACCAAGTCACAGGACGTTCTGCACGACTACCGTCACTGTAAACAAAAGGAACTGTCGCTGGCAAGCTTGGAGCTTGTCCCAAAACTGTACGAAGTTTTGGCACTTCTGTACCCAAAACAGTCTTTTCTTTCTGCTCATCCTTACCAGTAAAGACCGTCACTTGATCTGATTTTAATAAACCAGAATGAGCCGTTAAGGTGAATTTACCGGCTTGGTCTGTTGATTTGACAATGGCAACTCCCTTACCGTTAAAGGCTTTGCGGACCCAAGAGCCGTCTGCTTGTTCCTTGTAACGTTCACGGCTGGCTTGCTCACCATTGTCTACACCGACAAGCTGGCCTTGTCCATGCAACTGGAAGCGAACGAGATTATTGGCAGTTGGCACGACATTGCCGTTACGATCGACGATTTCATAGTAGATATAGGTCAAGTCTTTTCCATCTGCTGCGATAGCATGCTCTTCCTTGACCAAGCGTACGCCTGCAGGCTGACCTGCTGTGACAATCTTGTCGCGGGCAATCTCTTTACCTTGATCGTCACGGGCTACAGCTTCCAAAGTTCCTGGCTGATAAGCCACTTTCCACTCAAGGTAAAGTTCTTGAGGATTTGCCCCTTCTTGATAGCTGCGACCGTCGCTGGTTTCTTTTTTATTAAATTTCTTGACTCCCAAAGATTGGTTGTTCAAGTACAATTCGACGCTAGCAGCATTGGAGTATGCACGGACTGGTATTTTATTTTCAGCATCTGCAACATTGTCTGCCAAGTCTTGATCTTCCCAGTTCCAGTGAGGAAGTAGGTGAACCATAGGTTTCTTCTTAGCTGAAACCCACTGACTTTGGTAAAGGTAGTAGTCATTTTTCGGAATGCCCGCCGTGTCCACTATTCCAAAATAAGAGCTCTTCACAGGTGTGTTATTTTGGTTGTGCCAAGGAGTTGGTTCGCCGATATAGTCTGTACCTGTCCAGATAAATTGTCCTGCATAGCCCGCATTTTCTCGGTCAAAAGTCCAAGAAGCAGTTGCCGTTTTTCCCCAACCGACACGGTCATTTCCATAGTCAGACTGCTCATAGTTACGCCAAGACTGATTGCTTCCAACCCATTCTTGCTCTGGATGGAAATAGCTGCCACGCGTACGCGTTGCCGAAGACGTTTCAGAACCATAAATCAACCAGTTTGGATGTTTGGCACGTAAGGCCTTGTAATTATCTTCTGAGTAGTTAAAGCCAACTGCATCCAGTTCATCTGCGATCTTTTCATGACCACCACTACCATCACCAAAGCGGAATTTGTCGGCTCCCATCGTGACATAGCGGGTCTTATCAACTGACTTGATGACCTTGACTAAGCGTTTAACCGTCGCTAACGAATGAGCATCGCCGTTTGCTTCACCGATTTCATTTCCGATCGACCACATAACGATGGCAGGATTATTTTTGCCTCTTTCAACCATGGTCCGCAGGTCATAGTCAGACCATTTTTCACCCTTTTTAGCTTCTGGGTGAGTCGCATCTTTTTCAAAAAAACGGCCGTAGTCATAAGGCTTCTTGCCTCCATACCAAGTATCAAAAGCCTCTTCTTGGACCATCAGCCCCAGCTCAGCCGCAATCTGCAAAGTCTGTTCGCTGGCAGGATTGTGGGTCGTACGAATCGAATTGACCCCCATTTCCTTCATCTGCTTAAGGCGACGATACTCTGCCTTATAGTTTTCTTCTGCACCTAGAGCCCCGTGGTCATGGTGCAAGGATACTCCGTGGAACTTGACCTTCTGGCCATTGAGAGAGAAGCCTTCGTTTGGAGTCCAGTTGTAATAACGATAGCCAAACAAGTCTTTCTTGGCATCGACCAATTGACCATCACGATAAATCCGTGTCACCAACTCGTACAAGGCAGGCTTGTCTTTAAACACAGTCCACAATTCCGGCTTTTCTACTTCTAAGCTTGCCTGAATGGTACTGCTTTCGTGGGCTTTTATTTTTTGGCTAGCAGTGCGAATAAGGTCTGTGACTGCCTCACCACCACGGCTAACAATCTGATACTCCGCTATGATTTCATGGTCTTTATCGTCTGTATTGACAACCTTACTCGTCACATGAGTTGCAACCTTACCGTCTTGCTGCTTCTCAAGTTCTGGCGTTAAGATAGTTGTACCATTTTTCTCAACATGCACCTTATCTGTCACTTGCAAACTCACATCACGGTAGATACCACTTCCTGAATACCAACGGCTACTTGGTTGCTTGTTGACAACATGCACAGCGATGACATTTTCCCGACCATCTTTGTGGAGGTATTTAGTAATATCGTATGAAAATTGGTTGTAGCCATTTGGATAATGCCCGACCAGCTGGCCATTGACAAAGACCTGCGAATCCATGTAGACACCATCAAATGTGAGACGAACATTTTTATCAAGATCTTTTTCGTCTAATTTCAGAAGCTTACGATACCAAGCATCTCCACCATTGAGCTGGCCACCTTCGTTTTGTGCTGGTGATTCATGGTCAAAATCAAAGTGGATACTCCAGTCATGAGGCAAATCCAATTTTTTCCATGATGTGACATCCGTCTCAGCTTGAACAGCTTCCTTAGCATTAGCGTTTAATTTAAAGTGCCAATTCTGATTAAAATTCACTTTTCTATCTTCGATCATTTGGCTCACTTCTTCCTTCGTCGCAGATTTTATCTCAGGCTGAGCAGCTTTTTCTTGAGTAGCTTCTTGGCCATTCTCTTTTGCTCCATTTTGAGATGCTACCGAAATGTCCTCCGCCACTTTAGAAAGCTGAGGATTTTCTTCTTTTTTCTCCTCCTGAAAATGTTCAACAGTCTCAGCTGCCTGACTTGTCACTGGTTCAGCGGTCACTTCTTCCTCAACGGACTTTTCCTCCACAGGCTTTTCTGCAGCAAACAGCACCGCTGTTTCCTCGGCATAAACTTGAGTCGCTCCCGCCACACTTGCTCCAAATAAGAGGAAGCAAGTCCCAATAACTATCGAGCAAACACCAATAGAAAACTTTCTTATGCTATAAACTCTCTTTCGATTCCAATGATCCTTTCCCATAGGATCATCCTTCTTTTTTTAGTAATCGCTTCCATTTTTCGAGGAAACGCTTTACTTTTTATAATCGTTTCCCTCCTATTTTATAAAACAAGATAGCTTATCTCAATAAGGCAAGAACCTTTTTTATACTTTTGAGCGTTTTTCCTAAAATTAGGAGAAAAACAAACTTTATCGAACATTCCTATAAAAAGGATGAGTCATTATCACCCATCCTTTCCTAGAGATTTATCATACAAATAATCCGTACTTAGAGTTTAGCCAAGTATTCCTGCACAAGTTTGATGTCCGCTTCCTTGCCACCTCGGTCAATATCGCAGATGTGCGGCAGCCCATATTTTTCGATAATCAAAGCTGTCGCCCCGCAGAAGGTCCGACCATGCTTAACCGAATCTCCATTATTGACAAAACCTTTAATCAGGCTTGAGTGTTTCTTGATGAAGCGTTTGCTTGACCAGGGAATTTTCCCAGCACCTGCATTTCGAGTAATGAGAATGCAGGGTTCTTCCAACTTTTCCTTGATGCTTTGTGTCGGATAGCCCAGCGATTCTGCAAATCGCTTCCCAACACCCGTAACTGAATCATAAACTATAATCATTTCCTATCCCTACTTTCTCAAAAGAAGCGCTGCCAAAAAAGCAGCAAAGCCTATAACAACCACATCCGCTATCAGTTGTAAAAGAATTTCTAAATCAGGCATACTGTGAATATAGAGCAAGGTACTGATCACCGTCAAGACCAAAACCACCAACTTGGTAGCTACCGCCACGCCTGGTATCACAAGTAATCCAACCAAGATACAAATAAGACCACCAATCAGAAAAGACTGGAAGCCCAAACTTAGGCCAAAGCCAAATTCCACCCCACCATAAGCAAAGGTCAAAAGACCAATCACAATTAGGCAAAGCCCCAAAATAGTCCTTCCACTCAACAGCATTCCACCTTGTTTCATCATTATTTCCTCACTTTCTTACTTGAATGAATATATTATGCTATTCATTCATACCTTTTCAAAAAAATTTTTTTCCAATTCACTTTCACCTAAGACTCTATATCACACAAATCCACCCCCCTTCATTGAATGAATATTCTTATAAATTCATTCATGCTATCTTATAAGAAAAGGAAATTCTTATTTAGCAAAAATTCCCTTTAAAAAATATTTCACCAAGGTCTCGATACTCTCAAAATAACCTGGAAAATCCTGCTCTGTCACATGCATATCAATGTAGTAGATCAAATCGTAAGCCTTCATGATTTGGGCGACTTCCTCTTGAGAAAAGCCCTTCTCCTGCAAGCGCTGGCCGAAAGTCTGAATCAAAAACTGATGAAAGGCATTGGCCGCGCGACCAGCATCCTGATTATAGTAGTCGTGCAAGATCTGAGAAATCCCCGGCTTGCTCCACTCAGCCAAAATTTTGTTAGGTGAAATCAACTCAAAGGTGACTGCAAAGAGCTGTTCAACGACTGCCTCAGGTTCACCTTGCCAATCCACGCGCTGTATGGTTTCCTCACGTATGCGGTTATTCTCCGCCACATAGACCTCTAAAAAAATAGCTTCTTTGGAGTCATAATACTTATAAAAGGAGCCAACAGCCATGCAGGCACGCTTGGTAATATCTGAAATATTCGTCTTTTTATAGCCTTTCTCAGCAAACACCTGCCTAGCCTCAGCCAATAATTCAGCTTTTTTGTCCATGACTTTCTCCTTTTGTGAATGAATCAGAACTTATATTCATTCACATTATAACACTTTAAAAATCTTTGTCAAGAAAAGCGGAAATCATACTTTGAAAGGAAGACGGCAGTTTGAGATAATAGCTCCTTTGTTAAAAAAACAAGCAAGTTCTTGATAAAACTTGCTTGCGTCTTGGATACATTAGTGTTTTCTACGATTTTTCAAGGCCTCATTGATTTTCTTGGTTTTAATCATCGAATCGACGGAGATAAGAAACCAAACCAAGAGGTAAATCAAAACAAAGTTTAGCCAGAAGAACCAGCCGAAAAGCATGTTTCCCCAGCCATTGCAGATCATGGCCAAACAAACGATAGTTGCAGTCACTACAAAGTGGCAGAAAAGTAGGAAAGGAAATGGAAAGCGATCTGTCGCATCAAAGATATAGCTTGCTACTCCAATCAAGGCGCTAACAAGGAGAACACTGAGAATAGAGCTAGGAGTCAACGAAAATGTTTTTCCTGAGAACAGGCCTACCAGCAGAAAGACCAAACTCCCTGTTCTCAGACCATCCTGCATACCGATAAGAATTTTTTTAAAGGCCATAATTTTTCTCCTAAATTCCCAAATAGTCCATAAGCAGCTTGACATAGCGGCGACTGACATCGGTTTTGAGCTGATTGGTCAGCTTGGCAGTCATATTGCCCGAAAAACTATCCGACAAGGATTCCAGATGATCGATGTTAATGACTGCATGCCGCGATACCTGAATGAAATTGCGACTATTGAGACGATTTTGAAAACGAGTCAGCGTTTCTGTCGTTGCGTAAACGCCCTCGGTACCATAAATCATCAGGGTTGTCTGATTAATATCGGCCAGGATAATGTCTTCCGTCTTGAGCATGACCAGCTTATCATCCGACTTAATAGGCAGGACACCACTTGGACCAGCCTTGAAGTTTTCCAGATAGTCTAGGACGACCTTGGCCTCACCAGCCAGTTGATCCGCTTTCACGACTACCAGCGGGTCTTGGGAGGAAATCTGAGCATCTTCTTCAAATATTGTCTGCAAACCTAAGCCTCCTACTTTCTTTACTTGAAGCTCATCCGTCGATTCAGCAGCCAATTTTGACCTAGCCAGAGGAGGGCTACTGCCGTGAGCACTACTCCAACTATATAGTATGTTTCATGGCTTGTCAAGAGCTTTTGCCATTCGATACGGATACCTAGGAGCTTCTCAAATTCTTGCTGGAGCTGACCCTGGTCCGCAAAAACTTCAGTCAGAGACTCCTTCATCAGGACTTGTCTGAAAAGGGAAGCCATGTAGGTTGAAGGAGTCAGCTTCATGAGATTTTGGGCAAGGCTGGGCAGATTCCCAATCGGAATATAAGTTCCCACTAGAAAACCAGAGGCAGCACCGATAACCGTTGCGTATTGCCCCAAGGAATTCACCGATTTGAAATAAGGAACAACTAGCGCATTTAGGAGACTAGCCAGCAAGCTATTAAGCAGCATGAGGCAGGCCAGCTGGGGAAGCAGCCCCCAGTCAAAGGAAATCTTGTCCGCTAGGATAAAGTAGGTCAGCATGACAGCAAACATGAAGACTTGCATGACAAAGCCAATCACAAAGGCACTGATTAAGTAGCTAAATCGCAAGCCCCATTGCCCTAAATCTGTGATAAAGAGGTCGGCAGTCACCTTTCTTTCTCGGTCTTCCGTCTGTTGTGAAAAAGCTGATAGGGTAGTTGTCAAGGCGGTGACCGCCAGCGTTCCGCTAATCAACCAGAAGTCGAGCAACTCCGTCGCATGGCTACTGTCTGACCAAGATCCTTTCATGTTGTTCTTTAGAAAAACCAGATATAAAACAAAGGGAATAATGGCTCCAAAGAGAGATAGAATCACCCCACTATGATTGCGAAAATAGAGTAAAAAATTTCGTTTGATCAACATTAACATTTAACGTACCTCTCTTCCTGTCAGTGCCATAAAGGCATCATCCATCGTCCCTGCTTGAAATTCAAATTGTTCAACATAGGAGCCAATCTGGCTCAGCAAAGCCAAGGCTTCTTGGGTCGTTTCAGGATAAAAGAAAAACTCATTCTCCTTGCCTTGCTCCCATTCACAGCTAGTCAGCAAAGCAGCCTTCAAGTCCTCTAAATCTTGGGTTAAAATCCGCAAAACATTGCGGGCATAGCGCTCCTTGATCTGGTCAGCAGAGCCTTGCGCAATGACTTGACCATGGTCTACGATATAAATCTTGTCTGCGTCGTCGGCTTCATTGAGATAGTGGGTAGTCAAGACTACGGTCATCTTTTCCTTCTGCTGCAAGTCTTTGAGGAGCTTCCAGATGCTTTCTCTGGTCTGGATATCCAAGCCCGTTGTTGGCTCATCCAGAAAAAGTAGGTCAGGGCTATTGAGCAGGGCTCGCGCAATGTCCACACGTCGCTTTTGTCCGCCAGAAAGTGTCCCATAGCGCTGTTTGGCAAAGCTAGTTAGCCCCAGCTGCTCGATTAATTGCTCAACCTTACCAGTCGCCACCTGCTTGTACTGCTTGGCACGGATTTGCAGATTTTCAACTACTGTCAAATTTGCATCCAGTACACTGTTTTGAAAAACCACCCCCAGCTTGGCTTGTTCTGCATAAATGATTTGTCCTGATGTTGGCTGCAAGAGACCTATCAGCATCTGAATGGTCGTGGATTTTCCTGCACCATTTGGTCCTAAAATAGCCGTAAAGCTCCCCCTCTCAATCTGAATATTAAGACCATTGACTGCTACCTTGTCGCCATAAACTTTGGTTATATTTTTCGTTTCTACTAACATAATCTTTTCTCCTATCCTTAACTTCTGAGACTATGATAGCAAGTCTTTTTTGAAAAATCTCGGCTTCTTGGACAAGCGGTAAAATGAGGGAGATGAGTGGTAAAAATCGACCCACCAAAAAATCCCCGACCAAAGGTCAGGGATTTGCTCTTAGCGGGCGACAATCTTGCGGTAACTGCGGGAAGTTAGTAAGAATACTAAAATATAGGTCAGGAGGAAGACGCCGCAAGTTGCAAGTGTTGTCTGGATTAAGAGAGGAAGATTGGTCACACCCAATAGGGCAACAATCAAGCGCAGCATATGAAAGACTGCTGCTATATGTAGAAAAGCAAAGATAAGAGGTAGGAAGAAAACAGTCAAAATCTGCTTGCGAATGGTACTTCTAGTCTGCTTTTCATCTAGACCGACCTTTTGCAAGATGATAAAGCCATCACGGTCCTCATAGCCTTCAGAGATTTGCTTGTAGTAAATCACAAGAACAGCTCCTAGGAGGAAGATAACGGAAAGGAAGACACCGATGAAGAGCAAGGTTCCGGTAAGTTCCTGATAGCTCTTTTCTGCGCTATGACGGTCACTGGCCATTGCGTAGCTACCATCTTGGGCCTGTTCCTGATCCAGAGTATCTCTCAACCCCAGCTGGACTTGCTCGACAAACTTTTTACTGTCCTTAGTCTCTGAAGCAACTCCAATGTAGTAGTAATGATCCACATCAAGATTAACCTCTTTGCTATCATTGACCACCATATAGAGCCCCTGCTCCATGGCCACATCGTTTGGATTAGGGATTTTCCCATGCGTGAAATTCGACGGTAAAATCTGCTTAATCTTCCAGTCCTTGCCATTCACTCGGAGAGGCTGGTCCTTATTTAAGGAAACATTTTTTCCATAGACAAGAGTTTCATCATCTGCCAAGTCTATCTTTTTCCCTGTCATTTTTTCATAATCCTGACGATTGATAACCGTAATCGTACCAGCAGACTTGGTCAAGATACTTGGATCCGAATCCAGCTCGCTTTGCATTGGAACCGTCACATCATTACCAGCTAATTTCATGATGAAGGCTGATTGATAGAGATAGGTAGTATAGCTTGGCTTCTTCAGCCCTGTTTCTTGAGCGACTTGCTGGACCTTGTCCAACAGTGCTTCCGTCTGATCGGTTGATTTCGGCAGGACGACGCTGACATTATAATCCTTTGGATGCAAGGTGGTAATATAATCCTGACCTCCAACATAGATATTGATTGTACCAACCAGAGTCACTAAGAGCATGGTAGATAGAATGGAGATAGTCGCCAATCCTGCTGCATTCTTACGCATCCGCGAGATAAGATTAGAAACAGAAATGAAATTCTGCGTTTTGTAGTAGTAGCCTTTGCGCTTTTTGAGAAATTGCAATAGTGTAATCGAACCAGCATTAAAAAGCAGATAGGTCGCTAGAATAACCATGATCACAGCTACAAAGAAATTGCCGATAGCAGCGACAGGTTTGGTAACGGTCAAAGCCATATAATAAGCCACACCCATGAGCAGGAGCCCCAGCAAGGTTTGCAGCAAAAGGAAGCGTCCCTTCTTCTCGCCAGCTTTCTTCTCTTGCATTAGATTAAGAGAGCTATGGCGCAGAAGACGCGTAGAGTTAAGCAACAAAATCACCGTAAAAGCGACACCTAGACTGGCCAGAGTCAACCAAACATTCTGCCATTGGAAGGTCGAGGCAAGAACTGCCGGCATTCCCATCAATTTCAAAAGAACGGCGTAGAGCATCTTATCTAAAGCTAGTCCAGACAAGACTCCCAGACCGACCGTGCCCAGATAAAAGACACAGAGCTCAAAGAAGGTCATGACTAGCAGGTGGCGTTTTTCCATCCCCAGCACGCTATAAACACCGAGCTCCCGCGAACGGTTCTTCATAACGAAGCTATTGGCATAGGTGATGAGGATGAGCACTGCAATCTGAATGACTTGGATACCAAACTGCAAGGTCATCCGAGCTGCTGTACCGCCATAAGAGGTCTCCATATTGGGGCTATGAGCCAGTGAGACAAAACTATACAAAATCGCTGTTGCCAGTACCGTCGCCAAAGCAAATGGATAATACAAACTGCGATTTTTGATCAGATTTGATAAAGCCAGTTTACTCGTTAGTTTGAACATAATCGCCCACCTCACTTGCCATGACTGTCAGAGTATCGGAAATTTCTTGGAACATCTGCCGCTCGGTCTTGTTGCCGCGAAAGATTTGGTTATAAAGAATCCCGTCCTTGATAAAGAGCACCCGCTTGGCCCGACTGGCTGCTGAAGTCGAGTGGGTCACCATGAGAATAGTCTGGCCGCGGTCGTTGATGTTATCAAAGACATCCAAGAGAGCAGCCGAAGACTTGGAATCCAAGGCTCCTGTTGGTTCATCTGCCAGCAGAATCTCAGGCTCGGTGATGATGGCGCGGGCTACTGCCACCCGTTGCTTCTGACCACCGGAAATTTCATAAGGAAACTTCTCTTGCAGCTTGTTAATCCCCAGTTCGTTGCAGG
>ERZ772955.1568-NODE-1568-length-13967-cov-2.836328_pt1 | contig 13967 bp, 14 predicted proteins | sample MGYA00511133_ERZ772955 | MGnify/ENA primary metagenome ERZ772955 (study PRJEB29015, sample SAMEA2737914) | human oral metagenome | biome: human oral; feature: human-associated habitat; material: dental | place: China | collected 2149 ... | reverse complement strand
AAAAGAAGAATAGGGGCGGTGTGTAACTAGAAAGTATATCTAGTGCTGACTGCATCATGAAAAGTCACGGTTGACTTGCCCCGTAAGACGAAAGAGTTTGCGATTCCTAAACTATAAATCGTGCGTAAAAAACACAGTAGAGATGCTACGGCATCAACTCGGCATGGCTGTAAATCAGCCTTTGATTCAAATAAAGGAGGACAAGATGAATCAAATAAAATCAACTAGTGAGGTCACACTCACTGACTTAAGACGACTAGGTTTGCAAGGCAATGCAACTGCACGGCTTGCAAGTGGTGAAGAAGTTAAATTAACTAGCAAGTATGGCTTGATTCCCAAAAAAGGTTATGTGGCAGGAAAACTTCAACCAATTGAGATGGTTGCGGAATACTCGAAAATTTATAATGAAATCCGGACAATTAAATGTGGTGATGTTTTAGTTGCTAGACGAATCAAACAGGGAAATAAGACAATCTTGCAGCTAACTGGTAAAGGCTATCATCGACCTATAGTCAAAACTTAACAGATAGAGTCCTCATCTATCTGTTTTAGGGAGCAAGGAAATCTTTCTTTGTTGCTGAAAGCAGATAGGTGATGTTATGAAAAGGAGAAGAAATGAGTATTGTCCAACTAATATTTTCAGTTATTCTTCTAGTATCGGTTATTCTGGTCTATGTGACTTTTGCATTGATGCGAGTGTCCGGTGATATTTCACGAGAACTAGAAGACTATTCACACAAGCAATATTTTAAGTAATTATCAAAAAGGAGAACGAAATGGAAATCATGGATGAAGTTAAGAAAGTTGTGTTAGCTGGTGCAATTTTAACAGGAGCTGTTGGTGCAACTAATCAAGTTCTTGCGGAAGAGGTGAAACCTTTAGAGCCAATATCAGGTAATGAACAGAAGGCAGTTGAAAAACATTCCGAAGTAACTGCTACCGATGTGGCTATTTCACAAGACCAAGTTGATAAGGCGGAGTCAGCCGTCAAATCCCAAGAGGAAATCACAAACGCAGCTCAAACAGAGGTGACTTCTGCTGAAAAAACAGTCAAGGAAATCAAAGAAGCGGTTACTCAGGCAGAGGAAGCCGTTAAGGAAGCTACTCCTGAAAATATCCAGCAGGCAAAAGCTAGTGTAGCCGCAAAAGAGGGTGCTGAAAAGCAAGCTCAAGATGATTTGAAAACTGCGGAAGCTACACAAAAGCAAGCTGAAAAAAGTGTGACTGAGCAGGAAGCGAAAGTTACCGAAGCTACAAGCAAGCTAGCTGACAAAGAGGGAGAAGTGACAGCTGCAGAGCAGGTCGTAGCTGAAAAGCAGGCTATTCTTGACGGAACAGGAGTTGCAGACGTTGTTGCCAAAGCTGAAACTGCCAAAAACAACTTAAAAGCCAGCAAAGAGGCAGTTTCACAAGCTCAAACAGAATTAACGGATGCTAAACAAGCTGATGCTCGACGTGCTTCCGAATTGAAACGTGTTGAAAGCGAGGTAAGAGCTACAGAAGCAGATAAACTGACGAAAGAACAGACATTAGCTCAAGCAACTGCACGGGCGGATCAAACCGAAGATCAGTATCAAGCTGCTAAAGAGAAGCTATCCAAGGCTCAAAGTCTGCTGGATAGCTTGAAAACTGGCTCTATCACCTATCCTGATGGATATGCTGAAGCTTTAAAAGCTTATTTCAACAATCCTACGGAAGAGAATTCAAATAAACTGCAAGAAATTGCCAAGAAAGGCATGATTGCTGCTGGCTTTAGCTCGCCTGATGGAGGTAAGACCTATTATAACAGTCCAGCTTCTCCATTTAAACCAAGCGAAGCTGATAAGAAGGTGCTGATTTCCGATGTCAATAATTTATCATCCGAGGTTCAGGAAGCATTGGCTGCATTTAATGCACAACTGATCAATGATTTCCGCCGGTTGATGGGAACGGATGATATTCCAGTTCTGTTGAATCGAGATATGCAAAAAGTCGCTCAGAAAGCGACTCAGCTGTCCACTAATCAATACGGACATGATCAGGATTCTTTAAATACTGCCGCTAAAGAAGTCGGACTGGTTCAAGGGAATCAAGGTTTGCTCTCAGAGAATATTGGGTATCAAAGCCCAAGTGATGAAGTGACACTAGCTGATCTGAAACAACAAGCTTACAATAATTTGGTTATGATGATGTTTTACGATAAGCATGCTGATTGGGGTCATGCCCTAAACTTTGCAGGGCTGGATCGGGAGTCGGTCATGTTGCAGTATATCGGTGTAGCAACCCGGAAGCTGGATCGTGGGTTAGTAGCTATGCACTATGTGGGTACTGATGCTAAAACGATTAATTTGCTGAAAAATCGTCTGCATCAGGATGTTAAAGTTGACACTAAGAACAACGTGCCTAGCATCGAGGATCAAATTAAAGCTGCTCAAAAGTCTCTAGCACAAGCCCAGATAAGCTTTACTGCTGCAAAGGGTGCTAATGAGGCAACACAAGCTAAAAAGGCACAAGCTCAGTTAGCCTATGAAGAGGCAAAATCTACCGCTGAAAAAGCATTGGATCAGCGTGCTACTATCCAAAATACAGCCTTAAAAACACCTGAAGCGGAATTAAAATTAGCTCAGGCAGAAGCAGAACTGGCAAAAGCTGACTCAGAAAATAAAAATGCTCAAGCAGCATTGACTCAACTGAATGCGGATGTTCAGACCAAACGGAAAGTACTTGAGGCAGCAAAAGAAAAGTTGGCCGAAAAACAAGCTGAACGGAAAACGTTGAATGAAGCTCTAATGGCTGAAAAAACAGTATTGGCAAGGAAACAAGCTGAGCTTGCTAGAACGAAAGAAGTCGTTACTAATCATCAAAAAGCACTCGAAAAAGCTCAAAAGGACTTGAAAGCATCAAAAGAACGGGTAGAAATCTTACAGAATGCACCTGAAATTTTAGAAAAGGCAAAAACAGCCCTTGCGAGTGCTCAAGAAGTACTGAATGAAAAGAAATCAGCGCTTGAAGTAGCACAAGCCAAACTAGAAGCTGCAAAAGCAAATCAAAGCAAAGTAAGATGCTTGTTTCAAAACCCATGGCAGTTTGATGTATATAGTATTTTTGTTTTAAAATGTTATTTTCTGATTATGACGAAATTTGAGCATTTTATGACAATTATGAAAATAATTAATTTTTGATGCTATACTTTTTGATGTAAAAAATTTAAGGAGATTTTTCTATTATGAAGTATAGTTATTTCAACTTTACCAGTCAACGTTTCTCAATTCGTAAGTACTCTTTTGGTGCTGCTTCTGTTCTTTTAGGAGTTTTCCTACTTTCTGGTGTACAGACTGCTCATGCTGATGAGCAAGCAGCTGTTTCTGATTCAACTACAAGTATTACTAGTGATAATGGAGTTGTATCAGATAAAGTAACTTCTTCAAATGCTGAGATTGTTCTTTCTGAAGCTACTGTTTCAATTCCAAAGGAAAGTTTAGCATCTGCTGAAGTTCCTTCAACTGCTGTGACTCCAGAAAAGACAAGTGAAAGTTCTCAGCATGTTGAAACAGTTACTACGAATGAAACTCACAAAGTTGAAAATACTACTAAATCAATATCTACAGTAGAAGAAAAGGTTAACGTAGCGATAAATGCTGATAAAGTATCTGATAAAAAAGTTACTGATACAAGAATTTCAAATGAGACAAATAAAAAAATTGAGTCAGAGGTACGTGAAGATAAGGAGAATGAAAAAGTCACTGTAACAGAGAAAATTTCTGATCCAAAAGTTCCTGAAATAAAAACAGATAATAAGCCAACAACACCAAGTACTGGTTATTCGAGATTATTTAGTGTTGGAAATATTAGACGACCAATGTCGACTAATCCTAGAATTGGTGATGATTACCCAGCAGCTTGGAGGTTTGCTGAAGGATACGACCAATGGGGCTATGCGATGGGTAATTGTACATCTTTTGTTGCTTATAGATTAAAAAATGTAAATCATATTGAACCACCTCGAGCATTGGGAAATGGAGGCCAATGGGGTGCTACTGCTAGAGGGTATGGCTATCGTGTAGATAAGACTCCAGCTAGAGGATCTGTAGCCTATTTCAATGATGGTGGGTTTGGACATGTTGCATGGGTAGCGGATGTCCGTGGTGGTAATGTTATTGTTGAGGAGTACAATTGGTATATCAATGGTGTATATGATCATAGTTACCATACTCAAACATTACCTATTTCTCATTATACAGGCTACATCCATTTTAAAGACTTAAAAGGTGGAGATACAAGTATTCCCGATGCTCCTACACCAACAAATAATACGGGTGGTAGCTTAGCATCGTCTGGAGCCTATCAATTTACTGAGCGAGTAAGTATTAAGGCGGAACCTAAAATGTCTGCTCCAGAACTAGCCTATTATGAAGCAGGGAATACTGTCAATTATGATAAAACACTCCAAGCAGATGGTTATGTCTGGATTTCTTATCTATCATATGCAGGAAACCGTCGCTATATTCCAGTACAAAAGCTTTCAACTGAGGTAAAACTAGAGGTTAAAGGAACCATTAACGTTACAAATAAGAATGACCAATCAGGTACCTTTGATGTTGTTATCTCGAATGTTTCAAGTAATGTTGGACTAAAAGAAGTTCAAGTTCCAATTTGGTCAGCAAAAAATGGACAAGATGACTTGAAATGGTATAAAGCTGTTAAAGAATCTGATGGTACCTATAAGACTTCTGTAAAAATTAGTGATCATAAGAATGACAGAGGAGAATATCTTATCCATCTTTATTATGTTATTGATAGTGGTAAACAAATTGGTGTAGGTGGAACAACGACAACTGTAGAAAGTGCTTCAACTACATTTAATCCTTCTAAACCATCAATTCCTAATAGTGGTGTTTATACTTTTAAAGGCCATGCAAGTATCAAAGCAGAACCAAAGATTTCTGCACCTGAGTTGGCATATTATGATGCTGGAAATACAGTAAATTATGATAGCCTTATTCAGGCAGATGGTCATTATTGGATTTCTTATTTATCATATTCAGGTGCACGTCGTTATATTGAGATCAGTTAAGTTTTAAAGGCTATCCAATTTTAGAAGATGTCATAAAAATATTTCTATATTTTTGTGTAATAGGATTGAAATATAGAAATAAAAATGTTATATTTATGACAAAAAATAATCAATAAAGGAACATCAATCATGAAAAATACAAGCAAACTTATCGGTTTAGTATTAGCTCTTATCGTAGTTATTCTCGCTATCTTTTTGGTGACTAAACTTAACAGCCATGAATCAGCTCGTGTTGGCACAAGTAGCAGTTCAGTCAAAACAGTTAAGAAGTCATATTCAAGCTCAAGTAAAGCTGTTAAGAAGGATAAGAAATCAGCTCAATCATCATCTTCAGCAGTCACAAATGAAGAAAATGACAATCAGGCCTCAGTAGTAGCGCCTAAAGCTTCTTCTCAAGTAGCGCCTAAAGCTTCTTCTCAAGTAGCGCCTAAAGCTTCTTCTCAAGAACAAGCTCAAGCAGCGGGAGCATCAGATACTGCACAAACAGGAGAAACTCCAACATCAGCTTCTCAAGTTGGAGGAGTTGAAGGTGGTCGAGGTGCTTGGACAGCTACTTCTGGAACATTGACACTTGATGAGGAAACACCTGTATATGCTGCGCCAGATAAAGACAGTGGAGCTGTTTCTAAACTTCCTGCAGGGGATGTTGATTGGGATAAATATGAAATTTTACCTAATGGAAACTGGTATAGTTTTGTTAAGGATGGTCAACGATACTACATTTCATATTCAGATGTAGGACATTGATAAAGAATTAAAAAGGAAACATGATAACTCGTATAAAGTTATCATGTTTTTGTTCATTTAATGAAGTATTGATTGTACTTATGTTGTAAAATAAATCAATTAAGACGATATAAAAAGAGAATTATTTCCAGAAAATGACAACTTTATTTATTATGTTCAATATGATAGAAGTAAAAAATTTCCGATTCACAATGATCTGATAGATCGATATTTAAAAAAGAATAGAGAGGGAAAATTGGAGTTCAATTGGAATCCGAATTATAAGGGACTTTAGCTATGAGTATTGTAAAAGATTTAGCAACCGTAATTTCTATAATTGTTTCTACAATTACTTTAGCAGGAGTATACTATACTGATAATGAAGAGGTTGAAAAGCGTAAAAAAATATTTTTGTAACTTCTTTTATGGGAAGGTTGACCGGAATGACCCCTTGATGAATCAAAAGCAGGAGCCAAGTCTGGATGAGTGGTTGTCCCAGTTTTATACAGACACAAAACACAACTTTCGTATTCCAAAGGCTATGACAATTGACATGTGATGAAAAACTTCATAGGGCTTTGCTAAAGCTCTAGGGAGAGCTTTCAGGACACTCACCCCTACTGAAGAAAGAAGAATTGAAACATGACAAAAGAACCTAACTGGACCTTTGATGGTCAACTAGAAGCTACAGCACTAATACCGTCAATAGATGATGAAGAACGTGCCAAAATCGCAGCACTTCTTGGTAAGGCACCAGAAGCAACTCCTCAAGCTGATTCTATTGATTATTCTGTAGTATTTGAGCAACCTAAGAAAAGTAAACCGAGAAACATTAGAGGCCACGTCAGAACTTCTCCAGTACCTCAACCTAGTTCTGTAGCTGAATTGACAGCTCAGTATAAGCCCATTTAGCTAATCTTTTAATTGGACATGAGGACGAACTCACTGCTGAGTAGAGTTGGAGTATCTGAAAGATTTGATTACAGGTAAGGAGAAAACCATTAAAGCGTTTTTGACTGATATCGATACACTTGTTTAACCAAGCAGCCCTCATGGGACTGTTTTTTTTTATTAAAAGGAAACATTATGTTTAGAAAATTTTTAAACACCAAGAGAACTCAATGCTCTATTGATTGTTTCGAATCTCTAATACATACCCTATCTAGCATGAATGAGCAGAAGTAATGGTTTCAATCAAGGATAGCTCTACTGTTGTTCCACTTACAAAAGATGAAAACCTAGATGACCGTGTTGATAAGGCCAAGGCTCAACTTAAGACGGATGAACTGGAGAAACGTAGAGGAATTTAAGAAGGGGAGGAAATAGGGATTTTTAGAAGTGCTGATTGTTCTTGGATTGTGAATTAATGGGGCCCCATATCTTTTCCTTTGACAAGATTTTGTGTACTGTTAGTTGACGTTATGTTAAAGAATATTACCGATAATAAAATGGCCCCTGTAGATGGAGTTGATATTTTTTATCTTGTCCATTTTACAGAGGGCATTTTATAATATATTATTTCTTTTCAGTCTAAAGAGTTTCGAAGTTAGTTAATTGTTGTTCTTAGAAATACAGAAAAAGCCAGCATAAACCGTGCTGACAAAAAATAGTGATAATTATCAGTTTGTTAGAATCAAGGATTCTACATTTCAATAAAATTTGATTAATGCCCTAAAAACCATTTTGTCCAGTCCCACATAGTTTGTCATTCCTTTCTCTTATTTTTACAAGCTTAGTATATCACTTGAAAATTTATTTTATTGTCCAATGTCCTCATCGGTCAAATTATAATCAAAATTGGTTATAAAAAAGATTGAAAAGCTAGGGAATGACTGATTATGTACCGTTTATGATAACTGCGAAAAACTGAAGTATAACTGAATTATAATGTGTTTGTCAGTCAGGAAGGCCAACCAATGACAAAAAAATAATGAAAGGAAGTCAAAAATGAAAGATGAAAAGAAATTGCTCGAAGAGCTAGAGATTGACATTTTGGAATTGGATGATGTAGAGGGTGTACCAGCTACAGTAGCTTCTCCATTCATGTATCGTAAAGTAATAATAGACCAAGATGGACTTTACCTCTGTGAAAATTAATTTCACAATTAAATTGTTAAAAATATAATGATTGAGCTTAGGACAAAAAATTTTAGTTAATAAAATCTAAACTATACCAACCAGACAAATAGAATAACGAACAACAGCAACCTAATTTAAAGACTACTGTTGTTCATTTTTGTTTTAGGCATCAGAATTCTGTGGCTCTTTGTATGTAGTTTTTACTGTTTATGAGTAAGAACGAATTTATCCTTGACATCTTGTTGTCAGCGCGTTTTTAAATAAAAAATAAACAAGCTAGGACACAAGAATTAATTTTCTTCATGCTTAGCTTGGGAGGTTCTTCTGAGTTACTGTAAAAACGTATCAATGTAGTCTTTTACCATTTCTAAAAGATAAGTATAACTGTAGTTAGCAGATAGGTTAATGATCCCGAAGAGTTCTAAGTGATTTTTAAAGATATAATGGTAATCAACTTCTGAAGTTAATAGTACAACTTGTATAGTTTTTTCTTTTTTTCTTCTTATATGATTCACCTTTGTTTTATAATTACTTTTCTTTAAAACTATGGTAAAATATAGACTGGAGAAATTCCGTGAAATCTTTATTGTATTAAAGAGGCTATTTATCTTGCAATAAATCTTCTTTTGTTTACAGTATTGTTTTATTGCCAGAAATATCCTCAGCGACATTATTAGTTGTCGAATTGATTTTAGCATATCTTCTTCCTTTTCTATATGAATATTATTATAATTTTTTCAGTTGAGTAATTTTATTTTTATCAGAAACAGTTTTTATATTGTCATTATCAGTCTATATTTTTAGCTAGGAGAAAAGAATGATTAGCATTTTTGTTTTAGAGGATGAATTTTTACAGCAATCACGTATTGAAAAAATTATATCAGAGATTGCACTGAGACGTTCTTGGAAATTTAAAGGACCTGAAATATTTGGGAAACCTTCTCAACTGATAAATGCAATTGTTGAACGTGGCTCTCATCAGCTTTTTTTTCTCGATATCGAAATAAAAGGAGAAGAGAAAAAAGGATTAGATATTGCTAGACAAATTCGTGATAAAGATCCTCATGCTACGATTGTATTTGTTACAACGCATTCAGAATTTATGCCTGTCACTTTTAAATATAAAGTAGCTGCTTTGGACTTTATCGATAAAGCTCTAGAAAATACTCAATTTGTTGAACGGATTGAATCCGCTATTGAATATACCTTGGAGAAAGTAGGTATATCTGTTGCTCAGGATGCTTTTAAGTTTGAAACATCATTATCACAAGTCCAAGTTCCTTTTAATAAGATACTGTATTTTGAGACTTCACCGACAGTTCATAAAGTTATTTTACATACCATTGATGAGCGCTTAGAGTTTTATGCAAGCATCTCAGAAATTGAAAAGGCAGATGAGCGACTTTATCGCTGTCATAAATCTTTCGTTGTTAATCCAGGTAATATTGAAAAATTAGATAAAGAGCGGAAGATTGTTTATTTTAATGGTGGTGAAAACTGTCTTGTGTCTCGTGCGAAAATGAAAGGATTGAAAGAATGGATTCAGTAGTTAATAGGCAAATGGGATAGAATATGAAGGGGAACTAATGGAACAACTATTTGAAAATTTGAATTTTTTTGCCCATATTGTTGTGATATTACTACTGTATCAACAAGTTAGCGGAAATAAGTTTCAGTGGTATTGGTTTGTTATTTTACCTGTAGCCTTCAGGGGACTCTTCCTTGTTATTCCACCAATTGCGTATATTACATATTTTTTTTATCTACCTGTCTATTCTCTTTATTTAAACAGATATGGCAGAAGGTTATTAGATATTTTTTTTGGTTTTTATCCTATTGTGGTGGAAAGCCTCTTTGGTCGTGTGCTAGCTTTTTATTTGTTTCCTATATTTGGATTCGACCAAGCATTTATCCATACTGACGGAAGGGTAAATTTTTTAATTGAGATTTTAATTTTCCCGTTATATTTCTGTTTAACTAAGTCGGTAAAAATTAATTTTGATAACTTAAAAAGAGGGGCTAAAAAAAATTTTTTGAACCGCTATTTTATTTTGATGAATTTATCTATGATTGTCTATTTGTTCGCACTTCAATTTCTAGTAATTGGAGGAGAGTTTATCCCAAATGCATTGGAGCACCGTGAACACTTAGTAGGAATTTATGTTGTTATATTCCTTGTTATGCTCATTTATTTGAATTCAGTGTTGACAGAGAAATTAGAAGAAGAGATGCTATATCAAAAAGATAAACAACTCGAGGAACTATCCTTATATAGTCAACATATTGAGTCCCTCTATAATGAGATTAGAAGTTTTAGACATGATTACATCAATGTTCTAACTAGTATACAATACGGAATTGAAATGAAAGATATCGATGCTATTCAGGAAGTTTATGAGAATGTTTTGTCAAAAACAAAGAAAAAATTTTCTGATAGTCGGTATGATTTTGCCAATCTATCTAAGATTAGTAATCCAGCAATTAAAAGTGTTATTTCTGCCAAATTACTAGAGGCACAAAGTAAAGGTATTGAACTTCATATCGAAGTTGAGGGAAAAGTCCATCTAGCGAATATGGATACTTTAGATTTTGTTATCATCTTATCTATCATTTTGGATAACGCTATTGAAGCAACGGAATTATCAGTTAAACCGTCCTTGATTTTGGCTATATTTGAAGAAAAGGATACGGAATTTATTATTGTTGAAAATTCTATAGCACAAGACAAAGTTGAGATTTCTAATATCTTTAATCATGGTTTCTCTTCTAAGGGCGAAGGGAGAGGAATTGGCTTAGCAAATGTTCATAGTATTTTAGATAAATATCCTGCAGCTTCAATTAAGACAAAAAGTCGAAACTATTCTTTCAAACAAGTTATTGAAATTAGAAGAGTTTGAAATTGAGAGTGAGCTGAATATTAGATTTTCAATAGTTTTGGTTTTCTTTTCTATTATTTATTAAGTAGATTATTGGTTTTTTGGATTATTTCTAAAACTGCTGTATATTTTAATGAAAGATTATACCTATTTATCTAAAAAAGAGATCTATCATGGCAATTACATGTGACTCAGTTGGAGTTGCTTGTGGTTGTTTTTTATATTCTTTATGTTTTGATAATGTGATAACTTTTCCAAATTATCCTTGTTATCCTTATTTCAGATCTAGGAAAATAGTTGTTTTATTTTCTAATGGGGGTTTGGGGGCGAAGCCACCAAGTTATCTTATCGTTAGCTGTCAAAACTGGAAGGTTTTGCTTGGCTGACGATATGATTTTTGGGATATTGTGTCCACAATATCTGAGCTCGCAAAGACCGAACAAGGAACGAGTGAGGTCTTTAGGAAACGTACTGACAGTGTGAGGCAGCCTTACACTGTCAGGCAAGTACAATTTTGAAAGGATAGATGGATGGAACAAGAAATTAAGTTAATCCGAAAGCAATTTAGAATAACGAGACAAGAGGAGAAACATATAAAAGAAATGATGAGAGAGCAAAAGTTGGATAGTTTCTCAGAATTTCTTCGGCAAAATCTGTTAAGAAAAGATTATAAAGATAGAATTTTGGAGAGCTGGTTCTCCCTTTGGCAAACTCAAAAGTTTGAGCAGATTAGTCGAGATGTGCATGAGGTTTTGATTATTGCAAGAGAGAATCATCAAGTGACTCAAGAGTATGTATCGATCTTATTGACTTGCGTTCAAGAATTGATTGCAGAAGTCAATCAAGTGCAGCCACTCAGTCATGAGTTTCGTGAAAAATATATGGATTAGGAGACTGCTATGGTTTATCGTTATCGTACCAATCTCAAAAAAGTATTTCTAACTGATTCAGAATTAACTCAATTGAACGAACGTATTGCTAAAAGTCACTGTCAAAATTTCTCAGTCTATGCTAGAAAAGTGTTGCTTAATCCGAACATGTCCTTTGTCACAATTAACACTGATACCTATGACCAGCTGGTTTTTGAATTGAGACGGATTGGAAATAACATTAATCAAATTGCGCGTGCTATCAATCAAAGTCATCTCATTTCTCAAGAACAATTAAAAGGATTAGGCGAAGGGATTGGTGAATTGATTACGGAAGTAGAGAAAGAGTTTCAGGTGAGGATGAAAAAGTTAAAGGAGTTTCATGGTCATTACTAAACATTTTGCGACCCATGGTAAAAAATATCGCAGGCGTTTAATTAAGTATATCCTTAATCCTGATAAGACTGACAATCTGAATTTAGTGTCTGATTTTGGGATGAGTAATTACTTAGACTTTCCTAGTTATGCAGAGATGGTTGAGATGTACAATGTCAACTTTACCAATAATGATAAGTTGTATGAATCCAGAAATGATCGACAAGAAAGACACCAACAAACTATTCATGCCCACCATCTAATCCAATCATTTTCTCCTGAAGATAATCTGACACCAGAAGAAATTAATCGCATTGGCCATGAGACCATGATGGAATTAACAGGAGGTCGTTTTCGTTTTATCGTAGCAACTCATATTGATAAGGGGCACGTCCACAACCACATCTTAATAAACTCCATTGACCGCAATTCAGATAAGAAATTGATATGGAATTACGCTTTGGAACGAAATCTTCGGATGATTTCAGATCGTATATCCAAAATGGCTGGAGCAAAAATTATTGAGAAGAGTTATTCCTATCGTGACTATCAAAAATATAGAGCGACTAGCCATAAGTTTGAACTGAAGCAACGCCTTTATTTTTTGATGCAGCAGTCAACATCGTTTGATGATTTTTTAGAAAAGGCAGATCAGTTGCATGTTCACGTTGACTTCAGTCATAAGCATAGTCGTTTTCTGATGATGGAGAGAGCAATGACAAAACCTATTCGAGGACGTCAACTTAGCAAACGAGACTTATATGATGAAGATTTTTTTAGAAATTATTTTGCCAAGAAAGAGATTGAAAGTCGTTTAGAGTTTCTCCTGGACCGTGTCAATTCGTTAGAGGATTTACTAACAAAAGCGAAAGAATTACATCTCACCATAGACCTTAAACAGAAAAATGTGACCTTCATTTTAGAAGAAAATGGGAAGCAGATAAGTCTGAATCATAAAAAAATAAGTGATAAAAAGTTGTACGATGTTGCCTTTTTTCAAAATTATTTTGAAGACAAGGAGTTTGTTGCTTCTGAGGAATTGGAGAATCTACTGGAGCAATATCATGATTTTCAAAAGGAACGAGACGAGGAAAAAGTTTCTACTGAAGAAATTGAGAAATCCTATGAGGAATTTGTGGCTAATCGTAATGCTGTCCATGAATTTGAAGTTGAGCTTGCGGACTATCAAATTGAGAAGTTGGTTGATGAGGGAATTTATATCAAGGTGTCGTTCGGTATTAAGCAGAGCGGTCTCATTTTCATTCCCAACTACCAATTGGATATTATTGAAGAAGAGAATCAGAAAAAATATAAAGTCTACATCCGTGAGACAACCTCATACTTTGTCTATAACAAAGAACATTCGGATAAGAATCAGTATATCAAAGGACAAACTTTGATTAGGCAGCTGACCAATAATAGTCGTATGATACCATATAGACGACCAACTGTTGAAAGACTTCAAGAAAAGATTTCTGAGATTAACCTCTTGATTGAATTAACCGAGACAGATAAGAAATATCAAAACATGAAAGATGAACTGGTCATAGAAATAGCAGAACTAGACATAAAACTTAATCAAACCAACGAAAAAATCGCCACCTTAAACAAGATGGCGGAAGCACTTATCAGTCTGAAAAGTGAAGATCCAGGAAGTCGAAAACTAGCAAAATATGAATTTGTAAAACTTAACATGACGGAATCAACTTCTTTAGATCAAATTAATGAAGAACTTTTGAGATTACAGCAGGAACTTGGTAATAATCTTGATGAATATGAGGAACTAGCAAGAAGGTTGGAGACATTTGTGAAAGTGCTAAATACTAGTAAAGATGTGAATCGAAAAGATGATGTTGATATTTTATGAGAGTAATAAAAACATATACCAGAACATCAACCTATTTTGGCATTTTAAATCAATTTGTAGGGAAAGGTTAGACTCTATTTTAGTTAAATTATATTGTTTTTCTAAGTATCGTGATTCATAGG
>ERZ772955.1567-NODE-1567-length-13969-cov-20.855182_pt1 | contig 13969 bp, 7 predicted proteins | sample MGYA00511133_ERZ772955 | MGnify/ENA primary metagenome ERZ772955 (study PRJEB29015, sample SAMEA2737914) | human oral metagenome | biome: human oral; feature: human-associated habitat; material: dental | place: China | collected 2149 ... | reverse complement strand
GTTTCTCAACAGAAGAAGACAATATTATTAAACTTTCAGATAGTGCACGATTAGCTGCAGAACTGATAGGGGCGTTAATGGAATGAAGTCAACTTTTTATTCTAAAATACATCACAATGCTCTTTTACGTAGCTGTCAACAGAGAAGGACACTTTTATTCATATTATGGGAGTTTTTTAGCAAGATGGAGGCAACTTTCTTCTTATCATAAAAAAGCATGGTTGTCACTTGTTTTAATCATTTAAAAATTGTATTTTTGCATTCTAAATCAAGCTAACAACCATTGCTGATAGTATAAAGCGGAGAATATCTTGGGTATACTTTCAATGCTTGCACTGTCAAAAAGTTTATTAAAAATTTATCAGAATCACCATGACTAAGAAATTTTTTACCAACCGAGAGGGAAATACTTTAATGAAGGAATTTGAAGGGTTGTTAGAAAATAATCCTACGATAAAATGTTTAGATTCTGTAGTAGGGTTTCTACGAGCTTCTGGTTATTTTACGCTTCGTCCTTTTCTAAATAGTATTGAAAAAGTGAGAATCCTTATAGGAATTGATGTGGATAAGTATATTGTTGAGGCAAATAATCGTGGACAACTTTTCTTTGGGGCGGAAAAAGCGGTCAAGCAGGACTATTTAGTAGGGTTGCGAAAAGATATAGAGCAGTCGAAGTACTCGAAAGAAGTTGAAGACGGTATCTTCCAGTTAGTAGAAGATTTGATAAGTGGGAAACTTGAGCTTCGAGCTCACCCTAACAAAAAGATCCATGCGAAGATATATCTTCTTTATCCAAAGGAGTTTAATGAATATACATTTGGTGCAGCAATTACAGGCTCAAGTAATTTGAGTGGTAATGGATTAGGGATTAGTCAAGATTGTCAGTATGAGTTTAATGTGAAACTTACTGATTATGAAGATGTGAAATTCGCTCGCGACGAGTTTGAGCAACTTTGGGAGGAGGCAAAAGACTGTTCTATTTTGGCTGATGATATTAAGGATGGTCCTATCATGGGAACTTATCTTGGAGGAGACGTTACGCCATACGAACTTTACGTTAAGATGCTCATGGAGTATTTTGCAGACCGTGTGCTTGCTATCGATGCTCAGAATGCGTTTGATATGCCTGAGGGTTATACGAGCTATGAATATCAGACGGATGCTGTCATAGAAGGATATAAGAAACTTCTGAAATATGATGGTTTCTTCTTGGCTGACGTGGTCGGTCTGGGAAAGACAGTGATTGCCACCATGATAGCAAAACAGTTCTGTATAGACAATGGTTATGAGCATACGAAGATATTAGTCGTGTATCCTCCTGCAGTAGAAGAGAACTGGAAGCAGACGTTTAAGGACTTTGGACTTGACCGATATACTCGTTTTATCAGTAATGGAAGTCTAAAGAAAGTACTTGATGAAGACAATCTTGATTATTGGAATGCAGGTGAGTACGACCTTATCCTTGTTGACGAGGCTCATAAATTCCGTACACGATCAAACAATGCTTTTACGGAATTACAAAAGATTTGTAAGATGCCACGATTAGAGCAAGGGAATATCAAGGGATTTAAGAAGAAGGTTATGCTGATTTCTGCCACCCCCATGAATAATACTCCTGCAGATCTTTATAACGAAATTATCCTTTTCCAAGATCCACACTGTTCTACGATAGACGGCGTACCCAATTTGACATCATTCTTTGCTCCGTTGATTGTAGAGTTTAGAAGGTTACGCAGTAATCCTACGTATGATCTGAAAAAGTTTAAGGCACTTGCGGAGAAAGTACGTGAACGTGTTATAAAGCCGTTGACCGTACGCCGGACACGAACCGATATTGAGTTGATTCCGCGTTATATGAAAGACGTGAAAGGGTTTCCCCGAGTCGCACCCCCTGTAAAGAAAGAATATGAAATGAATGAGCATGTAGCCGACCTTTTCGAGGCTGCGATGACGGTTTTGATAAAAGATCTTTCTTATGCACGTTATCAAGCAATTGCGTTCCTTTTGCCAGAGAAATCGAATGGGTTGTATGATAATGCCGAATTAATTTCAAGAAGTTTGGCAAGTATACGTCAGAATGGTTTGGTAAAACGTCTTGAGAGCAGTTTCTGTGCTTTTAAGAAATCTATTGAGCGTTTCCGCGATGCAAATCAGAACATGATAAACATGTTTGAAAATGATCGTGTATTTATAGCTCCCGACCTTGATATCAATCATCTTTATGAGCTTGGACTTAACGATGACGAGATAGAAGAACGCTTAAACATGAAAAGTGAAGATAATCCAAAGAATGCAGTGTTTAAGGCGGAAGATTTTGATCCAAGGTTTATTGAGTTGCTTCGAATAGACCAAGCTCTGTTGGAAGGTCTGTGTAATGATTGGGCTACGGTTGATGTCGAAGGGAAAGACGACTCAAAGTTTGCTAAATTCAATGATATTCTGAAGCACGAATTGTTTAAGAAATCGCATAATCCCGGTCAGAAATTGGTGATTTTCTCAGAGTCGGTTGACACCGTAGAGTATCTTCAGCGTAGAATTGATAGAGATGACGTACTGGTCATTACAGCTGCTAATCGTAATAAGCTGTTCCGCACGATACAAGAAAATTTTGACGCAAATTATAAGAAGAGTTCTCGCAAGGACGATTATAATATCATCATAACAACCGATGTGCTGGCTGAAGGTGTCAACCTCCATCGGTCGAATATTATCGTGAATTATGACACCCCGTGGAACTCTACCAAGCTGATGCAGCGTATAGGACGTGTCAATCGTATCGGATCAGAGGGGAAGGAGATATATAATTATGTGTTCTATCCATCAAGAGAAGGCGATAAAGTGATAAAGCTCAAACAAATAGCACTCTCAAAGATACAGACTTTCCATACAACTTTTGGAGAAGACAATCAGATTTACTCTCAAGAAGAAATTATCGACCGAAATCTTGATAAGTTATTTAATGAGGGGATAAAAAAGGAAGAAGGGGAGTTCAATGAAGAAATACCATTCTATGAAGAGCTCCGCTCGCTTTATCTTAACAATCGTCGGGAATATAACCGCATTGCCAAGATGTCTCTTCGCAGTCGTACAGGGCGTATGCCAAGAGATGTGGAGGGTGTACAGCTCTCCGATGACACCCTGGTATTTCTCAAAACAAATATGCGTAAATGCTTCTTCCGTGTAAATGATGTCGATGTACCTGAGCAACTCTCGGTGATTGATGCCTTGAAATACTTTAAAGCAGAGTGTAACGAGAAGAAAGTTGAACGAATAGCAAATCATCACGACCATGTACGCAGGGCTCTTGACGCTTTTAAGCAAATGCGTAATCAAGAACAGACGATAGACGAGATAACCAGCAAAAAGAGCATTCCTAATCTTGGTGCGCAGGTGACGACAGCCGTTAGTCTTTTGAAACTTTTCTTACAAGACGTTCATGACAATGAAGAACGCATGCAAATTGTACAATTGCAATCGCTCGTTGAGCGTGGAGTGATTAGTGATATTGCAAAGCGTTTACAGCGTATGCAGAAAGATTTGGTACGTAAGAAGATAGGACGTGATGAGGCCTTGGAAGGGATTAAGACGATGGCAAAGAAGTACAATGCTTATTATCTTAACAGCGAAGAGCTGAGACGCGAAACAGAAACAGAAGCAGATATTATTTTAAGTGAATCATTTAAATAAAGAACAATGGATTATCGCTCAATCATAGAGTCATCATACAACCGCCATAATTGGCTGGAATTGTTAAACGACATCTTTCATCATAATGTCGAGTTCAGACAAGAACCTTTATCTGTCCCTGTTGATAAGGATATGGCGAAAGATGCCTTATACTTAGGACAGATCACGCTGCACGATGGACACACGTTAGCTGTCTATGAAGTAGAGTTGTCGGATCGTGTCGTTATCGAACGTAATCGGGCTGCTATACGTAATCTGCTTGTAAGCAATTGGCGCGGTGGATATGACGGTGCTCTGATGTTTTGTTACCGCAAGAATGAGTCTGTATTGTGTTTTACGTATGTCAGTGAATCCTGGGCGTTTGATAAGCAGGGTGATTATAAGAAGCTGTCAACCGACACAAAACGATACACTTATCTCTTGGGAGAAGGTAGAGGGTGTCGAACGGCAGTAGACCAGTTTAAGACATTAAGAGATAGTAAGCAAACATTGAAAGATGTTACAGATGCTTTCTCTGTTGAAGCACTCACCAGACAGTTCTATCAGGATTTGTTCGAGTGGTATGAATGGGCTGTTGATGATAAGTCGAATATCACCTTCCCCAATAACACTGCAATAGAGGAAGACGATAGAGATGATATAGAAAAGAAAGTGATCCGAATGATAACCCGCATCATGTTCGTGTGGTTTATTAAACAGAAGAAACTTGTGCCTGACAAAATCTTTGATACCAACTTCTTATCAACGATTCTGAAAGACTTTGATCCAAACAGTGAGACTGATGGTAATTTCTATAATGCAATCCTGCAGAACCTCTTCTTTGCAACTCTGAATCGTGAGATAAAAGATGAGAAAGGAAATGTGCGTAGGTTTGCTAAGTCGCTTAAACGTGATATCAAGACCTTGTATCGTTATGCCGGATTGTTTACTATCAGTGAAGAGGAAGTAATCAAACTTTTCTCAGAGGTTCCTTTCCTTAATGGCGGTTTGTTTGAATGTCAGGATAAGACACGATATATAGATGGCGTTGAGCATTGTTATAGCTTTGACGGATTCAGTAGAGCTGTTGGGCGCTTTGCTGATGGACGGTATAAGCATCGTGCTATCGTTCCGAACATTTTGTTCTTTAAACCAGAGAAGGGACTTATCTCTATTCTGAATCGATACAACTTTACTATTGAAGAGAACTCTCCAGAGGAACAGCAAGTAGCACTCGATCCGGAACTGCTTGGTAAGGTCTTCGAGAACTTGCTCGGAGCTTATAACCCTGAGACAAAGGAAACGGCACGCAATCAGAGTGGCTCGTTCTATACGCCACGTGAGATTGTGAATTATATGGTTGATGAAAGTCTGATGGCTTATCTGGGGAATGATGAAACGGTACGTTCTGTTTTCAGCCGAGATTTTATTTATGATAAGTCAAAGGCGGATGAATATAAGTCGATTGTAGAGAGGCTTAAGAACGTCAAGGTGCTTGACCCTGCTTGTGGTTCAGGTGCTTTTCCTATGGGCTTGTTGAACAAAATGGTAGAAGTGATAGAACGTATCTCTCCAGAGGAGGATATCTATTCTTTGAAATTGTCTATCATTGAGAAATGTCTTTACGGTAGCGATATTCAGAGTATTGCTGCACAAATAACGAAACTCCGCTTCTTCATCTCGCTTATTTGCGATTGTGTGAAGGACGAGACAAAACCTAACTTTGGTATACCAACATTGCCTAATCTCGAAACAAACTTTGTGTCTGCCGATTCGCTGATTGCGAAGAAGAAGCGTGAAGCACAACTTGATTTATTCGAGAATCCCGAAATAGAAATTCTAAAGGAGAAACTGCGAGAAGTACGACATAAACATTTCTCTGCAAAGTCAGCATCAACGAAACATCGGCTGAGAGAAAAGGATAAAGAAATACGTGAGAAGTTAGCCGATTTGTTGTCGGATGTAAACAACTATAATCGTGAAGATGCCAAGCAGATGGCAGAATGGGATCCGTATGACCAAAATGCAGTCAGCTCATTCTTCGATCCTGAATGGATGTTCGGTATCAATGAGAAGTTCGACATTGTAATCGGGAATCCGCCGTATGTTCAGTTGCAGAATAACAGCGGGGTATTGGCTAAGAAATATGCTGATAGCAACTATCAATGTTTTGCACGTACAGGTGATATTTATTGCTTGTTCTACGAGCGTGGTTGGCAACTACTAAAAGATGATGGGCATCTATGTTTCATCACTTCTAATAAGTGGATGCGTGCAGGATATGGTGAGAAAATACGCCAATTCTTCGTAGATCACACTGATGCTAAACTCTTGATTGACTTTGCAGGAGTAAAGGTTTTTGATAGTGCTACAGTAGATACAAATGTTCTATTATTTTCAAAATCAACTTCACGTCATCAAACAGCCTGCGCTGTAGCAAATAAGAAGCATAAGAACTGTATTGATAATCTGCGCATTTTCATGCAGCAAGAGAGGGTGATGTGCGACTTTAATACAGCAGACAGCTGGGTCATATTATCTCCAATAGAGCAAAGCATCAAACGCAAGATAGAAGCGGTGGGAATACCTTTGAAGGATTGGGACATCAATATATATCGTGGTGTTCTCACTGGTTGTAACGAAGCTTTTATCATTAATTCTACAAAACGTAAAGAGATCTTGGCAAATTGTCAGTCTGCTGAAGAAAAGGAAAGGACGGAGGAACTTATTCGACCTATATTGCGAGGACGTGACATTAAACGATATAGTTATGAGTGGGCAGATTTATGGTTAATTGCGACCTTTCCTTCACGCCATTATGATATAGAACTATATCCAGCTGTGAAAGAGTATCTTTTATCGTTCAGTATAGAGCGGTTAGAACAAACAGGAACTGTCCACAAGATTAATGAAGAAAAGTTTAAATCGCGTAAGAAAACCAACAATAAGTGGTTTGAGACACAGGACAGCATTAATTATTGGGAGGATTTTAATAAGCCAAAGGTTATGTGGAAGATCATAGGGTGCAATATTAATTTTTGCTTTGATGAAAATCGCCTTATATGTAACAATGCTGTAGATATAATGGTTGGTAAAAAAGATTATCTTATACAATTTGTAGGTTTAATGAACAGTAAATTATTTGACTGGTATCTTAAACTTACAACGGAGGCAGAAGTACAAGGAGGCGGAATACAATTGTATGTTACAACATTAGAAAAGACCTTATTAAAACTTGATTTTCCAAGGTTCTTAACAGAAGTTATTTATAGGAGGATACAAAATAAAGCATCAGATGAAGAAGTAGATAAAGCTGTTTTTGAAGTTTATAAACTTAATATAGATGAGCAATTATTTATACTGCAAAATAGGAGGGTTAATCGGAATAAAGAGGCTGATAGAGAGTTTTAACATCTCTCTATTTCCTCTATTTCTTCCTTAGAAAATCCATAAGAGTCGTATATTAAACTATCAAGTGTCTCTTGTATCTCTTGTGAAAAATGGTTTTGTAATACTTTACTATTTTCGATTATTTTCGGGTTACTTACAGGTGGTATCGGAAATCGTATCAATGATTGAATATTGAGCATGATGTCACCTGCACCTGTCGTATCACTATTTTGATATATGTAATATCTTCCTACTTTACTGCACAAATAGGCAAGAATATAATCATTCCTACTTCCTGCAGATATAAAACTTGCAGGGGCTGTTAGAAAAGTTCCTGATGGGACAATTGAGAAAGTTAGATTTCTGCCTACCGCTTTCCAGCAAATATGTGGTTGGAAAAATAAGTCCCAATACTTTGCTCCCCACCTTTGCATAGCATACCATTCGTAACGAATACCCGTCTCTGCTTTATTGCGCTTTGATAATGGATCCTTATATTGTAACATATGCGAATAGACTGCTGGGTATTGTTCCTTGAATGCTCTTTCAGCTTTCTCTGATGTGCCCTGAATAGAATTATCAAACTGATAAGGGAAGTGCCATGGGATATATATTAACCATAAATCTGCCCACTCATAACCATATCGTTTAATGTCACGTCCTCGCAATATAGGTCTATCAAACCTATACATGTATCCGCGGTTATGCTTCTTTCTAGTTTTGGCAATAATTTTCCAAATACTTGGAATTTAGAACTTGTGACATCATGCTGAGCAAAATAAGCCGACATCTTATCGTTAAGATAGCTAATAAATATGGCCGTATCGGGTGAGTTACTTAATAAGAAATTTAGAAGTTCTTCATCTCTAATGTCATTATAACTAATAACATAATCCAGTTGTTGTTTTAGTTCCTCTGTAAGCTGTTTATTTGTTGATGGGAGATATTGCGTTCCGAGAAAGACTTTCACAAAACTAATCCAGTAACTATCACTATTTAAGAAATCTTCAGGTTGCCCTTCCATTGCTTTTACTGCCAATGTAATAAGCCCGTGTGTGAAACTTCCGGGATTACTCTTATAATCTTCGAATAATGGTTCAAGAACATAGCTACTATAAGAACTTATATCATTTTCATCCCATTTAAAAGACCAGCGATTAAATTGTTTAAATAAAACTTCGGAAGTGATATTTAGCGTATTCTTTATATTTTGTATATTCTGAGCAACATATTTAAGATTATGTTTTTTTCCAATACGGTGCTCTATCATATATCGGTTTATTTTATATAAAGCAGTATTAGAGTTACCCAGTCTTTTTATAAGGGCATCGTAATCGATATACCTTTCGATTATTCTACTAACTTTTGGGGTCATTTTATCCTCAAAATTGGGAATGTCATAGCCGTTTGCAATGTGCATTGCCATTATATCCTCATTACCCTGCATCGAAAAAACCTCCCAAGGTTCATCAAAAATAGTAGAAGCCTTTGAATATATAGTATTAGTATTAAAATGTATTTTCAAGATCTCACCACCATCATCCAGAAGGCGATTTACAAGTGCGGGAAGACGAAGATTGTCGTCATCATTTGGCCAATGTTCAATTCGCTCTGAAAGTTTATTTCTCAATACACTAAAATTATATTGTGGGTCTTTAAGTACTAATTGAAACATAAAGATGGTAGAATCTAGGCCTTTTAGTGTATTATCTAATACATACTCATTGAGTAGTTGATTATCTGTTGAGACTTTGAATATAGGATAATTCTCTCCTGCAGCATTCACATATTCCTCAAATATCTTTGGAGTAACTTTTCTTTCCTGCAACATTCCTATTATATCAATTTCCTTATATGTATTACCAATCGCTTCTTGGAGATTGTTCAGTACGATATAATAGTCTGCTCCATTTGTCAAACTACATTTGGATATTTTGCTACAGTATGATTTAAGTAATCGTTTAGCACAATTTTCTGAAACTTTCTGTATTAAAGTATGTATAGTCTCATCATTTTCTATCTCCGTGAAATCTATTTCTGATTTCATATTCGCAAGTGCATCCCATTTTTTATTAAGCCGTTCTTGCTCTTCCTCATTAAAATTAGAAGTATCGAGCGAGTTGAAACTCTTAACTGCATTCGCAAGACTGTCTTTTGCAATAGACGTAGAAGTAAGAATAGATTCTAAAACAGGAACAAAGTGTGGAGATTCTGCATATTCTGAAATAGAATTCCCATTATTAATCAAACTCAATAATACATTTCTAAGCGGAAGTTCACCAGCCAACTCTTCATCTTCAATGCCATAGGCAAATTGGCATAGTTGCACTCTTACACTATCTGTCTGTGGATAGAAGCTCTTTACCTTGTCGAAGAGTTCATTTGATAAAAGTTTTTCTTCTAAAGATTTTTCTTTGTTGTGCAATATGTACCCTTTCTTCAATACGTATAAAGCCAGGTTTTGAAGACGGAACTTTTTATTTGGCCATTGAAGCCGTAACGCTACAAGTTCATTTATAAAACAAATAACTGTACGAGGATTGGGACTTTCTTCTAAACACATAAACACTTGACAAATATGTTCTTCATCATGCTCACCTTTCCCGAAAGCTTTTTCAAAGAATGTCTTGAAGAGTTTCCTGTAGTCTGTAATAACAGGTTTGGGAACAGTGAATACTATTGGGAAAGTTTTATTAATAAATTGCTTGAATTTAATAGCATTTTCTTTATCGTCAGATAAAACAGCTTCACATAAATGTATGTAATCAAAAGGTATTATCGCCCATATATTCTTGAAGTCACTTCCTGCAAAGAATGTATGAATAAGAGACCATAGCTGAATAACTTTATCAGAAGGTAACCTGTCCATATTATCAAATACTATGATAACCTTTTTCTTTGGAGACTCTTTCTCTTCCAACTGATTAGAGATTACTTGAAGCCAATTCTTAAATTCAGTCACAGAAGGCTCCTCACTTGATGTAAATTGTTCATCAATTCTGTCATCACCTTTCCGAGTTAATAGAGTAAACACTTCATCCCATGCTCTTTTCTTACAGCAATGATAATAACATGCTATACCAAGGCCTAAGAAAAAGGGGAAAGCTTCAAATAAAAGCACTAATCCTAAACATATCTCTAATTTTGGGTATATGCTTGGCAACAGTCCCAAGAAACTATTTAAAATAGCATAAAGTCCAATGATAATAATGCCCCAAATTGCAGGCCCAGATAATTTTGGAATAGATCTTGTTGTGGTTGTAGTCTTATTAGATAGAAGTAATGCTAATTGATTATACCACTTGTCAGTACGCGATTTACCATTTCTCATTTTTATAGAAACTTCCCCATGTAAAACCTTATCATTAATAAGTTTATTTACAAGTGTTTCTAATATTGAGCGGCGCTGTAAGTCTTCTTGATGTCCCCAAGAATCATAGGTAAATGTATAATAAAATTGAGGAAGCTGTTTTTCAACTTTTCTTACAACATTTGATTTTCCTGCTCCCCAAGAGCCTTCTATGCCTATTATGCGTGGTATGTAGGTTTGGTCATCTTTCTCGGCTTCTTCTTTATCTGCACTTAAAATATAATCAGAGATGTTTTTTGCCAATTTTGTTTGAGATTGGCCTTCAAAGACATCTTCACCCTGTGGTTTGTCAACGATAAAACGAGGAAAATTATCTTTCATAAATAAACAACAATAATTAGTTCTATATTACTTATTTCCTTTTGCCCGATTATGTGATTTGCAAAGCATCTGGCAATTATTAATATCAGTTGTCCCTCCTTTGCTCCATGCTGCTACATGGTCGGCATCCATTTCTGACAGTTTCCAAATTTTATGCTTGTTGGCATCGTGTCCTATAGCACAATAAGGGCAGTTTGACTCCCCTTTAGTTTCTGCGACTTTGGTTTGTTCTGCATACACTTTCTTCTTCGTGGCTTCATCGAATACTCTTACATTAAGCAACTTGGTATCTGTGCATCCCCCAAGGATATATTCAAATATACCTTTTCGGTTCTTTACAAAGCTGTCACCATAGAGTTCCTGAACCTTTTTGGATACTTCTGTGGGGTTATAGGGTTGCTTGTGATAGGTTTCATACAGTCTTCCCCATTCCAAACCGCACATTTCTTTTTCAACATCATCAAACACTGCCGATACCCAGTCTATCACACTATTGAAGTAAGTTATCAATTCCGTAATATTATTGTCTTGGCGATGCTTCGACATATAAGCGTCTATACTACCACTCTTCTCCCAGTCCTTACTCACCCATTGCAGCGCACGCTCCAAGAAGTCTTGCCGGTTGACAGAGCCAGAAACATAGGTACTCCATTTTTGTATGTTGGCGTTTTGACTATTACTGAATAGTTCCTTGGCTAATGTGACAAATGGCCCCGAATAAATGGCGTTGCGCAATTCTTGGTCGTTCAACGGCACGCCATAGATATTGATTGTTCTGAACCAATCTTTTATTTCTGTTTCTGTTCCCTCACATTCGTAAACAAGTAGCTTTGTGCTATTAATAAGTCTCTGTTTATCCTCAGATAATCCTGTGAAGTATTGTTCCAAACCATTTTTATCTTTTATAGCAAAGCGTTCTGTAATAAAGCGTCCGATGCTTGTGATGCGCTGTTGTCCATCAAGGACTTCGTATTGGTCATTACCCGCTTTATTAAAATAAATCAGTCCCAACGGGTAGCTGCTTAATATCGATTCTATCACGGCTACATCCCGCTTTCCGTCAGCATAGATATAGTTGCGCTGATATTCGGGCTGAATGGTGAGTTTACCTGATAAACCGAACAAGCCTTTTCCCTCTACCTGATTGTACACAAATCCCTTACACAGCTCCTGTACAGTATATTGTTTTAATATTGTTTTCATATCATTCTTTTCTTTATGAATATTCTACGATAAATCTTTATTCCTTCTATTGCTGGACGTGCAACCATGTCATAATACGAACTTGATAAATATTCGTGCATAGATTCGCTTTCCATTGATATGCCATCCGTCACTTCCTGGTGCAAGTAATTCTCTTGATGCATATTCGTGCATAGGTAGTCCTCTGCCCCCCTTATTTATTTTAGTTTGAATATCCAAATCTTTTTGGTTAAAAGTTGTAATAACAGCTTCTTTATCTTTAATAAGCCCATGCGCTTTAATCGGTACTTTATCCGTTCTCCTGTAATCATTCGCATTGACTATCTCAAACTGCTCGGGACAGTATTTGTCAGCTGATAGGGACACCCATTACATCTTTGTAATCATAGGGAATAGCGTCCGTAAAGGGTACCTCGATAGCTTCATAGTTATCGTATTGCTGATATCCACGCTCTCTTATCTCTTTATGTTTGCTGAATTTAATATTCTCTTCCATAGTCATAAGAGGAAGAGGTTGGTGGCGGCGACCATGCTCGATATTTGTATACCAGCAGGAATTGCCCAGTCGCGTATAGTTTCCGACATAGCCTAATCTTGCAGCTTTCTCTCTATCTTTCTCGTTTACAACAGCTCCTTCGGGAACGGCGAAGACCATGTCTTTGCCATTACCTGTTGCACCTAGCCACATTTTATTGTCTTTGATTAACGGAAATACTTCTTTATAAGTAATGGCATTCATATTCCCTATTATAGAGAACTGTTTCTCTGTCTCCATTATCCATGTCAAGAACTCACGGAACAGCGAAAAAGGTGGATTGGTAATGATAATGTCGGCTTCATTTCTTAGGAGTGTCACTTCCTGACTATGAAAGTCACCATCACCCTCAAGATATTTCCATTCTAAATCTTCCACATCTATTTTTCCATCTCCGCTCTTATCCCTTTCGAGAATGAATATCTTACCATGTGTTTGTGTCTTCTCTATGTCAAATTGAGGATTTTCAGTCTCAAACAAGCTTGGTTGGTAGCCATATTTATATTTCTTGCTGTCGGGCGCATAGCTGGTACTTATGAGCTTCTTCAAACCGAACCGTTCAAAGTTTTGAGCAAAGAACTTGGTAAAGTTGCTCCACTCTGGATCATCACAAGGTAGTAGAATGGTTTTACCTCTAAACACATTGGGGTTGTAATCCAAGTATGCATTCATCTCTTTCTGTATGTCCGCATACTGTGTATAGAACTCATCGTTCTTTGCATTCTTTGCATTCGACAGATTTTGATTTGCCATATTTCTTTTATTTTTTACTTTATTATTTCCAAGTTATTATATGACACAGTACTTCATATACAAATTACTCATTCTGCTCATAATAGTACGAATAATCAATACCTTTCATGAACATTTCTCGGTCATGAATCTTTGTGGTAAGTGCAGGAAGTACCAAGGCTTTGATGTACGTGCTATCAGAAATACTCTCACGCATTGCGGTCAGATATTCGTTTTTATCTATTTGGCTCCAATCCACACACTGCTTGAGAGAACGCTTTAGCATGAGGTCAAGCCAAATACGAGTGCTGCGACCATTACCTTCCATAAAAGGATGGGCAACATTCATTTCGACGTATTTATCCATAATCTCATCGAAGGTAGTTTCAGGCATTCGTTCTATTGTTTGCAGCGTAGCAGGGAAGTGCATACAATTAGCAAACGTGAATCCCCCTTTTGAGATATTCTTAGTGCGGATTTGTCCTGCAAAGTCATACAGTCCTCCAAAGAGATAAGCGTGTATTTGTTGTAAACATTTGATTGTACCTGGGTCTACAGTCTTTAAGATACCACTTTCAAAAAGCTGATAAGCTTTTTTCTTACTCTGCCCATCAATGGTGTTGTCGCTGTAGGTAAACCAATCAAGAAAGTCATTAGCACGATTGTTGGGGTAGTTCTTTGCCAACAATACAACATCCTCACTATTAAGAACATCTGCCACGCGTAACTTCCCATCAGGAGCTTCAAACTTG
>ERZ772955.1556-NODE-1556-length-14042-cov-5.984557_pt1 | contig 14042 bp, 9 predicted proteins | sample MGYA00511133_ERZ772955 | MGnify/ENA primary metagenome ERZ772955 (study PRJEB29015, sample SAMEA2737914) | human oral metagenome | biome: human oral; feature: human-associated habitat; material: dental | place: China | collected 2149 ... | reverse complement strand
TACATTTTTTAATTTTTCTTTAGCATAATCTAACATCCTAAAGGAAATATCAGTTCCTGTTATATGAGAAGTGATTTTTGAAAATTCTAAAAGATGTCTTCCTGTTCCACAGCCAATATCTAAAACTTTTGAATTTTCATTCAATAATTTTTTTTCTTTCACCATTTTAAAAATAAGTCTATCCGAAAAATTTTCTTGTTTTTTTTCTGTTCTTTTAAAAAACCATTCACTTTTACTATCCCATATTTTTTCTAAGTCTTCTTGCTTTTCCTCTCTATCTTCTCTTTGCATAATTTTCTCAAATTCTTCTATCTTCATTTTTCTCCTTCTAATAAACTTTCAAATTTTTTTAAAAAAAATTCAAAATTTCTCTTTCTAATTACAATATCTTCTTTCCATTCATACAAGGCTTCCCAACCTTTTTCTGTTAAGCTATATATTTTTTTAGCTGCTCCTCCATCAGGTAAATACCAATCTACTGTTACTAATCCTTCTTTTTCTAAACTGCTAAGACAACGATACACTGTTGACATATCTCTGGTAAATCCTGGAAAATTTTCTAAAAGAGATTTTTTTACTTCTCTTGGACTATAATTTTTCTCTGCTAATAACACCAAAATAAAAGCTGTTAAATGCTTAAATTTAGATCTTTCATTAATATCCATCGTTTCCCCTTTTTTTACAAAAAATTTTTCTTACACTTCCTTCTTCTATTATACACCCAGAATCCATATAATAAATATAGTCAGCAACTTTTTTAGCAAGAGTTATATCATGTGTAACTAAAAGTACAGAAAATCCTATATTATGTTGAAGTTGCTTCAATAATCTCATAATATTTAATTTTCCAGATTCATCTAACATAGAACTAATCTCATCTGCTAAGAGTAACTTAGGCTCCATAGATAATGCTCTTGCTATTGCCACTTTTTGTCTTTGCCCACCTGAAAGCTCATTTGCTTGTTTTTTTAAAAAATTATAATTTGTTTCCAAACCAACTTTTTTTAAATTTTCTACTACAATTTCTTTACACAAAGCTAAATTTTTTTTATGCAAAATGACTGTTGGCTCGGCTATAATTTCTTCCACTGTAAGAGAGGGATTCATGGAAGAAAATGGATCTTGCTCTATAATCTGCAAACATTTTTCTCTGGCTATTAGATTATTTTTTTCAATTTTTTCCTGAAAAAAATATATTTCTCCCATATCTTTGGATAAAAGTCCTGCTATTATCCTTAAAAGAGTAGTTTTTCCAGAACCTGATTTCCCTAATAAAGCAACAATTTCTCCTTGTCTAACACGAAGTGAACAATCTCTTACAGCTTCTATTTTCTGTTCAGAAGTCTTAAATAACTTTCTTATATCTTTTAATACTAAAAGTTTTTCTATTCCATTTTTATAACAAGCAACTCCCTCTTCAATATCTGATTTTAAATATGGGATATAATTTAAACAAGCCTCTACTTTCTGCGTACATCTTTTATAGAAAGGACAGGGATATTTCTCATCCTCTTCTTCTCTAATTCCCCATAAATCTTTCCAAGGATTTAAAAAGGTACTAGACTGTAACAAGGCAAAAGTATAAGGATGTTTTGGCTCTTCTAATATTTTTTCTGTTCTTCCTTTTTCTATAAGATTTCCTCTCAATAAGATTAATACCTTTTCTGTCAAATATTCTATAACTTCAAAATCATGTGAAATAATTAACATTGTAGTATTATATTTTCTTTTTATATCTTTTAAAAGATTTAAAATATTCTTTTTAGATTCTTCTTCTAAGGCAGTAGTTGGCTCATCAATTAAAAGCAAAGGAGGATTCAGACAAATTCCCATTGCAATAAAAACTCTTTGCCTCATTCCACCAGAAAGCTCATGTGGATATTTTTTCTTATTCTTTAATTCTAAACCAACCATTTCAAGAACTTCATCTAATTTTTTTTGTAATTCATTCTTATCTGAAAATTTTTTCCTTAATATTTCTAAAATTTGTTTTTCAATTGTTAAAGAGGGATTTAAAGATTCCATTTGATTCTGAAAAATTAATCCTATTTCTTTAAAACAAACTTCTTTCATTTCTTTTTTATTTAAGTTTTGTATTTCTTTTCCTCTAAAATAAATTTTTCCTTCTATTTTTGTTTTTTCATATAACAACCCCATAATAGCTAATAATATTGTACTTTTTCCACTTCCTGATTCTCCAACAATACCATATATCTCACCTTCATTTAAAGAAAAATTTATATTTTTTACTCCTATTTGAGAAGAACCAGAATGTGAGTAATATGTTATTGTTAAATTTTCAACTCTTAATATTTCCGTCATTGTATTCTGTATACTCCTCCAATTTTTCTTTCTATTTTTTGACCAATAATAGCAATGGATAAAACCATAAGAACCATAAATATTACAGGATATGCTAACCACCATTTCCAAAATTCTGTGAGATATATATTAGGAAAATCCATAGCTCTTGTTATAATCATTCCCCAACTTTTAGATAATGGATCCCCTAATCCTAAATATGACAAGGCAGCTTCTGCTAAAATAGCCCTATTCATAAGTTTTATTACACTCATCATAATAATAGAAAAAAATGGTTTCCAAAAGTGCCATAAAAAAAGATGAATAAAACCTGCACCATAAATTTTTGCTATTTTTATATAATTTTCTTGCTTCATTCTTAAAATTTGGCTTCTTGTGATTTTAGCTGGCATAATCCAAGAAACTAAAACTATGGAAAAAATAATATTTTTTAAACTTGGACCTAAAAAAGTTCCTAAGACTACCATAAGAAGTAAATCAGGAACACTGATAAAAAAATCTATTATTCCTAAAAGGATTTCATCAAAAATACCTCCAAAATACCCTGCTACCATTCCTATAATACTTCCACCAACAGCTGCAAATAAAGCACTTGAACAAGATAAAATAATAGTGCTTTTTGCCCCATAGCAAATTTCCGAAAAAATATCTATTCCTAAATCATCTGTTCCAAACCAGTGTTCCTTAGAGGGAGGTACTAATGCTGCTCCACTAGGTACTGTTCCAGATTTTAAAAAAGAAAAATAGGGAAGAATTGCAAGAATTAGTATAAGAAACAAAAAAATATAAGATAATTTTAAATTTATTTCTTTTATCCTCATAATTCTTTCCTCTTTTCTATTGTTTGATAAAAATTTTCACCTAAAAGGCTTATACTTAAAATAAAAATTGTGATAACTAAAAAAATTCCTTGTAATAATAAATAATCTCTGTAAAAAACAGCATCTCTTATTAATTTGCCAATTCCTGGATATTTAAACACATTTTCTACTATCAATGTTGCATTAAACATTGTCTGTATACTAAGTAAAAATCTAGTCATTATTGGATTTATTGCATTAGGTAAACAATGCCTCATCAATATATAAATATCTCCCAATGATTTTGCTTGAGCTGTTTCTACATATTTTTTTTGAATTTGTTGAAGCATGGCACTTCTGCTGACAAAATAAAAATCTGGAAGTCTTAAAAAAGTTAAGGTTAAACTTGGTAAAATTGCATGTTTTATAATATCTAAAATAAAACTCCAAGAAAATTCAATTTTTATAAATGGAGTTATTCCTCCAGCTGTTGGTAAAATTCTCCATTTTATAATAAAAAACATCAATATCATATTTGCAGTCAAAAAACTTGGAATTTCAGATATGATAACCATTCCTTGATAAAGGATTGTATCTATCTTTCTTTGATAATTCCATGCAGAAAAACTTCCCAAAAATAAGCCAAAAACTGAACTAATACATAATGAAAAAATCACTATTCCAGCTGTCCATACTAAACGATCAAATATTAAAGTTGTTACTTTTTCTTTAAAATAAATACTATATCCTAAATTTCCTGTAAAAATACCAAAAAGATAATTCAAATACTGCCTCCATAATGGCATATCTAAACCATAATATTGTTTATATTTTAAAATTTCTTCTTCTGTATAACTTGCAACTTCTGTCCCATCTGAAGATAAAAATACAAAAGGATCAGCTTTCATTATACGAGGCAGTATAAAATGTATTGTTAATAATATAAAAAATAAAACTATATATTTCTTTTTCATTTCTTTGGTCTTATTATATATGATAATTTAGGATGATCTAGTTTAGTATGGTCATATCTAGTTGTCCAATAATCATATTTTTCTGGTTTGTAAACTGTATTTTCAATTTCTCCATATAATAAAAGCATTGGAATTTCTTCTGCTAGAACTTCTTGAATTTTGTATATCAATTCTTTTCTTTTTTCAGGATTTTTTTCTATTGATTGTTGAAACAATAATTCATCTAAGGCTTCATTATGATAGCCCGCTAATTCCACCTCTTTAGATTTAGATGAATATATTTCTCTTAACATATCTGGGTCTGCTCCCATTCCTCCAGATTTCATAATTGCCATTTGATAATCTTTATCTCTTACTTTGCTATCTCTTGCCTTAGCATCAATACTTACCACTTTTACTGAAATTCCAATTTCTTCTAATCTTATTTTTATAAGCTCTGCCATTTTTACTTCTTTAGGACTATTTCCTACCAATAGTTCCACTTCAAAAGTTTTACCTTTCATAAGCCCTTTTGCTTTTTCTACATTATAAGAATAAGCTGGAAGATTTTTATTATACATTGAATGAGTTGGTGGTAAATAACCTTGACTTCCCTCTAAACCTGAACCTCTTTCCAATTTATCAATTAATTCTTTTCTATCAATAGCATAAGCAATTGCTTGTCTTATATCTTTATCTTTTAAAGCTGGAACTTTATCAAAATTAAAATACAATCTATAATTATGTAAACCAAAATTTTTAACAATTTTAAATTCTTTGTTATTTTCAAAATTTTTCAATAAGTCAACAGGAATTACTGTAATATCAATTTCTCCATTTTGAAATGCTAAAACACTATCACTGACTGGTATCCATTCTATTGCTGTTGCAGCTGGCTCTAATCCCCAAAATTCATTATTCTTTTCCATTTTATATGAACCTTGTTCTGAATTATATGCCTCCAATTTATATGGACCTGAACCTACAATATCTCCCTCTCCTGAAAATTTTTCTGGGTCATCTACTTTCTCCCAAATATGTTTTGGAATTATTCTCATACTACCAATTTTTTCAAGTGCTACTGGTGTATAATCCACTGTGTGAATTATAACTTTATTTCCATCAACTGAAACTGAATCCATTAAGTACTCTCCATTTAACATAAGCCCACCTCTTACTGGGGGATGTTTTTTAAAATATTCCACAGTAAAAGCTACATCTTCTGCTGTTAAATCTTTTCCATCATGCCATTTTGCACCATCTACCAAAGTAAATGTAAAAGTTTTTCCATCTTCACTTACTTCCCATTCTTTTGCTAGCCAAGGAATTAATCCATTTTCATCTTTTTCTAATAACGAATCATAAATTAACTCCATTTTGAAAAATCCTGGTCCTCTATTTTGGTGTCTAAATGGATTTGGATAGCCAAAATCTCCTCCCTCTAATCTAAGAACTACTCCATTTTCTTTTGGTTTTGCTACTTCTTTTTTTTCTTTATTGCAAGCAACTAAAAAAAGTAAACATAAAACAAAGATTCCTATAATACCTAGCTTTTTATTTTTCACTCAAAACCTCCTAATATAAAAAAATTTTATAATAAAATATTTAGTTTATTATAATGCATATTGCACTATGATGTCAAATACATTTTTTATTTTTCTGCAAAAAAAAACTACATAGCTAAATAACTATATAGTCTTTTTAGAAAATAATAATCTATATACACCAGTAAGTGATATAGGCTAATTTTGATGGAATTAGAATATAACTCTAAGTCCTAATCCTCCTCTTACATTATGGCCTTTTATGTCATATCCTACATTTGCAGTTACTCCATATCTTTGGTTATCTAAACCAATATTTAAGTCTGTTTTTATATTTCCTCTTCTATCTTCTTTTTCTCCTCTGATATTGAACCAATCTGCTGTTGTATCTACAACTCTTGCTTTATTTTTTCCATTTGCTATTCTTCCTAATTCATTTTCATAAGCTACTGTTAAGCCTACTTTTAATGTCTTTCTATCAAATAGATGTTTATAGGCAAGTTCTCCTCCAAATTCTGGTCTTATTGAGAAATAATCATTATGTTTAACTTCCAGTTTTATTTCTCCTGACTTTTCTCCTATCTTAGTCATTCTTCCATACTCTGTTTTTAATGCTGCATATGGTTTTAATGTGAAATCTTCACTTAATCTAAAGCTTTTACTTACTTCATTTTTTACTCCTAATCCATAAGAATAGTATTTAGATTTTGCATGGAATATTTCATCTACAACTAAGAATCTTCTATGCATTTTATTATATCCTGCAAATACTTCCCCAGATATTGTCCAGTTTAAGCTATTATCATAATCAAATGGAACTGATTTAAATACTCCAAGTTTTGCTTGTAACATTTGTTCTTTTGATCTTCCTATATCTTTAAACTTAAATGTATTATGAACTATACCTGTATACCAGCCAAGAGTTTTTCCTAATCTTACAGTTTCATCTTCATGTACATAAGCTACACCATAAGCATAATTCTTATAATCTATTACTCCTGCTGTATCTGTCTTATATTCTCCATTAGTTCCAAATACTTTTACTTTATTTGAATCTTTAGATACTGTTTGCCATTCACTTCTTAAATAGTCAAATTCTTGAGAAAGAATTTCTCCTGTTGCATTTATTCTTTGTTGAACATTTGCATATTGATGTCCCATCATTTCATCAAATGCTTGTGATAATAAAATTGCTTCATTTTTTCCTATTCCATTTAGTTTATTAAATACTGATTTTTCTTTTGAATCTAGTGTATTTTTATCATATCTTTGCTCTAAACCATCTGAAAAATTGTATACATCATTATCATTTGCAAAAGTTGTATATGGAATTTTTGCTAAATATAGTGATTTTATTTGATTTTCATCTGAATTTAATTGAGCAGTCCCTATCCAAGTTAAAGAACCAGAATATACATACCATTTTTTAATTTGAGAATTAGATAAAATTGTTTCATTATATGGTGCTAAAATATTATCTTTAATTTTAATAGCTCTAGAATTTGTATATCTAGTTGCTTCTGTTCCAATAATAAAATCTACTTCTGTTTCTTCAGAAAGATTATTTAGGCCTTGAATAGGATTTGTATAATTAACTCCAGAAGTGTCAACATACATTCCTAATTTACTAGCACTCGCTTTTGATTTTTCTATCTCATTCTCTCTTAAATTTATAATTTTTACTTTTGAACTTCCTTCTTTTGTTTTTTCAATAATTCTAGCATTAGGTGAAGGAACATTTGTATCAATTCCTACATTAGGAACTTTTTTCCCATTAATTTCTATTTTTCCATTGTCACTTCCAGTAGGAGCAGTAATTTTTACACTTCCTCCTTCAATTTCTTTTTCAGTTTTTGTTAAATTTGAAGTTTTAACTCTTGTTTTGGCAGAAATATTAGAACTTCCTGGTACTGCACTTGCAGAAAGACTTGCATATTCTTTTAATTCCCCATCTTTTCTTGTTAAGACACCTACACCATTTTTGGAAACTATATTAATTGTACCGTAGTTTTTAAATATTGCTCCATTCGTAGCAACAGCTCCTATTGCTCCTACTGCATCAGCTGTTGCTTCGATAGTACCATAGTTTTCTCCTGTAGCATGGTGATCTAAATACATCCCAATAGAATTTTTTCCTGTTAAATAAATGTTTCCTCTATTTACAGCTTTAGAACCTAAACCACTTGCATACATTCCTATTCCATATTTACCACTTACTTCAATATTCCCAGTGTTTTCAACATTCCCAGTATAAATAGTAGTTTTGTTGTCTTTATCATAATAACCAGCTGCCATAGCAATTGAGTATAATTTTTGTAAAGGGTCAGAAGCTCCAACCTTTATTGTTCCTGAATTACTTAGTAAATTTGTTCCTATACTATAAAGTCCAACATTTCCTAAGCCTTGTCTTAAGTCCATATTAGCTGTGTTGGAAGCTTTACCTGCTGTATAAATTCCAAAATTTCCATTTCCATTTGTAGTGATTTTTGTGTTATTTATAATATCTCCAGTAGTATTTTCAGAATATAAAAAAACATTTTTATTTCCTAAGGAAACTTCTGTTGTATTAGAGCTTATTTTATTATTATTTCCTGTATCAACAATTCCAAAAGAATTATCTTCCAAGGTTATATTTGACATATCATTTGTTACAACTTGGTTATCCCCTGTTACAAGCACTCCTTTAGCTTCATTTGTTCCAACTTTTAGTTTTCCTTTTAAATTTAAATTTCCACCTACTGAATAAACTCCTATTCCTGAATTTCCAACAGAAATATCAGAATCATTTTCAGTATTTACAGAATGTCCATAAATTCCTATTGACTTAGCTCCAACAGATATTATCCCTTTATTTTTTATAAGGCTATTTTTATTATTTGTGTAAATTCCTATATTAGGAGTTTTCAATTCTGAAGATGAACCCATTAAAATTTTTCCTAAATTTTGAATTTCATAATTTCCAGTTCCTGAAGCATACATTCCAATGGAATTTTCTCCTGTCAATTCAATTTTTCCTGTTGTTTCATTTATTATTTTTTTAGAATTATGAGAACTTTCAAAATTCATTCCTATTGCATTTTTAGCAGTAGATTTTATTTCTCCAAAATTGAATATTCCACCATCTAATGTTGTATATTTTCCAGTAGTTTCTGCTTTATATAACATTCCTGATGAATATTCTCCTAAAGTGATAAGTCCATTATTTTTAGCACTTCCTGCTAAAGTTTTTCCTCCATTGTCCTCTACTAAATATATTGCTGCTGATTTTTCTCCTACAGAAATACTTCCTTTATTGTCAATCTCTGCTCTTTTCCCATAAATTCCTACAGATTCTTCCCCAGTTAATTCAATTTTATTATTATTCAATAATTTAATTTTAGAAGCTGGATTATCATCAGTATTCTCTTGAGCGATAGCAAGTTGCCCTTTTTTACTTCCTTTTATTGTTTTAGAATTTTTTATAGAGGAACTAAGAATTTCTAATTTTTTATAACTGTCTTTATTATCATCTAAATTGATATCTTTATCTAAGTCTAAATTACTATTAACTAATGAAGCATAAATATAATTATTTCCACTAACTTCAATTTTATTAGTTAAAGAAAAAGTGTTTATCATTCCTGATAAAGTTAAATTTCCATTTGATAAAAATAAAATTCTTCCTCCATCTTCCATATTTAATTTTAATTTACTATTGTTATTATGTAAGAAATTATTATCATACCAATTTGAAAAATTAAAATTTCCAGAAACTGAGGAAAGATCATAATAAAATGCTGTTCCTCCCTTTTTAATATTTGCAGTTACAGTATTATCAAAAACTATTTTTCCACCTGTACCAGCAGAACTATATGCAGTGTAAAATGCAAGAGAATTTTTTTCTGTATTTAAGGTAACTTTATCTCCTAATGTTATTTTTCCACCTTTATTAGCATATAAATTAAAAGCTCCATTTTTAGCATTAATTTCTGAATTAGAAATTTTTATTTCTGCATCAGCTGAGTATTTTGAATCATCCCCTATATTTTCGGCAAATAGTCCAACAGATTTAGGATTAGAAACAGTAATATTAGTTTTGCCATTAGTTTCTACGGTTCCACCTTGTTTTGCATATATTCCAATAGACCCTTTTTCAGTATCTGTTGTATCTCCATCAAATGTAAATTCTCCACTATTAATAATTTTTCCATTTTTTAAAGCATATAAGCCTTTTACTTTATCTCCTTTGATAGATAATTTACCTTTATTTTCAACTTCACTTTCAAGCGAGCTAACAATTGCAGTGGAATTTTTACTTACTCCAGAGCCACTTTCTTTTATAGTGATATCCCCTTCATTTACAACACCTTTACTATTTTGAACATAAAATGCAAGATTACCTTCTCCACCTTCTATAGTAAATTCATGATGTTCTCCACCTTTTAAAAACTTTATATCATTTTGTTTTTGTATTCTTACTAAGTTATTTCCTTCTCCATTGATAGATTTTATTTTAAAATTTCTGAATATTACTTCTCCATTTTCTTCAATTCCACCAACTCCAATACGCATTCCAGTATTCTTTTTCCCATATAACTCAACATTAAAAAATGATTTTTCTAATTTTCCATTGATTGTTGCTTCAAACTTTCTAACTCTATTTAATTTTTTAAAATAGAAGGCAGAAGAGTACTCACCTTCAACAACAATTGGCTTATTTAATTGTATTACTGAAACTCTTGGTGTGTTCTTATTACCATACTCTGCTATATTAACTCCCGTATTATGTTTTCCAGCTATTTTAATACTTTCATTATTTATAAAATGATAGTATGAAGGATATTGAACATTATCTAAAATTACACTTCCACCTTCCCCTTCAATATTAATATTTCCTTTATTTATGAAAGTACCAATATTTTTAATTTTTGGCCAATTTATAAACTGTACTACAAAGCTATTTTTATTGTTGATTTTTATTGTTCCTTCATTAGTAAATCTTAAATTACTATTGGGAGTATAAGTACCAAATAGTACAGCCCCTGTTTTATCTGAATTTATAGTTATAGTAGAATTCTTTTTTAAAGTTAAACTTGTAGTTTGATTTATATCAGCATTTAATTCTATAGCATAAAAAATATTCCTATAATTTCCTATGGGACTTTTTATTTTTCCTGATGATATAATATCAGTATTTTCTATTGAAAAATTATGACCTCCCCCTACTCTTAAAGCTAAAGGTCCAAATTCTCCAATATATTTGAATTTATAATCTAAATTTTTATCATAAGTAAATGTAGTATGATGATCACTTCCTTCTTTTCCAGTAAAAACAGTGTCTTCTGTTTTTATAGAAAAATATTCAGTTTCATCATGTATAATTTCCATTTTTCCTCTACCGTTTTTACCTTTAATATCAGTTTGGGAAATAGGTCCTGTAGCTTTGTCTGGAGCTTTTTGTGTTCCAATAAGTACAGGTTGTCCCCAAGCTTTTTCTATCTTAGCAGCATCTTCTTTTTCTGCAGCTATATTTATTTTACTTCCACCAAGTGGGATATCTGGTGTTTTAGGAATATCCACAACTTCTGTTTTTTCATCAGGTATTAAAAAATTTGGAAGTTCAGGAGGAGCAAAATTAATTTTATGTTTTAGAACTAATTCTAATGGAATTATCTTCTCTATTTTTCTTGGATTTACATCAGCTGATACTTCCCATTCAACTAGGGGTTCTTCTATATTTTTCAATTCTACATTTCCATATCCATAAAAACTAAAGCCTGTTCTTGCATTTGAAGAAGCGGAATAAGGATCTGTAGAAGTAGTTAAGGCTTTATATTTTTTACTTAAAGGAGATAAACTTCTTTCAAATACATCATCACTTCTTGTAAATATTCCTTGATAAGGATATTTTTTAGATTTATCTCCTCTTCCTTTGTATGTTCCTCTCCAATTATTATACATATAGTTCATTCCAAATTGCCAAGAACTCCATGGTGATTTTACTACTTGATCCCCTTGTTCCATTAATTGAATTAATTCTAATCTTAATCCTCCTAAACCTCTTTCATTTTCAGCTCTTGCACTATCAATTTTTGATTGTAAACTACCAATGGAATTTTTTAGATTTTCTTTTGATGAAGCTATTTCCTCTCTTGTTGGCACTCCATTTGCTTGTGAACTATCTACCTCTTCTGAAAATACTCCTACTCCTAGCATTAAAAACAAGATTGCCAAGCCAACTGAATATTTAATTGACTTATACCTTTTTGCTATTGAACGTAAGTCGTTTTCTACTTTATGTAGATTATTACTCATATTCACTTCCCCCTTCATTTGATTTATAATAAAATTTAATTAATAATAAAATGTATAATTATATTGTAAGGTATGAAGATCAAAAATTTTGTAATGAAAAAGAAAAAGAGGAATTTGATGATTTATTTGAACTTCAAGATGTTATAAGTTTATGGATAATAATTTTTTTAGAAATTTGTATTGAATTGAAAAAAAAGGATTATGTTGCTGTAATGGATATTGAATCAAAAAATTGGATCGAATTTAAGAGAATAAATAACGAATTATACATAAGTCAAATTGAAGAAGAAAAAGTAAAATTAAAAATAACAAATTCACATATTGTAAAAGTATATAATAAATTTTATGATGAAGATAAGAATAAGAATATTTTTTTCAAAGAGGAAAAAATTAATTTTGAAGAATTTATATCAGAAATACAAATAACTACTAAAAAATTTATTAAAGAAATAAAAGAAATAAATCCAGTTTTATTGAAAAGTAAAGAAGTTAGTAATATAATAAAAAAATATAATATTTTGACATCTGAAGAGTATTTGGCAGAAGAAAATTAAATAAGTTATATATAGAATATGGTGTAAATCCTAAACCAAGTTCTAGATAATTTAAATCAACTTGTTAATAATAAGATTGAACACATAAAAAATTGAAGTGAAGGAATATAGTTTAAGTTTTTATGGTTTTTCATAATGTATGTTTGAAAAAACAAAAAATTTAAAATGGTGTAAATATGAGTATAATCATCGAAATATGTTTGATAATCAAAACATAAGAGTACATTGTGTTGGAAAAATGGAAAATGGAAAAATAACAAAAATTGACGATTTTAAAATAAAAAGATAGGGTGTGAAAATATTCAATGAAAATAAAATTAAAAGAAAATGAAATGATCTACGAAGTTTTTGGAATTGTCATTTTAAACAGTCAAAAAAAATTATTTCTATTATACGATAATTCTGAAGTTTTGGATACAGAACTAGAAATTATAGATGGAAGGATACCTTTTGATTGGCATTGGAAAGTAATAAATAAAGAATGGTGTAAGATAATTATAGGTCCACAAAAATTGACAAAAAATCTTATTTATGCTGCATATCATTGGGAAGGAGAAGAAACTTTAGAATACAAAAAATTACAATAATTAAAAAGCCTTTTTCCTCCACATGAAGGGTTGAGTGACTACTATGTATATATTGAAAATAATAATAGTGAGATGTATAATATAAATCAAAAAGTTGAAAATTTGAAAAAAAAACTTTGGTTTTTAATTATTGAATAATGTAATGGAACATTTATTAGTCTGGAAGTGAATTAAATCAATTAGGAAGAGGAAACAATGCTACTCCTAATAGAGGGGTTGAATATATGTTTGAAACCCCTGCAGGAAAGCCTAAAGCACAAGAATTTCAGTGGGGAACAGCGGGAAGTATGATGCAGCAGACCCCAGATGGACCGAAAAATATAATACCTGCTTTAAGATATGATAACTCTAACCCTCGAGGAATGAATTTTATTAAATTTGATGGAATTGAAGTAAGGAATGGTACAACTTATCTTATCGATACAAAGAGAAATATTCCTTATTGGATTCCAGAAGCAATGGAAGGTTACAAAAACACATTTGATAGAATAAATGAAGCTAAGAAACAAAATCCAGAAATTAAAATAATATACGAATTTCCAGACGAAGAAGCAAAAGGACATTTTGATAAATGGCTTGAAAATAATAAATTTTATAAAGGTACGATTGATGAAATAAGAATTAGAAAATAATTCATAGAAAGGAAATAAAGAAATGAAGGAAGTAGAAAGAACAATTCACTTATACAGAAAAGTAGACGTAAATGAATCAATGGAAGAAAGACATGAGAAAGTTATGGAAGGACTGTCAAAACTGGAAGCACCTTTAGGATTGAAAGATAGTAAAATTCCAGAAACACCTGACTTTGGGACAGAACTGGTATGTTTTTATGATGCTAAAAATATTAAAACTAAAGGTGTTTCAATAGAAGGTGTATATAGGTGGAGAGGACTTAAATATGTAATCTGGGATGAGTTACGTTATGAATTTAAGATAACATATAAGCTGATAGACTATAAGAAAATAATATATGAAGATCTTCCAAAGG
>ERZ772955.1555-NODE-1555-length-14042-cov-15.055051_pt1 | contig 14042 bp, 7 predicted proteins | sample MGYA00511133_ERZ772955 | MGnify/ENA primary metagenome ERZ772955 (study PRJEB29015, sample SAMEA2737914) | human oral metagenome | biome: human oral; feature: human-associated habitat; material: dental | place: China | collected 2149 ... | reverse complement strand
AGAACATGGGCATCATGACTGCCGCCGGCGACTCCGTCAGCCTGCTCACCGTGCAAATGCAGCAAGCCGACCTCTACACGCAGGCCGGACGATACAAGGAAGCGGCAGAACTCTACAGACTCGTCATCCCACACAAAGACAAACTGCGCAACACCGAGCTTGCCAAGCAGCTCGACGAACTGCGCACCATCTTCGAGGTCGACAAGCTCACACTCCGGAACGAGGTCATCACAACACGGCTCTATCTCTCACTCATCATCGTGGTATTGCTGCTTGCCACCGTCATCCTGTACATCATCTACACCCGCCGCTTGCGCCGCAAAAACAGGGCTTTGTACGACTCCATTCTATTATACCGCAAGGCGGAAAGCGGCATGGAGACCGCGACAAGGCTCGTTCCCGAGGAAGAGCTCGACCGTGAAGGGAAAATCTACCGTCGGTTGTGCGAGCTGATGCAGCAAGAGAAAATCTATAAAGACACGGAGTTGAACCGTGACATTCTCTCAAAGCGGATTGGAACCAATGCCGTCTATATCACCAATGCCGTGCGCAAGTATGCCGATGGAGCCACGATCAACGAATTTATCAACGGCTACCGGCTGCGACACGCGGCTTCGCTGCTCACCAACAATCCCGACTTGAACATCAACGAGGTGGAATATAGATCAGGGTTCAATTCCCGAGCCACATTTAATCGTTGTTTCCGGACTTTCTTCGGGATGTCGCCTTCAGAATACAAAGCTGTTTCCAAAGAAAAAAAGAAAACGCAAAAGGATTCAGCCGATGAGAAAGCATAGGTGTTCCGGACATTTATAGTCAGTCAAAAATGCTTTTGGGAAATGCTCTTTAGGAGGATGCAACATGTGTATAATGGGACATTAATAAATCTTTACGCGGAGGGAAAGGAGAACGCGGAGGCGGCAACAGACATGGATAGCCGAACACAACACTATGCCATGAGGGAACGAAGATTTGCATTCCCAGCAATAACAGCTGCATGAAGTGGATTTAAGGCAACGTTCTCCGCGTTCTCGAAGCGCGCACTCCACTACCACCCTCGCCGAAAAGCAGCCTTCGCTCCCTCCTCTCCCTCCACGTGAGGCCATTTTGTTTGTGATGCACCTATAGTTTTCCAAATTCAATTCTGTTTGACTACATAATTACGCGAGTTCGGGATAAGGCTATCGGACTGTAAGCCTCTTTGGGGCTATTGGATGAGATTCTCTTATCCCGAACTCGCGTATATAATTCGCAGATTCTTTGCGAATTACAAATATGATACAAGTTTTTTCAAATATGAAACATCCTGTTGGTCTTCGTGGAATAATTTTGCAACAGAATCAACAAGTAGCAAAGATGAAGAAGACCTGTTGGGTATATATCTTAAGAAATGAAAGCGGAGAAATAACCATCGGCTTTTCAGTCAATATGGATGAAAAGTTCACCGAAATCTCCACACGAAAGGAAAAACTGTATTATCTCCGTCCGTTTGAAGAACCGTTCGACGGTTTGGCGCACAAGCATCTTTTGGATTCCCTTTCCCAAGAAACAATCAGCCTTCTCGTACAACGTAATCGGGAACGGACAGAAATATACAAGGAAGTCTTCCGGAAAACGCAGTAACGATATCCCCCCAAAAAGAATATTTAATTTTTAATTCCAATTTATATGAAAACAACAAACATCATTCAGAGGCTCGGCCTCTTCTTCTTCGTCCTCATGCTGGCGGCGCCGGCATGGGCAACAAATTTTGGCTGCGCTCGCTATGAGATTTTCCGCTCACGCAACTTAGGCAAGCACCAGACAGTAACAACACTCCGAAAGGGGAAGGTGGAAATCACGTTCAGCCGTTGCAATACCACCGGCGGAACGGGTAGCGGTGCCATTTATGAGTTGGCAAAGGGTTCCCGCATCACCGTAAAGGCTATCGACGGCTATAGAATCCGCTGGATTATCCTGCGTGATACAGAGGGTGGAAAGCGGTATAGCCACAAAGATGGCATCAAGCGCATCAACCGGGTGACATCGGGCTATAACTATTACTTCGAGAAGAATGCCATCTCGAATTCTAAAATAAAAGAAGGCAACCAGCAGGACCTCAACGACGATGACAACAACATCGTGGTCTACCAAAACGATGCCAGTGCACAAAGCGTCGATATCGTCACCCACAACAATTCCGATTGGGACCAGTTCAAGGTGCGCGATATCATTGTGGGGGTCGTTAATGAACTTCATGTGAAGTACCAACAGGAGGAGTATAGTACGTACACCGTGGGTTGGGGAATTGCGCCTGGATGCACCCGCCCTGACAGGTACACAGGCCTGCCCAAGTACAAGGTGGACAACGAGTATGTTGCGACGGTCAACAATGGCGGGATAGTAAAAGTCAAGCACCCGGGAACGGTAGTTCTCACCGCCACTTTCCCCCCAGATGAATGGTTTTCCGGAGCGGAGTGCAGCACAAAGGTTCACGTGCTTCGCGACAAGGTAACCTTCACCGCCAAAGACCTGCCCGACATGCTTTACACCCCCTACGACTTCCGCAGCCTACTCCAGACAAGCACGCTAAGCGACAAAGAATTCCGATGGGACAATCCGCAGTTCAGCATTACCAGTAGCAATTCCAGTGTTCTCAGCTGCGATAACGGCATGCTTAAGCCCGGCGGTACGTCAGGTGAGGCGACCATCACTGTCAGGCAGGAAGAGAACGATTTCTACGAACCCGCTTCTTTCTCGCATACCTTCATTGTGGTGCGCCGTGAGGATTACAGTAACGGCGCGATGCTCATCAAGGACGCCAACGAGTGGAAGGCGTTCTGCAAACTCGTGAGCGAGAAAGGACATTCCTACCTCGACGGTAAGCTCGAAGCCGACATCAACCTCGGCACGGACATCGCCATGGTGGGCATGGGCAAGTATAAATTCCGAGGGAAGTTTGACGGCCAAGACCACTACATAACGATGAACTGGAGCTCAGACAGAGAACTTGCGCCCTTCTACAGCATAGAAAATGCAACTATCCAAAACGTGAAAACGCGCGGCGAAATCACCCTGTCCAAATATTCCGCCTCGGGATTGATTCGAGAAGCTTCGGGCACCTGTACCATCTCCAACTGCTTCAGTAATGTGAACATCACGGCGAAGGGTAATACCAATGCCTCGTGCGCCGGCCTCATCCGATACATCAACGGGGGTGCAAAAGTCACGATCAGCGATTGCTTGGTGGCCGGAATGTTCAACGGCACGAACGATAAATCGCGGCGACGCTGGGGTGGCTTTGTCGGCGACGGCGAAGGATGCACGTTCAACAACTGCCTCTACATCGGCAAGAATAATGCTACAGACAACAGCTACACCTTTGGTCCCAATGCCAAGCTCAACCGCTGCTACTACCTCAACAACTGCGGCAATAAGCAGGGCGAGCAGGTAACCGCCGACCAACTGAAGAGCGGCGAGGTGGCCTATCTGCTTCAGGACAGGCGCGCCGACAGGATGTGGGGGCAAAACATCGGCAAGGACAACGAGCCGCTGCTCACTGACGATGCGACGAAGCGGGTATATCAAGTGAGCTTCGCCTATAACGGCAAGGTGAAAACTACACGCTATGCCAACAGTGGTGGACGTGTGACGCTGCCCACGGCAAAGGAACTTCTCGGCGCAGACTATGACGCACAGAAAAGCTATACGCTCACCTTTGAAAACGGATTTTCGAAGACAACCGGCATTTACGGCGACATCACGGTCAGTGTAACCGTGAACGTCGTCACCGGTATCGACGGCGTGACGGGCGACAATGCCGATATGAATGCCCCTGTTTACGACCTGCAGGGCCGCCGCGTAGCCGACCGCCTCGACGGCGCACGCCACCAGCTGTCCGCAGGCGTCTACATCGTAGGAGGACGGAAGGTCATCGTGAAATAATGTCTCTCTTCTTATCGGGAGGAGCGCTCGCCCACAGGCGGTGTGCTCCCCCGATATACCGCAACCCTATATATATGATAAGGTGAAAACGGCAAATGCCGGCAGGCTTTCCGGCCTCTCAAAAAACATTCCTACAAACGCCGACAGCCTTGCCGAGGTTCGGCAAACGCCAAGGCAAACGACGGCAGACTTTCCGAAGCTCGGCAAACGCCCCGGCAAACGAGGGGACAAAAAATAAGAAATCATTTTTAATCATTTAATCAAAAAAAAAGAATTTATTATGGCAAACGAAAGCAAAGTGGCTCAGGTTGGCACCATTGATCTGCACAGCCTGACCAACGACGCTCACTTCATCTATATGAAGGACGTGGAGAATGTGATAGAAGAAGACGAGGGGGCAAAAAACGTGGCGAGAATATAAACCGCCGTGAAAGCCCTCAAGGAAGCCGTGAAGGAGGAAGACGAACGCCTCATCCTCTCCAAGAAAAGCCAATACACCGAACAGATTGCCGCCAAGGACCGCGAGCGCGACTCCATTTTCCGCGGCTACCGCACCGCCGTGAAGGGAATGCTGCGCATGCCCGTGGCGGAAATGGCCAAGGCGGCCGCCGACCTGTGGCAGCACCTGAAGGACTACAACATCGACCCCGATATGCAGCTCGAGCGCGAAACCTCGCGGATGATGAACCTCGTGGCCGACCTCGACTACAAGTTGGCCCCACAGGTGCAGCTGCTCGGTCTGAAACCCTACGTCGACGCCTTCAGGGCAGCCAACGACACGGTGGAAGAACTGCTCGCCACCCGCACCGACGATCGCTCGCAGCAGATAGCCGGCGCGCTGCGCAAGGCACGCTTGGCAAGCGACGAGGCCTATCTGGACACCGTGCGCCTGATCAACGCCATGGCCGTGGTGGGCACCGAGAAGAGCCTCACGCCGCTCATCAACTACCTCAACGCCAACATCAAGCGCTACAAGGAGCAGGTGATGACGCGCGGCAAGAAAAAGGACGACGACCGACCCGAGAAGTACGGCGGCGACAACACGACGACCGACCGCACGGCCGACACGCTTACGGCAGCGGACGAGAATTCATAAAACAAAACTTTTACTAAAATAATAAGCAAAATGAAAACAAAAGAAATGATTCAGAGGCTCAGCCTCTTCTTGCTTGCCCTCGTGCTGACGATGCCGACGTGGGCGCAGGGCGGCTCCGGAAACGAGAGCGAGACCATTACGATTGCATCGAAAGAAGACTGGAAAGCGTTCTGCAATCGGGTGAACAAAGGCGAGGCCACCCTCAACGCCAAGCTGACAAAGGACGTGGACCTCGGCGAGGAGATCGTGATGGTGGGCAAATATGAAAAAATGTATTCCGGCACGTTCGACGGACAGGGACATACGCTGAAGTTCAACTGGAATCGCAGCGACAAGGGCAACCTCGCCCCCTTCTGGTGTGTGAAGGACGCCACCATCCGCAACCTGCGCACCCAAGGGAAGATCACGACGACGAGTTACCAATCGTCCGGAATGGTTCTGTTTGTCCGTGGCAACACCACCATCACGGGCTGCGTCAGCGACGTGGAAATCACGGGGGGCGGTGGTAGGTATGGATCCGAATCGGCGGGCATGGTTGAAGCTGTAGGCCACGGTGCCTCGGTTCATATCACCGACTGCCTCGTCAAAGGCCGCATCACCGACAATGCGGATGAAGACACGAGAATGATGGCCGGCTTTGTCTATTCTAATAGTGGCACCTACACGCTGACTCGCTGCCTCTACGTCGGCACCAACAACGCAAGCTACAACGGAAACTGCTTCACCTTCGGCTATGACGACTTCGGCGGCACCTTCATCCTCACCGACTGCTACTACCTCAAGCCGTGCGGCAAAGTGCAGGGCGAGCAGGTAACGGCCGAGCGGCTGAAGAGCGGCGAAATGGCCAAGCTGTTGCAGGGCGACCGCCCCGAGCAAGTCTGGGGACAGACGCTCGGCACCGACAACGAGCCGATGCTCACCACCGACGCCACGAAGCGGGTGTACGAGGTGAAGTTCAACTACAACGGCAACACGGCCTCCCGCTACGCCACCAGCGGCAGCACCATCTTCGGCGGCCTGCCCACGGCAAAGGAACTCCTTGGCACCGCCTACGACACCGGGAAAACGTACACGATGGCCTTCGACGGCGGCAACTTCACGGCCGCCACGCCCGTAACGGCCGACAAGACCGTGGCCGTGCAGATCACCGTCCAGAAGAACGATTTCACCATCGCCTCGGCCGCCGACTGGCAGACGTTCTGCCAGCGTGTGAACGGCGGAGAGCCCGGCCTTAACGCCAAGCTGATGCAGGACGTGGACCTCGGCGAGGACATCTGGATGGTGGGGGAAAGAAACTCTTACCTCGGCACCTTCGACGGACAGGGACATACGCTGAAGTTCAACTGGAATCGCAGCTACAAGAGCAACATCGCCCCTTTCCAGTATGTGGACGGCGCCACCATCAAAAATCTGCGCACCCAAGGAAAGATCACGTCGCGCGACGGTCAGTATTTGTCCGGATTGGTTTTTGAGGCCTATGGTGCCACCACCCTCACGGGCTGCGTCAGCGACGTGGACATCACGGGAGGCCGTGGTGTGGTTGCATCCGGAGCCGCGGGCATGGTTCAAATAGTAAGCGACGGTGCCTCGGTTCAAATCACTGACTGCCTCGTCAAAGGTAGCATCACCGACAATGCGTATGCAGACCTGAGAGCGATGGCCGGCTTTGTCTATGATAATTCGGGCACCTGCACGCTGACCCGCTGCCTCTACCTTGGCAAGAACAACGCTCCCGCCAACAAAAACAGTAGCACCTTCGCCAATGGCAACGCCACCCTCACCGACTGCTACTACCTCTACCGCTGCGGGCAGGCGCAGGGAAAGTATGTAGGCGAGAGCCGGCTCAAGAGCGGCGAAATGGCCTATCTGCTGCAAGGCGTCCGCACCGACAACGTGTGGGGACAGACGCTCGGCACCGACAACGCGCCGCAGCTCACTGCCTTTGCCACCAAGGCCGCGAAAGTGTATAAAGTGGACTTCACCTACAACGGCAACACGGGCTCGCGCTACGCCAACGGCGGCCAGCCCATCTACGGCGGTCTGCCCACCCTGCAGGACATCCTCGGCAAGAACTACAACGCCCACCACTATTACACGCAGCTCTCCTTCGGCGACGGCTTCACGGCCGCCACGACCATCAGCGGCGACAAGACCGTGAGCGTAACCTTCACCGAAACCGACTGCGTCACCATCGCCTCGAAAGCCGACTGGCAGACGTTCCGCGAAATCGTGAACAGCGGGCAGAACGGCGTCGACGCCAAGCTGACGGCCAACGTAGACCTCGGCACCGACATCGCGATGATGGGCAACGGCAGAAGCTACCGCGGCATCTTCAACGGACAGGGCCACACGCTCTCGTTCAACTGGGATGCCGGCTCAAAGGAGAACATCGCCCCCTTCCAGTTTGTGGAGGGCGCCACCATCCGCAACCTGAACGTCGCGGGAGCGATCAAGTCGAGCGGCCGCACGCTGTCCGGATTGGTCGGCAATGCCTTGGGCACCACCACCATTTCCAACTGCGTCAGCGACGTGAATATCACGAGCGGCCATAAGACGGGCGCCTGCGAAGTGGCGGGCATGATCGCCTACGTAAACGACTATGCCGAGGTGGACATCACCGACTGCGTGGTCAAGGGAACGCTCAACGCCACCGAGAACGAAGGCAAGAAGGGCATGGCCGGCTTCGTCTATTTCCAGACGGGCCGCTGCACGCTGACCAACTGCCTCTACCTCGGCACGAGCAACGTTACCGACAAGGGCTACACCTTCGCCGACAAAGCCCTCGCCATCAAGAACTGCTACTACCTCAAGCCGTGCGGCAAAGCGCAGGGCGAGCGGGTCGGCGAGGCGCAGCTCAAGAGCGGCGAGGTGGCCCACAAGTTGCAGGGCGGCCGCACCGAAAACGTCTGGGGACAGACGCTCGGCACGGACGACGAGCCGATGCTCACCACAGAAAAGGCGAAGCGCGTGTACAAGGTGGACTTCAAATATATGGACGAGGTAAAAGCCACACGCTATGCCAACAGCGGTGGACGTGTGAAGCTGCCCACGGCAAAGGAACTCCTCGGCGCAGACTATGACGCACAGAAAAGTTATAAGCTCGCCTTTGAAAACGGATTCTCGGAGACAACCGCCATTAACGGCGACATCACGGTCAATGTAACCGTGAGCGTCGTCACCGGCATCGACGGCGTGACGGCCGACAAAGCCGATACGAACACCCCCGTTTACGACCTGCAAGGCCGCTACCTCGGCATCTCGCTCGACCATCTGCCCCGCGGCATCTACATCGTTGGCGGCAAGAAAGTGATAAAGAAATAAATCTCACATCACCTACATGATGAACCAACTCAAACCGGTCATGACAGTGTGCTACAATCTTTATCAAGCGTGTAGCACACCCTTTGGCAAAGAAAATGATATAAAAGTATTATAAATTTTAAATCGATGATGACAATGAAAAAAAGATTATTTACTCTGATGGCATTGGCTGCAGTCAGCATCAGTGCGATGTGTCAAGTCACGTTCACCGCTATCGAAGGTTCGGACTGGACCGACGCAGAAGGCTCGGCGAAAGCCTTCGATAGAAATCTCAACACCAAATGGTGCAAGGGTGCCAACCGTGATGTAAATCAGTGCTACCTGATGCTGGAAGCCAGCGAACCCACTTACATCCAAGGCTTCAAGATGACTACGGCCAATGACAACACTGACGACCGTGGGCGCGTTCCCGGAGAGTATACCATCTTCGGAAGTAATGACAAGACCCAGTGGGACGTTATTTACCACCAGAAGGAAGATAACCTCATTGAAGACAAGAACTTCACCGAATACACGGTGTATTGCAACAGCAAGCAGAAGTACAAGTACTTTAAGCTCTGGATTAAGAGGAACGCAACACGGTCTTACGATCTGAAAAATCGTCTTTTTCAGCTTTCCGAATTTGCGCTGCTGCCGGCTGCTTTCGGCATGACTTTGGAGTCGGGCAGTGCCAAGGCAATGGATGGTGACACTGGAGAGAAATGGGAGGGAAAGACTCCCCAGACAGTAGTAGTGAAAGCCACATCGGCATGCCTGCTCACAGGCTACCAGTTCACGACAGGTAATGACAACCGCTCATATCGCGGACGCAATCCCAAGGACTGGAAGGTGGAAGGTTCCAACGACCAGCAGACATGGACGACTATCGACAGCAAGACGGACGACAATGTGATGCAGGACAAGAACTACTATCCCTATTTCTTCCCCGTAACCCCTCCGGAAACGGCTTACCAGTATTATCGCTTCACCATCACCCAAAGCGTAGGTGAAGAGTATTTCCAGATGAGCGAACTGGCACTGAAGACCATTTCGGCTCACACCCACAACTATGTGGATGGCATCTGCACCGTCTGCGGTCAGATCGACCCCGCCGCCATGACCCTCAATGCCGAGGGAGTTTATGAGCTGAGTACAGCCCTACAGCTGAAACTATGGGGCAAGATGATTGAGAACGGTCAGCATGCCGTCAAAGCCAAACTGATGGCAAACATCGACCTGAAAGGGACGGATTTCAACGGCATCAACATTCCCGAAGGCTCTCCCTCCTTCAGTGGAGAAATCAATGGCAACGGGCACTGGATTCAGAACATGACCCTCCATGGCTCTCGCGTCAACATGGCTTTCCTCGGCCGCACGGAGAATGCCAAAATCTATGACCTCGGTTTCCGTGATGCCAATGTAAAGCTCAGCGGATCTTTCAATAATACGAGTGTCATCGTGGGCACTGCCGTCAGCACCGAGATCAGCCGGTGTGCCGTGATGGAATCTTCCGTAAGAGGCCATGACCATGTGGCTGCTTTCGTCGGCGAATCGAAAGCAACTACTGTCATTTCCGATTGTCTGGCCAAGGCCAAAATCGTATCGGACGAACATCAGGCTGGTGGACTGGTGGGCACCAGTACCGGACTGACTCTCGCACGCTGCCTCTTCAGAGGTACGGTGGATAATGAAAAGTTCCACGCTTCCGGTATCTTGGGGTTGATAGATGCAACCGCCGTCCCCACCCAACTGTCCCATAATATGGTGGCAGCAGACCATATCTTCAGCCGCAATAACTTCTATCATCCATTACTTCAAGCAGCCGGAAAATTTTGCACCTTGGAGTCCAATTACACACTGGCAACCACTCTCTACGGCAGTTCCAGCTACAACTCTACAAGAAATGACAACGAACCGAATGGCGAGAACGGCCAGCAGGTAACCGAAGCCACGGCCAAGTCCAACGCACACTATGCTACGACGCTCGGATGGGATATGGAGAAGGTATGGGCACACGTCGACAACGACTATCCCATCCTGCGCTGGATGAAGACCAATGGCGGGGCGACGGTCATCAACCATATCAAGACCACCGACCGCGACGGCACCGTGCGCTACTACGACCTGCAAGGTCGCTACATCGGCACATCTCTCAACAGTCTGCCCGCCGGCGTCTATATCGGAGGTGGAAAGAAAATCATGAAGAAGTAACGGAGTGCCCTACGGGCGGAGGTATTTATTCGCCTGTCGGCCCATCAATTCGTCTCGGGCACAGCCCGATTGAATATCAGAAAATAAAGCTTTCGTTTAAACTTTATCCATTCAAAACAAACATGAGAACAAAAGACATTCTTCGTAGATGCTTCGCCGCTATGCTGGCGGGCATCGCATGCCTGTCCATCGGCTCTTGCTCCGACGACAATGACCAACAGACGGGCGACCCGGGCGTGAACGTCAGCTTCGAGGTAAGCGTCGCACAGACAGAAATGCTGAACGATCCTGCCACGAAGGCTGCCGCCATCGCCCGCCAGCAGGCGCAAGGCCTGTCGGGCGAAGATCTGGCCACGCGTCGCATCGATGTGTCGGGGCTGCCCAACACCTGCCTCATTCAAACCACTACCGAGGGCATCAACGCCGTGCTGCCCCAGCCCGGCACACGCGCCAACGTGAAGACCGCCATTGATGCGCGGTTCAGTTCGCTGGGCTATCGCGGCGCGACGGCCGGTTTTAAGGTAGAGCGTCCCGAGTGGTTCCACAGTGCGCCCACCGATGCCGCCGGTGCCCTCGTCACGCCGCTGCTATGGTCGTGGGCGGAGCCTTACGCCCGCTTCTATGCCGTCTTCCCCGAGGCTACGGCGGCCAACAGCATCGCCCTCTCGCCCGCCACGCATAGCGGCACGCCCTATGTAGACTTCGAGGTGAAACCGAGCATTGCCGACCAAGTAGACCTAATGGTGGCCAGCTCGGGCGAGGTGAAATATGAAACACGCGGTACGGCTCCCAAGGCTCGCCTTGAGTTCTATCACGCCCTTACGGCCGTGAAGTTTGCCGTGGGAGAGAATCTCTCGTGGAACAAGCACATCACCAAGGTGGAGCTGCGCAACGTATGCAGCAAAGGTCGGCTCCATCTCACCGACAACGCCAACGGCAAAGGCCTGCGCTGGGAGGTGGACGCCAGTTCGAAGACCACCTTCACGCTCACGCCCGAAACCCCTGTGAGCACCAACAGCCTACCCAATCAGGTGATCGTGGGCAAAGACGGCGACAACTACACGTTCTACATGATTCCGCAATCGTTGGAGGGCGTCACCGTTCACGTTGAGTTCAGCGAAGCCGATGCCCCCGCGATTGACATTCCCTTGAGCGATGCTTGGCAGCCGGCCACCACTCGCACCTATAAACTAAGCAATGCCGCCAGTAACTGGAACTACAGTTTTACAGTGACAAGTCCCACCACTACGGCCGCCTACAACAGTACCGACGGCGGCACCTATACCGTGGAGAGCTTCCGCACAGATGCCTCCGCTCCCGGCGTGAAGCAGGCCGTGCCTTGGCAGATTGTGGGCTACGAGGAGTATAACTATACCACCGGCACTTGGGAGGACAAGGGCATGAATAAGCCCGAATGGTTTGACGGGATTAGCAACGTCCGCACGCAAGCCGAAGACTATGTGGCAGCCGACCAAGGTCAGGGCACGGTGAAGAAGATAGTCGTAAAAGACTTGCTCAAAGCGCGCAACGACAAACTCAAAGAGGGTGACAAGGGCAGTAACTCTGCCTACTACGACCTCTCTACGCACAATATCAAAGGTGCCGTCACGCCGCGCAACACGGCCAACTGCTACGTCATCTCTCACCCAGGCTTCTATAAGCTTCCCTTGGTGTACGGCAATGCCATCACCAACGGCATGGAGAACACCGCGTCCTACACCGGCCCTTCTACCGTCGTAAAGTATAATAATACCGATGTCATTCTGCATAAGTTTAAAGACCATGCCGGTGCCGACATCACCAACGCTTGGATCGAGAAGACCAACGGCGGTGCCAACAGCGGCATCGACGGTGCAAGGATTGTTTGGGAAGACGAGAAGGACTTGGTACACCTCGATGCCAACGCCATCGAGCGCAACGGCAGTGAAACCTACCTGAAGTTCGAGGTGAAGGCCGCCGACATCAAAAACGGTAACGCCGTGGTAGCCGTCACCAAGAATGGTACCATCGTGTGGTCTTGGCACCTGTGGTTTGCTCCCGACAACGTGCTCGATCCCATTCCTGTGGTCAACTACAGCAAATCCCATACTTATAAATTCAGCACCGAACCCCTCGGCTGGAAATATACCGCTTGGAGAGGTTCTGACAATCAGCAGCCCCGTCGCGTGAAAGTGCATATCCGCCAGCAGATTTCCAATCAGCAGGGCGACATCATCATCACGCAAGCCTCCGGCGTTGCACGAGAAGGCAGTTCCACTCACTATCAGTTTGGCCGTAAAGATGCTTTCCCCGGTGGATTGAAAGGGGATTTGAAAACAGGGAAAGCCGTGGAACCCACGCTTTATCCTGCCGACCATCTGTTCAACAAGAACGCGGGCGAGCAGATCTCTCTCACCAACGCCATCCAGCATCCCGGCAACTTCTACATTCGCGGAACCGGTAAGTATTGGTTTCCTGATAGCTATAACGATCCTGCGGGCTTCGCTTACTTCAATATCTGGTCGACGCAGAACACTACGTGGGATGTCTACAATGTCGGTAACGACCTCCCAGTGGTGAAATCCATTTACGACCCCAGCCCCGCAGGCTTCCATCTGCCCGCCAGCAACGCCTTTACGCGGTTCACCACTACGGGCAAGAACTCCACCAAGGCGGAAGAGATGAACATACAGGGTTCAAAAGCTACTATCAACCTTGTTGTCAACTATGGTTGGAACTTCTTTGCCGACGCAAACAATACGTCCACCATCTTCTTCCCCGCCGCGGGCTACCGTCACTACGACGACGGTTCGCCCATTGGCGCCAACATCGTAGGCTCCTATTGGTCGGCCGCTCCGAACACGGCGAGCGGCGGTTTCTACTTTGCTTTTAATTGGCAAATCGCGCATCCGCTGAGTACGCCCCTTCGCTGTTTAGGCGCATCGGTGCGGCCCGTGACGGAATAGACATGTGGCTGCACGCAGCAACGCGCAATCATCTTTTTAACCAACGGAGGTGGCTTCCCGCATATCGGGAAGCCACCTCTTGTATATGAGTATTCTTCGCACTAACCACACAAAAGGACGATAGATTTAGAGTATAACATATCTGACATCATCGAGTCGAGAAAACGGTATCTGCTGAAATAGTTTGTAACACATTCCTGTCGCAGCATCATCGGCTTCCTCTCATGATCTGACGGGTATGATATTGTTGCAGGGAAAGAGAGTCTGTCAAAAAAACAGTAGGAACAGCTATCTCCTCTCTCTCTGACCAACAGCTTGTCATAGACGAGGAATCCGTTCCTGCGGAATGGAAATCTGAATGGGAGTCTGGGCTTCCTCCTGTTACAGCTGTTCCGGTATCTGCTTCTTCGGCGTGATGCCCAGTGCCTTCATGCCTTCCAGACGGCGGATAATATTGCCCTTGCCTTCGTTGAGCTGTCCCTTGGCCTTGCTGTAATCCTGCTGGAGTCGTTCGATGCCAGTACCGACCTTGAGGAAAGTCTCGCCGAAGGTGACGAACTTGTCGT
>ERZ772955.1554-NODE-1554-length-14048-cov-3.052598_pt1 | contig 14048 bp, 12 predicted proteins | sample MGYA00511133_ERZ772955 | MGnify/ENA primary metagenome ERZ772955 (study PRJEB29015, sample SAMEA2737914) | human oral metagenome | biome: human oral; feature: human-associated habitat; material: dental | place: China | collected 2149 ... | reverse complement strand
CCATATTTCTGACTTATTATCTATAAAATATTGAGTAATAATCGGTTGTAAATACGTTTATTGTAACGGACTTACATCTATCGCTATACCAAGCAGTGTAACGAGTATTGGATATGGCGCTTTTTCCGGCTGTAGCGGACTTACTTCTATTTCTATTCCGGTAAGTTGTGAAGCGAGTATTGGAACGGGGGCTTTGGCTGGTTGTACTGGTATTACCTCTATTACTATACCAAACAGTATAACAAGTATTGGAAAGAGTGCTTTTTCCGGTTGTAGCGGACTTACCACTATCACTATACCAAACAGTATAACAAGTATTGGAGAGAATGCTTTTTCCTATTGTAGCGGCCTTTCTTCTATAAATATTCCAAATGGCGTAATATGTATAGGAAAGAACACTTTTAAAAATTGTACGGGACTTATATCTATCTCTATTCCAAGTAGTGTAACGAGTATTGGAGATGGCGCTTTTTCCGGTTGTAGCGGACTTACTTCTATCACTATACCAAGCAGCATAACGAGTATTGATAGTGCCGCTTTTTCCGGTTGTAGCGGGCTTACTTCTATCACTATTCCAAACAGTGTAACGAGTATTGGAGATAGGGCTTTTTTAAATTGTAGCAGGCTTACTTCTATCACTATTCCAAGCAGTGTAACGAGTATTGGAAATTGGGCTTTTTACGGCTGTACGGGACTTACAGCCGTTGCGGTCGGTTGGCAGACACCTCTTGCGATAGACCAAAATGTATTCTCTGGAGTAACGTTGAATAGAGTGAAACTGATAGTGCCGGCAGGCAGGAAAGGTATATACCGAGCCGCCGATGTGTGGAAAAGATTTAGCCCCATAGTAGAACCGGCAAACTATACCATTACCTACAATCAGTCGGCAGGCGGTACATTCAAGATAAAAAAAGGTACGCAAGATATAACATCGGGCAGTAGCGTAATGGGTGGCGTAGAGCTTACCGTAGAGGCTACGCCAAACATAGGTTATCAAGTCGATAGTATCAAGGTAAATGGTATTCGTATCACAGGTGTTAGCTTTATGGTACAGGGTAATACCACGGTAGAGGTATTTTGGGGCATAGCCGAATATATGGTTACCTACAACCAGTCGGCAGGCGGTACATTCCGTCTTCTGAATGGCTCGCAGGAGGTAACCACAGGCAGCGACGTAACTTACGGTATGGTGCTTACCGTAGAGGCTACTCCAAACACCGGCTATAAACTCGATATCATCAAGGTCAATGGTACTCGTATATCGGGAGTAAGCTTTACAGTAACAAGCAATAGCACGGTAGAGGTCGTTTTCGGCGAGACCAATAAGAGTACAGTTACTTATAGCCAGTCGGTAGGCGGTACGCTCCGTGTCTTGAATGGTACGCAAGTGGTCGCCTCGGGTAGCGTTGTAAACGATGGTACGGTGCTTACCGTAGAGGCTACTCCAGCCCCAGGCTACCGGCTCGATAGTATCCGTGTAAACGGCACTCGTATAGCAGGATTTACCTTTACCATAACAAGCAGTAGCTTAGTGGAAGCATATTTTAGTAAACCACAAATTACCGTATCTTATACTCAGTCGGTAGGAGGCACGCTCCGTGTCTTGAACGGTTCGCAAGTGGTCGCCTCGGGCAGCTCGGTAGAGTATGGCACGGTACTTACCTTAGAAGCGACAGCTGCCGAACACTATAAGTTCGATAGCATCCGTATAAACGGCGTTCGTATCTCGGGGCTTAGCTTTACTGTAACCGACAATACCAATATCGAAGTCTTCTTCGGTAAACAGCGCTATGCCGTTACCTATAACAATCCTTCCGGCGGTAATATACAGGTAACAAAAGGTACGGATATAGTAGTATCGGGTGAAAATGTTGAGGAAGATACCGAACTTATCGTAAGGGCTACTCCCGACTCAGGATTCGTTCTTAATAGTCTTACTCTCAATGGGCAAGATATCGGTAACGGGTATACCTTCCGTATCGATAAGGCAGTGGATATAAAGGCGGTATTCACTGCCACTACTACGGCACTCGACGAGGCTGCCACCAAGCCGCTCGCCATCTACCCGAACCCTGTGGCAGAGGTGCTATACCTCTCGGCTACGGCTCGTACCATACGTATATACAATATGTACGGCATCGAAGTAGCCCACGCCACCGATACCGACAAGGTAGAAGTATCGCACCTACCCGCAGGCGTCTACACGGTAAGAGCCGACGGTAGTATTGCAAAAATGGTAAAAAGGTAGAACCTAATTACAAATTACGAATTACGATGAAGGGGCGAACCGTGTGTTCGCTCCTTTTTCATACCTCGCAATGTGTAAAGTTGCTGATATTCAGTATGCCTCACAATAGCTCTGAGTTTTTTCTATATTTTTGTCTTTCAAAAGAGCATAAGACTGTAAAGGTGCGTCCCCAGTTGTTGTAAAACTCTTTTGAACTGATTGGTCATCTATTGGTCAATCAGTTTTCCTTTTTGATACATCCCATAATGTTTGAGGAGTTACTTTTATTGTTTCCCCTTTTTTGTGTTCGTCGAGTGCTTCTTTGATTTTATTCCAGATTTCATCCTCGAATATAGCTTTTTTTAGTTTAATAGTTGTCATAAGCGTTCTTTATAAACCAATTTTATATTGTTTACTTCAATACAAAACCTTCTGCTTCTTTGCGAGCCTGAAGAAGTATCTGTGCTACATAAAAAGGGGAAAAATAAGTGCCGTATATACCGTAGAAAATCAGAACTTTTGTAGCATAGGATTATTCCGACTATCAAAGAAAGCTAATATTTCAATACTTTCATGATGAACAACGTAGTATAGAGAATAATTGTCCAAGACGAGATACTTCCGTATTTGTCGTTTAGCTGTCTTCTGTACTATTACCCCAAGATTTGGAAATGAAATAAGATATTTTTCAGCCTGTTCTATTGCGTCAATAATCTTGTTGGAATATTCTGTAGATAGGTTTCTTTCGTTCCAAAAATTTAATGTCAGAAAAAACTTTTCTTCAGCAATGGAAGACCAGATTACTCTTTTCTGCATAGTATCCTTGCTTTTCGATAAACTTCACTACTCGGAATACCTTGTCCAGTACGAAGCTGTTTCCAACCGATTTCAATGTCCTGCAGAACTTCCTCCGGCAACTCACTTTTGTCACTTATTTCAATAGTCAGTCCAATAGCCTCTAAAGCTTTTATTGCCATATTATATTGTTCCTCAGAGATATTCCCTTTTAATGTGATAGTATTCAATTGTTAACCCTCCTATAATCTGCAAATGTATAAAATATATATGATATATATATATGATATGTACGGTATTTTTTCTGCATTATTGTATTCCAAAAGAGAATCAGGCTGAAAGGTACATCCCCAGTTATTATAAAACTCTTTTAACTGATTGTACTTCTGTTTGATAAATAAGTTTCCTTTTACTATCATTGCTCTATCGAGCAAAGTTTTTCATAGTCTTTTAGCCCCATGTTAGTGTACGATAAGTAATTGCAAAAACACAGAGCTACACTTGCGTGGGAGTCATACGTATTTAAACAATTCAATAAATAGACAATTGAATAATAGTGGCTTAAGAGCCTCCATAATAATGTTGCTATAACACAAAGCGAAGAACCGTAAATGCTACAGTTCCTCGCTTTTTCGTGTGTTTTGAACTAAAATCAATTGTGTTCGAAAAGTACGTCGTCTTGCAATACCGATGTACCTACGGGAGCTACCACTTTGGTAATAGTACCCGAACATTCGGCAGTGATGTTGTTTTCCATCTTCATACTTTCCATTACCATCAGCACGTCGCCTTCTTTGAACGCTGTTCCCGGCTCTACCAATACTTTGAGCACGCTGCCGGGCAGTGGTGCCTTGATAGTCTTGGAGCCTTTGCCTGCTGCCTCGGCAGGAGCTGCCGTAGGAGTTGCTGCGGGTTTGGCGGCAGGGGTAGTGGCGGCGGCAGGTGTCGGTGTAGCAGTCGGTTTTGCTGCCGGACGTGCCACAGGAGCCGATATTTGCCCGTCTCCTTCGATATTTACCTGATAGAGATTACCGTTTACATCTACTTCTGCTATGCTGCCGTCGATAGATTTTATTTCGACTTCGTATTTACTTCCGTTGATATCAAATTTGAATTGTGTCATTTTTATAGGTTTATTTTGTTTATTACTTGATAAATTTTATCACTCCAAGGAGAGTTGTAACGCTTGATTGTAAGCACATTGCTTTCGTTGTCGTGGATAGAGTCGCTGAAATAGAGGCTCAGAGCCATTGCTATTGCTACCACTTCATTAGGCATATTATTACTCATATTCTTTTCCTTTTTTTATTTGGTTTTTGGAATGATGAATTATAAAGGTATGTTATCGTGCTTTTTCAACGGATTGGTAACCTTCTTGTTCTGCAACGATTGGAATGCACGAATAATACGGAAACGAGTATTGCGAGGCTCGATAACGTCGTCGATATAACCGCGTGAGGCAGCCTGATACGGATTAGCAAATTTTTCTTTGTATTCCGACTCTTTGTCGAAGATATATTTTGCTTTTTCGTCGGCATCTTCGATAGCAGCTATATTCTTGCCTTCGAGTACTTCCACGGCACCGCTTGCTCCCATAACGGCTATTTCGGCGTTAGGCCAAGCGTAGTTGATGTCGCCTCTGAGTTGTTTACAGCTCATCACGATGTGTGCTCCGCCGTACGACTTACGTATGGTAACGGTAACCTTTGGTACGGTGGCTTCGCCGTAAGCAAACATAAGTTTTGCTCCGTGAACGATGATACCGCTGTACTCTTGTCCCGTGCCGGGTAGGAAACCTGGTACGTCTACCAAAGTGAGAATAGGAATATTGAATGCATCGCAGAAACGAACAAAGCGTGCAGCCTTGCGTGAACTATCGCAGTCGAGTACACCTGCAAGGAATTTTGGCTGGTTGGCTATGATACCTGTCGAAACGCCGTTGAAGCGGGCGAAACAGCAGATGATGTTTTGTGCGTAAAGCGGCTGAACTTCCAGAAACTCACCGTTGTCGACGATAGAACGGATGATATCCTTCATATCGTAAGGTTTGTTCGGGTTGTCGGGTACTATTTCGTTTAGTACGTCGTCTGCACGGTTGATGGGGTCATTGCAGGTTACGGTAGGCACCGACTCCATGTTATTCTGTGGAATATAAGATATTAGCTGACGTGTGAGTTGCAGACACTCTTCTTCGGAAGCCGATTTGAAGTGAGCCACACCCGATTTGCGTGAGTGCATACCGGCACCGCCCAAAGCCTCTGTGGTAACGTCTTCGCCGGTAACCGATTTTACTACTTTCGGTCCGGTGATAAACATATACGAGTTTTGTTCGGTCATCATAATAAAGTCGGTCAGAGCAGGCGAATATACGGCTCCACCGGCACAAGGTCCGAATATAAGTGAAATCTGAGGTACTACACCCGAGGCAAGGATATTGCGTTCGAATATTTCTGCGTAGCCTGCCAGAGCGTTAGAACCCTCTTGGATACGTGCTCCACCTGAGTCGTTGATACCGATGATGGGGCAACCTATCTTCATAGCATAGTCCATCACTTTGCATATTTTTTCGGACATTGTCTCCGACAGCGAACCACCGATAACGGTAAAGTCTTGTGCAAAAACACATACCATACGTCCTTCGATGGTACCGAAGCCTACTGCAACGCCGTCGCCGAGGTATACCTCTTTTTCCATACCGAAGTTTACACAGCGGTGGGTCTTGAACATATCCATCTCTTCGAACGACCCCGGATCGAGTAGCATTTCTATACGCTCGCGAGCAGTATATTTACCTTTTGCGTGTTGAGAGTCGATTCTCTTTTGTCCGCCACCAAGGCGAGCTTTGGCACGCATATCAACAAGTTTTTTGATCTTTTTTTGATTTTCGAATGTCATCATAACAATCTGTATTTTTTTGTCAATTATTTTTTTCGTTTTATTTCTTTGGTACTTCGCAGAGTTCGGTAAGAACGCCGTGTGTCGACTTAGGATGTAAAAAGCCGATATTGAGTCCTTCGGCTCCACGTCTGGGAGCTTTGTCGATGAGTTGGATACCCATTGCCGAAGCGTCGTCGAGAGCTTGCTGAACGCTATCGACACAGAAAGCAACGTGATGAACACCTCCGTGAGGATTCTTTTCCAGATATTTTGCTATCGGCGAATCTTCGGAGGTCGGCTCCAAGAGTTCGATTTTAGTATCGCCTACTTTGAAAAATGCCGTTTTCACCTTTTGGTCTGCCACCTCTTCGATAGAGTAACATTTCTGACCCAAAAGTTTTTCGTAATAAGGAATGGTCTCGTCAAGGCTTTTGACCGCAATTCCGATGTGTTCAATGTGTGAAGGTTTCATATATATAATTGAATTTATAGTTAAATATCTAATTGATACTCTATTAATACTATCGAGTTAACGTCTGCAAAGTTACAAAAATCTTTTGAGAATAGTGGTCTATTGAGACGAAAAAAACCTAAGGTTCGATATCGTTTATCTTATTTAGTATGTACAGAACAGTGTCGATGCTATTGACGGGTTCGACGGATACAAACCGTTTGCCGCTCGTCTCTCCTATACGGCAATTGCGTGGAAAGCGGCCGATATAGCCGATAATCTTACCGAAAGTGTCTGACTTGTAGTACTCGGAGTCGGGGCGAGAAACGAGGTATAGTGTCATTTTGCCGCGACGTACTATGAGGCGTTCGATACCGAGCTCGATAGCGAGCCAGCGTACAGGCAATACCTTCATAAGTTCTTCGGCTTCTTGCGGTATGGCGCCGAATCGGTCGGTCAGACGTGTTTTGAATGCGTCCAATGCCGTCTGCTCCGTAATCGAATCGAGCTCACGGTATAGCGATATTCGCTCCGACGTACTCGAGATATAGCTATTGGGGAACATCAGTTCGAAGTCGCTCTCGAAAGTACAATCGTCGACGAAACGTGCCTTTTGTAGTCGTTGTTGCTCGTCGACGATATCGGCAAATTCGTCGCGGTGAAGCTCTTGCACAGCCTCGGCAAGAATCTTTTGGTACGTCTCATAGCCGAGTTCGGCGATAAATCCGCTCTGCTCGGCACCGAGCATATTGCCGGCTCCTCGAATATCGAGGTCTTGCATAGCGATATTGAACCCGCTTCCCAAGTCGGAGAATGTAGATATCGCTTGCAAGCGACGGCGTGCATCTTCGGATATATCTTTGAATGTGGGCGTTATCAGGTAGCAATACGCTTTCCTGTTGCTGCGTCCCACTCGTCCGCGTAGCTGGTGGAGGTCGCTGAGTCCGAAGTGATTGGCGTTGTTTACAAAGATGGTATTAACATTTGGCATATCGATACCGCTCTCGATTACGGTCGTTGCCAGAAGTATGTCGTATTGGTAGTCGATGAAGTCTATTACGGTCTCTTCCAACTGAGCCGATGGCATTTGCCCGTGTGCTACGGCTATTCGTGCTTCGGGGACTATTTTTTTCAGTTTTTTCTCGAGCAGATAGATGTTTTGTATCTTGTCGTTGACGAAAAATATCTGCCCGTTGCGTTGCATCTCGAATCGTATTGCCTCGCCGATAGTCTCTTCGTCGAATTCGATAAGCTCGGTAATGACTGGATATCTATTGGGTGGAGGAGTGTTTATTATCGATAAGTCGCGAGCCCCCATCAGAGAAAACTGAAGCGTGCGCGGGATAGGCGTCGCTGTCAGGGTGAGAGTATCGACATTGGCTTTGAATTCTTTGAGACGCTCCTTGATAGCTACGCCAAACTTCTGCTCTTCGTCGATGATGAGCAGTCCTAAATCTTTGAAAACTACCTCTCGGTTTGCTATTTTATGAGTACCGATTACGATGTCTATCTTTCCCTCTTTGATGTCGGATATTATCTCTTTGGTCTGCTTGGCGGTTTTGGCACGGCTTAGGTACTCGATTCTTACGGGATAATTTTTTAATCTTTCGGAAAAAGTCTTATAATGTTGGAAAGCGAGTATCGTCGTAGGTACGAGCACCGCTACTTGTTTACCGTCTGCTACGGCTTTGAAAGCGGCTCTTATAGCTACTTCGGTCTTGCCGAAACCGACGTCGCCGCAGACGAGTCTGTCCATCGGTTTATGACTCTGCATATCGTTTTTTATATCTGCCGTAGCACGCGACTGGTCGGGAGTATCTTCGTAAGTAAACGACGCTTCGAGTTCGGTCTGCATATAGCTATCGGGCGAGAAGCAGAACCCTTTCTGTTCGAGACGTTTTGCGTATAGTCTTATCAGGTCGCGGGCTATATCTTTTACCTTGGTTTTTGTACGTTCTTTGAGGCGTTCCCACGCTCCTGTGCCGAGCTTCGACAGCGTGGGGTCGACACCCTCTTTACCCCGATATTTCGATATCTTATGCAGCGACGATATGTTTACAAATATGATATCGCCGCCTTTGTATATGAGCTTTATTACCTCTTGGGGTTTGCCGTTGATATTGGTCGTCAGCAGACCGGCGAATTGTCCTACGCCGTGGTCGTGGTGGACTACAAAGTCGCCCGGCTTGAGGCTGTTGAGCTCCTTTACGAGCATTGCCGCCTTGCCCCGACGAGCAGTATCGGACTTAAGCGAAAACCGATGAAAGCGGTCGAATATCTGGTGGTCGGTGAAGAAGCATACCTTAAGGTCGTTGTCTACAAAACCCTCGTGCAGTGTTTTGTCTACAGCCTCGAACGAAATATCGTCGCCTCGGTCGTCGAAAATAGAGGTGATGCGGTCTATCTGCTTCTTGCTGTCGGAGGCTATGTATATGCGGTATCCGTCGGCGAGGTATTGCTTTATGTTTTTCGATATAAGGTCGAAATTCTTATTAAAATTTGGTTGTAGCAAAGTAGCAAAGACTAATGTATCGGCTTTGTAGTAGTTTCTGAGTACTTCGACCGTAGAAAATGCCTCGAGCTGCTGCCGAAAACCATCGCCATCTATTAGCAACGAGTACAAATCGCTTGTCTGCCGTTGCTCATTAGCCTTTATCAGAGCCTGCGAGTATATCTGGTCTATCCGTTTTATGCAATAATCGATATCGTTTGCCACTATGAGTGTATCGGGCTCGACAAACTCCAATAGCGATACCTTGCCCTGCTCTTCGTTGTCGGTAGCTGCTACGATGGCGAGGCGGTCTACTTCTTCTATCGATAGTTGCCTCTCGATATCGAACGTCCGTATCGATTCGACGGTGTCGCCGAAGAAGTCGATACGATAGGGCAATTCGTTGGAATACGAAAATACATCTACGATACTGCCTCGCTGCGAGTATTGCCCTACCTCGTAGACGAAGTCGACTTCGTCGAAACCTGAGTTGCGGAGGTCGTCGAGTAGAGTACTCATAGCATATTCTTGCCCTTTGGTAAGGGCGATTCGTGCCGAGGCGAAGCGGTCGGCAGCTACTACTTTCTCGCTGATAGCATCGGGGTAAGATACTATTATACAGGGTTTCCCGTCGGAAATCTTATTGAGGCTATCGGTGCGTAGTATGCCGTTTTCGGCTATGGTGGCGCCGCTTTTGTGGATATGCTTGTATAGTGCGGGGAAAAACGCCACTCGGTCGCTGCCGATGAGCTGTGTAAGGTCGAAGTATAGGTAGCCGGCTTTGTCGGCATCGTCGGCTATTACAAGTATGTTGTTGCAGCATTTTTCGTCGAAAAGAGCTGCCGTAGCCAACGAAACGGCTGAGGCGTTAAGTCCGTCGAGAGCGATATGTCGCCTACGACCTCCCTCTGTCACGCGTCGGCACAGCTCTTGCAGCGTGGGGTTCGAACGAAATATTTTACCGAAGTCTTTGATTGTCGTCACCCTCTACTCTCCCGATATTTTTTTGAAATACAAAGCCAGATTGTCTATTGGCGACTGCACTATTTGCCCGAGCCTGATACCAAATTCGGCTGCCGCTACCTCGAGGACTTCCGCAAAGTGATATGCTACAGAGCCGCAAAACGATGTTTCGTACTCGTCCCATCTGTCGAAGCAGGCTATATTACGTTCGAAAAACTCTGTAAATGAGTCGAAAACGAGGTTGTAGGCATAGCTCTCCTCGATATTTTCGCTAAGGAACGGGGCGAAACTTGCCAAGAATCTATTAGGTAATGGCTTACGGTAGACTCTCTCGATTAGTTCGGAAGCGGTCAGGGTAGGGTATCGCTCGAAAAATTTCTCTTTTAGGTGCTGCGGTAGTCTGTTTTTGAAGCAGTCGCCCAGCAATTTACGTCCGAGTACGGCGCCGCTTCCTTCGTCGCCCAAGATATAGCCGAGCGGGTCGATACTACGTACTATTTCCTTGCCGTCGTATAGGCAAGCCACCGACCCCGTGCCGAGGATACAGGCTATACCGCCGTTGTCGCCAAACAACGCTATGGCTGCTCCTTTGAGGTCGTTAGTTACTTCGATGGTTGCCTGCGGGAAGCGATGGCGGAGGATATCGGCTATTATTGTCGTTTTGTCGTCGCGGCAGCCCGCACCGAAGAAGTGTATTTCAGTTATCTTGTGTTGCGGTATGCGGTCGATGAGTTGGCTATCGACGATACTTTCGATAGTGTGTCTGTCGCAATGAAAGGGATTTATGCCGTCGGTCGATATCCTTATATCGTTTTCGTCGTCTATCGACGCCCAATGGCATTTGGTCGAACCGCTGTCGGCTATAAGAATCATAGTTTCGATGACTATTGGTTGTTAATCGGCTGCAAAGGTAATATTTTTCGCCCGAAACGCCTTTCTATATACAATAATATATATATGCTCAAAAAACGATAGGACGTTTTGGTGAAAACGATGGGACGTTTTGGTGAAAACGATAGGACATTTTAGTGAAAACGATAGGACGTTTTGGTGAAAACGATAGGACGTTTTTTATAGGCTTATTATTGGTTTTATAAAAGACTGTATATTATGTTTTTATGAAACAATGTTTTCTTTCGAAAAAAACATATAGGATATTTTTTTTGAAAATATAGAATTTATTTTGTGATTAAAAGAGAAAAAGATATTTTTGCAATCGAGTTAGGTAAATTAATCCTTGATATAATACCGATTTTAATAACTAAAAAATGATATTTGTATGAAAACGAAGTTTTTAGTGTTATTTGTGTTGGCAGCAATTATTTATATGAACTACTCTTGTAAATATACGGGAACTATTTTAGAAAATGGAATACGTTTTGAGGTTTACAACACAAAAGGCCAGAATCTACTTGATAGTACTTATGCGGGTGCTCTTATCGAAGATAGTATCAAGGTATATCGGCTTCTAAATAGTGGCGATACTATTTTGTCAGAGAAAGTCGAAGATAATGCAGGTGCTTTCGATAACAAAAAAGCTTTTTACATAAATAGTCCCTATGCTATTTATATCTATTGTACCAATACACAGACTTCTTATAAAGAATTGAGTCTTTTTACAGCTTCTCGTGTAACATCTTACGTATATTGGGGAGATGGCGATATGGATACGATAGTTGCTAACGTCTATCACAAAGGCGGGATACACGTATTAAACGAAGTGTATTTTAATGGAAATCTCGTAGTAGAGGGCTATAAAAAAAGAAAACATACACGGCCGAGATTTAGAATCATCAAGGACAGATAGGTATAGTAGTTCGATTAATCGATATCGCCTGAGAGCTTCGCGAGAAGTCTTTCGGGCGATATTTCTTTTGTCGGCATTTTGCTTTTACTTGTATTTCCGCCAAAATGTAGTAATTTTGTCGACACAAACAAACCTATCGACCCTTAGCCCCACAATGCATAAAAAGATATTTTTACTAATCTTTGTCGTGGTGTCGCTTGTAGCCTTTTCGTGCCGCAAACGACATGTCAGAGACTTCAGCCCCAAAGCCAATTTCGACGCACTATGGCAGATACTCGACTGTAAGTACTGTTTCTTCGAAGAAAAAGGCATCGATTGGGACGGTGTCCGTAGAGTCTACGAGGCTAAATTGCCAGAAATCCGTTCGCAAGTGGCTATGTTCGACCTCTTTGCCAAGATGCTCGATACCCTGCAAGACGGGCACGTCAACCTCTATTCGCCCTTCGATGTGTCGCGTAGTAAGGGTTGGTTCGAGTCTTATCCCTCCAATTTCGACGAAAAGCTCATATTTTCCGACCGCTATCTGGGGCAAAAATATAGGGTTGGAGGTGGCTTCCAATACGCTCCGATAGCCGATGGTAAGGTGGGTTATATACGTTATTCGAGTTTTTCGTCGGCAGTATCGTTCGCTTCGCTGCAGTATATCGGCGAATTTTTCAAGGCATGCAGAGGAATTATTATCGACCTTCGCAACAATGGCGGTGGCTCGCTCGGCTATAGCGAAGATTTTGCCTCTGTTTTTATGCGAGAAAAGACCCTCACAGGCTACATTCGCCACAAGACGGGGCGGGAGCATAGCGATTTTTCGGAACTCTCCGAAGTCTATACTCCTAAAAACTCTCGTCTCGATTGGAGCGAGCGTCGTGTGGTCGTCATTACCAATCGCCGTTGTTACAGCGCTACCAACGATTTCGTCTGTCGTGTCAAAAATGCACCTAATGTTACCGTTCTCGGCGGTATTACGGGTGGCGGAGGCGGTATCCCCACATCAAACGAGCTGCCCAATGGGTGGATGGTGCGTTTCTCGTCGGTACAGATTCTCGACGTCGACCGCCGACAGATAGAGTTCGGTATCGCCCCCGACGTGGAAGTAACGATGAATGCTATCGATGTGGCAAATGGCTTCGATACGCTTATAGAGCAAGCCATAGCTTTTATATTAAAATGATGATACACGATGAAACAGATAAGACCGTTGCTCATTGCTTTTCTGCTTCTGTGCGTATCGGGTGTGTATGCACAGAATAGTATTGCAGACTCCGTACGCAATATCTTACGGCAATTTCAGCGTGAGTATGGTTCGGCTCTCTCTTGTCGGTTGCTATCGGTAGAGGTAGATACTCGTCGTCGGCAGGTAAATATATCTCTATCCGACCAAGCTACTGCCATACCGTTCCACGAGACGGATATCGATTTTCTACGTGCGAAAATAAGGCGTCTCTTACCGCCTAAGCAGCAGCATTACAATATAAATATATATGCGGGTGGCGATAATATCGAAAAGTTGGTGCCCAATATCTATCGGAAACATATCGATAAAGACAAGACTCGATATGCTAAAGACATACGTAAGAGCGGTCGCTATCTCGTGCGAAACCTAAGCAAACATACCACCGATATCGATGGTGGACTCGTCGGCAGTAATATCGCTCTGTGGCACTCGCACGGCTGGTACTACGAACAACGCCTCGACCGCTGGGAGTGGCAGCGTGCTCGGATACTGACTACCGTCGAAGACAAATTTACCGCTCAGATAGTGATAAACTACCTTCTTCCTATGCTCGAAAATGCGGGAGCTTATGTCTTCGTTCCCCGCGAACGCGATATTCAGACCGATATGGTCATTTGCGACAACGACCCGAGTTGGCATACTTCTCAGCAAGGCTCTATATACAGACGCACGGGCAAGCGGTCGAATATACAGAAACTGTTAGTAGTGGGCTTCGCTGATAGTAAGGAGTTCTATGTCGATAGAGACAACCCCTTCGTTATGGGTACTGCCGTTATAATGAAAAGCACTCGCAAAGCCGAGTCGTGGGTGGAGTACATCCCTAAGATTTCTGCTTGCGGTTGGTATTCGGTGTCGGTGTGTTATCCGCATATAGATGATGCCGTACACGACGCTCACTATACCGTGTATCACTCCGGTGGGCACAGCTCTTTTGCCGTCGACCAGAGTATTGCATACGGTACTTGGGTGTATCTGGGTACATTCTACTTCGACCCCGACGACAACGAAGCTAACCGCAAGGTAGTACTATCTAACGAGAGCAAGAAAGGGGGCGGCTTCGTGGCGGCAGATGCCGTAAAGTTTGGAGGCGGTATGGGCAATATCGCTCGGCGTCCGGCTACGCAAAGCACGATAGACTCTATCGAAGACCCTACGGTAAGAGCCAGAGCCAAGCTGCTATCGCCTTTCGCAAAGGAGAGCTTCGTT
>ERZ772955.1548-NODE-1548-length-14107-cov-8.455095_pt1 | contig 14107 bp, 11 predicted proteins | sample MGYA00511133_ERZ772955 | MGnify/ENA primary metagenome ERZ772955 (study PRJEB29015, sample SAMEA2737914) | human oral metagenome | biome: human oral; feature: human-associated habitat; material: dental | place: China | collected 2149 ... | reverse complement strand
TTTGCTCTTTTAATAACATAATTGTAGAAGCTAAATTTATATCAGGTTCAACTTGTTCCAATATTTCAGGCTCAAAAATTAATTGCTTTAAACCACATCTATCCATAGCATCAGTTTGAATAATCTTTACTAATTCTTTATCAAATAGATTTCTAATATCTCCAAGCCATTTACTAATTTGCGGATTAGATGGTCCTTTTCCTGCACCTGCTCCAGCTTCTCCACCCATAAATTTTCCTGTTGGGTTATAGATTGCATCCAAAGCTCTATCCATTAACCAATCTTCTTCACTAAAACTTGAAATAGCTTCTGAATCCATAGAAGTAAAATCTTCTTCTGTATCTTTTCCAAGAATTAACCTCCACCGCTTTATATCTTCTTTAATATTCATAATTCTCCTTAAATATCATCAAAATCAAATTCTTCAAGTTTTGCAACTATTTCTTTTTCATCTTTTTCTAAATCTTTATTTACAACAGCACTCACTTCATATTTATTCAAACCCCATATTTCTGCAATATTTTCTGCTATATCATGCTTTTCATTAGACGTAAAATCTGCAAAAGCTCTTCTTAAAAATAATAGAGCTCTTTTAAATTCTTCTTCATCTAAATCAGAAATATAGTTTTGTAACTTTTCCCAAAGTCCTAGCCTTGCAATTAAAGTATAGTGATTTTTCATTGATAGTCCTTCAAACCAAGTTGCACCAAGCTCTGCTGGTATACCTTTTGACAATCTTCTCTCCACTTCTTGCCCAAGTGTATCATTGTCAACTTTTCCTGCTTCCAATAATATCGCCATAGCAAGCCCTGAAATTTTTGTATTCAAATCATCTCTTTTAGCAATTTCTAAAAGGATGTTATACCACCTTTCTCTATCTAAGAAATCATGATTTTCAACTACATTATGGAGTATTATTATACTTTCAGAAAGTTTTGTTGCAGCCTCATTATCACAAGCTGATTCACTAGGCAACATCAAACATACTCTTAAAAATAGTTGTTCAAGTATAGGAATAAGAACTTCCATATTTAATTTTCTAATATCTCCATAACGAAGCATTAAAGAAAGAGTAGACATAGTTCTAGCAATTTCATCAACAGGTATATCACCACTTATACAATTTTGTAGAGCTTGAAATGCTTTTTCAAGTGCCTTAGGCATACCACAATAAAAAGCATCTTTTACTACTTCTGCCATTTGAGATAAAGTAGTTGAATTATTTATCCTTTGCATCAATTCAAAAGCAGTTGCAAATTCTATTGTATCTCCTTTTAAAATAGTTTCTACAATTTCTATTTCTGTTTCAGGACTCCATTGTAAAACCCAATCCTCAGCCCAAGTTGTATTCTCTTGATTTTTTTCAATCAGCTTTGCAAAAGAAATTTTTAAAACTCTTAATTTATGAAAAAAGTATGACCTATTCAAATCCATTAAGGCTGCTTTTTCAGATTGTACTCTTAATTTTTCTCTTAAATCTAATCTCAATTCTGTTGCACTTAAAGATTGATATTTTTCAAGTTTCAATTCTTTTAATAGATTATAGAAATCAGATTGTATAGAAGTTTGTATAGCTTCCTGTGGAATTTTACCTATCTTTTTTCCAACTTCTACATTTGCCATAGCAATAACTAGCTCTGCATAACTACCATGTGCCATACAAGTGATAGCTGCATCTTGTATATCTTTAAGAGTAGGTATTTTACTATCATGTATATTTGCCAAAGAAATTGCTAACTGTACTGCTTCTATAATCTGTGCAGACGAAACCATATTTCCAGTTTTTCTTTGATATTCTGCTATTTTACTAAGATATATAAAAGTTGGATAGAATATATCCCCTTTATTAAAACCTTTCCATAAAAATTCATAATATCCTGGTGCTTTATTTCCTGCTCCATAGTTTGAATAAGTTGATAATTTATAGTAAGAATATGGCATCAATGTCTTTTTAACTTCCACTTTTGGTAATTGTTTAACTTCTTTTTCAGTTAAGATAAAATTTCCACTTTCTATACCTTCCACATGAAATGCCCCAACTACCATAGCTATTTCATCTATCTTGTAACCTTCACTACATACATCAGAAACTACCTTAGACATATAGGCTTCTCTTATAATATTTTTTGCATCTGACAATGTATTTGATAGAGTTAGTTCTCTTAAATTTTTTCCATAATCTCTAGCACCCCTGTAATAAGCATTATAATCAGAGGCTTGTTCCATCACTCTTTCCCAAAATACTTCACTATCTGTATCTTCAGAATATTCATCTATCTTTCTATGAATAAAACTATTTAAACTTTCCCCTTGTTCTTCATCTTTTTCTTTTGCATTTTCAATACCTAAAAATATTGATGAAGGTAAATCACAAAATCTACATTCAACTTTATTTTCTTTTGCCCATAGAATAGCTTGATATTCAGGTGAAAATTCTGCAAATGGATATACTATTGTTTGTATTGGTGCTTCCAAAGTATAAGCCATTATTGCAATAGGAGGACTTACATTCTTTCCTACAATTTCACTCATCAAATCATTAAAATCTGATGGACCTTCAATTAAAACAATTTTTGGTTTTAGCTTATCCAAATATTCTCTCACATAATATGCTCCAGCTGGTGAAAAGTGTCTAACTCCAAATATATGAGGTTTAGCCTCACTTTGTTTTTTCATATTTTTCACCACCTCTATTTAGTAGCTTTATTAAGTGCCTTGCATTCTTTATATAGTCCCAACCATTCAGAACCTCTTTTTTTCATAATATTTTCTAAATATTCTTCCCATATTTGTCCGTCTTTACTATCTTCTTTAACAATAGCTCCTTGTAAACCTGCTGCTAAATCATAGTCTGATATTTCTCCATCTCCAAAACTACCTGCCAATGCCATACTATTTGCTAGAAGTGAAATAGCTTCTGCTGTTGATAATACATTTGCAGTAGGTTTTATTTTTTGTTTTCCATCTAATGTAACACCTTGTCTTAATTCTCTAAACACTGTACAAACTTTTTCTATAACTTCTTCTTCTGGTAATTTTGCATTTAAGTCTAAGTTTCCTGCAAGTTGTTCAACTCTTGTTCTAACAATATCTATTTCTGCTTCAAGAGTACTTGGACTTGGCAACACAACAATATTAAAACGACGTTTTAATGCTGCTGACATTTCATTAACTCCCTTATCTCTTGTATTAGCAGTTGCTATAACAGAGAAACCTTTTTTAGCAGGTATTTCTATATTAAGTTCAGGCACACTCAATCTTTTTTCAGATAACAATGATATTAAAGCATCTTGTACTTCTGAGGCACAACGAGAAATTTCTTCCACTCTTGCAATAGCTCCATCTTCCATAGCCTTATATATAGGACTTGGTATTAAGGCTTCCTTTGTAGGTCCTTCTGCTATAAGCATTGCATAGTTCCAAGAATATCTTATTTGTTCTTCTGTTGTTCCAGCTGTTCCTTGTATAACTCTTGTTGAATTTCCATTTATTGCAGCAGTCAAATGTTCAGATAGCCAAGATTTTGCAGTTCCTGGTTCTCCAATTAAAAGTAAGGCTCTGTCTGTAACCAAAGTTGAAATAGCAATTTCAACCAATCTTTTATTTCCTATATATTTAGGTATTATAGTTTTTTTACCAACTTTTCCACCACAAATATATGTCAATACTGATTTTGGAGACATTTTCCAACCAGTAGGTATAGGATTTTTTTCTGCCTTTATTAAAGCATCTATTTCTTCTTGGAATAGTTGCTCTGCTGGTAATCTTTGTACATCTTCTTTTTTACTCATTATTCTATAACTCCTTTACTTTTGCCCCATTGTTTAATTTTTCAAGCCAATCTTTGCATAAATTTATAGATACCCTTTTAGCTTTTTTATCCATTTCTATTATTTCTTCAAGTTGCTTTTTCAATTCAGTTTCAGATATAGGAATATCTTTTAAAATATAGTTGATATATCTTATTCTACTAGCAAGTGCAGATGGATTTTTTTCTATATCTATATTCCCTTTAAGAAAATCTATATAATCTTTCCAACCTAATTTATTTAAAAATTCTATATCCTCACTATAAGGAATACGAGAAAGCACTATATTATAGTAAAATGCTCCATATTTTTCTTTCATTCCTTTTATATCTGGATTATATAGTCTTTTTATACTAGTATTATATGAACTATAATAATTCCATTTTTCATAGTAATCATCATCAAGCTCAAAAATTACATCATACCATCTTTTATCAAAACCACTTAATCTTATTTGTATAGAATTATAAGTTATCATATTTGACCATTGTAAAATATATTCTTTACTTTCTTCATTATAATAGATATGAAAAATTACATTAAATAAGGTTCTAAAATCTTCTCTTGCCTTAACTTCTTCTTTATTTTTAGAAACTCTCTTATCATTATCATTAAATAATGAATTAAATAATTTTTTTATTTCTTCTTCAAGTCCTCCTACCCCTGCATATTTAGAAAAGTTTTTATAAGTAGTTTCAGGTTTATCTTTAATAAGTGAAATTAAAAACTCTTGTTCTAAGAACTCTCCTTCATATTTTCTAGCCAATTCTTTAATTAAATCTGTAATTTCCTTATTTAAGTCAGTTACTATATAAAAACTTAAAATTTTTTTAATCTCATATTTATTATAAGGATACAACTCTCTGTAATAATCTAAATTTTTATTTATTTCTTTATTAAAACTAACTGAACATATTTTAGCAACTTCACTTTCAACTACTCTTCTTTCTTCTGCTGTTTTTAATGATCTATTTTTTAACTCTTCAATATATACGCCAATAAAATCATTTAAGTAATCCGTTGCCCACTTTTGATCTGTCCCTCTTAAATATTCAATATTTTCCAATGGTTTCTTTTTAAAGAACTTATCCCATTCTTTTTCTGCTCTACTATCATTCATATATGAAAGAACTTCAAAGACTTTATTTTTTAACTTTCCTTTTTCTATTTTTGTTAAATCTAAAATATAATCTGTATTGTCTTGACTATATTTTAAAGCATCTATTGCCATTTCTTTTATATCTTTATTCCCATTTTCAATGCAATATTTGTAAAAATCATTTTCATCTTCTTTAGCAATGTGGGAAATAATATCCAATCTAGCAAGCATTTCTTTTCCACCCCTGGGAGAAAATCCATCTTTTAACAATGGAATTATTTCCTTTCTTTGTTTTTTTAATTGTTTTGTTGCTAAATTAACAATTTCTGAATATTTATCAGAAAGACCTTTTATCATATAGCTTTTTAGACGAAAATCATCGAATATTTCAGAATTATTATCGACAGCATTCTGTATAGTGAATAATCTTCCACCACCATTTTCAGAGAAAGCATAGATAAGTGGACTTAGTTCACTGTAATGAAGCTCTTTATAGTAATCTTTAGTTTTAGTAATACTTTTTATTTCTTGAGGCTTATTACCTGAATAAGTTGTAGCTTGAGTACAAAGGACAGCATCAAGTAAAGCAAGTAAATCTAAGAATAAATCAGATTTATCTTCGTCATCAGTACTTATCAGTTTATTTCCCATATCATATATTTGTTTAAATACCTTAGCCACAGTACTATATTCTTTGACTTGTTCCACTGCTCTTTGTAAACGAAAATCATCTTTTGCTAAATTAATTCCAACAACTGCTACATTTTCAAGTCTATTTTTTAATTCATATAAAGGTTCAAAATTCATTCTCTACTCCTCCTTAAAATCCCAAACGAACGATTTTATCATCTGTTATGATACTATGTGGCTCTGCATATATAGTTCTATCTTCTTGATATAATTTTACAAACATAACTTGATTTTCTAAACATTCATTTGGTAAGAGTTCATAGAAAACTTTTGCTAATTCCCTTGCTCCATTATTTTTTAATTCTATCATTTTTTGATTTTTATCAACTAAAATATATTTTTTACTTCCTTCTTCTTCAATAAACATAATCTTTTCAAAATCTAAAAGTAAAGATACTTCATTATCTGTCAGAATATTCTTTAATTCATTTTTAGCAATCTTAGTTGCTTGTTCTATATCAGTGGCATAAGTTTTTATCTTTTTAAAAGAAGATTTTTCTATATCCCCAAAGTTAGCTGTTGCCCATCTTATTCTTTTATTTAATCCACCTGGATAATAAGTTAAAACAGGCACTGTCAATAAAGAGAAATTAGAGTCGTCTTGTTTAATGTATTTTATTGCAGAAAGTGGTCTTAAATTAGCAGTATATGATATTTCTCCACTATCTATATCTATCCAATAACCACGATCTGTAAATATTTTACTTGCTTCATCATAAGTTATTTCAAAAGCTAATTGTATTAATTTAGCATTTTCTTTTTTCAAGCCTAAATCATTTAATTGCTCTAACTTCCATACTCCACCTAAATCTTCATATAGAGTGTTATCACTTATTTCAAGATTTTCTTTTTCAAGTTCTGCTTTTAAATATTCTCTTCCTTTTTTTTCTATTGCCCTCAATTTCTTTAAACATTCCAAAGCCTGTTGATAATGTCTTGTATCTTGGTCTTCTTTATATTCTTGAACTTCTAACATCAATCTTTGAAATAAAAGTTGTGGACCTGGTAAATAATAATCTCCTAATTGTTTTACTATATCCTTATATTCTTTTAAAGATACTGTTCCCATAGTAGAAAGTCCAACTTTTAAAAGTTGAGAACTTATTTTTTTAATTAAATCTAAACCTTCTATTTGCTTATTAATTTTCTTTGTTCTAGCTGCCTTAGATACTTTTGAAGGTGCTTTTTTTTCTTTCTTTGTTCCTTCTGCACTTTCCTTTTTAGCTTTTGCTTTTTCTTTCTTTTCTCTTTTTGCTAAAATATCTTCTGGTATCTCACATTCTTCAAATGTTTTTCCATCTGCTATTTCAAACAATAAAGCTAGTCCATGTTTACAAGGAAATTGTCTACTTGGACAAGTACATCTTATAACTGGATTTTCTTCATCTATAAAATCTGCTGAAACTATGTAATTTGATTTCCCACTTCCTTTGCATTCACCCATATAAAAAGTATCATCAGATGAGTGTGCTAATTTTACAAAAGCTCCACTACTACAAATCTTTTTTGCATTTGCTACTGCTGATGCATTTGGAGACATTGCAAGAATTTTTTCTTTATCTAATTTCAAAATAGAACCTCCTCAATTTTTGATTAGAATTATTATACTATAAGATTAATATAATATCAATAAAAAACTGCTACATCTCTGTAACAGTTTGTGATTTTAATTTATATTTCATTTTTTAAAAATAAATAAATACTCGTGTGCAATTAAGAAAAAATTATATTTTATACTATTAGTTTTCCAATAGCCAGTTGCTTTACAATTATGTTGCTCCTTTATTATGATTTCTTTTAATTTAAAACCAACTTTTTCAAATACTTTCATAACTTCAAAACCTAATGGTTGTATATGTCCTTTTATTCTAGTATCCCCCATCAGAATTGCACAAAATTTATCTTTTTTTAGAACTCTATAACTTTCAGAGGCTACTTTTTTCATTTCTTTCAAAAATTCAGGTATTTTTAAATGTGATAAGTCTTCTTCTATATCTTCACTATATTTAATAATATTTGCATAAGGAGGATGAGTACAAATAAAATCAATAGTTTCATTCTTAATAAAATTTAGTTTTCTTGCATCTCCTTTATGAATGTATACCTTTCCAGAATTCTCAAATTCAAAATCTATTTTTTCTTTACACCTTTCAATAGCAACATCATTTACATCAACACCAATAATATTTCTATTAAGTAATTTTGCTTCAACTAATGTTGTTCCTCCACCTATGAATTGATCTAAAATTAAATCTTCTTCATTTGTATATCTAAGAATTAAATTTCTAGGTATGTATGGTGACCAGTTTCCTCTCCATTTTGCATCATGAGTTGCCCAATCTCCTCTTTCTTTAAAACTCCAAACAGAATTTAATTCTAATTCAAAATTATCTGGTTCCCATTTTTTAATTTTTTTATTCATCTTATTTCCTTTTTAAATTATATAAATAAAGTTTTCATAATATCATTTTCCATATCATCAATATTATAAATAGTTTCCAATATCTCAAAAGTTTCTTTTAAATTATTTCTAGCATCTACCCAACCTTTTCCATCAGTGAACCAAACAAAAGTAAAGCCACTTATACCCTTTGCTTCTTGTGCTATGTTCTTATAACTTCTAGCTGTTTCATTTAGTTTTGAACCACTACTTGCATAAAAATTAGTTTCAATAGCATATATCATATTTTCAGTTTTTATAACAAAATCAAATCTTTTAACAGTTTTTCCATTATTAGAAATTTTTGATAAATCTATTTTAAATTTTTCTTCAATTTCTGATATTTTCATTTCTTTAAAATAATTTGTCCCCTTTATAAAACCAGCTTTTATAATGTATATTTCAACAAGATCTTCCATCAAATGACCACCACGATTTTTTCTACCATTTGAGTCTAAACCTGTTTCCACACCTAGTACATAATCAACAAGATTATTTATAATATGATTTTGGATTAAATCAAATAAACCTGTTTTTTTCATAAAAATTTTATACTGTTCTATAGTGTAATTTGGAGTTTTAAAATTATATAAAAAACTTCCTTCTTCATCTTGTGCATAAATTTCTGTATCACGAACTGCTAGTAAAATCGGTATGCATTTCAAAGTTTTAGGATATTCTTTAATAATATTTTCAAATTCTTCTTCAATATTTTTAGACCCTATAAGTGAATTTAATATATTTAATTCAATTTTAATATTACTCACATTTTTAATTACTTTTTTCAAATCAATGTAGTAATCATAAGTAGCTATACTATTTTTAAATTTTCCTAACCATTTTTCAAAATTTCTCATATTTCCCCCAATTTATTTATAGTTTGTTATTAATAATTCATTAATTGCTCTTCTTAAACTAGCATTTGAATTTAACATTCTTGTTGCCTTAACTCTACTAATATTATAATTTCTATATAGTTCATCAAAAAAATTATCATCTATATTGTTATTTTTAGGATCTGAATTACTAATAACTATTTTAGCACCTTTTTTATTTAAAACATTAATATACTCTGCTAGCTCAATTTGTTCTTTATCATTAAAATCATTTTCTGTATATGAAGTAAAACTAGATGATGTATTTAAAGGACGATAGGGAGGATCTATATATACAAAAGTTTTTTCATCTATAAATTTTTCACTTTCTCTATAATCAGCATACACAATTTTAACATTTCTTAAAGTCAAAGAAACATTTTTTAAATTTTCTTCATCACAAATTTTAGGATTTTTATATGCTCCCATAGGAACATTGAACTCTCCCTTTTTATTTACTCTATATAGTCCATTAAAACAAGTTTTATTCAAAAAAATAAATAGACTTGCTTTTTCTATGTTATTTTCTTCAATATTAATTTTTAAATTATTATATTCTTGTCTTTTTTCATAGTAATAGACTTTTCTATTTTCATCATCCAAAGGTATATATTCTTCTTCCATTTCTTTTAAAGATTTTATTAGAATATCCACATTATCTCTAATACTTTTATAAGTGTTGATGAGTTCTAAATTTTTATCACTAATATAGACTTCATCTAATTTATATTTACTTAATATATCAAATAGAACAGCTCCACCACCTATAAAAATTTCTGCATACTTATTTATAGTTTTTCCTAATTCAGTAGGATATAACTTACTTATTTCAGGTAAAAGTTGCCCTTTCCCACCAACCCATTTTATAAATGGCTTACATTCTATTTTCTCTTCTTTTTCAAATAAAGAAAAATTTTTCATTCTTAACCTCACTCAATATTTTACATTAATATCATTATATTCTAAAAAAATAATATTAGCAATAAAAAACTGCTACATTTCTGTAACAGTTTCTACTTTTTATATATGTCTCCTCGGCTTCCAATATCTAAAACTAATATAGTTATTACATCCTTATTAATCTTAAAAATTGCTCTATATTTACCAATTCTAAGTCTAAAAAAATCTCCAATTTCAGAAGTATGGTAATCCTTAATATCATATAGATTTATTTTTGTTATATCTTTTGAAATCTCTTCAAAGGCTCTAAAAAATTTAGTCCCTTCTAATTTATGTATTTTGATAAATTTTATTGCTTCTTTTTTATAGATTACCTTGTAAGATTTCATCTAATGTTATTTCAACTCCTTTATCATCTTTATCAGTTTCAATATTTTTAATTATCTTTGCAATCTCTTCTCCCTCTACTTTATCCATTTTTTTACAATTTAATTTTATGTATTCTGCTAAATCCATTTCTTCAACTTCTTTAATAAATTTTAATGCTGAATTTCTTAAAAGTTCAGATAATGTTTGCCCTGTCTTTTTACAATAATCATTAAAAATAATAACTTCCTCTTCTTTCAATGTTATATTTTTTCTCACTGTTGCCATAAAAACCTCCATTATAACAAATTATACTTCTTATAAGTATAATACACATAAGAAGTATAAAAGTCAAGTAAATAAATAATTTTATAAGTTATAACTGACAAAATTTTAAAAATAGAATAAAGGGACTGTTGCAAATCAAACTATTGAAATGAGAATAAAAAATAAGTGAAATTACATTCTAAATTTTAGATAAAAAATCAAATAGAATGAGCCGAGCAAATCTCACTGTGTTTGAACGAAGTGAGTTTAGTGAATTTGCAGCGAATTCTTGATTTTTTATCGTTAAGAAATTTAGCTAGTAATGAACTATTTTTTATTTCATTTGTAAGTTTGCAACAGCTCCTTTTTTAATTTTTCTATGATATAATTTAAAAGAGATTATTTTGGGGAGGAGATATGGAAAATTTATTTTTTGATACTTTTGATGGAAATAAAATTTTTTACAGAAAGTGGAATTTTGAAAAAGATAAAAAAACTTTAATTATTATTCATAGAGGGCATGAACATTCAGAAAGATTAAATATTTTAACACAAGATGAAAAATTTTTAAAATATAATATTTTTGCCTATGATTTAAGAGGACATGGCTACACAAAAATTAAATCTTCTCCTAATTCTATGGATTATGTTAGAGATTTAGATTCTTTTGTAAAACATATAAAAAGTGAATATCAAATAAAAGAAGAAGATATTTTTATTATTGCAAATAGTATAGGTGGAGTTATACTCTCTGCTTATGTTCATGATTTTGCACCAAATATAGCAGGTATGGCTTTACTTGCACCTGCTTTTGAAATAAAACTTTATATTCCTTTTGCTAAACAACTTGTTACATTGCTTACTAAAATAAAAAAAGATGCTAAGGTTATGAGTTATGTAAAAGCAAAGGTTTTAACTCATGATATTGAGGAACAGAACAAATATAATTCTGATAAACTTATCAATAAAGAAATTAATGCTAAACTTTTAATTGATTTAGCTGATATGGGAAAAAGATTGGTTGAGGATTCTATGGCAATAGAGTTACCTACAATAATATTTTCTGCTGAAAAAGATTATGTTGTAAAAAATTCTGCACAAAAGAAATTCTTTTTAAATTTATCATCTAAAAAGAGAGAATTTATAGAACTTGAAAATTTTTATCATGGAATAATTTTTGAAAAAGAAAGGCAAAAAGTTTATAAAATACTAGATGATTTTATACAAGATGTCTTTAAAAATCAAAATACTACACTTGATGTTTCTCCCAGAGAGTTTTCAAGAAAGGAGTATGAGAGGATAGCCTTAAAAGAATATCCTCTAACTGAAAAAATATTTTATTCTATACAAAAATTTTCAATGAAAACTTTTGGCTTTTTAAGTAAAGGTATGAGTTTAGGATTAAAATATGGTTTTGACTCTGGAATTTCTCTTGACTATATTTATAAAAATCAAGCCGATGGAAAATTATTAATAGGAAAGTTTATAGATAGATTTTACCTAAATCAAATTGGCTGGTCAGGTGTTAGAAAAAGAAAGAAGAACTTACTTACTTTAATAGAAGAAAAAATAAATAATTTAGGTGAAGAAAATGTTAAAATTTTAGATGTAGCTGGTGGAACTGGGAATTATTTATTTGATATAAAAGAAAAATATCCTAAGGTTAAAATTTTAATAAATGAGTTTAAGAAATCAAATATTGAAGTTGGAGAAGAAGTTATCAAAAAAAATAATTGGGAAAATATTTCTTTTGTAAACTATGACTGTTTTGACAAGGAAACTTATAAAAAAATAAATTATACTCCTAATATAGTTATAATTTCAGGTGTTTTTGAACTTTTTGAAAATAATAAAATGCTTGAAAATACTATATCAGGAATTGCAGAAATCTTAGATAAAAATGGTGCAGTTATTTACACAGGGCAACCTTGGCATCCTCAATTAAAACAAATAGCTTTGGTTCTTAATAGCCATAAAGGAAATGGAAAATCTTGGCTTATGAGAAGAAGAAGTGAAAAAGAGTTGGATAGCTTATTTGAAAATTATAATTTAAAGAAAGAAAAAATGCTAATTGATAATGATGGGATTTTTACAGTTTCATTAGCAGAATTGAGGTAGATATGGATATTTCTATATATAAATTAAAGACAAAGTTTCAAAATTTACTTATGCCTATTTGTAGGAAATTAGTAGATTTAAAGGTTACACCTAATCAAATAACATTAACAACTGTTTTGTTGAATATAATTTTTGCTGGAATAATCTATAAATTTAGTAATTTTACCTATTTATTTTTAATAGTACCTATATTTCTTTTTTTAAGAATGGCATTGAATGCCTTAGATGGTATGATAGCCAATAAATTTAATCAAAAAACTAAAATAGGAATTTTTTATAATGAAGCTGGAGATGTTGTTTCAGATACTGTTTTCTTCTATGTATTTTTAAGAGTTGTAAGAGTAAATGAAATGTATAACTTACTCTTTATATTCTTATCAGCTTTATCAGAATATATAGGAGTGGTTACAGTAATGGTTGATAATAAAAGACATTATGAAGGACCTATGGGAAAAAGTGATAGAGCTTTTTTAATAAGTTTACTTGCTATTATTTATTTTTTTATAGGAAATCAATATTTTGATTATATTTTAATTTTGGCTATAATTTTATTGATTTTTACAATATATAACAGAATAAAATCTTCTTTAAAAGGTGAATAATATGCTAATTGCTATGTTAGTTGTTGATATTTTGGCTCTAATTATTTTATTCTTTATTAAGCAAAAAATTTCAGAAAAAAAATTTAACAATATAATGCAGAGAATATTTACTTGGTTCATTATTATAATATTATTTTTAATTGTAAGTTATAAGATAAATCCAATATTAGCACCTATAGGGGTTGCTGCTGCGACGATTTTTCAATATATTCCATATATTCCTGCAATTAGAAACACAGGATATAAGCACAGATTTATTGTAAATTTTAAAGATGAAAATATTAAAAGAATGCTGATTTTAGCACTTCCAATTATTTTTGGTGTGGCAGTAAATCAGATTAATATACTTATAGATCAAAATTTAGCATCATTTATTTCTGTTAAAGGTATTTCAGTTTTAACTTATTCATTAAGACTTTATGAGTTCGTTTGGGGAATAATGATTGTTTCAATAACTACTGCAATTTATCCTACATTAAGTAGACTTGCAATAGAATCCACTATAAAATTTAAAGTTCAGATAACTAAAACTATTTCTACAATTTTGTATTTAGTTATTCCTTCAACCATAGGAATCATGCTTTTTTCAAAGGAAATTGTAACTTTAATATATAAGAGAGGGAAATTTGACGAAAGTGATGTTATATTGGTTTCAGGAGCATTATTCTATTATGCTTCTGGATTGATTGGACTCGGAATTAGGGATGTCTTATCATCTTCTTTTTATGCATTAAAATTAACAAAAATTCCTTTAATAAATTCAATTCAGATGGTTGTTTTAAATGTAGTTGCATCTATAATTTTATCAAAATCTTTTTGTTCTTTATCATCTACATATTCACAATTTTTAGCTAAAAATGTTGCTAAATCTTCTTTTTCAGTTTCTGCTATATAATTTAAAGTGGCAGTTCTTACAACCTCTGAGAAAGATCTTCCCATTT
>ERZ772955.1537-NODE-1537-length-14175-cov-14.135836_pt1 | contig 14175 bp, 7 predicted proteins | sample MGYA00511133_ERZ772955 | MGnify/ENA primary metagenome ERZ772955 (study PRJEB29015, sample SAMEA2737914) | human oral metagenome | biome: human oral; feature: human-associated habitat; material: dental | place: China | collected 2149 ... | reverse complement strand
GCCGCCAACGGGTTTACGGCCGATCTCACGGGACCCTCCCGATGCGAGATCCTGGACGGGCCGGGAGTGCGGGCCGCCGTCTCCAAGCTCGGCCCCGATCCCGTTCGCAACGAGCACGGAGACCGCGAGCGCTTCGTCGAGGCGGTTCGGCGGAGGCGGTCGCCGGTGGGCCAGCTGGTTCTCGACCAGTCGATCGCCGCGGGGCCGGGAAACATCTACCGCGCAGACTGCCTTTTCCGCGTCGGAATCTCGCCTCTGCGGCCCGGCAACAAGGTTTCGGCCGAACGTCTGAAGGCCCTGTGGGACGACCTCGTTGAGACGATGCAGGCCGACGTTCCCGACGGCGTCATACGCACGGTCCCGGAAAGCCTGAGGCCAGAACCGGCCGAGGCTTCTGGCGCGAAGAATCCAGACGCCGAAGGCGCCGACGGCGACGACCCGGAGGCCCAGCGTTTCGCGGTCTACCACCGCACGGGAAGGCCGTGCCTGAGATGCGGCACGCCTGTGGCGGAGAAAGAAATGGCCGGACGCCGCCTCTTCTGGTGCCCGGGCTGCCAGCGATGAAGCGGTGACGGGCCTTGCGCTCGCTGCGTCCGATCGTCGGGCTCTTCAATGGAAAGAGGCCGTCTTTTCAGCCCGAAGAGGCTTTTAACCGAAAGAGGCGTCCTCTAGTCGAAGGAGACGGCCGAGTCGAGCCACGCCACCTGGATCAGCTCGCGATTGACTTCGCGCGAACGGAACTGGCCGCGGCCGGGCATGCCCTCCTGGGGCCGGATCCGGCCGAGGACGGTGCCCTCCTCCGGGTTGCCGGGCAGGAGCATGGCAGGCGAGGCGAGATCGTTCATCGCCTGAATGACGGGAGAGCCGTACATGGCCCTGCTCGCGCCTCCCATGCGGCGGGCGACGATGATGTGCAAGCCGACGTCGCGCGCCTGCGCCATCATCGGGACGAGGGCCCTGACCGGATTGCCCTGGGAATTGTCGACGAGGTCGTAATCGTCGACGACGACCCACGCCTCAGGCCCCTTCCACCAGCTGCGCTCGCGCAGCTGTTTGGCGGTGACGTCCGAGCCGGGAACGCGCGTTGCGAGGAACTGCGCCAGGCCGTTGAGCTGCTCTGTCGCCTCGGCCGCGTTGCGCAGGTGGCGGCCGACGTAGCCTTCGGGCAGCTCGCCGAGGAGCGAGCCTCGGTAGTCCACCGCGAAGATCTGCGCCTGCTGCGGCGTGTACAAACGGGCGATTTCCGAGCAAATGAGCCGCAAAGTCGCGGTTTTCCCGGACTTCTGGTCTCCGAAGAAGAAGAAGTGGGAATTCGCGTCGAAGTCGATTCCGAAGGGCTCCAGGCGGGATTCGCCGAGCCCCAGAAGGACCCTGCGATCGTCCTTGCTGACCCTGCGGCGGACCTGCTCGATGGAAACCTTGTCCGGCAGCACGCGCAGCTTCGGACCCCGCGGGCCGGTCCACAGTTTGTTGACGTTTTCGACGAGGTCGGTGACGCCTTCGGAAAGACTCTCGGGGTTGTGATCGGCGTCCACTCGGGGAAGCGCGCCCAGAATATGGTGTTTGGACGGCTCAAGGCCGCGCCCGGGGGCGCCGGTGGGCACGTTCCGCGAGAGTTTCCTGTCGATCTCCGAATCGAGGGCGTCACCCAAACGCAGCTCGATTCGCGAGCCGAACATGTCTTTGACGGCCGTGCGGAAGTTCATCCACCGCAGCGCCGTGGCGATGACGTGCATTCCGAAGTTCAGGCCGCGGGGGATGAGGTCCTGCAGGCGCATCTCGAGCTCGTCGAAATCGGACCGCAGCGCCTGCCAGCCGTCGACCACCAGGAAGATGTCGCCGTATCCGTCGTCGGCCTTCCCTTCGGCGCGCATGCGCCTGTAAGCCGCCATCGATTCGATTCCCTGGGCGGCAAAGTACCGCTCGCGGTCATCGACGATCGACTTGATCTCCGCGAACATGCGGCGCACGCGGGTCTCGTCGCTTCGCAGGGCGACGCCGGACATATGGGCAAGGTCCCTCATTCCGGCGAACGTTCCGCCGCCGAAGTCCATTGCGTAGACCTGGATCTCTATCGGCGTATGGGTCAGCGCCAGCGCGCCGACGACGGTCCGCGCGAAGGTCGACTTTCCGGACTGTGGGCCTCCGATGATCGCAAGGTGGCCTCCCGCGCCGGAGAGGTCGAGGGTGAGGATGTCCCTGCGCTGTTCGAGCGGGCGGTCGACGTCGCCCACGGGGATCGTGAACTGGCCGGCGCCGCGCCACTTCGGCGAATGCAGGCCGAGGACGGGCGAGACGCGAAGATCCGGCATGAGGCTGTCGAGCGTGGCCGGGACGTTGAGCGGCGGCAGCCACACCTGATGGGCGTCCGGCCCCTTGCCTGCCATCCGGGCGACGGCGATGTCGAAGGTGGTGTTCGGCACCCCGGGAATGCCGGAGTCGCCGAGCTCGTCCTCCTCCGAGCCCGAATCCTCCTCGACTTCCTCGACCTGCTCCGTTTCAAGACGCAGAGGCTTGGCGGTGAAGTCGAGGATCTCCACCTCTTGGGCCTCGCCGGATCCGAGGGCGGCGCTCAGCTCCGTTCGCCTGGGCGGGGGCCCGGAAACATAGGAAGATCGGAATCTGATGAGCCCGCTGCTGGCGTCGGGCTTGAGGTATCCGACGCCGGGGATGGCGGGGAGCTCGTAGGCCTCGGAGCCGCCGATGACGCCGCGCGACTCCTGCGCGGAGAACGTGCGCAGGCCGATGCGGTAGGACAGGTGCTCTTGCAGTCCGCGCAAACGGCCCTCTTCGAGTCTCTGCGAAGAAAGCAGGAGGTGGACGCCCAGGGATCGGCCGAGGCGGCCGATCTGATTGAACATGTCGACGAAGTCCGGCTTTTCTGCCAGGAGCTCGGAGAACTCGTCGGCCACCACGAGGAGCGCGGGAAGCGGGACGAGCTCGGTGCGGCCGTTCTTGCGGGCGCGCTCGTAATCGTGGATGTTCTTGAAATTTCCGGCTGCGCGCAGGAGCTCCTGGCGCCGATTCATCTCGCCGCGCAGGGCGTCCTCCATGCGGTCGACCAGCGTGAGGTCCTCGCCGAGGTTGGTGATGATAGCCGAGACGTGGGGCATCTTCGCCATGCCCGCGAAGGTCGCGCCGCCTTTGAAGTCGATGAGCACGAAGTTGAGCTCTTCGGAGGAATGGGCCATGGCCAGCGCCAGAACGAGGGTTCGCAGCACCTCGGACTTTCCGGAGCCCGTCGCGCCGATGATGAGGCCGTGCGGGCCCATTCCGTTGAGCGCCGACTCCTTGATGTCCAGGTAGACCGTTTTGTGCTCGGGGGTCAGGCCGATGGGCACGCGCAGGCGGTCGCGCTCCAGGCGGGGCCTCCAGGCGATGTCGGTGTCGAGGTCGCGGACGTCGCCCAGCCCCAGGAGGTCCACAAGCTCGGCGGAGGCCTCCCCGGGGGCGTCGACGGCGGAGCCCGACGCTGCGGCGTCGGTCTGTATGAGCGCCTGCGTGGCCAGGCGCCTGGCGGCGGCCTCGGCCTGGACCACGGAAAGTCCGTGCGACCGGCCGCTGACCGGCTCGAAGCCGATCTGCAAAAGCTCGAGGTTATCGCCTTCCCCCAGCTGGACGCGCACTGTGTTCGCGTCCGTCAGCGACTCCCAGTTGGCGGGAATCTCCACAACGGTCACGCCCAAAACTCCGTCTTCGGTGATGATGGGATGGTCGGGCGGGATGGTGACGCCGTCGTTGACGATCACGAGGTGGGGAAGCTCGGTTCCGTTCTGATCGGAGACGAAGCGGGGGCGGTCGGCGATGCCGTCGGGCAGAAGGTCCATGATGTTGGTCGGATCGACGTCGATCATGCGGGCCGGGCCGATGGAGTCGAAGATCCTGTCGGAGCCGGCGTGGGGAAGCCATTTGATCCAGTCCCACTCGTCCCAGTGGTCCGTGCTGGTGAGCACGGCGATGCGGACGTCGGAGGCCTTGGTGAAGGTTGCGATCTGAACGAGCACCGAACGCGCCACGGCCCGGGCCTTGGCCGGCGAGTTGCCGATGATCTGCAGACGGGCGATCGTCGAGAGGTTGACGCCCAGCGGCAGTTCGTCGAGCCCCTTGTAAAGCCCCTCGAACTGGACCAGGGCGGACTCGGCGACGGGGTCGGCCTCGGCCACGGCCGACGCCTCGGCCTTCGTGTAATCCAAAGTGAAGGGCTGGTTCGCCGCTCCGACTCGCGACAGGAGGAACTCCTCGTCGGCCGGCTCGCGCTCGCCCACTCGCGTGCCCTCCTCGAGGATCACGGGAAGGTCGCCCGGGTGAGGCAAAAACCACTGGGCGAACTCTCTCTGCATGTCCTCGGCCTTGCGGGCGTTCTGCCTCGTCTTGGCCAGGTAGGCGAGGTACTCGCGCCGGCTTCCCGTGACGGAGTTCCTGAACTGGACGCGGTTGCGGTAGATGTTCAGAAAGGCCACACAGAGCATCGCCACGACGAAGAGGCCGGACATCAGGATCATCCTCGGCGAGCGGTTGCCGGACATCGCCATGACCACCATCATGCCCATCGACCCGAACATGGGAAGGATCATGGCCAAAGCGCCGGTCAAGCCTTCCGACCGCTGAATCTCAGGCGGAGCCTTGAGCTCGACGACCTCCTGCGGCGGCGCTTTCGGCGCTTGACGTTTCGTCGTTGCCACGTGCTGTCCTCCAGATTCGTTCTCTTCCCGCGTGGATATGCGAAGCGGGCCGACCTGCGGATCGCGTCTGCGGATCGCGGCGCCGGCCCCTCTATGGATCATACTGAGCAAAACGAATTCGCTCGAGCGTGTTCATCCTCGCTTTCCTCGGAATCTACACCCCTATTTACCGAAACCGCGCCGGTTAGTGAGATTTGCTGTAAGTTTACGGGGAGTACTCCACCAAGCGCGGGCCTACGCGGCGCGCTATTGTGGACGAGAACGTACACACGCAGCTTTCGACCAAGGGGAAGCATGGCCGCCACTTCAGCGTCTGTTTCATACCTCACCCTCGTGGTGCAGGGGGAGAGCCACGACGTCGTCGCGCCGGCGGGCTTGACGCTCGCGCAGGTCCTCAAAATCCGCAGGGTGCCGCCGGACCTCGTGCCATGCACCGTCGCCGGCGACAAGCTTCCCGGCGCCTTGGTGGTGGGCCGAGAAATCCGCAACGGGGCCCTCGTCGTGCTCCAACCGCCCGGGCCCGACTTCCAAGTGACCCTCGAGGACTACAAGCCGAACGCCGCATCGCCCGAGGCAGCCTTTTCCCCCGCCGTCTCGATTGTGGGAATGCTCATCTCCGTGGTCCTGTCGCTCCTCGTCTTCCTCAGGAGCCCGCTCGTCCCGGAATGGCAGGCGCTGACGGCGGCCGGAACGATGCTTCTCCTCGGCCTGCTCTACTCGCTGCGCCCCAACATGGGGCACCCCGTCTCCGAGACCCTCGCGGCCGTCACCTGCGGCATGACGGCGGGTTTCCTGGCGACGGCGTCCAATCCCGACGACGCCAAGTACCAGGCGCTCGTCAGCGCCTTCGCGGCCGCCGGAATCCTCGCCGCGATGCGGTGGGCGTGGCGCGGACGCAACGACGTCGCAACCGCCCGCGTGGCGGGAGACTGCGCGGCGCTCGGCCTCATCGTCTCCGTGGGCGGCCTCGCGTTCCTCATTCTCGGCGTCAAGATCGAACTGCTGCTCGCCGGTTTGTTCGGCCTGTCCGCACCGCTCATACAGGCGCTTCCCGGGTTCTCGATAAGCATTCCCGCCGAAAGGCTCATCGACGAGGCGACCATCGTGCGCGAGGCCCGTTCCGTCAGGCACGCCGAGCCGAAGAAGCTCGACATGATCACGCCGCAGGAGACCGCCGACCTCATCGCGGCCGGCACGGCTCGCAATCGCCTGTGGACCGCCATTCTCTGCTCGACTGCCCTCGTCATGCTGCCGACGATGACCCGCGCCGCCCTCCGCGGAGGATGGCAGGGCGCTGTGGCGGGGGCCTCGATCGGTTTCGTCGCTCTGGCGTTCCTCCTCGTGCCGCGGGCAGCAGCCGCGATATACGTTCGCGTCATCCCGAGGGCAACAGTCGCGGCGATGGCCCTCTGCGGCGCAGCGTTCACCGGCGCTCGGGGGCTCATCAAAGAGCCGGTGCCCCCCGTCGTCGTCCTCACGTGCGTCGCCTTCACGATTCTCCTTGTGAGCATTCCCATTTCCCGCGGCTGGAGGCCCCTTTCCTTCACCCGCATAGCCGATATCGTCCAAAGCCTCGCCTGCGCCTGGGCCCTTCCCCTGGCCCTCGCGGGAACGGGACTCATCACCCTTGTTCGAACAGGGGGAACTTCATGATCCACCCATCCGCCGTCACGAATCGAGTGAGCGATGCCTGAGAGAAAAGAAAACTTCATCCGAGCGACCCTCATACACGAGGAGAAGCGGGCGGACATCCTTTTGCCCTCCAACATGCCGGTGGTCGAGCTCATCCCGAGCGTCGTGCGTCGCTTCGTCTCGGTGACTCCCCGAATGGTCTCGCGAGGGTTCATCCTCACCACCCCCAACGGGCAGGTCGTGGATCAGTCCCTCACGTTGAAGGCCCAGGGCATCAACGACGGCACGCTCCTCATGCTCTCGCCCAGGGTGAAGGAGATCGAGAAGAAGTACGACGATCCGATTGAGGCGGTCGCCGACGTCGTCAACGAAACCAACAGGCCGTGGACGGACGCCGACGCCGCCGGGGTCGCGACCGGAGCGGCCATAACGCTTCTTGTCGCCTCGGCGATCCTCCTGTGCATGGCGCGGCCCCTGGCGGGAATCTCCATACCGATCATCCTGGGCGGCATGGCGGTCCTGCTGATCGGCGTCATCTGGGCGCTTCAGCGCGGCGAGCGGCACACCCACGCCGCGGCGCTCGCCCTCGTCTCCTCGGTGATCGTCGGGGCGTGCGGCTTCAGCGTGCCCAATCCACCCGTCACTTTCGGCCTCGACATGGCGCTGGGCGGATTCTGCTGCTCGATCGCCGCCATGCTGACGATGCCGCTGCTGAGCGAATGGAAGGAGATCATGTTCGCCCCCGCGGTCGCGGGCATCTCGCTGGGCACCGTCGGCGCGGTCAACATGGCGCTCACCGATTCGCATGAGCGCGTCGCCGTCGTCGCCACGAGCCTCCTGGGCATCTTCCTGCTCGTTCTTCCCGGGTTGTCGATGCGCCTGAGCAGGCTCGACCAGGCTGACCCGCTTCTGGCTTCGGGCGGCGGAGGCCCGGCTGCCAATCCGGGCGCCAGGCGCGAAGCCAGGCCGATCAACCCGCGCGTGATCAAAGACCGCTACCTCCGGGGCCGCCGGGCGATGTTCGCGGCGCGATGCGGAGCGGGCTTCGCTCTGGCCGTCCTCACCCCGTTCACGGTCGCCAGCGGCAAATGGGGCGTCGTCGTCATCGCCGGAATCCTGATCATCCTGACGGTCGGATCGCGAGTGCAGTACGCGAAGATGGACGTCATGTCCGAGTACGTCATCGCCGTCCTCGTCTTCGCCATCGGATGCTCCTCGGTGATGATGCTCCACTCGCAGTGGTGGCTCGGCCTTGTGATCGTCCTGGCCGTCGTGGCTTCCATTCTCATCGCCTACGGCCTGGTCATAGGAAAAACCCCACAGTGGCTGCGCCAGACGGCCGACATGTCCGAGACGATTGCGGGAATCGTCCTCATTCCCGCCGCAGTTCTAGCTCTAAGGTTGTGGTGACGTGGCATCGACGAAAGACATCCTCGACGGACAGCGTTTCAACCGTCAGCGCTTGGTGACGGCCTTCACCTCCGGGATGCCCGGAGGCCGTGAGCTTACGCCCATCCACCCGTGGAAGGGCATCATCGCGAGCCTCGTGATCACAGCCCTGGTAGTCGGCGGGGCGTGGATATCGAAGCTGTTCGCCCCTTCCCTTCCCGACGGCTGGAAGAACGGCAACCTCGTCATCAACTCGTCGAACGGCTCTCGGTACGTCTCCATCGAAGGAAAGCTCTACCCCGTTCTCAATGCTTTCTCGGCCCACCTTCTCTTCCCCAACCTCAAAACGATCACCGCCAACGACGACGCGCTGGCGACCGCCCCGCTCGGCCCCGTCGTCGGCATTCCCGGCGCCCCGGACAAGGTTCCCGCCGCCGACAAGGTCAGAAACGCGGACATCACCGCCTGCATCTCCAGCAACGACTTCCTGTGGAAGGGCGTGAACATGAAGGAAAAGGTCACCTCGGCGAACGGGGCCGCGCTTTTCGTCGAGAGCAACCACGTGAAGTACCTCATCGCGGGCGAGTATCGCTATCCCTTCAGGGAGGGCGAGGGCGAGAACCCGAAGGCCGAGCGCATCCTCGAAAGCTTCGACATCGACGACGCCAAGCCGATCCAGGTCAAGGCCGCGTGGCTCAACCTCTTCAAGGAGGGCGAGCCCCTCACTCCCCTCCAGATCGACGAAGGCAGGGGCAATGTGAGAGTCGAAGGGATCGATCGGGAGTACCCCGTCGGAACGATTCTCAGGGAGGCCGACGAAGAGAAGGGCACAAAGTACTATCTGGTTCGCAAGGACGGAAAGCTGCAGCGCATGTCGACGACGGCCTTCCACATGTACACGCTCTCATCCTCGGGCCGCGACGCCACGCCATCGAAGATCTCCTCCTACGACAGGGGTCGGGCAACCTTCAACGATGAGAAGCTCATGCCCACGTGGCCCGAAGACATCCCGTCCCTCGTGAACAACTCGACGTCGAGGCCGTGCGCACACGTCGCCACGGGGCAGAGCACGAGGCTCATGGTGAGCAACAGCATTCCCCGCCTCACCTCCGATCGCGTGGAGGTCGCCTCCCAGACGGGGGCCATCGTCACCCAGCCGGGCAACAAGGTAAAGCGCTACTACCTGATCGACGAGGACGGCCTCGCCTACGAGATGGACAACTTTGAGAAAACCGGCGAATCGCTGGGGTATAAGAACGTGACTCCGCTGGAGGCCCCGCCCGAATGGATGGATCTGTTCAGCTCCGGGAAAGAGAAGACTCCGACGCTTTCCGTCGAGGCGGCATGGTCAACCGTCCCAGCCGACGCCCGCAAGGCGGCGAACAAGTGAGATCGAAGGGAGCGAGCGCAGGGAGCATGGACCGGAGAAAACGAAAAGCCTGGCGCTGGGCGGCGGCCTCGTCGGCCATCGTCCTCGGCCTCAGCGGGCTCGGGGCGACGGCCTCCGCGCAGGTCGGGGCTTCCGCACAGGTCAAAGGACCCGCTCCGATGTGGTTTGACCGGCAGAACTGCGAGAAGGATTCGGCCAAGAGCTACCACCCCAAGGACGAAGAAAGAAACGCGATCGGCACCTACGCGCTCGATCTGACCGAGACCCACAAGTTGACGAAGGGCAAGAAGGCGACGATCGCCCTCATCGACACCGGAATCGCGACGAACAACAACAACCTCAACCCCGCGTTGATCGGTGCGAGCTTCGGCGCGGGGGTCGACCTCACGGGGGGCAACAACGTCAGGGTCGACAATGACGGCCACGGAACGGCCGACGCCTCCATCATCGCCGCCCAGCCGGGCAAAACGAGGTCCTTCAGCGGCGTCGCCCCCGAGGCGACGATCGTCCCCGTCAAGGTGGCCAACGAAGAGCCGCAGGAAAACACCGACGCGGCAGCCATAAGGGCCTACAAGCAGAGCTTGGCCGCCAACCTCGTCAAGGGGATCAGCTGGGCGGCCAACAACCCGTCCGTCGACGTCATCGCCATACCCATAGCCGGGGATTCAAGCGCGAGCAACGACGCCCTCAAGAAGGCCACAGAAGACGCGATATCCAAGGGCAAAGTGGTCGTCGCCGCCGCCGGGAACTCGGAAAACCGGCGCGGCGGGTCCTCTTCGCCGTCGGCCACTTCGACGTCCTCGGCAAGCTCCTCCGAGAATATGCGCTACCCCGCCGGATACGAGGGCGTCATCGGAGTGACCGCGGCAGATTCGCAGGGAAACGTCAACGAGTCCGTCGTCCATTCGGACGCCGTCAAGCTGGTGGCGCCGGGCCAGAACATGATCGTGGCCAACGGGGCGACGGGCATCTGCCTGGCCTCCACGCAGGCCCCGAGCACCAGTTACGCCACCGCCTACGTCGCCGGCGTCGCGGCCCTCGTCAAAGCCCGCCACCCGAGCGAAAGCGGCAGGATGATCACGTACCGCCTGCTGTCTTCGGCCAGCCGCGCGAGCGCGGCCAGCTCGAACAAAGAACGCGGCTGGGGGTTCGTCAACCCCTACGGCGCGGTCACGATGGTCGACGACGGGCAGATTCCAGGGCCGACGTCGCCCGTCATTCAACGGCTCAAGCCGGTTCCCACCGTGGGCTCCGACGTTCCGCCCGAGCCGCACGATCCGCAAGGCAACGGCCGCAAAGCGGGAATCATCTGGGCCGGCGCCGGCGTGGGACTGACCGTGGTGCTGCTCATATTGGCGGCGGGGCGCAGCAGAATGGCGCTCAGGCCGCGTGAGGCCGACGACGACGCTGACAACGCCAAGGGCTAGCGCGCGCAAAGAACGCGAAAAACTAGCGCGCGAAGGCAAGGCTCCAAAGGGCTTGTCGCGCAAAATTCTCCGTCCAAAGGGCGGCCGCCCGGGAACACTTTGATTGCCAAGACGCGGGGAGGAACTGGCCACAGGTCTGCTGTTGTTTTGGTTGTGGGTTTGTGTTTAGGTTCTGGCAGGTTTGGTTGACGGTTGGCTTGTATGGCGTTGTGCCGTGCCGAAGGGATGCCCGTCGTGGTCAGGGGGCATTCCGAACAGTTTGGGCGGGATGCTGTGGCGCTGGTCGAGTCTGCGAGTTTCCCCAACGGGCAGGTTGTCGCCGATCTGGGAACCTCCCGCTCGAGTCTGCAAGCGTGGCTGCGGGAGGGCCGGCTTGCCTCGCGCGGCCTGTCGCACTGACCCGCTCACACGCGATCGCGCCGCCATGGGCCCGCCAAGGCCCGCCGGCCGACGCCCCGCCCGGTCCGGGAAAAGTCAACATGCGCGCGTCAAAGACCTATGGAGCGGCAGAACAGCCGGCCACAGCATCGGCCGGCCGGCGGCTTCAGGCTTGTCAGCCAACGCGCTGTCGACAGCCCGCCCGGCTGGGGCCGTCGACTAGCGCAATCATTCACTTGCGATCGCGGATCCCAGTCCCGCACGGCGGCTTTCACGGCTATGATCACAACCCACGAACCCGGCCTCTTCCACGGAAGCCGTCGAAGACGGCGCCCCGGGCGCAGCCACGGGGACCCTTCGTTCTTCCTGCGCCTTGAACTCATCCGAGCATTTCTGCTGACCGGACTCGATCCTATCGACTCACACAACATACCCCCTAAGTCCCACAAACACCGCACCCTCCAGGGAGCCCCGGTGAGCTTATCGAGTTTTCGTGTGAAAGCTGCTTGCGTCAGCCAGCGACAGAGGCGAGAGCCCCCTGGCACAGCAGACGAACTTGTCTGGAGACAGCTCCCCTCTTGTGACTGATCATGTGCTGAAGTGCTTAGTTGAACACTTGATTCAAACACTTTGCCCGCAAACACAAGAAAAACTCAAGATCGCACAAGCATGAAGAACCAGATGAGCGCATATGCGACCCTTCTGGGCGCACTCTTCGACCAGTAGCGTTCAATTGAGTTCCGCACCTCGCGTTGTTAGCATTGCGGACACAAGCCGATTGATCACGGTAAAGTTACATAAAGTTATTGAGCAACATCGTGATGATTGGACCACGAAACAGCACTATAGGGGCACCTAGGTTAAGGAGCACGCATAATGGAAAACGGCGACAACTTCGAAGCCGAACTTACACGAAAAGTCGGCGCGCTAAAACGTGCAGCAATCGACGCAGCCATAGCAGGAGGAGCATGCAATCGGTTCACAGTTGGCAAGGACTCTTATGAGATGACCGCCATGATGAGCGGAACGACCAAACTCCTCTACAAAGTAACTCGACCTGATGAGAATGGTTCCGGCGGAGGCGAGATGACTATAACGGAGGTTCCCGGCGGCAATCGCCCGGCGTATGACGCTATGGCGAGAAGCCAGAGTGAAAAAATCAAAGCGCGTTTCGATTCCATACGCAAGGAGATCGACGACATCATCAAACCATGGAAAACTTTACCCGACCCTTCGGCCATCGCCAACGACTGTGACGCTTACGCCGCAAACGTGACGGCGCAACTTGCCTCATCCGCTGAGCAGATCAAGATTCCGGACACGAAGACACTGCCAGAACCGGATCCAGATACATCTTCTGTCGACACTTCTTCGGCTACGTACAGGCCACACGGCCCAATGGGGACACGCCTTTCGATAAGCAGGCCAATGAATGAATTAAAAGGTTCAGCAATGGACACTTTTAGTAAGACTTTTCATGATAAGCTGCCTTTAATTGTCAAAGACTTGTGTTACGTTTCGAGCATCCACTGTTGCACGCTCGCCGCAGAGTACGGTTTTTTCAAGAAAGCTAGAGAGAAAGTGATCGAGATGGTTACAAGTGCTACCGACACTTTTAATAAGATAGCAAAAACAAAAAAGTCAGTCGATAGCACGATGTTGTTGAATGTCATCAGCTGGGGCCTTAGCATTTTAGCTCTCCCATGGGGAGGAGGAACGTCATTGGCTGCAGCGACGGGTCTATTGACGTTGACGATAGTCAAGGACACTACTAGTGCGCCGCCGGAGCGAAAGACTTCCGTTTCTTCATACGAGGATATGAAGAAAGAACTTGAGGAAAGTTTTAAAGCGTTGAAAGAAGAGCTGAAGAAGGGAGAAAAAGCGGTGAGTTCAACTTTAAAGGAGAATCACACAAGGGCTCGTGATGACAAGAAAGCGGATTTTGAGAGAGCTTCACTTCACCTGGTTCCGTCCCCGATTGTCAGCGGGGCAAATGAACTGCAGATGGACGATGATAATGTTAATAAAGTATCGACCCAACTTCTCAGCGTTGCCGACCTGCTGGAGGAGGCGGCTGCAGGCATAGGAAAGATTCCGATGCGAGTTCATCGCGACGGCTTCATAGGCTTAGGCGAAAACGGACCAAGCTCGGAGTACGACTCGTTTGGACAAATGCTTCACGAGTTGCTTCTCGATTTGAAATGGCAGATAGAAGAAGGCGTTATAAACCTCAAACTCGCCCTGAACGATTTCAAAGAACAAGATGAAAGCTCTCGTGCCGCCCTCGAAGATAATGCATCGGCTATAAAAGCAGGTAGCGGCGTTGATCCTTGGGACGATAAGAGGCAAACGGAAAAAGACATGCACAGGGATCCATATTTTGCGGACCGTGACGACCATGATCCTCATACCCCGACTCAAGACCCCTCTAGACAGGAACTTGGTGAAGAGATGAAACGACGCAAGGATGAGGGCCGCCCCAGTAAACCCAAGGTGATTAACAACTGCTAAACTCACGGCTTAGAATCCCCCAACCTCTACAACGCAAGTACAAAACACGGTTGGGCGGTCTGAAAGGCAAAACAAAGCTAGCACAAGGCACAAAAGCGAAGTGCAAACAGGGTCGAGCATAAAAAGCGGCGGTGGAACGGAGAAGTCCGTTCCACCGCCGCTTTGACTTATAACGTCTCACTTTCTTGGCTTTATCCGCCAGCATCCTTCATTCACATCTATTCCCAAGGAATCTACTACACCCCCGTTGCATCTCAATGTCTCCCATTTGGGCAAGCCCCTTCAGCAAGCGTCTTCATCAGTGCGTGAAGCGCCTCGAGCGACCCGGTGTCCAAACAAGCTGAGCTGACTGCTTCCTTGCTCCTTCGAGTCCTCCTTGCGTGACTCCAAGAAGGCAGTCGCTCGGCCGACGCCATAGGCGGTGGATTCTTTCTCGAAGGGAAGAAGGCCTTCAATCCCACTGCTTTGCGTTCCTTGCGCACTGTCGTCTTCGCGGTATCCCATAACTCGACGCAGAATGCCCGAAGATTCTGGAGGGGGAGCGGCTCCAATCATCGAAGCCACGTCAATGATCACTATCTTCCCTCCGACGGTGGCTGCCCCCTGCTTGATTCCATCTCTGCGCTTCCGTTTGGAGGTCTTCGCACGCGGAGCGGTGGTGGCACCCCCCTTCATGATCCCAGACGTCTGTGAGGAAGACGAGCCGCTGGCCGGCCGGGCAGCGCCGCTGGCGCCGCCGAGTCCGCGGGACGCCGTCGCAGAGGCC
>ERZ772955.1535-NODE-1535-length-14202-cov-3.029900_pt1 | contig 14202 bp, 15 predicted proteins | sample MGYA00511133_ERZ772955 | MGnify/ENA primary metagenome ERZ772955 (study PRJEB29015, sample SAMEA2737914) | human oral metagenome | biome: human oral; feature: human-associated habitat; material: dental | place: China | collected 2149 ... | reverse complement strand
CTACCCTGCTAGGCGGCGGCGAGCTGTAAGATTGTTTTGCCACTCGGTTGAGCCCCATCGGAGAGCGTCCGCCTCAGACAACCGAGCCTGACGGAACCCAGAGACTTCGGCATTCTCTGAAACGCCTTCGATTGCAGTGAAACGGGGGCATGCTGACAGGCTAGGCGACACACCAAAAGCTTGAGTGCACGTTTCTAAGCAGTTTCTAAACCACTTATGCTAGACTTTACTCGCAAGTGAAAACGGACCTTAAGGAGGTTTGGTGGGCAATACAGTGGAAGCATCTCGGTGGTTTAGAGGTGCCTTTGGAGAGTATTGGGAGCAGGTGATGCGAGCAATCGCGGAGGCGGTTCGGGAAGCCCAACAGTGCTCAGTCGAGGCGAAAAGTGCTAGCGAGCTCGAAACTAATGAGGCCTATGCGGTGTTCTGGCGGATCGTTCGAAGCAAACTTGTACAGCACTTGTCTTTCTTACCAGGTTGCGAAATAGTCTCGCTCCCTAGAACTCGCGGGGAATTTATTGTCTTTCAGGGAGCGCTCATCTACCCGTTCAGAATGAGCGGTGTCTCGTCGGATCCCGACCAGATTGAGCTGCATCTTTCAGCGATCCGTCTTGCAATGTTCCAGAGTGTTGGCCAGATCCATACTCCGAGAGACGTGCAACTCGCTCTTCCTCTTGAGGATTGGCAAACAGACGACATTCGCGCTGTCGAAGACATTCCTCTCAACGCGAATCAGATTGTCTGCCTTCCCTGCGACGCTTCTGCCGACGGCGGTGTACAACATATATACATTGGCGAGGCAGATCTGGAAATAATCGATAAGGAGAAGGGGCGGCTGAAATGGAAGCACCGAGAAGAACTGCCGCTCCACTTGATTCACGGTGAAAGTGCCTCCCTTGCTGGCGTCGACTCCTACCTCGGGCACTTCGACGACGCTCCCATTCCAGAAAGTGATCTTTCACTGCGTCAGCCTGATCAGCCGGCTGAGCACGAGATCGATCCACAACCCGGTACCGCCATCGGTGAGGAGCAAGTGGGCGATGCCTGAGCAGCGTCCGCCGTCGAGCGGCCCAAGCGTCCAAGACATCGCTGCGACGTTCGACGGCAACCGGCTACGGCAAGCTCGCCAGCTTGCCCTGCGCACCAAGCATAGTTTGGCGGGCCCGCTTGGCGTGTCGGCTGCCGCTATCGGCCAGTATGAGTCTGGCGTCACTAGGCCACGCCCCGAGGCGATTTCTCTTTTAGCTCGTGAGCTGAACGTCCTGCCGGAGTTTTTTGCAGCAGGGCGACCCCAAGTGCGAGTGGAAACGAGCACGACGTTCTTCCGCAGCCTTCGATCGACAACGGCAAAGCAGAGGGACAAAGCCATCGCCTATACCGAACAGCTGTGGGAGCTCGTCTACGCGATCGAAAAGCATGTTCGTCTACCAGACGTCGACCTGCCAGGCTTTAGCGGCGGCGAGATCGCACCTGATGCGCTACCCAAGAGCCCGATTGCTGCCGCCCAAACCATCCGAAAGGTCTGGAAACTCGGTAGCCGGCCGATCCCGCATCTGGTGCGGACGATAGAGAACCACGGCATTGTCACCGTTCTTGTGTCCGACAGGCACGACGAGGTGGCTCGAATCGACGCATTCTCCACTGCATCACTGCCACGACCGATCATTGTGTTGTCGCCGGATCGAGCTGACGACGTCTATCGACATCGTTTTACCGCCGCGCACGAGCTCGGACATCTGATACTCCACGGAGACCGTCCGAGCGGGGACCCGGCGGTAGAACGCGAAGCCGACCAGTTTGCAGCGGAGTTCCTCACTCCCCGACTGATCATCCAAGAGCTGCTGCCCCAGCGGATGGACTTCAAAAAGCTCCATCAACTGAGTGAGCAGTGGGGTGTGTCAGTCAAGTCGTTGATCTATCGATGCAAAGAACTCGGCAAGATCTCCGACGCAACGGCTCGTCGCGCATACATTCGTCTCAACCAGCTCACCAGTCAGAGACTAATTCAAGAGCGGCCGATCGCTCAGTTCCCAGGAGAGAATCCGGCACTACTGCGCAAAGCCGTTGAGCTTGCGGCGGAGAACAATGTGAGCATTCCATCGTTGGCGCAAAGTCTGGGTTGGCACCCGGCCCACTTGCGAAAGATGCTCGGTGAGGCCGACACGCGCCCGCAGCTGCGCTTGGTTTAGCAAAACCGACGTGCTGCAGCGCGCCGAAGGCTTTCCGATAGAGACCGGAGCCGCGCGAGGCTGGCTAGCTTCAAGATCTCTCGCCCAGAAGAGATCGGCAGGCTTTCGGCTCGCGGCCTAATCATTTCTCTGCAGGCGGGCGTAAGAGGTCGAGCGGTTGGACGCCGACCTGGCTGGCGATGCGCTCCAGAGATTGCAGAGTGAGGTTGCGTTCACCACGTTCGAGCGCGCCCATGTACGTGCGGTGGACACCCACATAGTCGGCGAAGTCTTCCTGCGACAGGCCCATGGTTTTGCGGTGAGCCCGCAGGTTGACGCCAACTGTCTTCTGAAGATCGCCCTCTGTCATAATCCCCAGTATTCCCAGCCGCTACTTGACGGTCTACAGAGTTATCAGTAGCATTCTGGAATGCATTAGCCGGCGAGACGAGGAGGTGAGTCTCATGAAGAGCGGTGGTGAGTGATAGCTTCAGGCTGCCTTGGATCGCTTGACGTCGGTCTGAGGCAGTTCTGATTCGAGGGTCCAGGTGAAGGTGAAACCGGTCGTCGGCAGCAACCACCCGGCAGTTTCGATAGCCAGTGTCTTGCCCGGCGCGGATGCCGGTGTGCGGCCGATTCGGGCTGGGCGCGCAGTAGCGATCGTGTCGCTGACACGCAGGTCGGCGATCGACGTGTTGGTGTAGTCCAGGTTGAGGGAGACATTGCGAGCCGGCTGTGGCAGTTCGAAAAAGAGGCGGTGTCCCCAGGCGGGAGTGACAGTGCGGAAGATATGGCGGATACGCACAGGCTCACCGCGGCGAGCGTCGTTGTCCAGGGTCGCCGTATAGATTTGACTGGTCGGATGCGTGGTGCGTCCAATGCTCTGCGGGCGGCCGTCGACGGTCAGCTCCAGCAGTTCGTAGACTTCACGCGCTGCGATGTCGACGCCGGGCCGCGGGGCGATGTACCAGGCCGACGTGACAGGGACGTCGCGCCGCAAATCAGCGTAGACGGTTCGGTCGTTGGTACAGACAAACCGACGCAGCGAGTCGGCAGGAATGGTGGTGTACTCCCATTCGACGACGACGTCGAGCAGAGAAGTACCTACGGTACTTCTCTCTAATGCATTAGAGAGCCGAATGCGCACCTGGACGTCATGCCAGCGTTCGGCGGCTTGGACGGCTTGGTCTCGCAGGTCGGCGTAGATCTCGCGGGCGAATTGACTATCGCCCAAGCGCAGAATCATGGCGTTGACGGCGATGGTGTCGAGCTGCTGAGGGTCGTTGATGCGTTGGAGGTCTTCGGGGTGGAAGGCAAAGCCCTCAATGACGGCGTCGCGGATCGTCGGAGCCTGCTCGCTGAGGATCTGACGGAAGCGCTGAGACGTCGCCTCGTCTTGATCACGCCGAGCGCTGTAGTCCAAGATGCTGCCGATCAGCCCGGCGCTGAGCAACGCTTCACCGAGCTCTCCCAGCGGCAATGCTTTGATCCACGTCCAAGCTCCGAGGTTGATTTGCCCCAGCCACGCGTTGCCCATCAGGATCAGCACCCCGGCCAGGGTCAAACTGACCGCCAGCAACGCCGCTTTGGTGCGGCGAAGACGATGAATCGAACTCGCGGTTTCCTTCCGTGACATTACTATATTTAGTGTAATAAAACGTCCGCGAATTGCCTATGTGTGCAGTATTAGGCTTGTAAAAGTAGAGAATCACTTTAAACTGATACACATCATCTCAAGCGATCCTCTGTCCACGCCAAGATATGCATTCCTTTTCGTCGCCCGCCGACGAGGTAGCGGTCGCGAAGCAGGCCCTCCTCGACAAAGCCCAAACCGGTGAACAGGGCGAGAGACGCGGCATTTCCCTCGACAATCCAAGCCTCGATCCGCCGCAGACCAAGGAATCCGACTGCCCACCCCATAACTTCCCGGACGGCAGCTCCGCCGTAACCACAACCCCGGTCTTTGGGATCCCAGATGCAGACACCCACCTGGGCGAGCCGGTTGCGCCAATCGATCCCGTGGATCGAGCACTCGCCAACCAGCCACTCCCCCTCCGGCGAAGCAGGATCTGCTGCAGCAATGACGAAGGTGTACTCACTCGCCACCTGAGGACCGGCCATTGCCGCCGCTTTGCGGCGCAGCTCCGCCACGCTGCGCGGCCGCCAGTACGGCGGGCCAAACGTCGCCAATTCTCGCCAGTTCCGGCAGGCGGCGCACACCGCCGCCACATACTCATCGGATAGCGCCACCAGCCGTATCTGCAGCACCCCGGCCCACCTCGTTCCTCTGTCGACAGCACCGGACGTCCTTGGCACCCACCGTGATGCTACTCATGAGTGTGCGGAGAGGCAAGGCGGCGGGCAGCCCCACACAGATCGCCCCACAAAGACAAACGTCGGCGAGAGGCCTTTCCGGCCGCCGAATAAAGCAAATCGACAATTATTTAATTTCTCCTTGACTTCCCCCGTTTCACGCCGTATCGTTAATCGCATGAAAAATCCAATTTCGAAAGAAGGTGAACAAACGAGAGCGTTAGAACTACACGACGGCACGAGATAGAGTAGGATAAGCAAGACAAGAGGCGCACGACGACGTTTTTTCGCGAGCATTATTAGTGTTCTACACATTATAGTAATATTGTAAGTTGTATTTTCCACGAAAGGGGATTTTAGATAGATTGACATCACAAGTAAATGCATGGAGAGGTATGCGTAGTGACGATATGATTCAGGTGAGTTTGACAAACAGCTACGGACAGTGGACGATTTCGCTACCACTTAAGAATTTAGTTTCGCCGGAGTTTTTAGTGTTTATGTTGTATATTTTGCCATCCGATGCGCATGCATCATGGTTCTCTAACACAAAGCAGGGCTCCCACATCGGAGGCAAAGGATCCCGATTCGGAAGATGTCCCTTAGGCGGCCGTCGTTGGAGCCAGACAGCGTGTCCAAGAAATCCGTGCCCCTGCTGCACCTTGTGTCCTTGGGGAAGTACAGCTGCTGGAGAAACGAGTCCACTCACATCTGGCAAAAATAGACCTCAGGAGAGAAAGAGGAAGCTATTTTCCACGCTGCGAAAGATTGGTTCATGGCTCCTCGACCTAGTCACCAAGATCCTCGCCAACCTCCTCACTGCCATCATCCCCGGCTAGTGCAGCCTGATGGCGCGGTTCTCCTCGGGCAGCTCGCTGACTGGTTCTTGGTGGTGACGATACAGCCGAAGGTGCGCACGCGATAACTCAGGTGGCTCAATGGAGTAGGCAAGGCAGCTCGTGAGCCAGGAAAGAGATCACTATCAATAGCCCAGCCACGCCAGCCAGCCCAATCGGCGAGCAGTTACTACCAGAACCACCAGGATAAACAGCACTGCCAGGGTGAACAAGATGCGCCGGATGACTTTGGCGTGGCGCAGCTGCTTCTTGCGCCCTCGCAGCAGGAATGCCGGCACCAGCAGCACCAGCAGAATAAGCGTCTCGATGCCGACACCCCGAAAGTCAAGTCCGTAGTGAGTGTTGGGGATTGCCACAATCCCCGGCGTCGGCTTCGTTATACATGGATCTTTCTCGCGGACAGGGCTCAGTACCCAACTACCAAACGTCTGGCTATCTGGGCGAAAGGTCGGGTATTGTTTCGATTTCCATAATTCAGCGCTGCACATAGGTCGTTCGTGATGCTTATAACGCACTCCTTGTTAAGTTCTAATATAATGTGGGGGGAGAGCTTTTAGCTCTCCCCCCACATTATATCTTAATATGTTATGTGAAGCAAGTAGACCCGGGGGCGTGAGTAGACCTGCTCGATGAACTTGTTATTTGCGCTGCTGTACGTCCATCCCTGGTTGCGTACCGCATTCGTATGTCCGGAGACCAGCGGGTACTTTCCCGAAAATCCGGTGATAACGGCGGCATGATCAATGAAACCGTCGGCAGCGCCCTCTGTGCCCGACCCAAACAAGTCATAGAGAATAACGTCTCCAACTTCAGCTTCTGGGACGTCATTCTGAGACCAAGACAATTCGCGGATGGTTGCGTACCTAGCCTTATTAACTAGATACTCCTTAAACTCGTTGGCGTTGACCGAAGCTTTTGGAGGGTTGAACGAGAAAGCCTTGTTATCCGACTTCCATTGATCGGACTTAGGAAGATCTCCCGCCCACAAGGCCTGGCTAACATACCATGTGCAGTCCTCATCAAAGCGCGGTGTCGCATTGACGTTGTCGAGAGCCCATTTAACCGCCTTTTGACGATCGTACTTTTGCTGGGGCTTTTTCGGTACTTCAGGAGCTGGCTTATCTTGAACAGTTCCCTCGCATCTCGGGACTCCGGGAGTCCAGCCATCGCGCCCGGTGAAAAGGAACGCCTGGGAGATAAATGCCCCTCCCTGTAAGCGCGTCCAGATCTTGGTGCTCGGGTACGGGCTGTTCTCCACCGTAGGGCCTTCAAACTCACATTCAACAGTAACCGTGCCCCCTTCGGGGATGGCGGGACCCGCCGGCGCGGCACCGACGCGTGGCTCGGTGAGCGGGTAGGCACCTTTGCCGTCCGTGAAGGCGATCTTGAATTCGTGGCCTTCAGCGGAGGCGGTGGTGGCGGTGAGTGTTGTCGCCGTGGCGGTGAGCGCCAGGGCGGCGAATAAAGAGAAAAGTTGCCTTAGTCTCATGACTATTACCTTTCTGTGAATGGCGATCTGCTTTGGTTCGTAGGTGAAAGCCAGATGCTGCTTGATCGCCAATTAGGATCTGGCTTATCGGGTAGTTTTCCTTTCTAGTTGTGCGTTATATCTGGAGCATATCGGTATGTGAAACGAAAAGAACTGAATGAGACAAAGTGAGACACTGAGGATATGAACAAGATTTTTAAAGACCCTCAAGAGCAGGCTCGCATTGAGTTTGGTCAGCGTTTGCGAAGCTTCCGCAACCATCGAAATATGACCCTGCGCGGCCTTGCCAACTGTGAGCTCAATCAGGGAAAGCAACAGCTCTCTCGATCACAACTGGGTCGATATGAACAAGGGAAAACCCTGCCCAAGCTCTTGTACGCCGAGTACCTCGACAGGCTCTACCATGCCGACGGCTGGATCGAGATCGAATTGGCTAATCTATGGAGCCGTCTATGGGACCCTTGGCTTGCCAACGACCACCCCCCAAAGCGCATGTACTTCAACCGTTGGCCAAAGGCCTATAGCGGTTGGGTCTGGATCCAGTTGAAGCCAACCGCCCAGTCGGTCGATCAACTGCACCATATTGATCTGTCATGGGGACCATGGCAAGCATCCGTAGACCAACCGCTGTCCAAAGAAGGTCTGTTCCTTACCACGGGAAAAGCAGAGACGCCTGAAGAACAGGGTAAGTCCACCACCATGGATGTAGAGTGTGATCAGCCAACCTTTGTCTTATTCGGCTCGGGGGAGCCTTACGGAGGAGCGAACGTCCTCGACATTCGGAAATATTGGAAAGAGACACGACCAGAACGCTGGTAATTGCTGCCCGGAAGGTCAAGGGGCAGGATTCTCACTTTTCCCTTTATGACTCCGTTCCTTCTGTCTCTTTCAACACCGGGGTGCGGTGGGCGGTCACTTCGATCTGTAAGTGGCGCGGAGGAGGCTTCATTGCCCCAAACGACAGGTCAGCTGGGGCAACGAAGCCCTACAAGGCAACAGTCAGCATCCGGGCGGCCCGAGCTGGCTGGTCGGCGATGCTGAAACGAAAGCTTTCAATGACGGCGTCTCGCAGCGCCGGGGCTTGCTCGCTGATGATGTGGCGGAACTGCGCGGTGACCGCCCGCTCTTGATCGCGCCGGAAGGTGTACTCGAACAACGTCGAGAGCACCCCGGCGGCGAACAACGCCCCACCGACCTCGCCGATCGGCAGCAGCGCCAACCATTGCCACTCCGGTGGCAAACCAATCCGAGTGAGCCATGCGCTGAGCATCATCGCCACCACCCCGGCCAATGTCAACGACACCGCCAACAACGCCGCCTTTACTTTGCGCAGACGAAACGATATGGAATGTGACGATTTGCTTTGTTTTGACGTCATTATATACTGAGTATAACAAATATGTCCTTGATCAAGAATGGCGCTCCTTGCTCCGATTTGAAGCTTATACATTTTGTTTCCACGCGCTGGCCCAATAGGCAATCCGACTTATTTCCATAAACCGCTTAGGTAAACTGTAGGTATGGGACAGAATCCGCTCACCGATCTCCTTAGACTCATTGATTCGATTCGCGAATCGAACGGAGGTCCTTACAACACACAGATTGCTGTTTTCGAATCGGGGAAAAACTCCCGCCTGCAACTGCACCTACGCGCCTGCAAACTACTCTCTGAGTCCATTCGAGCCGTCAAGCTGATTGGAGAGGGCAATGAGAAGGTCTTTGAAGAACTGTGGAGCGCCATCACCGTTCCTGACGGATCATGGTTTGACCACTCCATGGGTGAAATCGGCAGTATGACCCGCACGGCAGCCGAGAACCTTGCTTCCATGCTTAACAGTTCGCAGTCCCTCCCGGTCACGCTCAACGATGAGCGGCTTGACACACTTCGCGCAGCCTTACAGAAGCTACACATGCAGATCGAGGAGCTGTCTGAGGACCCAGAGCACCTACACCTATACCGTTATATCCTCTATCTGATTGACCGATGCCTCAACATCCTTGATGGCGAAGACGTCGACTTGACGGCCCTTCGCTCTTTGTCGTTTGAGATCGGCGGAGCCGCCGTTGAAGCAGTACGGCGTATCCCCGAAGACGACGAGGGCAAAGAGAAGACGAGCAAAATCGGCGAGTCTATAAGTACGATTATCTCGTGGTGCAGCAACGCAACCGCTGGCGCAACCGGAACGCTTCTCGCAGGCGCAGTTACTGGATACCTGCTGTGATCCACGGTTTAACTTGTTATTTTATTCGCCATTAAGGAGTTAGGTCTTGTCTTCTACTGAATGGATCGGGCTCATCTCTAGTGCCGTATCGACTGCTGTCGCGCTTGTTTCTATTGTTTTTGCCTCTAAAGCCAATCGTCTGGCGAAAGACGCGAACGAAACTAGCCGGCGAGCCCTCGCGGTCACTGAGGACGACACAGCCTATAACTGGCAGGTCCAATTCGACAGGAAAACCGAGCTTGTCACGATCACCAATGACTGCGCATGGCCCGTGAAGAAACTGAAGATAGTGGCGCGATTTCAAGACCAAACTGTCGGAGAGGCACCTTCCAGTGACGTAGCTGCTTTTGGCGAAGTCTCTTTCTCTCTCACCTCAATAGTCATTGAGCATCTTAAAAAGAAAAAAGAAGTATTCGCTATAGTAACCTCGTCTGGGAGAACAAGTCAGCTCGCTTACATGCAAGCTGACGTCACTTTTTACTTATCTTGGTGTACAGAAACAGGAGTGCCGCGGCACGATGGGATCACGAAAACAATCGGCTAGCTTTCGGTCGCTTCCTATCTTAAGCAGCTAAAAGAGAAAGACAAACTAATCAATGAACTTCTAAAACGAATCCAGCTCGCTAGCCCCTAAAGACCATTTGCAGAAGTCGCAGCAAGAAACTTAGAACGAGAGCTGCCCTCGCAGCAGTCAACGGAGATCCGATACTCGGTTACGCACACGGATCTCCTGCCGCCGGCGAAGCGAGAGGTCAATTTCCAAGGAACCATTGAACGAGCTGTTCAACCTGACTTGTTACGGCCTTGGTCGCCGCGGTTGTTCCAATTAAAATGACACCCGACTTAATGCGCTCAAGAACCTGCTTTAATCGTGATGGACGCTCGCTGTCTGGGGCCTTAGCAGCTTCTTCCAGCTCTTCGAGTGCTTGACCGCCAATGCCAAGTGCGCGAAGAGCCTTGATAAAACCCTCAGTATCCCCATGAGACACGGTCGTTGTTTGAATAGCGTTGTCGCCATACGAAACATTCGCGCCGTCCCCGAAAACAGTGATCTCAAAGTTATTGACCACGTTGGCTATGCCCTTATCATTCTCAACAGTAGAGGCTGCCGCAGTTGATTCCCCCGCATCCGGGTTGACATCCTGCAAGTTGAGAGCCAGCTTCAAAGCTTCTGTTCTAATTGAATCGATAACTCCGCGTACTGTTGGTAACGGAACCTCCTTGTAGGCTTCGTTGAAAGTCAATCCCTCGTACCGCGGCACCTTTCCTTCTTTGACTAGTCCTCTGTATATAGCTATGGCCTCCAAACGCCAAGGCTCAGTGAGAGATTTGCTGTTATCCGAAATCCACTCTTCAAGTATGCTAGCTGGTTGCCACAGATCAACGGTGAATAGAGGCTTCTGGATCTCCTTCGGTAGTCCCGCCGTATCCAGGTAACGAGATTGCTGTACGCCATAATTACGCCATACTCCTTTTACAGGTACGACGAGACCCTTACGGTAAGTCGGGAGTTCGGCAGGGGCTGAGTACCCCTCTAGTTCACTCTCTACCCAGCCGATGATCTGATCCGCTTTAAGTCGCTTCCCGACGATAAGGACCTTCCTCAGAAGGTTGGAAGTAGAAGTCGATTCATCGGTTGCCCCAAAAATGATGTCGTCAAGGTGAGTCATACACATATACTATGCAAGCTAGCGCTCCACCCACAACGTCGATTGTGGCTCGACTTGTAACGTACCCAAAGCTACACAACCGGGGCCAGTGTCCGTTGTGAATATCCCTTAATCTCTCGACATTTTACGTGCTCTTCGCCTAGTAAACGCCGTTTGAAAGCAAGAACAAGTAAATTAGTTAAGTAAATTAACGATAACCTATAAGTGTAAACGATTAAAAGCTCAATAACAATCAAAAGTAATTATAATTGCTAAACACAAAGAGATCTAGTAAAAGTTATTTATGTATTTCACCAGGAACTATTGACCAGTTATAGTGCAAAACTTGATAATTGCTATAAATACACCAAACAGCAAAAAACAAAGAAGCTACCAGAATGAGCTGCCAAATTGTTCTAAAGTAAATATAGTGGCGTCGAAATCTCTTATAAACTTTAGCGTCCTCCTTGGATTCCTTTCCCCTATTTTCCGCGGCTGCGTTTCTCTTCAAAGCCTCCTTTTTATCCAAAGTGCGTTGGCCAACAATTCTACGCATACGATCAATCCTCAACACACCGAGTGTAAAGATAACAAGAATGGAGTAATTGTATATAAGTGTAAGTAAAACAAACCAAAACGAAATAGATTGAAGCAAAGAAGCGTCTTCTTTTCCTGCGTGAAGATCGCGTTTTCCTACATTTATCTGAGATAAAACAAGCAAGCCTCCGGTTATGACAGACATTATCAAAGAAATAGTCAGAAAAAGACGATTCCACCCCAGCGTTCGACTTATCATCTCGTCTTCTGTTGAATTCGCAACAAACAGGACGGAAACAGAAGGGAGGAGAAATAGCGCTGCAGCGAATCCGGAAGCTTGATCCGGAGTGGACATGGGCCCAAAACATAGAAGAAGGAAGAGCAGCACAACAAGAACGAACGACGTAAGGATAGCGGGGAAGTGGAAAAGGGTCCGTTTAGGGTTTAACTTAACAATTATATCTACATTACCTTTAATATGCTCTCGATCAAAAATAAGTGCGCGCTCATCATTAAAACTGATAGAAAAGTCAGACGCTGAGGCAATTTCGCGCTGAGCAAGGTTGTAGACTGGATGATCTAGGGCCCCCCGACTATGAACTCGGCAATCATCGATACGTGTTCCTTCAGGCGCGATCAGGCGTAAATGAGTCGTATACCTACCTAAACCAATGGGGTCGCCTGGAAATTTGAATCGAGGGGCTCGTATGCCGCATAGCTGCATCACATGAGTAAGTTTACCTTTGAGAGTGTTTTTAACAATGTATGATTCGGAGTGCGCGTATTCGGGCGCACCTTGTCCTGAAATATTATTTGGCCAGGCTAAATCAAGTTCGGAATCAGACACTGAAGCATTATAAAATCCGTCGCGTCCCGACATGTAGTCATCAAACACCACTTTGATGACAGAAACCTCATCAGTATTAGCTACAGGAAGACTGATGCAAGCTATAAAGTTACGATTAAGCTGACCTAGTAACATTGAGACTTTCTCCACCGACTCTACACCAAACAACTTTCTGGCATGTAAAAGCACATCCTCCCTTCCCCGATCGTTTGGATTCCGAAGAAATTTCACGGAAACGTCAAACAGACTTTTGACTCCAATGAGCGCCGGAGTAACAGTGGCGGATTGAAGGCACATTCCCACAATTATGTGGGCACAAACTGATATGTTAACACTCTTTCGGCAGGTGTGTAACTTTGTCCCCGAGGCGTCTGAAGCGCTCAAGTCAAAAAGTGGATCTCGTGGGAGCGTCAGAAGCGGGACTGGAAGGTGAAGAGGAGTCCCTCTCCCACCCTTATAGGTTTTGCAGATCCTCGAAAGTCCTGCATAAAGATCTGAGTTCGATATATCGAATGTTGCGTTTTTCAGAATGTTTTTACTATTAACTATGCGTGCCGTATCCACCCTTCTCACAACGTAGGACGGATCGGTCCAGATTTTTGCGTAGCTAATTGCTGCAGGCATACTCAGCAAAGGGTTGCGTGTCGGGTCTAAGATTTGAGCAGACAAAGTTTTCGCTCACCTCGGACCAAAAGAATACAACTCGCCAAGTTCTGAAGGCAGCCTTCTCACAAGTTCTGCGCAAGTGTAGAGCTCATTTAGGGTATAAAGGTGAAGCGCTGCTGCTGCTTCCAGCATATACTGCAGCTGCTGCATGGTGTTTTCGTAGATCTCCTTCTGGACAGATTCCTTCTTGGCTTTTAGCGTCTCTATGGCGTCCTTGACGCGGCGTTCATAGTCGACAGCTTCAGAAGCTAGGTTCCTATAGCCAGTATAGACGGTACCAAGCTCAGGGGCGGAAAGTCTCCTCTGTTTTCCTGACTTTTTGAATGAACGCTTCACGACATCAAGGCGCGCAGAAGTGTCGTCTGAAATCGGAATCTTTATCGTGACGGAGTCGCCCTGCGTATCAATCCCTGTCGGAACTTGTATGGGGTAGTAGGAGCCACGCTCACTCGGAAGTAGTTGGTGCGCGTCGAGGAGCTGAAAATCGAGAGGGGTATCCGTGCGTTGCTACTTCATTCGCGGTCGGATGGCGATTGACGGATCCGGAGCTCACCGTTTCGGTAGCGGGTGATCGTTTTGTCGACGATAGCCTCTTCAAAGGGCGCAGGAGGAGTTGCCATGCTTCTCGAAAAAGCGTAAACACTGCCGATCATCTCTCTGGTAGGGGACGTCATGCGTCCGTCAATAGTTTCAAAACGGGCAACTTCGGGCACTTTGAGCGCCTCTCTGTAGTGGCGCGGTTTGCTCCAGTGTCTTTTTTGACGTCTTTTCTCAGCTTCTTTGAGCTTTTCTATGAACGTTGAGGTCATTTTTCTGACCTTTCTCCTTAGATCAGGTGTACTAGTTTCGTTTGTCGGAATAGTAGCGATTTCTTGGTTGTTGCATGCAGCACTTTTTTCTGCATCACGCCACTTCTCACCGTAGCCATTTGTGGTCTGTGGTCGGGGTTAACAATCGTTGCCACGATATTTCCGCCGAAAGCAGGGCGAATTTGGTAAAGCAACTGGTCGTAATGCTTGCCTGCTTTCTTGTCGTCATAGTCGCCAATCTCCAGCTGGGTGCAGTCGGCGGTAAGGCCGCTAGTAAGCGACGACGACACGCGCGGTCCCAAATCGCGACCGATAACCGTTGCACCCATCAGGCAGATTTGCGGTTTCTCTTGCTTAAAGAGGTTCACCAGGATGTCGGTATGCGGTGCCGATGTGTAAGGGAAAAGCCCGTCGGCATCAAAAACGAAAAGCTTATCTACGCCGTAAGGCAAAATTTGGCCTTCGACATGGCCTTTAATTCCCGTGCCTGCAACTACGGCATGTAGCTGCACACCCAGCTCGTTGGCCAGGCTGCGCCCTTTGGTTAGCAATTCTTGAGACACTTCGGCCACCTTCGTGTCTTCTATTTCGCAATATACAAATACGTTGTTCATGTCTTTTTTAAAGTTCTTGCGTGTTCGAGTT
>ERZ772955.1531-NODE-1531-length-14219-cov-5.062341_pt1 | contig 14219 bp, 10 predicted proteins | sample MGYA00511133_ERZ772955 | MGnify/ENA primary metagenome ERZ772955 (study PRJEB29015, sample SAMEA2737914) | human oral metagenome | biome: human oral; feature: human-associated habitat; material: dental | place: China | collected 2149 ... | reverse complement strand
CAAAATCGCGCTTAAACTCTTCAGGAGGGATCATCCCCGCGTATGCGGGGAACATTGGATTGTCAATCGAAAAAGATTGTTGGAAAGGGGATCATCCCCGCGTATGCGGGGAACATTTGCCGCCATAGCGTCGGTATCGTAAAGGTCTTGGGATCATCCCCGCGTATGCGGGGAACATAAAGACAGAGAGGCCTTAATAGAGCAGGTGTCGGGATCATCCCCGCGTATGCGGGGAACATCTTTACGCGGTAACGACGGAGAGCCTTGGTTTGGGATCATCCCCGCGTATGCGGGGAACATAAAATCCCGACATCGCAGACGTTTACAACACGGGGATCATCCCCGCGTATGCGGGGAACATTGGCTCGGTGAAGAGGTCGGCTATGGCTCTGAGGGATCATCCCCGCGTATGCGGGGAACATTTAGCAATACGGAGATCATCACCATTTGAACTGGGATCATCCCCGCGTATGCGGGGAACATGAACGGGCACGCATGAAGGTATCGCTCATGCCGGGATCATCCCCGCGTATGCGGGGAACATAGTTCCGTCTAGCATGTATGCACTATTGCGGCAGGATCATCCCCGCGTATGCGGGGAACATCTCTTTCTCCGCCTCGCTCATCGCTTACTCCTGGGATCATCCCCGCGTATGCGGGGAACATGCACCATCAATAGACACGACGGCGATAGAGCCGGGATCATCCCCGCGTATGCGGGGAACATCAAAGCGCATGTGATCCCGGATGACGGCATCAGGGATCATCCCCGCGTATGCGGGGAACATACCGATACCGTTTTGACGCATAAGCTTAGCGAGGGATCATCCCCGCGTATGCGGGGAACATGAATGACAAAGGTGACCTTGGAGTTCGGTGGAGGGATCATCCCCGCGTATGCGGGGAACATAACTCGTCCATAAACTTGTACAGCGGATTGCTGGGATCATCCCCGCGTATGCGGGGAACATTGCCAAATGGTCCAATCTTGCCACGCGCCCGTGGGGATCATCCCCGCGTATGCGGGGAACATGCATTATGACGGCAGCTCAAAGCTTCCAGCATGGGATCATCCCCGCGTATGCGGGGAACATCAAAAAAGAAATCCCGATCGTCGCAATACGTTGGGATCATCCCCGCGTATGCGGGGAACATGCTCACACTCTGCGTAAATTGCGCCCAGTATAAGGATCATCCCCGCGTATGCGGGGAACATTAAACTGTGACAGCCGGCTCTCGCGCATGAGCGGGATCATCCCCGCGTATGCGGGGAACATAATCAAGCTTCCGCACTTCCACATCTCTGGCAGGGATCATCCCCGCGTATGCGGGGAACATACGTCTTGGTAGGCCGCTGCGAGTGCTGGGACGGGATCATCCCCGCGTATGCGGGGAACATTGCCGGTAGAGCGGCTTGCTCAAGCGTCTCTGGGGATCATCCCCGCGTATGCGGGGAACATTGTCAAAATAGCTGGCTCACCACCGGCAACTTGGGATCATCCCCGCGTATGCGGGGAACATTGGCGGCCTTTATCCGCGCGAGTGCTTCATTAAGGGATCATCCCCGCGTATGCGGGGAACATGCCGGTACATCGACATATACTACGCCGGAGGAGGGATCATCCCCGCGTATGCGGGGAACATCGCACTCAAGCTCATGACGTCCTTCTTTGCCGGGGATCATCCCCGCGTATGCGGGGAACATTTATCACAATGCAGTACGCGATTCTAATTTGGGGGATCATCCCCGCGTATGCGGGGAACATGAGTTGCGGTCCCCAGAGTTGCAGTTCCCAGAGGGATCATCCCCGCGTATGCGGGGAACATTAGCCTAACTTGAGATTGTCCAACATCGTATAGGGATCATCCCCGCGTATGCGGGGAACATGCTGCGACCATCTGCTAGTACCACTTTAGCACGGGATCATCCCCGCGTATGCGGGGAACATCTGGCTAGTCATTTGGTAGTCATATGGTATAGGGGATCATCCCCGCGTATGCGGGGAACATGGAGACTCATGAAAAAGATCATCCGCGGCAAGGGGATCATCCCCGCGTATGCGGGGAACATCCTGCCACGGCTTGGAAGGTCGTGTTCGGTGAGGGATCATCCCCGCGTATGCGGGGAACATTGCATACCTTCCTTGGTACCGGCATAGCCTAACGGATCATCCCCGCGTATGCGGGGAACATATCGAATATAGCAGCTGGGTTATCGCGCTCATTGGGATCATCCCCGCGTATGCGGGGAACATGTCAACACCAAATTACGACCCTTTGGTTTTGCGGGATCATCCCCGCGTATGCGGGGAACATCGCCATAGCACCCATGGGGGCGCCCGCATCCGGGGATCATCCCCGCGTATGCGGGGAACATCATTCGGCACGGAGATTGTCCCGCTCTGGCGTGGGATCATCCCCGCGTATGCGGGGAACATATGTTGCCACCGATGGTGACGTTGTTCAAACCGGGATCATCCCCGCGTATGCGGGGAACATATGATCACTCTCTTACCATCCTCGACCAATGCGGGATCATCCCCGCGTATGCGGGGAACATGCAGAGTCGCCGAGACCTTGTGTAGTTGGATCAGGATCATCCCCGCGTATGCGGGGAACATTCCCTCGCGTGCGGTCGTCCCGGCGATGCCCTGTGGATCATCCCCGCGTATGCGGGGAACATCACCAAAGATGGTGGAGAGCGAGCCGGACACCGGGATCATCCCCGCGTATGCGGGGAACATTGACACAAGGAGAGCTTGCCGAAAAGGTTGGTGGGATCATCCCCGCGTATGCGGGGAACATTTCGATGATCCAAGTTGTGCCGTTTTCGTTTGTGGGATCATCCCCGCGTATGCGGGGAACATCATTTAACAAAGTCTTGAAATGCGGCAAATGCGGGATCATCCCCGCGTATGCGGGGAACATCGTAATGCTTCGTCGGCGCTGTGCGCAGCGCTGGGATCATCCCCGCGTATGCGGGGAACATTCACCTCAAAATCGCGCTTAAACTCTTCAGGAGGGATCATCCCCGCGTATGCGGGGAACATAGGGTCATGTACCCCTCAGGGGTCACGAGGGAGGGATCATCCCCGCGTATGCGGGGAACATCTGGTGGCTGCAATCTCGACATCTCACGATTGGGGATCATCCCCGCGTATGCGGGGAACATAAAAGATGACCATTGGATTATTGCTGCGGCCTGGGATCATCCCCGCGTATGCGGGGAACATTTGTCGTTTTGATGTAATCGCCGCCACGCTGTGGGATCATCCCCGCGTATGCGGGGAACATCAACTTTTAACCGTGGCATCCCATTTATTTTTGGGATCATCCCCGCGTATGCGGGGAACATGTGCAGACGAGTACGCTGTCGGCTGGTACAGAGGGATCATCCCCGCGTATGCGGGGAACATCATGTGGTCGGCTGGTGGCGCTACAAGCGCTCAGGATCATCCCCGCGTATGCGGGGAACATATTGCGAACGTGCAGAACGGTCCCGACATGCAGGGATCATCCCCGCGTATGCGGGGAACATTCAAAAAAGCAGTTGGTGGATATACATACGTCGGGATCATCCCCGCGTATGCGGGGAACATTCCACCATCTTCTGGCGGCTTTAAGAGCTGCTGGGATCATCCCCGCGTATGCGGGGAACATACTAAAAATCCGCAGATAATTATAACGCATCCAATACAAAAGCCTACATTTTGATTAACTTGCGAAAGAGCTGCCATGTAACTTCGCAATCAAACTCGGCTCTATGCGGGTGCTCATTGTCAAGGTTCAAAAAACTTATTAAAGTCCCCAGATGATAATCCTTAGCATTCGGGATTTTCTTTTTCGCTAGATCAATCGTATCGATAGCTCTGTTATCAAAATCATCTAAATCACATTCTTCACAGGCAGCTTGAATAAAATCACAATCGAAATTTGCATTATGGGCAACAACCAGCTTATTAGAAGTAAATTCTAAAAACGATTTAATTGCTTCTTTTAGTGATATTCCATTCACTGACAATAACTCATTTGTTATGCCAGTTAGTTCGATAATACTTTTAGGTAGAGGTTTATTGACAGTAATTAAGGTATGAAAACGTTTTTCTATCTCACCACCAATAACATGTATAGCAGCAATTTCAATAATTTTATCTTTGATTGCATCAAGTCCTGTCGTCTCAATATCAAACACGACATACTCTTCCGGTTCCATAAAACTTTTTCCGCAACTATGGTAATTTTTGGAATATTGTGAGGCCTTACTCCATCCGGCACGCTTTTGACCAAGTACCTTAACTCGTGCGGGACTTGGTCTCATCATCAACTTTAACCCATCGTAATTAATGGGCTCCCAACTAGTATTGTGTACACAAAAGCTCAAGTGCTGCTCATTGCGAGCTGAATACACCATAGTAGCTCGCCCGCTCTTGGACTCTTCACATACTCGCTGCCAAAGTTTATCTCGCACACGAGCACTCACCTGCCCAACATATACTCCCAAGCTAATCTCTTGTAACCATTTTGTCAGGTCACCTCGCAATGCCAGCGGGCACTTTTCCAGAGTAATAACAATCATCGCTACACTCCAACCAGTACACCATTGTCCACTTCTTCAGTTTGCGGTTTCGTTTCAAGCTCTTTACCATATGAAACACCAAATGAAACAGCAGGATGTGACTCATCCCAAAGAAACATAGTTTCGAAATCACCTGCTTCCACATCCTCATCTATGGAATCTCCTAGAAGAAGCCACCGAATATCGCGGGCACAACGCTCCATAATCTTGCCATCATAAAAAGCGTCTCTCACCTTTTGCCGAGTAATAGAGCCAATATCTTCAAATGAGTCAGAAGCAACTGCAAATGCTATAGGAATGGTTAATTCTGCCTTATAGAGATCCGCAATATCATATACAAACGATCGTTCATGCCCCACATGTACAAACCCTAAAGAAGGTGAGCAACCTAATGCAACAATAACGCTATGAACAATACCGTAGAGACACACATGAGCAGCTGAAAGAGCCTGGTTAATAGGAGTAGCATCTGAAAAATCTGTGGGGTTATACTCTCTACCCTTCCAAGGAACGCCATATTCTTTGGAGAACTTTCGATAAAGTGAACGAATACGAGAACCTTCTCGACCTCGCAATTGTTGCATAGTAAGGGTTGAGACGTCTTCTCCAGGGAAGCGCATCTGATACATAGCCCTTGCGACCGCAAGACGTTTGCGTGTATTGGAAACAAGTTCTGCTTGCTTAACAATAAGTCGTGATGAGCGCGTGAGTGGGCGACCGTGAGCATAATAACGAACGCCATGTTCTCCCACCCACACCGCAGTCGATCCAGAATCTCCAAGAAGTTCGATAGCGCGATGTGAAATGTTCGTCCCTGGACCAAGCATTAACACACCTAGAGAAGCTGCAGGAACATACGCAGTTCCACGTTTATCCGTAATGGTTATTGCACTATCTTGACGATTAATGAGACATCTTTCTACATAAAGAAAAGTCATACGCTCCCTAATTGTTGGCAGCGCATGAAGATCCGGCTTGACAATGCCTGGAATGGCTGACATAACTCATTCCTTCCTCGATACAGCAAGCGTCAGTAGACCACAACCAAAACCCTTACCATGACCGATGCCATTCGTAAGAGCATGACACAGTGCTTCGGAATTCGTTACTTCCAGCACACCATCATATTGAGCGCTCATAAGAGTAATTCGTGTTCCCGGATTCTTAATAAAGGTTTGCTTATGTGAGTGACTGATAATGAGACAGGGAGTATCATCCTGATTCTTTAACACCCTAAAACCATTACGAGAAGCACGTGTAGTTGTCTCTCTCGAGAACAACTTTGGCACTTCAACGCCGGTGCCATTGTACGCTTCCTTACCAATAAGCCATGCTCCCTGTTGCATAATCGTTAAGTGAGGAATGCGCTTAGAGCTACCGTGCGTATTAGCGACCCTCGTATTTTCTCCACGAGTACTGCGGCTTACTGTGGGGTTTGCTACTAAACGAAAAGCATAACGCTGTCCTACAGAAATCTGCTTTAGAAAAGGTTCATAATCTCTCGTTTTCCATAGAGGCTCTAAATCAGGAAAGCCGATTTGTTCGTTTAACCCTATGAGACTTGGCTGCATCGGGCTTACAATATAAAGATAAGCTCCTCCATTTGGATGCTCATCTATACGCCAAAGAATCCTGCCTTCTCTTTCTGCATAACCATTAAAAGGAAAGCTTCCAACTACAGCCGCATGCAAGCGATACGGAGAAGCAAGCATACGGCGTGCCTCACGACGTGTCATATTAATGGGAAAACGCGTGAAATACATCTAGTTCACATCCCTTCAATAGTTGCCAATGGATCATGCTCGGTCAGCTGAGGTCTGTAAAAAGAATTCTTCACAGTAGCCGTAGTATGTGCAACTGTCCTCCATATATATTGCCGATAAATTTGTGAGAAGCTGACAGGCACATCCTGTTGGGCAACATCGTAGCCCTCACCTTGATCCCCATGCTCCTTGTCATAGAGAATCTCAAGAACAGCCGTTTCTTTATCACGAAAACGCCGTTGACTCTTATACCGATCAGTTGCCTGCCAAGGAACTGATCGTAAGACCTCCAAGAGATTCTTGTTCTCCTCCACTCCTAAGAACACTTTACAGGATGGTGGACAAGATCTACGTCCAAGATACAATGGAAACACCGGATGTTCCAGCGCACTAGCACATGCATAGACAAGCTCACTACTGCCCTCAAATGCTGCAACGAAGACCGCATCAGAAAGGTAATAACGCTGGCTTAACGGCAAACTATTTTTAAAATCCCACAGTCTCGCTTTTTGATTCCATACACGTGTATGTTCGGTCTGGAAGTCTTGCTCATAGTTGCCTGGTTGATCTATACGTACACCAAAACGCAGAGTTACAAGATCATCAATCGAATCTTCTCGTCTACGACCTAACGCAGCAGCAAGAAGACCAATGACCCCGCTTTTTGTAGGCTCATGCTGCGTCTTGCGTTCCGTAAAACGGCTATTAGAGCCCCAAGATTGCAACGGCCCCTCAAGTCTAAGAAGCAGTACTGCCATGACTACTCCTGTCCTCCAAATGAATAGCCTCTTTCCTGGAGATATCTCGAACATATATCGGAAACTTTAGAAACTAAATCATCAAAATTTACCAGCTCTGCGTTAGGAAACTCCTTCAATACACTCGCATCAGGAGAAGCAACAACAGCAAAAGTCTTCTTCGGAGTAATGCCGAACGCCTCGTTGATAGTAAGCTCCTGGCTAATAAGTTCTTCGCAAGCTCGCTCGGTCTGACTCTTTTCCATTGTGGACATAACCGGTTTCTCAAACGCATTAACTAAACTGACGGGTTGTGTTTCGCGTAGCTCAACAACAATAGCCGCTGGTAATGTTCTATTAGCGAAGGAGTTCTGTTTGCCTGTAGGCATAGAAAACACAAACGCCTGTAAAAATGCCTCGATACCTTTACAAGCAGTCCTAGCGGAATTTAAATTCTCACACAAGTGAAAAACATCAATATCGGCATAGCGGTAGAGCGTAGACGAAGTGAATTCGGTAGTTTCTATCATAGCCGCTCCCGCATTATCCTCAGGAGCGCAGTCATCGAGGGCAGTAAAGTAATCAAATTCTGTTTCTGCTCGACCGACACTAATGGCATGAGCCACCTGAACTGCAGCGTCGACATTAATATCCGGCTTAGTTGCTACCATTCTGCCAAACATAGCAACATCGATGGCATCTTTGACAAGATCTTTCCCTTTTAAATCCTTAGACTGTTCATTTCCAAGTACACATTGAGCAAGATGCTCAATCTCATACCTACTCATAAAGATAAGGGTGCTGAGTTTGTACTTATCTTTCGAGTCAAATTTAAGGTCTTGGTTTGAACCTTTGCAATAGCTTTTGAGCACTTCTTTAGCTTTTTTTAATGCCTCATCCTTCTGTAGTTCAGAATTTACGCTCATTGCTTCTTCGGAAATAAGATTAACGGCATATTCTGTGCGGATGCCAAGTTGAGAAATATCCAAGTATGCCGGAAACAGATCTCGTGCTGCTTTCTTCCATGCTTGACTGGAAACTCGAGCACGTGTAGCACCTCCAAAACGAGCCGTCTTGGGGCTACCGGTATCATCACGGTTAATATTACTTGGAGGAACGCTCTGAAGGATATGGATATCAATAAACAGTGGCTTGTTCATGGTTACACCTTTCTTTCTAATCGCTTATATTTGAAGAGTTCTATGCTTAATTTTGTATATCAGCCTTTCGATACATAGCAAACCCTCTGCCCCACGCAAGCTTAACAGCATCAGATCTACCTGGTATCTGCAGATCATAGAATTGTTGCGCAAGTAACGTATAGTCAAGCGGGATTGATGCACCTCTCAGCTGACCTATGAGCTGACGGGCATAATGCACCGTCTCTGGAAAGGATTCTGCAGTCACAAGCGCAGCAAACCTTCTTGGTAGTTCTCCCTGTTCGAGATTCGCATATCGATCGGACTCTTGAAAAATGAGATCACGAATGGCTTGACCCAACCCGTGCTGACGCCCCCTCTGGTGCATAGGGGTCATCTGTGACTGCTGATGAATAGCGTAGAGGGTGAGAGCAGCATGTACAGACCATTCACCTGCAGATGGCTCACTGCCCCTACCAACCAGCTCGACTGGCATGCCCTCAAACTCAAGTGCCCATGTATCAGCAACGCCACCCGGTACCTTTGTTGCCGCATGACGTAAAGCAGCAAGTTCCCGCGCACCTTTAGATTGGCCAGAAGTTGACAGGTATTCCTTCTGAATGACTGAAATTCGTTCACCAACAAATTCTCCTAATTGATCTTTCAGATTTCTAATTTCCTTATTTTCCACTGGTAGAACCCTCCTCTCGTATTATGTCACCTTCAAGCGGCAATGATTTTTTAAGTGCACTACGAAACCACGCCTCTGCCTTTGCGGCTGTTATCCATATGCTCTTTTCACGATACTTCTTTAAAGAGCCTGTAACAGCATCTGGCCCCACTTCCATAACATACTTACGCGCCATTGAGCTTAATAATTTACGAGCCTGTCGATACCACTGATCCCGCGCTACATCAGGCCTACTATCAACTCCAAGATTAGCAAGCCAACACCTGAATAAAGAATCTAACTCAAAATATGCTTCGGCTTTAGCTCTATCAGTCAAACTGCTAGCGTCAGATGAATCCCCTCCTGCAGCAACTAAAAGATTAGTTACCAAATCGCCCAACGCAGAAACAGCATGATCCGTACAGTCAACGCAATTACACGCTAAAGTCATCAGAGCGGAACCTTCAATAGATAGCAAGAATGGACTGAGAAAAATAGTGTCATCTATTAACTCAGTAACAATTGAACTTTGTGTCCCATATTCAAAACCCACGCCATGAACCTGCAAAACTTTTCTTTGAGATAGCTTTTTTCCGCCATTTGTACTAGCAAGAAATCCTGCCCATATAAGCACATCAGGAGCAAAGGTGTTAGGAAATCCTTCTTTCTGACTCTCCGTAGAGAATATAGAGTTCAATCCTCTCCATAGAGCTCTGTTTGATTTATGTGTTATAGGTAGATAAATAGGTACTCGGTCTAGCTTTTTCTCTTGATTGGGGCTCCGCCTCCACGCAGTCATAGCTTCACTTTTATGCATGTTTCTGGCCTCAAGTTTATCCCCATTTGTAAGTACGAGGCCAATAACTAATCCCTCTTGACATACAAGTCTTACACACCGAGATTGCCAAGTAAAAATATCTGCACGTCCTTTAGGAACCTTACTAAGATTGCCGTAGCATTTTAGAGGCTGCTCCCACGCGGGAAGATCATTATCAGGAAAGAGTTCATCGTCTTCATTCCCTCTAACAATAAGGTTAAGTAAAAGAGTCTCACGCAGTGTATTTCCTTCAATAAAAATACCACCGAGATTCCCCGCCCATCCCGTTCCTCTAGGATAGCTCTTACCGCCCTTCACGTTTGGATCACCGACTACACCGCTCTTGATTCCAGCAGTATCAAATGCTTCCACATGAATGAGCCAGCGCGCTGCTTCCGAAAAGGTTAAAGAACTAAGCTTGCAACCAGATCTAAGAGAGAACAGACGATCTCCATCTGGTACGTCAGCTATAATTTTCGAAACTGGCTGTAATTCATCTTTGGGTGTCCTTAGACCTGGTACCTGCATAAATGGATGTTCTGAATCAAAGAGGTCAAAGTAATCATGCCATTTGGAAAGATAAGCTCTAATATCATTCATAGGAAGCTCAGAAGACTCCCATAGCTTTCCCCAAATTTCTGCAGGCTTAATATCTTCATCTAAGTCATTAAGCATAGGGGAAATTGAACGCTGTAGGATAGCAAGCAGCACACGTAGAATAGCAAAGTCCTGCGTTGGCAAGTCATTGGCAAGACACTTAAATCTCGATGATTGACGGAACAATTCAAGTACAGAAACCTCCTGAATTGCTCCAATACTATCACGAACATGAATCCATGGCTCGTCGATAAGATTGAAGGTTGTTTGCTCAGTCACTGTTTTACTCTCCTTCCTTGGTTTCAACAATCTCAACAAGCTCTAATCCACTATCTTGAGAATACTTAAGACGATAAGCAACGGTTCCCGTATCAATTACCGTCTCCCCAGCTTCATCAAAAACAAGTGCAAGTTGCCCTCTAAGCCAGCGAGACTTCTGCCAACCATATATCTGACAGGACGACTCAAGTGTTTTAATAACACGCTCTGCATTCCAAAGTCCTGAAAGTGCTGGCGGTAGATTTACCGTACAAGTAGCAGCAAGCTGTGCAATATTATCAGGAGGAACTTCTTCACCATTGCCAAGCAGTCTCGATACAGGTTTACTTCCATCAGTATTATTAACCCATGGAAAAACGTACAAGTTTTCTTCACACTCTTGAACTGCAATGACCTCAATGGATTCTTGTGAGTCACGGACTGTTGCTCGAGCAATATTCTCGTCAGTAACACTAAAAGACTCTCTTAGCCATCCTATAAGATTTTGTGGATCCCGCAAAGATGGTTTCTGCAGAAGCCATATAGAGGCACGATGTTCTGATTCATCCTGCCTACACTTAAGTTTTAACTCAGCCTCTTTCATTTGAGGAACCCAGCTATTAAGCTCCATCAAACAACCCTTCGATGTAATTACACTTTGATTGGGCTCTAAATATACATTCTCTACAAGATCTGCGATATCATGAGGAAGATTTACGACAATACTACCCTTAGCGTTTCTCATACCGTATAACGCTAAGATTGTTCTTAATAACAATGCCTCTGGATAAACCTTATCGATACCCCGAGCAAAGACTGGAAAATCAGCCTCCCAGTCCCCTACACCAGTAACATAACAACGAGCATCTCGCAATTTTACTGGTCGCTCACTTTGTTTCTCACCGCGGACATGACGATGCAGACGCCCTATTCGTTGTAATAATAGATCAACAGGAGCTACATCCGTGATCATGACATCAAAGTCAATATCAAGTGATTGTTCCATAACCTGCGTACCAACCACAATAAACTTCTTCGGACGTTTAGATGAATTGGGTCCTAAAAATTCAAGTAATTCCGCATCGTTTTTGAGTCGGTCAGCTGCAATAAAACGAGAATGGACAAGCTTAATCTGAGCGCCGCCCAGCTCACCATCAAGATTTTTTTCAAGCATGCGATATGTCGTTTGTGCACGGGAGACCGTGTCGCGCAATACACATGCACATCCACCTCCGGAAAGCAAATCAGAGAGGATTTTTATCAGTGTTTCATCACTATCCGAGAGAAATCCAATCTGAACGTCCGTACCTGTACCATCAACAGCACATATATCATATGCTGGAATTACTTCCTTATTCCGTATCATTGAAGTCACGAGTGGATAGGCTGGCTTCCCGGAAGACAGACGCGGGACATTCGGAATATCTTTTCTCTTTGAAGGTCTTCCGCCCAAGTTCTTATCATGCCCTCTATAGGCATGCATTAGTTCTTTGCGACGTTCGGATGGAAGAGTTGCCGAAAGCAGAATCGTTGGAACACCATATGCTCCCAGCCAAGTCAACACACGCCTAAGATACGCGCTCATGTAGGTATCGTAGGCATGTACTTCATCAATTATGACAACCTTTCCCGCAAGGCCAAGGTGACGCAACTGAACGTGTTTCGTTTTGAGTGCAGCCATTAAAAGCTGGTCAACTGTACCGACAACGAAAGATGCAAGTAGACCACGTTTTCTACCACCAAACCACTGATGAGCAATAACCCACTCATCCTCACCTCCAGCATTTTCACCATCACCCATCCAGCTACCATGCCACTTCCTGAGTTTCGTATAATCAGAATTAAGCGCCGATTTACTATGAAGCAACTGCATTGTCTGAAGGGGAGCGCCATAATTCTGCGCAAGCAGCTTAAGCCAGTCCTCTACACGAGTAAACATAGCATTTGACGTAGCCATTGTCGGAAGCAGATAAGCAAGACCTCCATCGCCGAACTTACATGCTAAGATCTCTGCACACAACAACGATGCTTCAGTCTTTCCGTTTCCCATAGGAGCCTCGATAATAATAAGGCCCGGTTCATCCATTTTAAGCGCTGCCTCAATCGCTGCCTTTTGAGCTGGACGAAGATGCGCATCTTTTGGCAAGCTGGCAAAGCGTCTGTGAAAGAGGTTTCCTGTATCATCATCTAGCTTAAACGTAAGTTCTGGAGCGTGCCAAGCAGGCGGAAGAGCAAGACTTTTCCAAGCAGAATCTGCACGAATATAAAGTTCATTTAAAGTAAAACACTCACTCATCTGTGTTGGTCCATTTAAAAGAGGAAAGAAATCTGTATTGGAGGCAATCCAATCCGCCATAATAACAAGACCAGTGATTAATACTTCTACGGGTTGAATAAGACCGAGCGACTGCAACGTAACTTCATACCTGTCCACACCAGAAAAGACAAGCATCCAATTCAAAAGTTCTTCCTGTATAAGTTGCCACTCAAAATCTCCAAGCACTTCATTAGGGAAATTACAAGAATTAGTCTTAATGCTATTCAGCTCTTGCTCACTTGAAGGTGGTGCGCCATGATGTCCTCCTACAATGCATGAATAGGTACCCGAAAAATCCCAGCCTCTCTTGGAAAGCCACTCATCCACAATAACTTCGCCCATAAACGCATGAGGTTTAAAATTGCCGTGCATACGCTGAATAGGTGGTACTTTCAAACCGGATGCCAAAACCTCCTCTGCTCGATCGGGTACCTTACACTGAAAGTTAGGTGTTGCCTTTCCAATGTCATGGATCCCCGCCAACCAAACCACAAGGGCTTCAGCAGCAGTATCGTCTCCACCCACAGAATTAATGATGAGTCGTCGCTCTGCAGTAGGAAGCCACTCTTCCCACAGGTGTTGCGCAATGTTTGCCGAATCGGCCATATGTACGTAGAGCGGTAACCAGAAGCCTCGCTGCTCATCATTACTTATATCAGTTTTGGCCCAAAGAGAGTACTGTTGATTAGTCAGGTTAAGGTCTATGTCATAATTTTTTGCCTTATTTACATCGTACGTCGTACCAGCAGATTTTCTAGCAAACAATGAGTTACACCTCCTCAGATTACCAGTCAGGACAACACTGCGAGTCAAAATACGGCTTTGCCAAAAATGTTATCCATTTGGGTAACACCACGTAGGTGGCACTTTGACTTGTCAAAAGCCTTCCTGTTTGGAAGGCTTTTTTCTTGTCCATTGATTAGTCTACGCGGATATTTTACGTATTAACCCTTTTGTCAAGTTTATTCGGCGATAGGTATCATTTATTCCGTGACGAACACACTCGATTTCTTGCTTGATTGTCATATAACTAAGCAAAGGCGATCATGTCTCGAAAAGTAGAAAAAAGGAAACCCAACTTGCAATAAGCTGAGTTTCCTTTGATAAAAGCTTTACCGGAATAGACTACGTGGCCTGCCCAAAAACCGTAGAAAACGTGGGCGAGATAAGACTACGTAAATCTACTCAATAACCTTGTTACCATTCTTCACGTATTGGCTGCGCTTAAAGAGCAAGAATAGCAGACCGCCCACAATAGTACCGATAAGGATTGCCACAACCCACATCAGGCCACCATCAACTACGGGCAGTACCAAGAAACCACCATGAGGAGCCGGATCATGTA
>ERZ772955.1524-NODE-1524-length-14259-cov-9.772810_pt1 | contig 14259 bp, 13 predicted proteins | sample MGYA00511133_ERZ772955 | MGnify/ENA primary metagenome ERZ772955 (study PRJEB29015, sample SAMEA2737914) | human oral metagenome | biome: human oral; feature: human-associated habitat; material: dental | place: China | collected 2149 ... | reverse complement strand
CAAGCAGGCTTGCATGGCCTCGTCGAAGTCTTCGCCAGCGTCAAGCAGGCTTGCAGGGCCTCGTCGAAGTCTTCGCCAGCGTCAAGCAGGCTTGCTTCGATTTACCGTAAATCGGCCTCATAGGATTTCCCGGATCTCGTCGAGGGTGCGGACGGTGAACTGTGGGCTGAGGTCGCCGGGGAGCGGTAGGCCGGCGGGGTTGTACCAGAGGGCGTCGATACCGGAGCGGAGGGCGCCGGCGATGTCGGCTGCGTAGCTGTCGCCGATCATGAGCACCTCCGTGCGACGCGTCCGGGTGTGATGGAGGGCGTAGTCGAAAAAGACGGGGTTGGGCTTGCGGGCGCCGACCCGCTCGGAGAGGATCAGCCCACGGAAGAAGCGGGCTATCCCGGCGCGCTCCATCTTCAGGCTTTGCACCTCGTGAAAGCCGTTGGAGAGGACGAAGAGGCGGTACGAACGGCTGACGTGCTCGAGCAGCTCCGTGGCGCCGGGGATGAGCGTCGTGTGGCGTGTGGTACGCTCGTTGAGGTCACGGTTGAGGCGCATGGCCAGGCGGGTGTCACGGATGCCCATCGGACGGAGCACATGCAGCATGCGCTCTTGCAGCAGGGTCCGGCGGTCGATCTCCTGGTTCTGATAGCGCTCCCAGAGTCGCTCGTTATAGGGAAGGTAAAGGGCATAAAAAGCCTCGAAGGAGGCAAAGTGTCGATCGAATTGATAGTCGACAAAAAGCTCTTCGAGGCATTTTTTATTGTCGTGGATGGTGTCCCACAACGTGTTGTCCAAGTCGATAAACAAGGACGTGTAGCGGCGCTCGGGGCTGGTCATCCGACCTCCACGACGAGGTACTTGCTCATGCTCCAGAACGATTTTGCGTTGACGATCTCGAGCGTCAGGTTGCCCTCGGCGTCCTTGACGAAGCGATACGAGTTCTCCGGGTGGCTGGAGCGTACGGTGGCCTTGCGGGCGTAGAGCGGGATGGAGGTCACCTCGCGGGTGTCGATGGAGATGAAGTAGTCCTCGTTGAAGTTCTCCTTCGCCATCTTGGACTTCGAGAAGAGTCCGCCGCCGGTCAGGATGTTCTGATCCTTGAGCTCCTTCTTCGTGCCGAAGCAATAGTAGGCGCGGTGGAGCTGCTTATCCTGCTCGTTGATCTTCTTGGTTTGCTCGGCGCTGGTGGCGTTGAGGGTCTCCACGTTCTCGTTGAGGTTGGCCACGATGTCATCCAGCTCCTTGATGCGGATGTCCTTCTTGGCCAGCTCCTCTTGCAGGCTGGCTATCATCTGGGCCTTCTCGTTGAGCTCCTTGGAGATGCGGTCGATGGTCTTCTGCAAGGCCGACGACTGGATGTTGCTCTTCTTCAGTTTCTCTTGCAGGGCGTTGAGCTGCTCGCGGTTGTTCTTGAGCGTCTCGGCGATGAGCTTCATGTTGTTCCTGATCTGCTCCTTCTTGTTGGCGTTCATCTCGCCGCTGGTGGGTTCGATCTTGAGATACTGCTCGGCGTCCTTGATGGACTGGATGTCGGTCTGGATGTCATTCAGGGTGGAGAGCATCTCGTTCAGCTCTTCGGTGCTCTTGGCCTTGTCAGCCTTCAACTCTTCATTCTCGCTCTTCAGCTTCTGATACTCTGAAGAGTTCTCTACGCAGGAGGCCGTCAGCAGGGCCGTGCTCAGGAGGAATAATACGATCCTTTTCATTGTTACAATATGGTTTTTAAGTAGATGAAACTGTGGATGGATGCCGGTCTTCAGACGTCTCGTCCGCGCCGGCCACCACTATAACAAACTCTCCCCGCGGATCGTTCACGGTGAAGTGCGGAATTATTTCGTCCACCCGTCCGCGGACGGTCTCTTCGAACCGTTTCGAGATCTCGCGCGAGACGGACAGGCGACGCTCCGGGCCGAGCACTTCGGAGAGCTGATCGAGCGTCTTGCGGAGTCGGTGAGGCGACTCGTAGAGGATCACCGTGCGACGCTCCTCGCGCAGTGCCTCCAGGCGTGTCCGCCTACCCTTCTTGGGCGGCAGGAACCCCTCGAAGCAGAAGCGATCCGTCGGCAAACCAGACACTACCAAGGCGGGCACAAAGGCCGTGGCACCCGGCAGGCACTCCACCTCCACGCCCGCCGCCACACAGGCCCGGACGAGCAGGAAGCCGGGGTCGGAGATGGCCGGTGTGCCGGCGTCCGATACGAGCGCCATGTGCTCACCGGCCTGCATACGCTCCACGAGCTCCTCTGCCGTGCGATGCTCATTGAAGGCGTGGTGCGACTGGAGGCGGTTCTGTATCTCATAATGACGGAGCAGGACGAGCGTCGTGCGCGTATCCTCGGCCAGGATCAGGTCGGCCTCACGGAGCACACGCACGGCGCGGTAGGTCATGTCCTCCAGGTTCCCCACCGGCGTGGGGACGATCGTGAGCTTACCCATCAGACGAAGCGTCGCTCGATGAACTTGAGGAAGTCCGCGGCCGTCTCGCCGTCAAAGTCCCACTGGACACGGGCGCGGAGCAGGTCGAGGGATTCGCTGTAGGAGTGGGCCTCGTTGAGCGCACTCAGCGTGTCGTTCATGCGGGCCTCGTCGCGGTCGAAGAGCTCGCGGCAGAAGCGGAAGCGGTCGTTCAGCGTGAAGGCCTTGCGGAGGTCGGTCAGCTTCGTGCGCTCGATGGCGTCGTTGAGCGATGTGTCCGCGTGCGACAATGGGGCCGGGGCCATTTTGGGCACAGGGATGGGCGTCGGCTTGGGAGTGGTGTTTGCGGGCGCCTGCGGAGTTTGGCTTTGTACGGGGGTAGGCTCGGGTGTGGGTGCAGGGTCCGGTTGAGGCTCGGGCACCGGTGCAGGCATGGGTGTGGGCCGCATGATCGGCTCCTCTTCGTCAGCTTGTGGCGCTGGCTGAGGTGTGGGCGAGGCCTGCTCTGGAGTGGGTGCCTCGAAGGAGGGGCGTGCCTTAGTCTCGAAGGCGCGGATCTGTTCGCGATGCTGGCGGAGTTGCCGGTCGAAGAGCTCGATTTGCCCGATCTCCATCTCGTGCAGGTCGACCTGCATCTTGCCCGTCAACTCGAAGGCGCGGCTGAAGAAAGAGACCGGATAGATCTCCGTGCCGCGAATGCTGGCCGTCAGCTGTGCCAGCTCGTCGATATGTTGGATCAGTTGATCCAGTCGTTCTTGGTTGCTCATAAGTCTATCGTTCGGAGGATGATGTGTAACTATAAAGAATGCCCATCGGAGCTGTGTCTTTGGGCGGACAAAAGTAGGCATAGCCCCCACCCCGGCCACTTTTCGAGGTTTGCAGAGCTGCGCGTCAAGGGAAAACGAGGCGCCAATACGGGCTATACCTACTTTTGCGTCGTAAAGACGTATGGGAAATGCGCAAATTCGAGATTCTATTGATGGACGAAGCAAAGGATTTCATATCCAGCCTCCCCCAAGCTGCTGCATACAAAATTTATTACAACATGAAGCGCATAGCCAGTGGGGAGCGTAACAGCGAACTGTTCAAAAAGCTGGAAGGAGCGGAGATCTGGGAATTTCGCACACTCTACAACAAGACGAACTACCGAATATTCGCCTTTTGGGATACGGCGAATAGCAGGCTCATAGTAGCTACTCACGGTATCGTAAAGAAGACACAGAAGACACCTTCGAAAGAAATAGCGAAGGCTGAAGCAATCAGAATGGAGTATTTCAAAAACAAATCCGCCTTATGACACAAATGCATTTTACCACCTTGGACGACGCGCTGGACGAACACTTCGGCAAGCGGGGCACCTCCGAAAGAGACAAGTTCGAGGCTGATGTGGAAGCGGCTGTAAACGCTTACCGCATAGGGGAAGCCATACGCAACGAGCGGCTGAAGCAGAACCTCACACAGGAACAATTGGGCGAACGGATGGGCGTAAAAAGGGCGCAGATATCCCGCTTGGAACGTGGCCTGAGCGTTTCCATCCCGACGTTAGGACGTGCATTCAAGGCCTTAGGTATCACTTCTGGCACGCTCGATCTGGGCTTAGCTGGGAAAGTAGTGCTGTGGTAAGTTCTCGCCTTACATTTGGGGCACTTATAATCAGAAAGGAGAACGAAACAATGAAGATTAATCTTGGGGTAAAACCCTACCTCTTTCCCATGCCTGTGTTGATGATCGCCACGTACGGCGAGGACGACCGGGTGAACGTAATGAACATGGCTTGGGGCGGTATCTGCGACGACAACAAGGTGGCGCTCAACATCAGTGACACGCACAAGACGGCCGACAATCTGCGGGCGCGGCGTGCCTTTACCATCAGCGTGGCCAACCAGGATCACTTGGAAGCGGCCGACTACTTCGGTATGGTCACGGGCAATAAGGTGCCGGACAAGTTCGAGCGCACGGGGTTGCATGCTGTGCGGAGCGAACGGGTGGACGCACCTGTGGTGACGGAGTTTCCGCTGACCATCGAGTGTCGCGTGGTGGACATGAAGACGACGGACGGCACGATGCGCGTGGTCGGCGAGATCGTCAACGTACTGGCCGATGAGACTGTGCTCGACGAGCGGGGACGTGTCGACCCAACGCGCCTTAACGCCATCCTCTTCGATCCCTTCCAAAGCGGCTACTACGCCATCGGAGAAAAAGTGGGGCAGGCTTGGAAGAGCGGCGCGGTGATCTCAAAGAGGGACGCGAACGCATGAAACAAACGGAGGCTTCTGTGGTGCATACGCCGCAGGGCCTCCGATTCATTTATATACACCATAAAAACTACAGCGTAATGACAAACGAAGAATTGAAGCAAGGCGGAGCTTATCCGTCAGAGTGTACGACCGTGATCGTAGGCAGTCGCATGACGGCCGATGGGTCGATGATCCTGGCCCGGTCGGAGGATTGGAACATGTCCTTCGCCAAGAATCTGGAGATCTATGAGGACCGCGAAGAGGGACCGAAGGAGTTTGTGGCCCAGGACAGCGGCTTCCGCTGCGAATTGCCCCGCGAGGCGTTGGGTTACACCGCACTCGCACCCTGTCACCTGCGTGGCAGCTGGGGTAGCGCTGGGTATAATACGGCGGGCGTGGGTATGAGCGCCACGGAGAGCATCTTCAGCAGTGAGAAGGCGCTGGCCGTTGACCCGCTGGTGAAGGACGGTCTGGCTGAGAACTCGGTCTTCAACATCGTCCTGCCCTACATCCGTACGGCACGCGAGGGCGTCAGCCGTTTGGGCAGCCTGATCGAGCAGTATGGCATCTCTGAGGGCTTCGGCATCGGCTTCGTGGACGAGAGCGAGATCTGGTACCTCGAGACGGCTTCGGGCCACCGGTGGCTGGCCTGCCGCATGCCCGAGGATATGTATTTCGTGACCGGCAATCAGAGCCGCTTCCGCACCTATGACCCGAACGACAAGGCCAACTATATGGCTTCGGCCGACCTCATCGAGTTCGCCGAGAAGCACGGCCTCTACGACCCCGCCACGGGCCCCTTCGACTTCCACACGGCTTACATCCGCGACGTGAAGCTGGATACGACCTACAACTATCCGCGCGTCTGGGGACTTCAGGCCATGTTCAGCCCCGCGATCGAGAACGACGTGACGAAGAACACCTTCCCCGTCTTTGCCAAGGCCGAGCACCCGCTTTCCTTAGACGATCTGCGCCGCGCCTTCCGATTCCACTATCAGGGCACGGAGCACGACCCCTACCTGCACAACAACCCGAAGGAAAAGTATCGCCCCGTCTCCATCTTCCGCACCACGCAGACGCATATCCTGCACGTGCGGCCGGAGCTGCCGCAGGCCATCGGCCGGGTGGACTATATGGCGATGGGCATGGCCGTGCTGGGCGTCTTTCTGCCGCTCTATCAGGGTATCACTTCCTACCCCGAGGCGTACACGAAGGGCGGGCTCCGGTCGGATGCTGATTCGGCCTATTGGAAGTTCCGCAAGGTGCAGACGCTGGGCATGGTGAACTATAACCGATACGCCCCGCTGATTCAGGAGACCTATGCCCGCTGGGAGGCCGAGACGACGCAGCGTCAGCGTGAGATGGAGGCGCAATACCTGGCCGTCTATGAGACGCAGCCCATCCACGCCCGCGAGTTGCTGCAGGCCTTCTCGGACAAGATGCTCCAGTCGGCCCTCGACGTGACGGATCGCCTCATTGAGGAGCTCTTTACCCGCCTGGCCGAGGACATCCAAGCCGAGTATCGCTTCGCTGGCGCGTGATGGAGCCGCTGAGCCGCGAGTAGCTCATCGATAAGCACGGGGGGCACGGACGCAAGGTCTGTGCCCCCCTTCTTTTTCGTGTCACGTCACCGCGCGGAGCCCTTCAGCGGGAAAGTGGGGCGGAAACGGAGGTAGACGCCGAAGGAGTAGCTGAGACGTGGCCCTTCGAAGTCGTAACGGCCGGCGGGGTCGGTGATCGGCGCAGCGAGGCGATGGAAGGCGTCGAAGTCGATGCCTAACGAACAGTCGCGGCTGAAGTGGCGCGTGTATTCGGCCCCGAAGCGGAGCATCTGCGGGCGGCGATAGACGGCGCCGTCGAGATAGGTGGAGATGACGCCGAAGTAGGGGTGACCGAAGAGCGACACGAAGCCGTCGCACTGCCAGTAGGCGGCGCGGAGGTAGAACGAGGGCGAGAGATCGGCGCGGAGGTCGAGGTAGCGGCCGTAGCCCCGCTTGACGGGCCAGAGGTTGCCGGCGTGTTGGTAATAGCCCGTGAGGGAGTATTCGAGCGCCAGTCGGCGGAGCACACCGCGTCGAATGTGCCACTCGAGGCCCGCCCCAAGGGCACCGTTGAGCATCGTTTGCACAGCCTGATCGCCACTGATGGTGTCTATCTCGCCGCCGCGATGCTGCGCCAGGCCCTGCGCCAGGGCGTAGAGATGGAGCGGGGCGTCGGGCGGGGTGATGTGGAGGCGGGAGGAGAGCCCGAAGGTGAAGGCCTCCTGGTGGGTGTCGAGTTTATAGATGAAGCTCTCCCAATTGAGCCAGACGTCGAGCTGGGCGTGGCGCGGGTGGTAGAGGATCTGGAGGCCCGCCTCGGGGTCGGCCGAGAGGTTCAGCTCGGGGTTGTAGAGCGGCTCAATGAGGCGATGGTTGGCGCCGCCGTAGAGGTCGCCCAGGATGATATCCACTTGGGGCGAGAGGGCGGCGCGGGCGCGGAAGAAGGGCAGCAGATGGACGTGGTGGCACGACGATTCGCCGCGCCAGACCGCGATGTCGTTATAGGCAAAGGCGGGGTATCGGTTGGCCCCCCAGAACCAAAGTGTGTGCAGACCGGCCTCGACCGTCACCCGCTCCGCCGGCCGATAGGCAGCCCGGACTTGGAGCCGAAAGCCGGGCAGGGTGTACCCCTTGGCGGCCAGGGTGGCGCTCTCCACATTGCGGAAGAAGCTGAGGTTGTCGAACTCGAGCGAGAGTCGGTGCAGGTCGTCCGACGGGCGTGTGGTGTCGGTCGTGAAGACTTGTTCGTTGATTTGGGCCCAGACGGACGGCGTGACGACCGTCAGCAGCAGGATCAGCCAGGCGGCTGGGCGCAGGATGTATAGACGCATAAAATCGAATAGGGGCGATGATTTTTCGGGCGGCAAACATAGGGCGCCGTGGAACTAAAATCTAACGGTGAAGAGCGAAAGGCTAAAAAACGGAGCCGCGCAGGGTGGCGGCGTGCTAAAGGCGGCGCCGTTTTGACCGCGCAGCTAAGAATGGTGAAAAACGGGCCGCCTTTTTCACCGCGCACCCAAGAACTGTGAAAAACAGACCGCCTTTTTCACCGCGCAGGCAAGAACTGTGAAAAACGGGCCGCCTTTTTCGCCGCGCAGCGAGGAATGGTGCCAACGGCGCCGCCTTTTTCGCCGCGCAGTGAGGAATGGTGCTAACGGCGGCGCCTTTTTGACCGCGCAGCGAGGAATGGTGCCAACGGCGGCGCCTTTTTGACCGCGCACCCCGTCGGGCCCCCAAACGGGCCGCCTTTTGCAGGCCAACACCCCGTCGGCCTCCAAAACGGGCCGCCTTTTATAGGCCAACACCCCGTCGGGCTCGAAAACAGTCCGCCTTTTATAGGCCAACACCCCGTAGGCCTCGAAAACAGTCCGCCTTTTATAGGCCAACACCCCGTCGGGCCCCAAAACAGGCCGCCTTTTATAGGCCAACACCCCGTCGGCCTTCAAAAAGCAGGCTCTCTGCCTCGGTTCGGTTTCAGTCCGCCATCATCCGCCGCCACCGCATGTACCCGAAGATGGGCACGATGGTGTAGACGACATAGGTGACGGCCGTCGGCGTCATGCCCTTCCAGAAGTAGAGCGCGGCCGAGACGGCGTTGACCACCATCCAGACGCCCCACTGCTCGATGTATTTCTGCGCCAGCATCCACATCGCCAGGATACTTAGCGCCGTCGTGAAGGCGTCGCCCCAGGGCACGGGGCTGTCCGTGAACCGCGAGAGCACGAGGTAGAGCACCGCCTGCAGCAGGATGTAGGCCGACGCCAACCGGAGCCACATTTGGCGCGGCGTCCGCCGGATCGCCACCTCCGCCTCCGAGGTCTCACGGCCGCGGCCGCGCTGCCAGCGATACCAGCCGTAGGCGCTAGCGAAGAGGTAGTAGACGTTGACGCCCATATCGGCGTAGAACTTGTTGACGTAGTAGATATAGATGTAGAAGGCGGGGATCACCACGCCCACCGGCCAAAGCCAGATGCTGGCCCGGTATTCGAGCCAGAGGTAGAGCAGCATGATCCCCGCCGCTACGATCTCGATTGCGTCGTTGAACATAGAGGGTAGAGGGTAGAGAGTAGAGGGTAGAGGGTGGAGGGTAGAGGGGGGGTTAGAATTTCAGCGTCAGCCGCGCCATGAAGTTGCGGGTGGCTTGGGCGAAGTAGTTCAGCTGGTTCACACGCTTTCCGTCATTGATGAATGTGTCATAGATGTAGCCGCCCGACTCATACTCGGCGTTGAAGAGGTTGCGGACGCTGAGGTCGAGGGCGATCTCTTTCATGAAGCTCGGATGAAAAGCGTAGCCTACGCGCAAGTCGCTCAGGAAGTAGGGATCGATGCTGCGCTCGCGAGCGGAGGTGTTGTCGAGGTACTGCCGCCCGACGTACGACGACATCAGCGCCGCGGTGAAGCCCCGCCAACGCACGTCGAAGGTGCTGCCGAAGGTCACGTTGGGCGAGAAGGCAATATCCGTCGTGCCCAACTCATTGACCGTCTGCGGCAGTTCTTTCCCGCCCTGGTAGGTGTTGACGTACTCCGTGAAGTTGCGGATCTTGTTACTGCTCAGGGTTACGTTGCCGCTCCAGTCGAGCCACGGGGCGAGGCGTACGCCGCCGCTTAGCTCCACGCCCATGCGGTAGCTGTCCTTGATGTTCGACGTGAGCGCCTCGCCAATCTCGGAGATCTTGCCCGTGAGCACAAGCTGGTTGTCGTAATCCATATAGTAGAGGTTGGCGCCGAGGTGGAAGGCGCGGCCGGTGTATTCGTAGCCCGCCTCATAGTCGTAGAGGGTCTCGTAGGTCGGCTGCGCCGTGGGCCCGTTCTCGGTGAAGTTCTTGCGGTTCGGCTCGCGGTGTGCCACGGCGAACGAGGCATAGGCATGGTTGCCGCCGCGTTCGTAGGAGAGTCCCGCCTTGGGGTTGAAGAAGGAGAAAGTGCGGTGCACGTCGATGTCGCCCGCCTTGTCGTCCGTGCCCGTGATGCTGTAGTTGATGCCGCGGTATTGCAAATCGGCATAGGCGCTGAGGGCGTTCGACAGCCGGTAGGAGGCCTTCAGGAACGTGTTGTAATCGAGCTTCTCGCCCCGGCTGCGGTAATACTCATAGTCGGGCCGCGGCATGGCCTCGACGGTCTTCATCCACAGGACGCGCCCGAAGTGATCGCCCGTGTAGTTGTTGATCGAGGCGCCCCAGACGGCCTGCAGTCGGTTGCGGGTGTAGGTCAGGCGAGCCAGTGCGCCGTAGAAGTCGTTCTGGAGCCACTTGCGCCGCACCAGGTCGGTGCGCTTCTGCTCCTTGCCATCGGCGCCCTTGAAGTTGGGCAGCTTGTAGGCCGCATACTTGGCGCCGGCCTTGTAATCCTCGTAATACCCGCGGCCGTCGGTGTAGTGCAGCGTCACGTTCAGGTTGAGGGCGTCCGTGAGGCGCTGCGTGGCCAAGAGGTGGTAATGATGCTGCCAGTAGTTGTCCGTCTGGTTGTCGTAGAACTTTTTCACGCCACCCTCCTCATACTCGCCGCAGCTGTTGTATCGGCGATTGGTGCGGAGACGGGCCGAGTCGACGCCGTTCCACGCCTGATAGCTCACCTCGCTGCTGCCGAAGGTCTGGAACTTGAGCATCGTGCCGCCGTTGTAGTAAGCCGCCGAAGCGTAATACGAGCTCATGTTCGCCCGCGCACGCTCGATGTAGCCGTCCGTTTGCACGTTGGAGTAACGGGCATCGAAGACGAAATGGTTGCCGATGAGTCCCGTTCCGCCACGCACGGTGTGCGCAAAGGTGCCATAGCTACCCGCCGCAGACGAGGCCTCGAAGTACGGCTCTAACCGCGGACGCTGCGTCTGCATGGCCACCGTGGCGCCGAAGGCCGCGGCACCGTTGGTCGACGTGCCCGCGCCGCGCTGGATCTGTATCGACTCGACCGACGAGGCGAAGTCGGGCATGTTGACCCAGAAAACGCCGTGACTCTCCGAGTCATTCACCGGCACACCGTCAACCGTAAAGTTGATGCGCCCCGCATCCGTGCCACGCACCCGCATGGAGACGTAGCCCACGCCGTTGCCACCGTCTGAGGTGACCACCACCGAGGGCGTCTGCGTGAAGAGGTAGGGCAACGATTGGCCCGTGTTGTTCTCGCGCAGCTCAGCCGCCGAGACGTTGCGGAAGGCCACCGGCGTCTCTCGCCTGGCCTGCACGGCCGAGACAACTACCTCGTTCAGTTCATACACTTGCGTCGTATCCACGGTCGCTTGCTGCGCCGCGATCGACATACTGCCGGAAACGATCAGCAGTCCGGCCACTACATAGAAAATCTTCCTCATTTGATTGTGTCTATTAAATGGGGAGCGATTTACGATGCACAAAAAAGAGATGAAAACCACCTATTGTCCCTCCGCCGGCATTACCCGGATCAGGTTTTGGGGCCGCCCCGAATTTTCTCGAGAACTCATTCAGTGGGCAGTCCTTAGGGTATGATCTCAGCCTGTGTAAGTAAGGCACCCCTTGGGGAGGCAACCTTTACGGCGCCTCCTCCTATGTGAATAATTCGTTATCGGCGGCAAATGTAAACGGGCAACGGAAAAACGAAAGCCTTTGCGCCGACAGGTGTGGCCTCGATATACAGTAAATCAGCTCCGCGCAGGCTTGCAGGGCCCCGTCGAACACTTCGCCAGCGTCAAGCAGGCTTGCAGGGCCCCGTCGAACACTTCGCCAGCGTCAAGCAGGCTTGCATGGCCCTGTCGAACACTTCGCCAGCGTCAAACAGGCTTGCATGGCCTCGTCGAAGTCTTCGCCAGCGTCAAGCAGGCTTGCGGGGCCCCGTCGAAGTCTTCGCCAGCGTCATGCAGGCTTGCGGGGCCCTGTCGAAGTCTTCGCCAGCGTCAAGCAGGCTTGCAGGGCCCGGTTTACAGTAAATCAACTTTAAGCCGGGCATGGCTCTCGTATCCCGCGGGGCGATTGGAGAGCAGTCAGTCGTGGGGGCAAGAAGGAGGATTGTGCGCAGGAATCTATCTTTGTCCACGCTTCAAACCAAAGAAGAAACAGATTTATGAACAATTCGATTTACCGATTCCCGAATCCGGGAAATGAGCCGGTCAAGACGTATGCTCCCGGCACGAGTGATAAAGCAGCCTTGAAGAAGGCTTTGTTGCAGCTGAGCGCTGAAGAATGGGACATCCCGCTGGTGATCGGCGGCCAGGAGATCCGCACGGGTCAGACGGGCAAGGTGGTAATGCCGCATGACCACCGCCACGTGCTGGCTACCTACCACAAGGCGGGCGAAAAGGAAGTGCAGATGGCTATCGACGCGGCCATGAAGGCACACCACGACTGGTCGATGCTGCCGTGGGAGGAGCGCGCGATGGTGATGCTGCGTGCGGCTGAACTTTTCGCCACGAAGTATCGCTACCTGCTCAACGCGGCCGTGATGCTCGGCCAGAGTAAGAACCCTTTCCAAGCTGAGATCGACGCCCCGTGCGAGCTGATCGACTTCCTGCGTTACAGCGCCTTCTACGCCGGGCAGATCTATGCCGACCAACCCTATTCGGAGAAGGGCATCATCAACCGCTTGGAGTATCGCGCCCTGGAGGGCTTCGTCTTCTCGCTGACGCCGTTCAACTTCACCTCTATCGCCTCGAACCTCAACATGGCGCCGGCCATGATGGGTAACGTGGCCGTGTGGAAACCCTCGACGACGGCTATCTATTCGAACTACCTGCTCATGAAGGTCTTCAAAGAGGCCGGTCTGCCGGACGGCGTGGTGAACTTCATCCCCGGCCAGGGCAGCACGGTTGGGCGCGTGATCTTGTCCAGCCCCGACTTTGCAGGCTTCCACTTCACCGGCTCCACGAGCACCTTCAACACGCTCTGGTGTCAGATGGGCGAGAACCTGAAGAAGTACAAGTCGTATCCCAAAGTGGTGGGTGAGACGGGCGGCAAGAACTTCATCTTCGCCCATCCCTCGGCTCCGGCGGAAGACGTGGCAGCAGCCATCGTGCGCGGCGCCTTCGAGTATCAGGGCCAGAAGTGCTCCGCCGGATCGCGTGCCTACCTGCCCAAGTCGCTGTGGAAAGAGATCAAGGAGCGCGTGGGCGAGATGCTGAAGGAGATCAAGATGGGCGACGTGCAAGACTTCACGAACTTCATCAACGCCGTGATCGACGAGGCTTCGTTCGACAACATCATGGGCTACATCAACCACGCTCGTGAGGCGTCCGACGCGGAGATCATCTTCGGCGGCAAGGGCGACAAGTCCACAGGTTACTTCATCGAGCCGACCGTGATCCAGACGACGAACCCGACCTTCAAGACGATGACCGAAGAGATCTTCGGCCCGGTGATCACCATCTACGTCTATGACGACGCGAAGTATGAGGAGACGCTCGACGTCTGCGATCGCACCTCGCCTTACGGCCTGACGGGCTCCATCTTCGCCTGCGACCGTTACGCCATCGAGACGGCTTTCCGCAAGCTGCGCTATGCGGCGGGCAACTTCTACGTGAACGACAAGCCGACGGGCGCCGTCATCGCACAGCAACCTTTCGGTGGTTCGCGTGCCTCGGGTACGAACGACAAGGCGGGTGGCCCGCTGAACTTGATCCGCTGGACGAACCCGCGCTGCATCAAGGAGACGTTCGTTCCGCCGGTGCATTACGGTTATCCGTTCCTCAACGAGAAGTAAGGCCGCTGCAAAGTTGGCCGGCGTCCCTGACGCCTTGATTTTCTTTTGCTTCTTTTCTTGCATCAAGGCAAGAAAAGAAGATCCATCAAGGGAAAAGGCAAGGCCATAAACAAGGAAATCCCGGAAGCGCTCTTTTGATAGAAGCACTCCCGGGATTCTTTTTTCCCCGAGCTTGGAGTTTTTACCCCGCGTCCTTCATCGGGCGGGGGCGACGTGTATCCGTAAAGCTCAACCCAAATAAGTTTTCAGCAGCTTGCTGCGTGTACCCTGCCGTAAGCGTCGGATGGCTTTCTCCTTGATCTGGCGGACGCGCTCGCGAGTGAGCCCGAATTTATCGCCGATCTCTTCCAGTGTGACTTCTTGGCAGCCGATGCCGAAGAACATCTTAATGATGTCGCTTTCGCGCTCGGTGAGTGTAGCAAGTGCTCTGTCGATTTCCCTCGACAGCGATTCGTACATCAATGTCCCATCCGTGTTGGGGGTGTCCTCGTTGACAAGCACATCGAGCAGGCTGTTGTCCTCACCTTCGACGAAGGGGGCGTCCACCGAGACGTGTCGGCCGGAGACCTTGAGGGTGTCCGTGATCTTGTCCACGGGGATGTCCAACTCTTCGGCCAGCTCTTCGGCCGACGGGCGACGCTCATTCTCCTGCTCAAAGCGGGAAAGCACCTTGCCGATCTTGTTGAGCGACCCGACCTGATTGAGCGGCAAGCGCACGATACGTGACTGCTCGGCCAGGGCCTGCAAGATGGATTGGCGGATCCACCACACGGCGTAAGAGATGAACTTGAACCCGCGTGTCTCGTCGAATTTCTCGGCGGCTTTGATCAGTCCCAGGTTGCCCTCGTTGATGAGGTCGGGCAGGCTCAGGCCTTGGTTCTGGTACTGCTTAGCCACGGAAACGACGAAGCGCA
>ERZ772955.1521-NODE-1521-length-14317-cov-4.985626_pt1 | contig 14317 bp, 22 predicted proteins | sample MGYA00511133_ERZ772955 | MGnify/ENA primary metagenome ERZ772955 (study PRJEB29015, sample SAMEA2737914) | human oral metagenome | biome: human oral; feature: human-associated habitat; material: dental | place: China | collected 2149 ... | reverse complement strand
GAAATCGTTCTTAATATATTTATTTTATGTGTCTATTAGAAAGATATGAAAATATTACTATCTAAGAAAGGAGAAAATAATTATGAATATTGATGATATTGTAAAAAAATTAAAAAAGTTTCCAGATATTATGGAATTAAATCATCCTATAACTGATGTAGAAATAAAACGTTTTCAAAATACTAATGGTATAGAACTTCCAAATTCTTATATCGAATTATTAAAAAAATTTGATGGCGGTGAAATATTTATACCAGGAACAATTATATATGGTATTAATACAGATGTGGATAACTATAATCTAAAAAAAATTAATGGAAAAAGCATTAGAGAAAATTTTAATATTCCTGCCACACTATTGATAATAGGAAAAACAAATGATGGTGATTGGTTGTGTATAAATTTAAATCCTAAAAATGAAATCATACAATGGGATCATGAACAGGATGAAGAATTTTGCAGATGGGAAAATTTGGAAGAATGGCTTACAGAAACTATAGATGAGTATGTTAAATATGAAAGTAGTGTTTGATTATGGAGAAAAAAATATTGAGTAATGAAGAAAAGAAAAAATTATCGTATGAAAGACAAAGGGCGGTCAGAAAAGCATGGAAAGAAGAGAGAGAAAGAGTTTCTAAGGGATATGGAACCAGAAAATGGACTGTTGATGAGCAAAAAGAAATTTTACAAAGAGGAGCGGTTCGTGGATATCAAGGACATCACATGAAATCTGTAAGCCGACATCCTGAACATGCAGGAAATCCTCAAAATATACAATTCTTAAATCAAAAAGAACATTTATACGGCGCTCATGGAGGAAGTTATCATAATTCAACTGATGGTTATTATGATCCTGAAACTCGAACAATGAAAAAATTTGGAAATAGAATAGAGGAGTTACCAAGGTATAAACTTACTCAAACTGAAAATAAGATTATGGAAAATGCAAGAATGAACTACGAAAACATGGTATCTCAATCAACCAAGTCAAATAATATTGATTTAGATGCCGTAAGAAAAAATTATGAAAAACAGTATACAAACTCTAATTCTAAAATAAAGCAGCCTACTGTCGAGTCTGCAAATTCCAAAAATAATGAAAATAAATATAAAAATGGATATTCTAGGTAAAAGGAGAAAATAATGTCAGTTAATTTAGTTACCATACAAGGAGATAGTATTTCAAGTATTTCGCCTCCACAAAATGACAGTATAAAAAAAGGAGTTGTGTTGCCAGGAACTTATAAAAAAATTCCAACAAAGTTAATTGTAGATAACGATATAATGAGTAAGCATCTACTTCTTATTGGTGGAACAGGTTGTGGAAAAACAAATGTTTTTAATTATTTTGTTAAACAATTGAAACAAACAATGAGTCCAGATGACATTATGTTTGTATTTGACACCAAAGGAGATTTTTATTCACAATTTTATAAACAAGGTGATATTGTGATTGGTAATTCAAAAATGTATTCATCAATTACATTGAAATGGAATATATATAAGGAAATACTTGTAGATGGATGGGATGACAACGATATCTACAATAATGCCTGTGAAATAACATATTCTCTTTTTAAAGAAGCTATCGAAAGAACATCACAGCAATTTTTTCCTAATGCTGCAAGAGATATTTTAACTGCAATATTGATTGCACATATAAGACTAGGAAAAGGTTCTATAGATTTTAGAAAAAAATTTTTAAATAATAAAGCATTACGAAATTTTTTAGATTCAATGTCAGCGGAAAAAATTAAGAATTTTTTAACTATTTTTCCAGATTTATCATCTGTATTAATGTACTTAGGTGATGGAATGAATGATCAATCTTTAGGAGTACTTGCTGAACTGCAAAACATTTCTCGCCAAATTTTTATAGGAACATTTGCTGAAGACGGACGTTTTTCAAGTCGAGAATTTGTTAGAAATAAAGGCGGAAAAACACTTTTCTTAGAATACGATCTATCAATTGGAGATACATTAGAACCAATATATCGTTTATTATTTGATTTGAGTTTAAAAGAAGCCATGGGGCGAAACAAATCAAGTGGTAACGTTTATTTAATTTGTGATGAATTTAAACTGCTACCCAATCTTAAACATATTGAAAATGGGGTCAATTTTGGTAGAGGATTAGGTGTAAAAATATTAATTGGTTTACAAAGTATTGAACAATTATATGAAGTTTATGGTGAAAGCAGAGGAAAAAACATAGCATCAGGTTTTTCTACTATGATAGCATTTAAATCAAACGACACTGTAACTCGTGAATTTGTCTCTAATCTGTATGGAAAAAATATTGTCTTAGAACAATATAAAACATTAAATAGTAATTTAACTGAAGAAAAAAGAGAAGGAAAAACAGTGGAAGATTGGGATTTAAATAATTTAAAAGTTGGTGAAGCAATTGTTGGGTTTGCTTATGAAAAACCATTTAAGTTCAAGTTTGATTTATTTAGGGAGTGAACTATATTGAAATTTATTTTTAAATTTTTTGAATTAATATTTTTATTTTATAGATGGCTTTTTAATATATTATTTATTCATTTTAAAAAAAAGAAAATTATAAAAAATATTGAAAGAAATAATGAGCTTCAAAAAAATATTATTAGATACAATCCAATTAAAATTGAAAATTTAATAGAAAAAAGTAATCCTATCGATTCTCATATTATTTCTGGCGGAACATCAGACAATAGATCTAAGTTAGGAGCTTCGATTACTGTATGCTCACTTTCCCAAGGAATACCAACAATAATCCTTCATGAAGGGAACTTAACATTGCAAAATTATGTTAAGAATGCTACTAATTCTTTTAGAGATAAAGTTATTATAACAGGGTCAACACCTATTTATGATCCATTTTATAACAGATCAGACAAAGAAATATGTAATTTAATTGTTAACTCGTCTAGCAGTAATACGTTAATTAATGCAACTGGACAACAATATATACTAGGAATTATAGATTTTATTAGAAGTAAAAATATTTCTCCATATTATGAAATGCTCGTTAGTTGTCCTCATAATCAATTAATTGATAAGATTGATGATGCTGAAAAAAAAGGATATTTAAGTAATCAAAGAGCTATGATGATAAAAAGTCAACTTATACAAGGTCAAAATGAACGAGCAAATGTACAAGCTTTTTTTTCACAATTATCATCTTCTCAGGGTGCAGGAATTCTATCTAATCGTGGAGATAAAAATTCTGCAGTTAATATACGAACTGCAGTTTCACATGATGGCTTAATAATGATAGATATAGGATCGAGTACAAATGAAATACTATTAAACCTTATTGTAAATGAAATTAAAGAAGTCTTAACATTCGGAAAGAAAATTATGTTAATTTTAGATGGAATAAATATTAATTCCAATGATTTACTCTCTAAAGTTATAAAATCACTTTCATCAAAATGTCTTACTACATTTCTTTCTGAAAATATTTATTCAACATTAGGTGCTAATGATAAGTTATTTCATACATTTGTTGGAAATGCATCTAAATGTATAGTATTCTCACATATGGATAGTATTGCATGTAATAAATGGTCAGAAATATTTGGTTACTATGATGCGGAAAAAATATCACAAACTATTGGCGGAAATCAGTATTTTGGTCTACAAGATTCATTTACTACATCTTTTAATAGAGAATTTATTCTTAAACCAGAAGAAATATCAAGAATGTCTACAAATGAAATATATATATTAGATAAAAGCACAAAAGGGAAATTGATATATACTACTTTATTATAAAGTAACAATAACTTTAGCGCATTAAAAAAATTAAATCTATTCTTCTCAATTTCTTAGAATTTAGAACTAAAGTTAATTAAATAAAAGAATTTTCCAACAAAATAAAAAAGGAGAGCATTTTGATGAATAAAAACATATATTCAAATAACCACAATAATAATTCAATTCAAAATAATAAACAAGCGTTTATCATAATTTCAATAATGATAGTAATAGTAATCGCTCTTCATGCGACGAAGAACCATTTGATTAAAAGTATAAATCAAGAAATAAATGCTTCAAATACATCGCTTGTAAGTTCTAATTATAAAAATAACTCAAATACAACTAATTATACAGAAACACAGCAACAGCAAAAAGAAAATTCTAAAATTGATGTAGATAATATATATGAAATAATGGATCAAGTTTTAAATGACAATGAATCACTATTATATAATTATTCGCCATCTGAGTTAAGAATAATAAGAAATACTATTTATGCTAAAAAAGGATATATTTTTAAAGATAAAAATTTAGGAAATTATTTTAAAAACAAATCTTGGTATCATGAGTCTATATACAATGAAAATCAAGTACCGCTAACTTCAAGAGAGAGAAAGTTTATCAATATAGTTAAAACATATGAATAAAGTTGAAAAAGAACATAACATATTTAATTATTACCTCTTTATGGGCTATTTTTTTAAGATAAACTTAGCCCATTATTCTTTAAATAGATTTTAGTTTATCATTTCTTCGTTGTATTAAAATACTTATAATACCCCTTAAATTCTTCATTAGCCTCATTTTCAGTCAATAAAAAATATTCCAATTCAGCCTTTTGCCCTTTTCTCTCTTCATCCAAAACAAGTTTACACCGAAAATCAATATGAATATGCTCTCCTTCATTTTTTAATTTCAATCAGCCCAAAATTTTGAATATTTTCATCAATTTTTGCAAGATAGATTGTATAATAAAATACAACAAATTTTAAAATAAAATAGAACTCATGATAATTTCGTGTTAAAATGTTAGTGACCACAAAAACATTAACGAAAGGAAATATATCATGAATCATTACCATAAATGAAAGAAATAAACTAGAGGTTTTCCTAAAAAAAAATTACAAAATAGTGAGAATTGCTGAAATTCTTGAAAAAGATAGGACTACTATTTATCGAGAAATTAAGAGAGTTAAAGGTGAATACTGTGCTGAAAAAGCTCAAATAAATGCCAATAATAAAGGTTGTAAAAAAGGTAGAAATTACAAAATTATACTAAACCCCATTAGATTAACAGAGTATAATGTGGTATAATATAATAGGGTGATAAAAATGGCAAAAGCGTATGAGATAACAGAAGAAATTTCAAATGAGATAAGAATGATTAGAAAAACAATAAAAAACAAAAGTGAAGACATAAAGACTGCATGCAGTAGAATTAAAAGGCTTAGGAAAAAAGAATAAGGAAATAGCTGAAAATTTTAGATGTCCACGAAAAAATTGTCAGTAAATGGATATGCATATTTGCAAATCAAGGAATACAAGGATTGATGAATAAGCCAAAAGGTGGAAATCATAAAAATATGACATTTGAAGAAGAAGAGAAGTTTTTGAAGCAATTTGAGGAACGGGCAAAAAAAGGTGAACTGTTAAGCACAAATGAAATAAAACAGGAATATATTAAATTAGTTGGGCATAGCATTGGACATGAACAAATATATAGAGTTCTAAGACGGCATGGCTAAAGAAAAATAGACATCCAAAGAAAGCGAGCGATGAAGAGATTGAGCAGTCTAAAAAAAAATCGCCGATCTGGTGCAAAAAATAAAAATAAGAAATCCTGGCAAGACAGTAAGATTAATGTTTGAAGACGAAGCAAGTTTTGGAAGAATTAACAAGCCTAAGTATTGCTGGTGCAGAAATAAGTTTAGACTCTGCGTTCCCTGTCATCATATAAGGGAGTACAGGTATGTTTTTGGTGCGGTGGAGCCTTTAACGGGGGAAAGATTTTTTTAGTTATGCCAAACTGCGATACAAGCAACATGAGCGTTTTTTTAAAGGAATTATCTAAAAGCTATAATGATGATATGTGAGATTCTAGTCTGTGATGGAGCAGTATGGCACAAATCAAAGAATTTAGAAATTTTGGGAAACATCATAATGACACATATACCACCATATACACCAGAAATGAATCCCATTGAACAAATTTAAGACAGATGGGGTTCGGCAATAAGATATTCAGTACATTAAAAGCTGTAGTTGACAGGTTATGCGACACTATAAATTTACTTACAGATGAACTGGTAAAAAGCATAACTCTTCGCGAATGGATTTATTCTGTTATTTAAACGGGGTTTAGTATTACTTCTGAATTAAAGGATTAGAATCTAAACTCTGTGAAAGGTGGTCGCCAGAACAAATTGTAGGACGAGAACTGAAAGGTAAATTATCTTTTAAAACTATTTACAACTGGCTGTATAAAGATTTTTTTGATGTATCTTTAGATAAAGGAAAAGCAGCGAAAACTAAAGAAAAGAGAGGAAAATTTAATATCGGAAAGTCAATTAGTGAAAGACCAGAAGAAGTTAAAAGAAAAGAAGTTTTTGGACATTGGGAGCTAGATCTGTAGTTTCAGCAAGAGGAGAGAGCAAAGCTTGTTTTGCAACATTTGTGGAGTTAAAGACGAGATTTTATGTAGCAATAAAAATGCCAGATAGAAATAAAAATTCGATGTTGGAAGCAATAAAGCAGTTAACATCAAATATTCCGAAAGAAGCATTTAAAACTTTTACATCAGATAGAGGAAAAGAATTTTCATGCTGGAAAAAAGTAGAGGAAATGGGAATAGATTTCTATTTTGCAGATCCTTATTGCTCATGGCAGAGAGGATGCAATGAAAATAGTAACGGTCTTCTAAGAGAATTTTACCCAAAGAAGACCGATATATCAAAAGTAGAAACAGAAGACTTGCTAAGAACCTTAATGCTAATAAATTCAAGACCTAGAAAATGTTTAAACTATGCAACACCATTTGAAAAATTTTTATACGAAATTAAATTTGAGGAAATTTGAAAAATGTTGCATTTAATATTGCAATTTATGTTGAACAAAAAAAGAAGCTGAACTCAAAATTTTAATCATTTTGAGACAGCCCCTTTTCTAATCAACTATAGTCATTATTCTATAATTTAGGAAAGTGAATTTGCTTTTAAATTTTGATATTAAAGATATTTTAAACAAGAAATTAAACTTTTTTTGATTTCCAATTATAATTTTAAAATATTTAAAAATTAAATAAAAATTAACTTGACAAAATACGAGGGGGTATAATATACTTATTAATAATTTGAAAAATTATTAAAATTTATTTTACGAGGTGGTAAACATGAAAATCACGGAATTAAATGAAATGGAACTAATGGTAACAAATGGTAGAGCAACAGCGGCAGGAGTAGGATATGCTTTTGATAGAGAAGCTTGCAAATTAGGATGGTAATCGAAATTTTTAAGGAGGTAAAATTATGAATAAGAAATATCAAAATCTGATAGTTATAATGGCTTCAATATCGTCAGCCATAATTGGTGGTAGAATAGTTGATGAATATGGATGGGTTATAGGTTTAATAACAGCTGCAATTACAGGTGCTGTTGTTGGATTGCTTGGAAACATTATATTAAAGTTTCTTAAAATTAATAGATAGATTAAATAAATACGTATTTATTATAAAATTATAGTCCTTATTGTCAGCGTGAACTATCTGCTGTGCAAAAATTTTACGAAGAAAATAAAGATAATATAAATGTCGTAGTTGTATTCACAAGAAGAAAAACCAATTTATCATCAACTAAAAAATATGTGGAAGAAAATAAATTTACTTTCCCAGTATATTATGACTCCACAGACTCACTTATGAAAGCCTTCAAAGTGAAAACTGTCCCATACAATTTAATTATTAAGGATTCTAAAATTCAAAAAGATTTGGGTGGATCAAAAACTTATGAAGAATTGAAAGAAGCATTCTATTTGAATTAATAAAAAATAGTCATTATAAAACATCTGAATTTTTATTTGGATGTTTTTTTGAAATAATGTTTTTTCTGATAAATACGGCAATAAAAAAGAACAATCATATTAAATTTAATTTTTTTTGAAATTAAAAAGAGGCAGCAATTCTATAGAGCCTCTTTTTTTTATCAAATATTGTATCTGACACCTTTTTACGAAAAGAAATCACTTATTTGATCTTCTCAAATTTCAACGTTTTCCCATCACTAGTAGTCAAAGTCAAAATATTTTTAACTAATTTTATTGTTTTAGAATTTTGCAACAATTTTAAATATTCAAATTCAATTTTCATTAAATTTTCTGGTCCAGCCATTTTTGTAGAACCAACTGGTCCAATTTTAATGCTGTCATTCTTGATTTCACAATTTCCAAAATAGTTGTTTATTCCAGAATTTCCATTAATCTTGTTTTCAGCAAAAGAAATTGTTATTTCTCCTTCTTTTTCTGGAAAGGAAGTTTGTCCCATTTCGATAAGTTTCCATTTTGTATTTTTCAATTTTTTACTCAAGTCTAATTTTTTAAACGTCCAAACTTCTCCATTTTTATTTCTCAAGCTCAAAGTTGTGTTATTATAATTTATTCTTGGAGAATTTTGCAAAATATCAAAAAAGTTTAGCTCAATTTTCATTAATTCTTCTGGTCCAGCCATCAAGGTTGCCGCTGTTTCAGCAGTTAAAATTGAATTATTTTTTATTTTATATCCTCCAAAATAACTATTCACACCTGAAAATCCACTAATTTTACCGTCTGAAAAATTAATTGTAATATTTGCCCCTTCTGGAATTGGCAATTTTTGACCTTTTTTACTAATTTGTGATAATTCCCAAGAAGTTTCGTTTAAATTAATAATTTTCTTTTTTGTTTTTGCACTCAAAGAAATGCAACTTAGTAAGAAAACTGTTAAAATTCCAAATAAAATAAATGTTCTTTTCATTTTTATTCCTCTTTTCTTTTCTTAATTTTTTATTTTATAAAATTTATAATTTTCTTCTTCCAACTTCTACTGAATAGAATAAAATTTTAGAGATTATTTTTAATTTATTTTGGGTTGCAATCAGTATAAATTCTTATTTTGCCTGTTCAAATAAAGTAAAAAATATACTTCCCAATAACACTACATTTAATAAATTAGTCATCATTAACGCTGAATATGTATATTTATTTAATCTATTGTTATCTTCTATAAAATTTGAAGCTATCCAAATCGGTATTTGAATAACCAAGATTCCATAAAATTTCATACCTCCAAAGAAAATAACACCTAATAAATCAATAATAATTAGAACAAACGCACTATAAGAAAAAAGCTTATTATTCTTCTTTTTCATTAGCATGAACAATAAAACAACTATAATACAAACTATTGAATGTAATCCTTGATTTTGAGAAAAAAAGTCTTTACCTAAAAGTTTTATACACAAAAATAAATATATTATTCCGAAAACTAAATCACCCCATAAAAATTTTTTAAGTTTTTTTTCTTTAAAAATTGGCAAAAGAATTTTTGCAAAACAAAAAATAAATCTACTGCCACTATAAATTAATACTAAATCAATAAGTATAAGTATTATTATTGACTTTCCCAACTATCTCACACTCCTAAATAAATTTTTTCATATAAAAAATATTTTCCTTTTGACTCTCAATAAATTTTTTTATAATTTTACTCAATTTATTACTCTACCCTATTCATTAGTTATTCCTAAAATAATTTACTTAATATCAAGTATCTTATCACTACGCACCTTGATTGTTAATAAATTTTTTTATTAAAAACTTAGTTAAAGAAATATTATAAAAACCTCATTAGAAACTTTTATAATCTCTTTTCTAAAATGAATATTGAAATGAAAACCAATGCAAATCCAATTAATTCAACAACAGAAAATGTTAATCCAAAAATTATTACTGATAATATTGCTGCAAGTACTGGCTCGAAAGCTGTTAATATTCCTGCAAGTGATGAGGAAATGTAGTTTAAACTTGCAATATAGATTAAATAGGCGATAGAAGTTCCTAAAATTACGACTATTGCTACTTGAATCATAGATTTTGTGTTTACATTTCCTTCTATTTTCCAAATTGGATGAACAATATTTGAAACTATACTTCCTATAATCATTCCCCAGCCGACTACTGTTATGCTGCCATATCTTTTCAATAGTTTTTTTGGATAAATTGAGTAAAAGGCAATCATAATTGCTGAAAAAATCCAATAAACAGTGCTTCTGGAAGGACAGATAAACTTGAAATTTTTCCTTTTGTCGCTATAAATACAACTCCTAAAACTGTCATAAAAAGTAAAAGTAAGGTTGAAATTGCTGGAATTTTTTTGTTTTTTACAGATTCATAAATAAATATGAAAAATGGTGCTGTAAACTGTAAAATTGTTGCAAATGAAACATTGCTTAACTCGATTGTTCGGAAGTATGTGTACTGAACAAAGTACATTCCCGCTGAACCAAACAAAATTATTCCAATAATGTCTCGCTTGTTTTTTAGAGGCTTTAAAACCGATTTTTTTTTCAATGAAAATTACAATTAAAAACAGTAATATTCCTGAAATAAGGGTTCTTGTGGAAACCAGCCAATCTGACGAAAAATTGTATTTTTTGAAAAGGATTTCTCCTGAAATTCCTGAAATTGACCACAAACTTGCAGCTAAACTTGCCAGTATCATTCCATGTATTTTTTTTCTTGATTTTGTATCCATTTTTCGCCACCTTCTTTTTCTGAAATTTTAACTTGCAACAACTTTTTCTCCACGCTCAGAGAGTTTGAAAACTCCATTATCAACATAAATATATTTGCTTTTCTCAGCTTTTTCGATAACTTTATTCAAAAATCCTTTATTCCAACGTAAATGATTGTCAATTGTGTCAATCCCGCATTCATCTTTTTCCTGTGTAGTATTTACATGGTTTGATAAGTGAATTAGCAAAATTCTGACTGAAAATGTCATTTTTTGAGTTCTTTTTCGGTTTATTGTAAAAATTAATCCTTTTTTTGGAGAAAAAATTAGTGTTAAAAGGAAAATTACTCCGATTACAACTGCGATACTTCCCGCTATTGAAATATCAAAAAATCTTGCAAAATGAAATCCCAATACACTTGCCACAGCTCCTATAACTATACTTAGCCCAATCATTACTTTCAATTTATCTGTCAATAAATACGCTGTAATTGGCGGCCCAATCATAAAGGCAACTACTAATATTGAACCAACTGCTTCAAACGAGGCTACTGCCGTCATTGATACAAGCGACATAAGCATATAGTGAATCAATATCGGCTTCATTCCAAGCGTTATTGCAAGAGCCTTGTCAAATACCGAAATTTTTAATTCCTTGAAAAAAATTACAACAAAAGATAAATTTATTAAAAATACGATAAAAGTTGCAACTAATCCTTTAGCAATGCTAAATCCAAATATCTGTATCCGATTAAATGGTGCAAATGCCAGTTCTCCCAGTAATACTGAATCAACATCCAAATGTACATTTCCAGCATATCTTGAAATTAAAATTACCGCAATACTGAATAACAGCGGAAAAACCACTCCAATTGCAGAATCTTCCTTTACAAGTCTTGTAGAGTTAAGAAGTTCCACAAGATAAACCGTCAAAACACCAACTATTCCTGCACCAACAATTAATAGGGGAGAGTTCAAATCGTGAACTGCAAAAAATGCTATTACAATTCCAAGTAAAATAGTATGTGTAATTGCATCTGAAACCATTGACATACTTTTTAAAACTAGAAATGTCCCTAAGATAGAGCAAGCACTTGCTACCATTATTGCAATTAATTGTATTTCTACTGAAAAAACCATGATTTATTTTCCCCTTTCCAAATTATTTACTTCTAAACTTTTTAATTTCATTTTTTTATTTTCAAGTTTTTTTCTAAATTCTTTTTTTCTTTTTTGATTTCTTATAATTTTAAAAATAATACCTCTTTTATTTGAGAATAAAATACTGATAACTACAATTATACTTATAATTATAACGATAACGGGTCCAGTGGGTAAGTCACTTTCACTTATACTTATCAATGTGCCAAGTAAACCTGATATTCCACCAAAAATAGCTGCCAAAATTACCATAATTGAAAGTTTATCTGTCCATTGTCTTGCTGCAACTGCTGGAGAAATAAGCATCGCACTTATTAAAATTACTCCTGCCGCCTGAATACCGATTATTACAGTAGTTACAATCAATATGGAAATTAATATTTCGATTTTCTTGCTTGGAAATCCCAATGTTTTAGCAAAATCAGAGTCAAACGAAACAATTTTAAATTCCTTCCAGAAAAGAATAATTATAATTAAAAGAATAATCCCTGTAATCAGAATAATATTTACATCTCTTTTAATAAATGTTGAAGCCTGCCCAAAAATAAATTTATTCAATCCAGATTTATTCGCACCTGGCAATTTATTTAAATAAGAAAGCAAAACTAGCCCTAATCCAAAAAATACCGATAAAATCAATGCCAAAGCACTATCAAATTTTATTTTTGTATAATTTTGAATTAGTTGAATCAAACCAATACATACAATTCCTGTAATTAACGCACCTAGCAGTAAAACTTCTGTATTTTTCACGTTTGTAAATAAAAAAGCCAAGCAAACTCCAGGAAGTGAAGCATGAGAAACTGCATCTCCCAATAAACTTTGCTTTCTTAAAACTGCAAAACAGCCAAGTATTCCTGAAACCATTCCAAGCAATAGACAACCAAGTGCAACTGTTCTGAATGTATGATCTGTTATAAGAAGATTTAATATATTCATTTTATCGCTCCTTTTCAATTTCAGACAGATTTCCATTATTTTGAGTTGCTTTTTTACTCTTATATGTTTTTTCAATATTTTCAGGAGTAAAAATTTCTTCCACAGGTCCAGAAGCTATAACAGACACATTTATAAATGTCACATAATCAAAATAATCCTTTACCGTCTGCAAATCATGATGAACAGCAATTACAGTTTTTTTCTCATCTCGCAATTTTTTTAAAATATTTACAATAGATTTTTCCGTTTTACTGTCGACACCTTGAAATGGCTCATCCATAAAATATATTTCAGCATCCTGCACTAATGCCCGTGCCAAAAACACTCTTTGTTGCTGTCCGCCAGATAACTGGCTTATTTGCCTATCCGAAAACTCATCCATTTCCACCTTATGAATCGCTTCTTTCGTCTTTTCCTTATCAATTTTTCTAACTTTCTTTAACCATCCGACTTTTCCATAACGCCCCATTTCCACAACATCAAATACAGTAGTAGGAAAATCCCAGTCAACACTTCCTCTTTGTGGTACATAAGCTATCTTATCCCGCACTTTGCTATATTTTTCATCATAAAATCTTACTTCTCCAGTAACAGGCTTTAGCAAATCAAGCATTGCTTTAATTAAAGTAGATTTCCCAGCCCCATTTGGTCCAACTATAGCCATAAGAATCCCTTTTTTAATATCAAGCTCAACATCCCATAAAACAGGTTTATCCTCATAAGCTATCGTCAAATCTTCAACCCTTATAATAACATCATCTGAAATATCTTGATTCATTTTATTTTTCTCCTAAATTTTAAAAATTATAACATAGCAAAACAACTTCTCAGGAATTTTTTATACTTCATAATAACAAAATGGGAGTGATAAAAGTTGTTCTGCTATATTTTTGAATTATTTTATAATATATATTAATAAAAATATTACCAGTTATTTTAACGCATTAACAATTGTATCTGCATTTGCTTTAACTGTCTTAATATAAGTTTCAGAGTTATGTGCTTTATCTCCTAGCGAATCTGAATACAATTCTCCACCTATCTTAACTTCTTTTCCTCTAGCTTTTACAGCTTCCTGCAATGCTTCTATACTTTTTTTCGGAACAGAAGATTCAACAAATATTGCTTTTATATTTCTTTGTACAATGAAATTAGCTAAGTCACTTATGTTTTTTGTACCAGTTTCAGAATCTGTAGAAACACCTTGTATAGCTTTTACTTCCAATCCAAATTGTTCTCCAAAGTAGTTAAAAGCATCGTGTGCTGTTACAAGAACTCTACTTTTTTCAGGAATTTCATTTATTCTTGTTTTTACATAAGTTGTAAGTTCATTTAGTTCAGCTTTGTATTTTTTCAAATTTTCTTTGTAGTAATTACTATTTTTAGGATCATATTTGCTTAATTCAGCTTCCACTGCTTCAGCTTCCTTTTCCCACAATTCCGTATTGAACCATACGTGCGGATCAGGCGTATTTGCATCAACTAAATGAATTTTATTTTTGTCTAATTTTTCTCCAACATTTAATATATTTTTATTTTGAGAACTTAGCTTTTCAAAAATTTCTGTCATTTTACCTTCCAAATGTAACCCACCAAACACTATAATATCAGCATTTCCAAGTTTTTCAATATCACCTGCACTGGCACTGTATAGATGCGGATCTACTCCTTCTCCCATAAGTCCTGTAACTTCGACTTTATCTCCACCA
>ERZ772955.1517-NODE-1517-length-14335-cov-24.589846_pt1 | contig 14335 bp, 10 predicted proteins | sample MGYA00511133_ERZ772955 | MGnify/ENA primary metagenome ERZ772955 (study PRJEB29015, sample SAMEA2737914) | human oral metagenome | biome: human oral; feature: human-associated habitat; material: dental | place: China | collected 2149 ... | reverse complement strand
CCCCGTTGTCCTTCTCCCATTATGAAATTCGTTTATTTTAGCTAAATTTAAATTAAAGTAAGTTTGGTGGTCACTTTTTCGTGACTTTGGCCCTGCGAAGGCCGTAGGCCGGAGACAGACCCGGCCGGTGGAGCTAAAAAGTGACCACCAAACCGGATTTAGATAAAAATGCTAAAATAAACAAATTCCATAAAAGTTATCCACAGATTGAATGACAATCTCCCTCATTTTTGGTACAATCATAATTGAAATTGGTAAAATTATATATTTTTATAAGTTTTTTTCGGATAGTTTAGAAAAGTTATCCACATTTTTTCTCTTTTGACCTGTAAATAGTATAAACTCAGTATTTATAAGGTTGGAAGGGAATTTTATTTTCTCTCATTCACAAGTTGTGCACAGGCTATTCACAGGTATTTGTGGTTTTTCCACAATTTTAGAATAAGTTATGCACATAATAACGAAAGTTATGCACATTTTTAGTAAAAGTTATACACAAGAGGAACAAAATGCAAGCAGCTGATATTAATGATATATGGGAACGTATATTACAAGTAGCAAAACAAACGCTGCCGCCTGCGATTTATTCAAGTTTGAGTACTTCTCTCATACCGATGAGTATAGATAATAATTCTATACACATTGGGGTTATGCAGAGTTTTATAAAAAGTGTCATCGAATCTCAGCAAACGGTAAGTAAATTGTTAACAGATGCCATCAAGCAAGTGACAGGCAAAGAATTAAATATGGTTTTATTGGATCTGTTTCCACAAAAGGATGAGACTCCAACAACACCACATGTAGCAGATACTTTCACAGAGAATACTGTAGAAAATACTAGTACGAGAACTATAGAAAATACGGTGATAAGTGACGCGGACAACATCGATAAAAAAACTTCAAAACTTGCAAAACAAAAGGTTCCGTATCAAGAGGAGTTTTACACACCGGTGTACGCAGATCCTGTGTATATCCAGCGAAAAGAGGTGGAAGAGTTAATTCCAGATGAACCGATGTTTCCTGTAGAGCAGCCACAAACGGCGCAAACGTTGCAATCTACGGATATTCCTATCGATTTATCTTCGTCACAGCTCAATAGTGGATATCGATTTGATAATTACATTACAGGCAATGCAAACCGCATTCCTTTTGGAGCAGCCCAAAATGTGTCGGAGCATCCTGGCGGCGATTATAATCCGCTCTTTATCTATGGTCCATCGGGCCTTGGTAAAACGCATTTGATGCACGCCATCGGCAATGCCATCGTTGAAAGATATCCTAATCTCAAGGTAATGTGCACAACGAGCGAAAAGTTCATGAATTTATTCATCGAATCCATACGCAAGCGGCAAGGCGAGTTGTTCCGCAATACGTTCCGCAACATCGATGTATTGCTCATTGACGATATTCAGTTCTTAGAAAATAAAGAGGGCACGAAAACAGAGTTTTTCAACACCTTCAACGAATTATTGGACAATAACAAGCAAATCGTTCTCACCAGCGATACTATGCCAAACGACATGGATCAATTCGAAGAGCGCTTGCGTTCTAGATTCCAAGCGGGCTATGTGGCAACCATGGAAAATCCAGATTTGGAAACGCGCATTGCCATTTTGAAAGCCCTCGTTGAAAAGGAAAACAACAAGAATCGTAATCTCGTCATCGACAACGATGCCATCAACTACGTAGCGTTACAATTCGACGAAAACATCCGCGTACTACAAGGGGCTTTCAATAAACTCATCGGTACCGCATCCCTAGAACAACGGACCAGTAGCATCGATTTGGAATACACTAAGAAAACATTATCCGACATCATCACGACGGAACGGGTAACACTCATCGACATCGAGTCCATTCAAGATTTTATCAGCACCTATTTCAACATTAAGAAACAAGATTTATTAGGCAAGAAACGAAAGGCCCAATTCGCATTTCCACGACAAATTGCCATGTATTTGTGCCGCGATGTGATTAATGAAAGCTACCCACAAATTGCAGCGGCTTTTTCCAGAGATCATACGACGATTTTGCATGCGTACGATAAGATCAGCAAAGAAATCGACAAGAATCCGGAAACGAAACAGATTATCCTAGACATCAAAGCTAAACTATCATCACTCAACTAAAACGGGTGTGGATAATTCTGTGGATATAATGTGTATAAATCTGTGGATATTGCAGAAATCAATATTTTCTGTGATTATGTGGATAACCTAAAACAAGGTATACACATACTTATCCACAACTATGGAAACACATGAAATCTAGAAAACTTTCACATGTACACACATTCACAGCGCCTACTACAAATACTACTAAACTAACAAACAAATCAAAAACATATCAGAAAACCGATCTATCGTTGATTATCTATAGAGCACCAACGAAAATCGCACAACGAATATTACAAACAAGGAGAGTATTTACGTTATGAACATCAAATTCCCTAAGGCCAATCTCCAAAAAGCCATTAACGTTCTACAAAAGGTATCACAAAATAAAACAAGTTCAAATCTACCAGGTTCCATCTATATAACCACAAAAAATAATCAAGTGGAACTACAAGGCAACGATTTTGAATTAGGCATTAAATTGACAATTGACGCCGAAATTTTAGAACCAGGTACATTAGTGGTTGCTTCTCGCTATTTCCAAGAATTAATCCGCAAATTACCAGGCGAAACAATTCAATTAAGCAAACCAGAGGATGGAAATACGTTAAAAATCACATCCGGTTCCTCTGAATTTAATTTAGTAACCTTGCATCCAGATGATTTCTCATTGGTAGAACAAATTCACGACCAAGATTATGTCAATATCGATAGTCAAGCTATGAAAGAACTCATCGACCTTACGAACTATGCAGCAGCAAGCGACGATGATCGCCCTGTATTTGCTGGTGCTTTGCTGGAAATTAAAGATGCAAACGACAAAGAAGTAACCATGGTTGCTACCGATACGCATCGCATGGCTGTTAAAAGGGTAACTATCGATGAACCTGCGACGTCCCCTATGCGCGTTATCATTCCAACAAAGGCTTTGGCAGAAGTATCTCGTTTATTGCCAACAGATAATCCTTCTATTATTAAAATCATTTGGAACCGCACACAAATCGTATTCATGTTCGAATCCATCTACATTATTTCCCGTTTAATCGAAGGCACTTACCCAGAATACGAAAAGGTAATTCCTGCTCAATTCGATTCTAGTGCCGTTGTAGATCGCAAGGAATTTGCTGGTGCTGTTGATCGTGTATCTTTATTAGCAAAAGATATGAGTTACAACGTAATTCGCTATGACTGGTCCGAAGAACAAGTGACTTTATCCAGCCAAAATGCTGAAATTGGTATGGCGAAGGAAGAAATTCCTGTGGAATTTAAGGGCACACCGTTCACGATTTCCTTCAATGGTCGTTACATTTCCGATATCTTGCGTCACAGCACAGGCGACAACATCCACATGTATTTAAAACAAAATGGTCCTGTTGTGATTCGCCAAGATAATAATCCGAACTATACCTATGTAGTAACACCTGTTCGTACGAATTCTTAATTATCACATACGATGATGTATTCTCATTTTTATGAAAGCCAATTTTACGATTAGTTTTTATATTGAGAATTCAGTATGTACTATATATAGATTATTGTATATTTATATGCATAAAAATTCATATTACCAAGTATATGATAATGCGTTTTAGTCATGATTATATACTTGGTATATTCTGTAATTTGTCCACCATAGGAGGACGTTATGAAACAACAAGCTGTACCAATCCATACGGAATACATTCAAATCGATCAATTGCTTAAATTGGAAGGCGTTATTGAAACAGGGGGCCAAGTAAAAGGCCTTATCGATGATCAAGTGATTACATTAAATGGCACTATCGTTACAGAAAAACGCAAAAAATGTCGTGTTGGCGATGTTATTGGTGTAGAAGGCCTCGATGTGGAATTCATCGTTACAAAAGAGGAGGCATAATCGGTGAGAATTAACTCACTGCAATTGTTCCAGTTTCGCAACTATAAGGATTTAACCATTGATTTACAGCCTGAAATCATCGTCTTGTACGGTACTAATGGGGCTGGTAAAACCAATATTTTAGAGTCTATTTACGTCGGTACCATTGGTAAAAGCCACCGCACGAACGATACGTCGGATATGCTTTTATTTAACGCTAATGAAGCGGGCATTGTGGTGAACTTTGAGAAAAAGGAGACTCCACAAAAGGTAAATATTAAGCTATTTCGTCAAGGTCCTAAGGATATCCGCTTAAATGATACTAAGATTTCTCAGAAGGAATTGATTGGTACCTTAAATACGGTCATCTTCTGCCCAGAGGATTTACAGCTCATTAAGGGCAGTCCTTCGGGGCGTCGCAGATTTTTAGATATGGAAATATCCCAAACAAGCGCTACCTATTATCATCAACTATTGCAATACAATCGCTTATTGCAGCAACGGAATACATTATTGAAGGAATATCGTGGTAAACAGAATATTCCTCTTGCTGAATGGGATGTACAACTAGCGGATATGGCGGCTTTTATCGTCAAAAAACGGATGGAAAGTCTCAAGAAAATCAATTTGCTTATCGATTTGATGAATCGTAAATTGACGGGAGGCCTAGAAAATCTCACCATAGGCTATGAACAACCATATGGGGAAGAGGGTCATATGGTGTATACGAAGGAGGCCTTTTACGATTTATTGCAAGATGCATTGCCCCAAGATCGTCATCGCATGACGACCAGTGTCGGCCCTCATCGCGATGATTTACGATTCTTTTCCGATGCTATCGATTTAAAGAAATTTGGATCCCAAGGGCAACAGCGGACAGCTGTGCTTTCACTAAAACTGAGCGAATTAGAATTCATCAAATCCGAAGTAGGCGAATATCCTGTATTGCTATTAGACGATGTGTTGAGCGAGCTAGACGAGGCGAGACGGAACAATTTGTTGCAGTTCATTCATAAACGCATTCAAACCGTCATTACTACGACGGATATACATGATTTTGAAAACATGCAAGGTGTTCAATTTATTCAATGTCAGGAGGGGCACATCCATTATGGAAAGCCTTGAAATGTGCTTAGCTGGTGGCCTACATGAATTAGGTTTACTGGAACAATTTAAACTGAATACACTTATTCATCATTGGCGTGATGTGGTGGGCCCCATTTATGCTGGTCATACGCGCATTATTGACATCAAACCTCCGAAAATTGTGCTCAGCGCGGATAATTCGCAGTGGATGCAAGAGGTTAAGATGAACCAAAAACGCATCCTCAAGGCCATTAATAACTATTATAAAAGTGATATCATTACTGAAATGGGCCTCATCATGCATCGGAAGAGCTATGTGAAAGAAACGGTGAATACTGAAATTTTGAAAATAGATATGCCTGACATCGATGGCTATATCGACATGTCGAAAATCGTCTTGTCCAATGATGATATGAAATCTATTGATGCTATGGTTAAAAGCTTAGAAGAAGATAAATTAAAAGAACCGTTTCGAAAAGTGCTCATTAGCAGCCGCAAAAAGGAAGTCTATTTGCTAGAACACGGCTATCATCGATGCGAGCGCTGTCATACGTTGATGAGCAGGCAAACAAAATATTGTGTGTCCTGCGAATATGAAATACATCGCAATCATATTAATGATATAAAAACACAAATTAGACGACGTCCATATATAAAATATAGCGAAGCTCAACAATACATCAAATGCACCTTTAAAGATTTTTCCATAGCTATGCGAGAATTGATCTATTTCTATTTAGATAAGGTCTACCATGGATCTACAAGCCGAAACCATATGTACATGGCCACCATGCTCATTACCCATAAACGACTTGAAGAACTGACAGACCAGCACGTTATCAACTTGTGTAATAAATACCGATCAAAATTCCTAAGTGAGGAAAAAATTAAAGAGCTCAATATGCTTAGGGAAATATTGGAATAGCATTAGGCTGTATGATGTGGATGGGGAGTACTTTCGCAGCGACTTTGGCCCTGCGGAGCCCGTAGGGCGGAGTCAGACCCGGCCGGTGGAGCGAGAAAGCACTCCCCATCCACATCAAAAGAATAAGGAGATTTATGTACTTACATATTGGCGATAATTTTAGTATTCCTATGAATTCGATTATTACCATGATTCATGCGGAGTCTGGTAAGCATCATAGGACGGGCATTTCGCATTATGACGCAGAGGTCATGTATGTGGTGCCCGAGGATAAGGTAAAAACGTATATTGTAACAGATGATGGTGTGTATGCATCTGGTATATCACTTAAAACATTAAAAAAGCGGATTGATGAGTTTTATATGCTTTTAAGTAGCAAATTATAGGGCTTTCACGATATAAGCAATCTATAGTATAATAAAGAGATAATCTAGCACCGCAGATGTGTTGTGTATGAGCATATTGCGGTTTATGTCGTTAGGAGGAGTTTGTTTAATGGCTGAAGAAAATTATGGCGCTCAGAATATACAAGTTCTTGAGGGTCTAGACGCGGTCCGTAAACGCCCAGGGATGTACATTGGTAGTACGTCCATTCGCGGTTTGCATCACCTCGTTTATGAAGTAGTAGACAATTCAGTGGACGAAGCGCTCGCAGGGTATGCGACGCATATCGAAGTATCCATTAATGAAGATAATAGTATTACCGTTGTCGATGATGGTCGTGGTATTCCTACAGGAATGCATGAGTCCGGCATGTCTGCGGTAGAATTGGTTTTAACAAAATTACATGCTGGCGGTAAATTCGGCGGTGGCGGCTATAAGGTGTCCGGTGGCCTTCACGGTGTAGGTATTTCCGTAGTAAATGCATTGAGTGAATGGACTAAGGTTCAAGTATCTCAAAATGGCATCATTCAAGAAATCGATTTTGCGCGCGGTCATAAAACATCTGAATTGCACGAAATCGGCAAGGCAGAAGGTACTGGTACGACGGTTATTTTCAAACCAGATCCTGAAATCTTTGAAACGACGGTGTTTAATTTCGATACCTTGAAAATTCGCTTACAAGAATTGGCGTTTCTTAACAAGGGCCTTCGCATTACATTGAGCGATTTGCGCCAAGAGGAACCTCGTATTGAAAGTTTCCATTACGAAGGTGGTTTAAGTTCTTTCATCGCCTTCTTGAACGAAAACAAGGAAGTTGTTAATCCAACAGTTATCGACATTGAAAATACAAAGGATGACGTTGTGGTAGACGTGGCATTGCAATACAATGATAGCTACAGCGAAAACTTGTTGTCCTTCGTAAACAACATCAACACTGTTGACGGCGGTACTCATCTATCCGGTTTCCGTGCTGCCTTGACGCGTACCCTCAATGATTATGGCCGTAAATCCGGTTTAATCAAGGAAAATGAAAGCAATCTTTCCGGTGAGGACGTACGTGAAGGTTTGACAGCGGTTGTGTCTGTGAAAGTATTAGAACCTCAGTTCGAAGGTCAAACTAAAACAAAACTTGGCAATAGCGAAGTTAAAGGTATTACTGATGTTATCGTATCTGAAGGTCTCAAAACATTCTTTGAAGAACATCCACAAGATGCGAAGAAAATCATCGAAAAAGCAACGATGGCAAGCCGTGCTCGCGAGGCAGCTCGTAAGGCTCGCGATTTGACACGCCGTAAAAATGCGTTAGAAGTATCTAGCCTTCCTGGTAAATTGGCAGATTGCTCCGAAAAAGATACATCTATGACAGAAATTTATTTAGTCGAAGGTGATTCTGCAGGCGGTTCTGCAAAACAAGGTCGCGATCGTCGTTACCAAGCGATTTTGCCATTGCGTGGTAAAATTCTTAACGTAGAAAAAGCGCGTCTTGATAAGATTTTAGCGAATAACGAAATTCGTTCCATGATTACTGCATTCGGTACAGGCATTGGCGACGAATTCGATATTACAAAATCCCGTTATAACAAGATTATCATCATGACAGATGCGGACGTTGACGGCGCTCACATCCGTACATTGCTTCTCACATTCTTCTACCGCTATATGAAACCATTAGTAGAAGAAGGCCATATCTATATCGCACAACCGCCTTTATATCAAATCAAAAAAGGCAAATATCATTGGTATGTGTACTCTGACGCAGAACTTACAGCTAAGCTTGATGAAGTAGGCCGTGATGGTATTACAATTCAACGTTACAAAGGTTTAGGTGAAATGAACCCTGAACAATTGTGGGAAACAACAATGAACCCAGAAAATCGTACGATTTTACAAGTTAGCTTAGAGGATTCTATCGAAGCTGATAAAATCTTTACGGTGCTCATGGGCGACAAGGTTGAACCTCGACGTAAATTTATTGAAGATAACGCAAAATATGTGCACAATCTAGATTTGTAAGAGGTGACCCATGGCAGATAATCAGAATACTAACGTAGAGTATACTTCTAATACTCAAAAACATTTAAAACGATCCCTCAAAGCGCGTCATATGAATATGATCGCCTTGGGTGGTGCCATCGGTACAGGCTTATTCGTAGCCGGTGGCGAAGTGGTAAGTACCGCTGGTCCTGGTGGTGCTCTTGTGGCGTATGGCCTCATCGGCATCATGGTATATTTCCTCATGACATCCCTTGGGGAAATGGCGACGTACTTACCGATTCCAGGTTCTTTCGGAACCTACGCAAAACGCTATGTAGACCCTGCCTTTGGTTTTGCCTTAGGTTGGAACTACTGGTTTAACTGGGCGATTACATTGGCTGCCGAAGTACTAGCAGGGGCGCTCATCATGAAATATTGGTTCCCTGACGTGCCAGCCATCGTTTGGTCCGCATTGTTCCTGTTAATTCTATTTGGGCTTAACTATTTGTCCACTCGTTCCTTTGGTGAAAGCGAGTACGTGTTCTCGTCCATCAAGGTTATTACCGTTTTCGTATTCCTATTTTGTGGCTTTATGCTCATCTTTGGTATCGGCGGTACATCCCCTGGATTTGAGAACTGGACAATAGGGGAAGCACCATTCGTAGGTGGTTGGGAATCCATCCTTGCTATCTTCATGGTGGCTGGTTTTTCCTTCCAAGGTACTGAGCTTATCGGCGTAGCCGCTGGGGAAGCAGAAGACCCTGAAAAGAACGTGCCAAAAGCGATTAACTCCATCTTTTGGCGCATCCTATTGTTCTATATTGGGGCTTTCACAGTTATCGGTTTCCTCATTCCTTACACTGATCCAAACCTATTGAATTCTAGTGTAGAAAATGTATCCATCTCTCCATTTACACTCGTATTTGACCGTTTTGGATTTGCATTCGCCGCTAGCTTTATCAATGCTATCATCTTAACAGCCGTATTGAGTGCTGGTAACTCTGGCTTATATTCCTCTACGCGTATGCTTTACGCACTCGCTAAGGAAGGTCAAGCGCCACAAATCTTTGCAAAGCTCAACAAACGCGGCGTTCCAGTACCTGCATTGGTATTGACTACAGCCATCGGCTTGTTTGCATTCCTTACAAGCTTTATCGGTGAAGGTACAGCGTATACATGGATTGTTAACATCTCTGGACTTTGTGGTTTCATCGCTTGGGTAGGCATTGCCATTTCCCATTATCGCTTCCGCCGTGCGTTCATTGCACAAGGCAGAGATCTTAAAGAATTGCCTTATAAGGCGTGGTTGTTCCCATTTGGTCCAATCTTGGCGTTCATCCTATGCGTCATCATCATCTGTGGCCAAAACTACTCCGCTTTTACAGGCGACACCATAGACTGGTATGGCGTATCCGTTGCGTACATCGGATTGCCTATCTTCTTCGTTGTTTACCTAGGTTACAAATACATCAACAAAACTAAACTCGTTCCGTTGAAAGAAGTAAACCTAGACCGCGATTTTGACAAATAAAAATGCAATAAAACTAGACCTGTTCATTATGAAAATAGTGAACAGGTCTTTATTTATTTTACTTTATACCATGTTGCGTACATAACTGGTAGTACGATAAGTGTTAGTATGGTTGCTACAAGTAGGCCGCCGCTGAATGCGATGGCGAGTGGGCTCCAGAATACGGATCCCATGAGTGGTATCATACCAAGGATGGCCGCGATGGCAGTTAGCATGATTGGTCTGAAACGTAATGTAGCGGAGTTGATGATGGCTTCGCGGGCAGATTGTCCTTCGGCGCGGTGGATTTCGATTTGGTCCAATAAAATGATGGAGTTACGAATAATCATGCCGGAGAGGGCAATGATGCCGAGTATAGCCATAAATCCAAGTGGTGTACGTGTAATGTTTAGGGCTAGTACAACACCGATGAGTCCAAGCGGAGCGGTAAATAGGGCCATAAACATGAGGGCAATTTTCTTTAATTGGAACATGAGAATCGTCATGATTGCAAAGAGCATGATTGGCATTGGCACGAGCAATTTTTGAACGGCGGTGACGCTCTTTTCAGCGGAACCATCGAGGTCGATAGTATAGCCGGTTGGCAAGTTTTGACGGTATTCTTCCAGGTTTTTGTAAATTTCTTTAGTCTTAGCATTGCCGAGCACGCCAGGGCCTACATTAGCATGAATGCTGATAGTTGGCATCATGTTGCGGTGCCAAATAATGCCTTCTTCTTGGCTTATAGAAATCGTTGCGATTTGGCTGAGCGGTACATAGGAACCATTTCCTGTTTGGATTGGTAATAATGAAAGAGCCGATAAGTTGTGGTTTTCATTGCCGCCCAATCTGAAAGTAACAGGAATGGTTTGGTTTCCTTCGTAGTATTCACCGGATTTGGTACCGGATAATAGACTTTGTAAATGAAGCGATACAGCGTAGCTATTAATGCCAAGTAAACGCGCCTTATCTGGGTCGATGTGAACTTGAGCAACTGGCTCTGTATCCGGCCAATCGAAGGCGATATTATGTAAATCCTTATCCCCCTGCATCTTGGCTTTCACATCGTTTGCAATCGTTTTAACCTCAGACGCATCAGGACCCGATACACGGAGCATAACAGGGTATTTTGATGGTGGTCCAATTTGGACGAATTGCATATTGATGAGTGCTGATGGATATTGATCGTTTAGTTGATCTTGTAAATCCTTGAATAATGCATCTCGATCCTCTAAGGATTTGGTAACGATGATGGTTTGCATGAAATTAGTGCGCGGCAATTCCGGTTCCAAGGTCAATACAAACCGCGGCGACCCTTCGCCTACATAGGTGGTGAAATGGTCGATATGTTCGTTATCCTTTAACAAAGCATCCAGTGATTTAGCTTGGCTTTGGGTATAATCGATGGATGAGCTTTGAGGAAATTGCATGGATACGATGATTTCATTCCGTGTCGATGATGGGAAAAATTCCTGTTTGATAAGCGGGAATGAAAGCAAGGATAGGATGAAAGTCCCTAATGTTAGGAGTAATACGGCCTTATGATGACCGAGTGCCCAGTGAAGGAGGCTTTCAAAACGAGCATAAAAAACGGTTTTCAAACGATGCATGATATGATCGCGACGAGTCCATTCCGACTCGGGTTTCTCGGCCTTGTTTTCGATAATCTTGTAGCCCAATACCGGACTGACCAAAACGGACGCAATCCAGGATAGAATGAGGGCCATAAAGACAACGATGGACAGGGATTTAGTAAATTCCGCAACCATGCCCTCCGCCAAGGCGAGAGGCAAGAATCCGGCGCAGGTAATGAGCGTACCGGACAGCATTGGAAAGGCCGTTGATTCGTAGGCGAACGTAGCGGCGCGCCAGTGGTTAAAGCCTTCTTCGAGCTTAACGCTCATCATTTCCACGACGATGATGGCATCATCAACGAGTAGGCCCAGCGCCAAAATGAGGGCGCCAAGGCTAACCTTATGCAAATAAATGCCATTTTCATACATCAGTACAAAGGTAGTGGACACGACGACCGGAATGGTGAGGGCCACCACGATACCCGTTCGAATGCCAAGAGACGCAAAGCTGACGAGTAATACGATGGCGATGGCTTCGAATAAAGATTGGGAGAAATCGCCAATGGATTCCTTAACAATGTGCGGCTGATTCGACACTTGGTCGAGGCTTAAACCTGCAGGAATCGTTGTTTTAAGCTCTTTCAGTTTCGTATCGATAGCCTTGCCAAACTCGATGTTATTCGCACCAGCATCCATGGAAATGGCGATGCCAATGGCCGGCTTGCCTTCGTAATAGAATTGAGGACTGGATGGGTCTTTATAGGTCATCGTTACGTTCGCAATATCGCCAAGGCGAATCGTCTGGTTATTGATGCGAACCGGCATATTTTTGACCGCATCCACGCTATCAAAGACGCCGTTAATGCGTAAATATACATTATTCGTATCCGTATTGACCATGCCCGCCGGCACCATGGCACTTTGCTGTTTGAGAGCGGTCAATAATTGTTGGGTGCTCACCTGATACGATGCGAGCTTGTCCTTGTTAATCGTTACATTCAAGGACTTTTCTTGAACCCCGATGAGGGTAATTTTTTTAACATTCGGAACGGATAAGAGCTGCCGTTTTAAATCTTCCGCCTGTTGCCGTTTCTCTTCATATGAGAATTCGTCACCTGAAAGTGCATAAATGGTGCCATATACATCATCGAATCGATCGTTGATAGAAGGGCCTTGTACGCCGGATGGCAAAGATTTCCATTCATCATTGATCATATTTCTCGCTTCTTCCCAAGCGGGACGAATCTTGTTCGATGGCAAATCTTCTTTCAGATTGATATAAATAACCGATTTGCTGCCATCTGTGAAAGACTTCGTATAATCCACACCCGGTAAATCTCGTAGTTTTTCTTCGAGCTTATCCGTTACTTGATCCGATATTTGTTGTGGTGAAGCACCGGGCCAAGATACGCCTACAACCATGGTACGCATCGTAAAGTCTGGATCCTCCATGCGTCCCATGTGGGTGAACGAGAATATACCAAAGGTGAGGAGTACGGCAATGAAGTAGTAGATAATGGATTTATGGCGTAATGCCCAATCTGCTAAATTAAACTTCTTCATTCATGCACCGCCGTTCCTTCTTGTAATTGTTGTGTTCCTGCGGTGATGACGATATCCCCTTTAGCGAGGCCATTTTTTACAATGACCGAATTATTACCAAATTCGCCGGTTTGAATAGGAACGAGATGTGCTTTCTTATCTCGAATAATATACACTGCGTTATTACCTTGTTTGTCTTTCACCAACGCCGTCAACGGTATGGAAATATCCGTTGTATCCGTTTGATTGAGGATGGCATTGATGGTCATACCGAGCTGCACCTCTTTTGGAGGGTTTTGTAAGGTAATTTTGACCGTATACGTCCGCGCTACAGGGTCTGGAACCGGTGAAATTTCACGGACAATACCTTGTACTTTCACATCAGGCAAAGCCCAAAATGTGATGGTCGCCGTACTACCAGGGTGAATTTTGCTCATTTCCTGTTCTGGCAAAGCGATGACTGCCTCAGGTTCGTGACCGGCCGCCAAGGTACCAATAGCCTGGCCTGCTGCCACGACCTGACCGGCCTCGACATTGAGAGCCGTAATAATACCGCTGTCTGGAGCAACCAAAGTAGTATAACTATTTTGATTGTTACTTAAATTAAGACCCGCTTGAGCCTGTTGCAACTGAGCCTTCGCCGCATTCAGTTGATTTTCCGCTTGATCCAATTGCAATTTACTGATAGCCTGCTCAGCGTACAAAGCGCGGTATCTTTCAGCATTCGTACTAGCTAAATCATAGGCCGATTGCGCCGCTGTAACAGCACCTTGCGCATTTTGTACTTGACTCGCCGTGTCAGCTCCGTTAATTTGAGCAATTACCTGACCGGCCTGCACAGCAGTACCAACACTGACAAACTTGTTAATCACACGGCCGCCCACCTGGAACGCCAAATTCGTTTCCGTCCGATTCTTGATAGTTCCCGAATACCCAGCACTCGTTGTGCCAGCCTCTTCGCCAATCGTGATCGTCCGCACCTTGAGACTCGTATCATGATCATCTTGATTCGACCCACAACCGCCGATGATAAGTGCACTCATCAATAGCGCCGTGGTCAAACCTAATACACTACGATTCATAATCCCCTCCTTCACACACATAATAGAGGTTATTGTGAAAGCAATAACTACTATAAAATATATATTTTATACAATTAAATAATACTACACTTTAGATAAAAATTCTATAAGTACATTAGAAAATATATATATTTTCTGATTATAGTAACTACGAGGCACCTTCCTAAAACCTCCAGCTACCTTGATGGTCTGCGCCTGATGGCTTGACCTAGTAAAGTCGGTCTTAGAAAGGTGCCTCTTCGTTAAAAAATATCATAAACCAGAGCCTATACAAACATATATATTTTCT
>ERZ772955.1516-NODE-1516-length-14349-cov-6.413390_pt1 | contig 14349 bp, 16 predicted proteins | sample MGYA00511133_ERZ772955 | MGnify/ENA primary metagenome ERZ772955 (study PRJEB29015, sample SAMEA2737914) | human oral metagenome | biome: human oral; feature: human-associated habitat; material: dental | place: China | collected 2149 ... | reverse complement strand
GCAAGATACTGCTCGACCAGCGCAAGTACATGAACAAGTTCGACCAGATACAGGCGCTCTTGGGGCTCACCGACAAGGAACGCGGTCAGATTCTCTCCATCAACATGGCCAACCACCCCGGGCGGCTCTACAAGGAGGTGTGGATCGGGCTGGGCGGCGTGCAGAGCGCCGTCTACGCCACGGAGGTAAGTCCCGAGGAATACCTCGCCTACACCACCGAGGAGACCGAGAAAGTGGAGGTGCGCGCACTGGCGGAGCAGTACGGCGGCGACATCGAGAAAGCCATCCGGGAGCTGGCCGAGCGAAGACGGGCGGCACGGAGCGGTTAATCCCGTCGGATATATCACTAGATGTATCGGTTTAGGCAAACGTGGATAAATAATTGGACAAACGTGTCCAATCACTTGGACTAACTTGTCCAGCTCATTGGACAAACGTGTCCAATGAATTATACAAACGTGTATAATGAGCTGTACAAGTCTGTATAAGTAATTATACAAGCCTGTATAACCGGTTATACAAACGTGTATAAGCCTCCTTGTTCACGTATGCGAGGCTGACACATCCTTATCTTAGTCAAGAGACAGCATATTTAGTATTCACATCAACATCAACAAAGAAATGAAAACAAGAGTATTTACCATCATCGCCCTTTGCCTGCTCTTTGCGGGCAGGGCAAGCGCGCAGTGGGCGGTCATCGACCCCTCCAACATCGCGCAGAGCATCATCAACGCCGGGAAGAACATCGCACAGACCACGACCACGGCGCAGAACATGGTCAAGAACTTTCGGGAGACCGTGAAGATTTACGAGCAGGGCAAGAAATACTACGACGCCCTCAAATCGGTGAACAACCTTATCAAGGACGCCCAGAAGGTGCGCAAGACCATTCTCATGGTGGGCGAGATTACCGACGTCTACGTGAACAGCTACCGCCGGATGCTGCACGACAGCAACTTCTCGCCCGCCGAGCTCAGTGCCATCGCCTTCGGCTACACCAAGCTCCTCGAAGAGAGCAACGACGTGCTCAAGGAACTCAAGCAGGTGGTGAACATCACCACGCTCTCGATGACCGACAAGGACAGAATGGACGTGGTAGACCGCTGTTACATGCGGATGAAGAACTACCGCAACCTCGTGAATTACTACACCAATAAGAACATCTCCGTGAGCTACCTGCGCGCCAAGAAGAGGAACGACCTCGACCGCGTGATGGCGCTCTACGGCAATGCGAACCAAAGATACTGGTAGGCCATGAACTTCGACAACCTTCACGAAATCCTCCGTTCGCTCTACGAGGAGATGATGCCGCTGTGTGCCGACATGGCGGGCGTGGCGAAGGGCATCGCCGGTCTGGGTGCGCTCTTCTACGTGGCTTACCGCGTGTGGCAGTCGCTCGCCCGTGCCGAGCCCATCGACGTCTTTCCGATGCTGCGCCCCTTTGTCATCGGGCTGTGCATCATGTTCTTCCCCACGGTGGTGCTCGGCACGCTTAACGGCGTGATGAGTCCCATCGTCAAGGGCACCAACGGGATGTTGCAGGAGCAGACCTTCGACATGAAGAAGTACCGCGAGCAGAAAGACCGGCTGGAATACGAGGCGATGGCGCGCAACCCCGAAACCGCCTACTTGGTGAGCGACGAGGCGTTCGACAAGCAGATCGAGGAGCTGGGCTTCTCGCCCGCCGACTTGGCGACGATGACGGGGATGTATCTCGAACGGGGTGCCTACAACCTCGAAAAGAAGGTGCGCGACTTCTTCCGCAGCATCATGGAGCTGCTCTTCGAGGCCGCCGCGCTCATCATCGACACCCTGCGCACGTTCTTCCTCGTCGTGCTGGCGATACTCGGTCCGATTGCCTTCGCCATCTCCGTGTGGGACGGCTTTCAGTCCACGCTCACGCAGTGGGTCTGCCGCTATGTGCAGGTGTACCTCTGGCTGCCCGTGTCCGACCTGTTCAGCACTATCCTTGCTCGGATACAGATTCTGATGCTGCAGAACGACATCACCGAGTTGCAGAACAATCCCGCCTTCTCCATCGACGCGAGCAACGGGGTGTACATCGTCTTCCTCGTCATCGGCATCGTGGGCTACTTCACCATCCCCACCGTCTCGGGCTGGATCATTCAGGCGGGCGGCATGGGCAGCTACAACCGCAGCATCAACAACATGGCGAGCCTTGCCGGCAAGCGTGCGGCAGGTGCAGCGGGAGCCGTGGCGGGCAACGCCGCCGGGCGTGTGGGACATCTCATCAAGTCCGCTTACCAGCGCATGAAATCGTAAAACAGAAAAGATAGAAACGAATAGAACAATGGAATTCAAATCTCTAAAGAACATCGAAAGCTCGTTCAGGCAGATACGCCTGTTCGGCATCATCTTCCTCTGCCTGTGCACGGCCATCGTGGGCTACACGCTGTGGAGTTCCTACCGGTTTGCCGAGCGGCAGCGCGAGAAGATTTACGTATTGGACGGGGGCAAGAGCCTGATGCTCGCCCTCTCGCAGGACTTGTCGCAGAACCGCCCCGCCGAAGCGCGGGAGCATGTGCGGCGTTTCCACGAACTCTTCTTCACCCTCTCGCCCGACAAGAGCGCCATCGAACACAATGTCCGCCGCGCCCTGCTCTTGGCGGACAAGAGTGCCTACGACTGCTATGCCGACTTTGCCGAAAAGGGCTATTACAACCGCATCATCGCGGGCGGCATCAACCAGACGCTCCGGGTGGACAGCGTGGTGTGCAGCTTCGACGCCTATCCCTACCGCGCCGTGACCTATGCCACGCAGCTCATCATCCGGCAGAGCAACGTCACCCGACGGAGTCTCAAGACGGAGTGCCGCCTCCTGAACGCCGCCCGTTCGGACGACAATCCCAACGGCTTTACTATCGAGGGTTTTAATATTCTCGAAAACAAGGACCTTCAAACCGTGAAGCGATGAAAAGAAAAAAGACCAGCAAAGTATTGTGGAGGGCATTGTGGAAAGTCTACGACTTCCGCAAACGCGCTTTACGGCGGTTGCGGACTTACCACGACAGCCTGTCCGAGCGGACGCGGCGGCGCATCGTCCTGACGATGCTCGTCCTCTTCGCCCTGCTCTCGCTCTATACCGTCGGCAAATCAGTCTATGGTCTGCTGCATGGTGGCGGCGAGCACATGGAAATCAAACATATTCAAACGTTCAAACAAAAACGATAATGACACAGACAAGTAAAGAAAAACAGAAACGGCCGCTCACCGAAGCCGAGCGGCAGCGGAGGATGAAACTGCTCGTCTATCCGCTCATGGTGCTGCTCTTCGCCGGCTCGATGTGGCTCATCTTCGCGCCCTCGTCCGCCGACAAAGCAAAGGAAGACGCGGACAAGGGCTTCAACATAGAGATGCCTGCTGCTGACAGCACGGGCATCATCGCCGACAAGCGGAAAGCCTACGAGGCGGCAGAGATGGAGCAACGGCAGCAACAGCGCAACCGAGACCTGCAAGACCTCGGCTCGCTCTTTTCCTCGGATAATACGAGCACAGCCCATGCCGCCATTGATGATTTCGGCACAGGCGGGCAACCCGCCCCGCAGGACAATGCACAGGGCAGCACATCTTCCGTACGCTCTTCACTGGGTGCCTACCGCGACCTCAACACCACGCTGGGCGGTTTTTACGAGCGCGAGCAGCCGAAGCAGGACACGGAAAAGGAAGAACTCAAAGTCCGCCTGCGCGAGCTGGAAGAGCGTCTGAATACGCAAAGCAGCCGTTCCTCCGCAATGGACGAACAGGAGGCGCTCTTGGAAAAGTCCTACCGGCTGGCGGCAAAGTACATGCCCGCTGCAAGTGGCTCTGCACCTTTCGGCAAGGCTGCCACGGGCGACACGCTGCAAGCGGCTGCCTCGGCAGGTGTACACAGGAAAACCGTGGTGACACCCGTCAAGCGGGTGGTGCGGCAGGTGGTCTCGGCACTCGGGCAGCCCATGACGGACGAAGCTTTTATTGCTGCCCACTCCCAAGCGCGTAACTACGGCTTTCAGACGGCAGTGGGTGTGCAGGCGGCGGCGGAGAAGAACACCATCGCCGCCACCGTCTACGGCAACCAGACCGTCAGCGACGGACAGGCGGTGCGCCTGCGGCTCTCTGAACCGATGGCGGCGGGCGAACGTATCCTGCCGAAGAACACCCTTATAACGGGCGCGGCCAAGATACAGGGCGAACGGCTCACCATCGTCATCGAGACGCTCGAATACGGCGGTACGCTCATCCCCACCGCCCTCTCGGTCTACGACACCGACGGGCAGGAAGGCATCTTTATTCCCAACTCGATGGAGCGCAGTGCCGCCAAGGAGATTGCAGCCAACATGGGCACCGCCGCGGGTAGCAGTGTGAACATCTCCACCGATGCGGGGGCGCAGCTCGCCGCTGACGTGGGCAAGGGGCTGCTGCAAGGCACGTCGCAGTACTTCGCCAAAAAGGTGCGCGCCATAAAAGTGCATCTCAAGGCGGGCTACCGCGTGATGCTTTTTCAAAAGAAAGATTAATCGACAATGTTTTTATTACCAACTAAATCCAACAGTAAAATGAAGAAAATGTTATTTGTCCTCGCCCTCTTTATGGGCGTAACATGTGCGAATGCACAGCAACAGGGTATCAAACAGGTAAAACCGGTGGGCGTTGCCGCCGCTGCACCGTATGACGGACTGACGCGGCAGCTGACCTTCGAGCGGATGATACCGCCCCACGGATTGGAAGTGACCTACGGAAAGACAGTACACATCCTTTTTCCCGCAGAAGTGCGCTACGTAGACCTCGGCTCGCCCGACCTCATCGCCGGTAAGGCGGACGGAGCGGAGAACGTCATCCGCGTAAAATCCACCGTCAAGGGCTTTCAGGGGGAGACGAACATGAGCGTCATCACCGAAGATGGCTGCTTCTACACTTTCAACGTGCGCTATGCCGACGAGCCGCTGCTGCTCAATGTGGAGATGACGGACATCATTCACGACGGTGAAAGTGCGAACCGTCCGAACAATGCGCAGGAGGTGTACCTTAACGAACTGGGCAGCGAGAGCCCGATGCTCGTGCGGCTCATCATGAAGTCCATTTACAGGCAGGACAGACGAACAGTCAAGCACATCGGCTGCAAGCGTTTCGGGGTGCAATACCTGCTAAAAGGCATCTATACACACGGCGGACTGATTTACTTCCACACCGAAATCAGGAACCAAAGCCACATTCCTTTCGACGTGGATTACATCACGTGGAAAATCGTGGACAAGAAGGTGGCCAAGCGCACGGCCGTGCAGGAGCAGGTCGTGCTTCCGCTGCGGGCGCAGAACTATGTTACCTGCGTGCCGGGCGGCAAGAATGAGCGCACGGTCTTTGCCCTGTCGAAGTTCACCATCCCCGACGGCAAGCAACTTGTCGTGGAGCTTTGCGAGAAGAACGGCGGCAGGCATCAATCGTTCGTCATCGAGAACGAAGACCTTGTGCGTGCAAGGGAAATCAGCGAACTTGAAGTGAAATGACATGAGAAAGCTTGCATTTTTCCTCTTTGTCGTGTCGCTTGCCCTTTTTCGAGGGCAGGCACACGCCCAGCGCTGTCTGCCCGGAATGAAAGGCATCCGCCTCACGGCAGGCATGGCAGACGGTTTTTATTCTCCCTCCTCCAAGAATGAAACGAGTTATTCGTTCGGGGCTTCGCTTGCCACCTACACGAAAGGAGGCAATCAATGGGTGTTCGGGGCGGAGTATCTCCGTCGATACCACCCTTATCGGGAAAACCGTATTCCTGTGGAGCAGTTCACGGGAGAGGGCGGTTTCTTCTGTAATGTGCTTTCAGACGGCAGCAAGACCTTTTTCCTGTCGGCAGGTGTTTCTGCCTTGGCAGGCTATGAGACGGTCAATGGTGGCAAGAAACTGCTCTCCGATGGCTCCACGATACGCAACCAAGACGGTTTTGTCTATGGTGGGGCAATCACCTTACAGGCGGAGACCTATCTGAGCGACCGTCTTGTGCTGCTGCTCTACGGCAGGGAACGCTGCCTATGGGGAGGCTCTACGGGGCATTTCCATGTGCAGTACGGTGTCGGACTGAAAATCATGATGGACTGACAATGGACGCACGACGAATGAGAGAAATCCCCATTGCGGACTTCCTGAACGCGATGGGGGTTCGTCCGGCAAAACAGCGAGGACAAGTCTTGTGGTATTCCGCTCCGTACCGCACAGAGCGGACGCCCTCCTTCAAGGTCGACACCACCAAGAATGTATGGTTCGACTTTGGAACGGGCAAAGGTGGCGACATCTTCGACTTGGCAGGAGCATTCATCGGGAGTGAGGATTTTCTTTTGCGGGCGGCATTCATCGCAAAGAGCGGTGCGTGTCCGCTTCCCGTTATGACGCAATCGCCAAGGAACAAAGAAGGAGAGCCTGCCTTTGAGGATATTTGGGTGCGTTCCTTGCAGGACAGCAAATTGCTGGGCTATCTGGAAGAACGGGGCATCGATGCTCATGTTGCCATCCCCAACTGCGAGGAGGTAAGGTATCGTGTGCGGGGCAAGCGGTATTATGCCATCGGCTTCCGCAACAGGAACGGAGGACTGGAATTGCGCAATCGCTTCTTCAAGGGGTGCATACCGCCCAAGGATATTTCATTGAAACGTAACGGTGCAGACATATGTGCCGTATTCGAGGGTTTCATGGATTACCTCTCTGCCATACAACTTGGTATTACCGCTTCGGATTGGCTTGTGCTTAATTCCGTTTCCAACGTGGAGAAAGCTTTGCAAGTGCTGAGCGATTATCAGAGGATTGAATGCTATCTCGACAACGACGAGGCAGGACGACGGACTTTTGATAGGTTGAGGGTAAACTTCGGGGATAAGGTCGTTGACTGTTCCTCTCTGTATGCCGGCCACAAGGATTTGAATGAGTACCTGCTCTCTTGGCGGGCAGGAATGAATGTATAACGATAAAAAATAACAAACAAATGAGAAAGAAAATTTTTAATATGATTTGGGTAATGGGAGTGCTTGCCATCGCCGTGTTTTGTCTATCTGCTTGTGATAACGAGTTGGATATTCAAACGGCATATCCGTTCAAGTTAGAGACGATGCCCATACCGGGCAGGATAACAAAAGGGCAGACCGTGGAGATACGCTGCACGCTCGTGCGGCAGGGGCGGTTTGCCGACACGCGCTACAGTATCAGGTATTTCCAATATGATGGTACAGGCGTACTGCGCATGGATGATGGCACGGTATTCAAGCCCAACGACCGTTATCCGCTTAAACGCGAAATGTTCCGCCTCTATTACACCTCCGCCACCACCGATGCACAGAAGCTCACGATTACGGTGGAGAGTTCCGACGGACAGGCACAGGAGCTGGATTTTAGTTTCAACAACGACACGAAAAAGGACGAGAGTGGGGGGCAGGACACTTCGTCAAAAGAGGATGAGAGGCATTTTGGCGGCAGGCGTTAGGCGGATATCTTGCTTATGTCTGCTTGTACTCACTGCTCTTTCCTTGCCTGCACAGCCACGTCAACCGCTTTCACGCTTCGAACGTGCCGTGCGCTGCGTGAAATTCTTCGAGGGTTGGCATGGGCGCGGTCGGTATCCGTATGTCGGTTACGGTCACCGACTGCTGAAAGGAGAGCGGTTTATGGCAAGTATGACCGAACGGCAGGCGGACTCGCTCCTGCGTGCCGACCTGCTCAGCCGCTACGCTCTTTTCCGTCGCTTCGGCAAGGATGCTCTGCTCCTGACCGTACTTTCTTACAATGTGGGCACGGGCACGCTGCTCGGTGGTAGAAACCGCCCTAAAAGCCGACTGATACGGAAACTCGAACGGGGCGACAGAAACATCCTGCCCGAATACCTCTCTTTCTGTCGCTATAAAGGTAAGGTGTTGCCCGGTCTGCTCAAACGGCGGCGCGTGGAGTTCGCTCTGTTTTATATGCCTTGATTTTACAAAGTACGCCCCTTGCAAATTTTTATCGGTTTGCGAGGGGTTTTTCTTGCCGTTTTATTCTTCTATTCTATTATAAATAATTAACTTTGTGTCTAAATTTAAATTCTAAAAATATGAACAGGGGATCAGAATGGCGAATTTGGGACTTACATTTTCATACGCCGTCGTCTTATGACTATAAAGATAAGAGTGTAACTAATGAGGATATTATAAATATCTTGGATAGCAATAATATATCTGTTGTTGCTATAACAGATCATCATATTATTGATATAGATCGAATAAAAAAGTTACAAGAATTAGGAAAAGAAAAAAATATAGTAGTTCTTCCCGGAATTGAATTTTGTTCAGAACTTGGAGGTAGTGAAGCTATACATTTTATCGGTATCTTTCCTGAAACAGCCGACTTAACAACAATCTGGACAAAGATTCAGGGGCAATGCAGATTAACCCCTGCAGAAGTCGATAAGAAAGGACAAGAGCGAATTTCTTGTCCTTTTAGGAAAACATGTAATCTGATAACTGATGAGTTAGGTGGTATTGTTACAATACACGCTGGTAATAAGTCAAATTCTATTGAAGGTATTAAGAACAACCTTTTAGTAAAACAAGAATTAAAGCAAGAATTACTATCCACATATCATCCTTTATTAGAAGTTGGTAAAGTAGAAGATGTTGATATTTATAAGTCGAAGGTATTCCCTTCTATTAAATTTTCTTTACCAATTATTATCTGCTCGGATAATCATAACATCAAGGAATATAAACGAAAGGAAAACCTGTGGATTAAGGCGAATACTACATTTGAGGGCTTAAAACAAATCTTGTTTGAGCCAGAAGAGCGAGTGAAAATCCAAACGAACAAGCCTGATGATAAAGACATTTATAAGGTTATTGACACTATAAGATTGGACGAGGATGGATTTTGGAAGGGAGAAATTTCTTTGAGTTCTAATTTGAATACAATTATAGGAGGACGCTCTACAGGAAAGTCCACACTACTAAAGGCTATTGCGGCAAAGTATGGTAGCACAGATGTTGCAGAAGATGATTATATAAAAAAGCATCTTAACGGTATTTCTATCAAGTGGAGAGATGGAAGCGAAACGACTGAACGTGAAATTGAATACTTTCCACAAAGCTATATGTATGAGATTGCATTTGATTCCAAACGAAGGAATAAACTTATAAAGAGTATTATAAAGAATAAAGAGGAAGGTAAATTGCTGGATTCCTATGATGCAGAAATAGAAAATATATCAAAAGTCATTAGAGAAAACATTTATTCTCTCTTTAAATTTCAAGAAGACACTAACACTGTAAAAAGGAATTTGTTGGAAAAAGGAAATAAAAATGGTATTGAAGAGCAATTGAGTAGGCTTAGAGATAAATCTTCAAAATTACAGAAAAATAGTACTCTTTCTGATGAAGAACAAAAAACATTTGACGAACAAGCTCGTCTGGTACAAAATAAAAGAAAACTTATTTCTGCCGCAGAAGACGATTTATCTCTCTTAACAGCTGTGTCCAATGATACACCATTTGCTTCGTCATTTACAGACAAATATCCATTTGTTAAACTCAATTTTGGGACAAATCAAAATTCTGTAGAGACATTCTTTAATGTCTTGAAAGAAAAGGTTGAAAACCAATGGAAAGAAATTGTTCAAAATTTAATTGCTACGACTCAATCTAAAAAGGAAAAAATACTATTCGATATCCAAGCCATAGAGAAGACGGATGTTTATAAGAAAGGAATACGTGCAATTGAAGACAATAAAGAGTTAAGGGATATTAATAATAAAATAAAAGAAGAAGAACAAAAACTTGCAGATATAAATAAACTGGAACAGCAATGGCAACAAATGACAAGTCGACAAACAAAAATCTTACACGCTGTTATTGATGCCCATTGTTCTTTTAAAGAGAAAGCAGATAAGATTTGCTCTAATTTAAAGATTTCTCATGATGGTCTCCGTATTAGTGTTACAACTGAATTCCGTCAATCTGAAATGCAAGAGTTTCTTTGGGGAAAACTAAACCAACAAGGTAAGAATCGCCAAAAATATGTGCAAGAATTATTAAAAGAATATACTAAGAGTAATAAGATACATATTTCAAACTTTTTAAAAGAACTTCTTTCTGAAGATGTTGTACTTAAGAGTTGTGAGCCAAAGAGTGTTGCTATGGATTTCTTTAGTCGGAATTGGTATAATTTTGATTATAATTTATCATATCAAAAAGATAAGTTCAAAGAGATGTCACAAGGTAAGCAAGCTTTTGTAATACTAAAGCTGTTATTAGATTTCAGTGATAAAAATTGTCCTATACTCATTGATCAGCCAGAAGATAGCTTGGATAATCGAGCTATCTACAATGATTTAGTTACATATATCAAGGGCAAAAAAAGAGAACGACAGATAATATTGGTTTCTCATAACTCTAATGTCGTTGTAAGCGCAGATGCCGAGAATATAATTGTTGCTAACCAAGAAGGGGTAAATAATAAAAATGTTGGTGGAATTAAGTTCCAATACATCAATGGGGCTTTAGAAGATACGAAGAAAAAGGATGGCACAGATAAACATATTTTATCTGCGCAGGGTATTCGAGAACATATATGTGATATTCTTGAGGGTGGACGATTAGCTTTTGAAAAGCGTGAACAGAAATATGGTTTTAGACGATAAATAACAGACTATGAAATAATCAATATGAGAAAGGTTATTATAGCTTACAATTAACAAATTTTTACAGTTGAAATTACACAACCGACAAATTTGCATACACTCTTCTCTATTTTGCCAATTTCTTGTCTTTGTCTCATTCGTAGAATTAAGACTTATGGTTTCTTTGCTCCTTTCTTTTCCGCCTTTTCTCTGCTCATGAAAGAAAGGAGCGGGCGGCGGATATACCACCCGTTAAGTACGCTGTTATTTACTCCTTTTGAATGGTTACTCGCATGGCCTTTACTTCGTGGTGGGTAGAAAAAGCCCAGTTTATCTTTTCATCGGGCAAGGTGCTGTGAATGCTTCCGCCCATCACCAACCCGCAATCTTGCAGGACTTTCTGCCGTGCATTTTCTTTACTATCGGCAAGAACTTCAAACACGCCCTCGAAAATATATTGCGTTCGTACTCTGTAAATCCGTTTCTTCTTCATACATCTAAAACTTTGCTATTAACAATCTATGCTCCATTGGCTCACCATTCGATAACTTACGATGTGTTAGCCAAAAATGATGTTTACCATATCCATAGACAAAGAACTTGTCGAGTTCCGTTTCTTCGGCTATATGTTTAATGGCTGTTCTTAACTCTTCCTTGTTGTTAGATAAAGTTATGGCGTTGATAACCCTAACGAAAATGTGGGGTATCTTCTCTGCCCACGGGTTGTTGAGAGTTTTACTCGAAAAATTGCATACGATGCTCTCTATTTCTACTTTCATTGCTGTGATAATTTGGTGGTTTATATTTTTCTTTATGCTGTTGCCTTCATTCTTTGGCGGATTAACCTGCTATTGGCATTCACAAGATTTACTATCTGCTCGTGGTACTCCGTATTCTTGTTGCACACGCCACGACTTTGCAACACTTTTAAGGTTTGCAGCGATACTTCGATAGTCTCTATCCGCCTGCCCTCAATGGTTGCCGAAAGGATAAGGGAGTCTTCTCTGAGGTAGTATCTATTGGAAAACACACAATGATGCATAGCTACCCCTTCTTCCAAATGCTCTTGCACACTCTCCAATACGCGAACTTGGATTGTGCCGTCCGTGAAATGGATACCGAAGAATTTGGATTTGAGTTCTCGAAAACACTTTTCATCTTCGATTGCCTTTTGCCATTTTCTCTCGATTTCTTCTTTTTCTCTTTGCCTGCGTATTTTGTCTTCTATGCGGTCGTGCTCGGCCTTAAGGTCTTTGGCGCAAAGGTACTTCGGACTGTGAACGTCCTTGCCCAACCTGCGGAGCATATCCACATAATCGCACCACAAGGAAATGTCTTTTATCTCATATCCGTTACGAACGGCAATCTTATACGACTGCCAATAGGCTTCAAATGCCCTTGTGTTGTTGAGAAAATAGCGCAAATGGTCTATGCGTCCTGCCTTGATGAGAGTTTCCGCACGGCTGTCGGTGAGTAGTGCCGGGATAAGGGCAATGGGTGCGATTTGGTGAAAATCGTCCTTAAATCCGTTCCTGCGGAGTGTGTCCGTTACCTTGAACTTGGGGTATATGGGTGCACAAGCCACGTAACGGTAGGCTTCGTTGTCGTTTCGCACTGCCATTGGCGAATAGAAAGAGAACGTGTCCACGTAATGCCCCAATATGCGTTGAACGGCTATCACGACCTTTCGCCCTTGCCCGTTCCACCAATACTGACCGATTTCGATTGTCTCATATTTCGCCTTACAACCTTTCTCCATGCCCACTACTATCAGGAACATACGCAACACTTGGTATGTTCCGCAGGTAGTGAGGATAGTGAAGTATTGCTTCTGCTGTAATTTGCGCCCGTAGGTTTCCTCAACCTGCAACCTTGCCCCACAATGGGGGCAGGTGCAAGTTTGGGCAGGCTTTTCCATCAGCCAACTATGTCCGCAGTCCATACAAGTGGTGCGACCTTTGGGCAATCGGTAGGCAAAGTGGCCGATGCACTCACGGAATGCCCACTTGCTTTGTGTCTTGGTGATGGGGCGCAAACGCTTGCTTTCGGCAAGTACTGCCTTTTCAAATCTGTTTCTCGGTTTCATACTCTTTCCTCCTTGCTTTATTCGTTACGAAATACATAGCCGTTCTTATACCAATAGTCCGTGTCGAAAAGGTCGTCGGCATATTTTGAAAAATCGAAGTAGCTCAATGCAAAATCGGACAAGTCGTTTTCCATTCTCACAAGTTCTTCCGCAAATTCCTCCTTGCTTGCATAACTGCCGATATAGGCGGATTGGAAAGACTTCACAAGGTCGTAAGCGTCTTGTGTGAGTTTGATGTTATTGCCCTCCGCCCATGTCCAAAAGGCTTCTTTCTCCGTGTCGTTCAGTCTGTCCAACTCGTCTCGAAGTTCAAAGAAATTTTCTTCCAAATTGCTCTCGTCTATCAGACTATCGGGAATGTTCTCCCAATCTTGGAACATATATTCGGGTTCTTCCTCGTCTTCGTGTATCTCGGCACAATACTCCAGAAAGCCGTCCAAATCATAAAAATCCGAAAGGCTTACCCACTCGCCCTGCAAAGTGCCGTTGTTGTACTTGGCATAAGTGCCTACGTAAATCCGTGCTTCGTTCAAGTCCATTGCTTCCATATTGCGATATTGTCTAAGGGTTAAAAATCAAATAGTGAAGGTTGTACGACCTTATTTTCCGTTTTCTTGGTTCGCTCGCTGTGGCTGCGCATCTTGGCAAGCTGTTCGCGTTGGTATTGCTCAATGGCTTGCCTGCGTGCTTCTGCCTTTTCCTCGTCTGTGAGCTGTACCACGTGGTTTACGGCTATGTGACAATTAAGGGGCTTGCCGATGTCGATATTATCCTCGTCAAAATAGTGAACTGCCTGCGAATATATCTCCCCGTCTGAAAAACCTACACATCCGCTGTTCTTCACGTAGTTGAGGATATAGGTAATGCAGTCGTCGATGTTCTTGCCCTCCTTGCGGTAGCTTACTGCAAAGAGTTCGTCTTCGGCTGCCCTATTGTCCAAATAGGCTTGAATGGTTCGTTTGAAATGGTCGGTTGCTTTCATTGTCGTATGATTTTAATTAAACGATAGCTTGGATAATTTGCATTCTGTGTTGGGGACTGACCATTTCAAAGCAGAATGCGATAAACTCTTTTCTTGCTTCTCTGCGCAACTCCTTGTACAATGTTTTCAGTTGCGAATGATTGCCGTTGATGTAGGTTTCATACATATACTCGAAGATATTGTCCACTTCGTAGTATCGGCATTGCTGGCTGGGTGTCTTGCTGTGTCTTGTTTTCATCTTGATTTATGTTTATAGGGTGAATATCCAAAGAATAAGGGCGAGAATACTTACGAGGGTGAGCACGTAGAGGACTATTGCCCAAAAGATGCGGAGCACGCCTGCGATGATTTCCGCAAGTAAACCGACAACCACACCGACCGCTCCAAAGACGATGCTTATAACGCTTGTGAGCAGCAGGCGAAGGGTTGCGCGCAAGGCTCGGTGAATGTTGATTGACTTTTCCATTTTGCTAAGGGTTTTAATGTTTAATGCGGATCCAAGAGCTTGAGGGAGTTGAGTTTCACTGCTTATCTGTCTCTCGTTTATCCGACATTTTTTTTAATGCGTCTTCCTGTCGCATCGGTCGTTTTCGTTTCAGGTGCCTCACAAAGGTAGGGATGAGCGAATGCAAGGTTTTTGAGGGAAAATACTACCCGGAG
>ERZ772955.1507-NODE-1507-length-14375-cov-4.521020_pt1 | contig 14375 bp, 21 predicted proteins | sample MGYA00511133_ERZ772955 | MGnify/ENA primary metagenome ERZ772955 (study PRJEB29015, sample SAMEA2737914) | human oral metagenome | biome: human oral; feature: human-associated habitat; material: dental | place: China | collected 2149 ... | reverse complement strand
TATCCTGCAGGCAGCTTTGCAGTCTGCTTTATGTTCTGAATGCTGTTGTCAGCTGAACACACGAAATACAAAATATTGAGTAGGGAAACACTTTCCTTTCATGTGAGTTGTTGGGACGGAGGATTAATCCATATCCCTCATTTCGGCTAGTGCTTATTCTTTGGACGTATTCACAAAGATGATAGAGATTGGTAAGTAGCCTCCCCTGCACAATAAACATCCGATTCCAAACAAAGGACTTCTCTCTATTGTACAACAGCCTGTTGCACAATAGAGAGAAGTATTGAATACTTTGAATCAAGTCTATCACAGCAATATCAAGCTAACAAAAGAGAACTATTCTGATTTACATAATTCTCCACCAACTTGGTGGAGAATTATGGTAATTAGATCTTTCTACTCTAACGAATAGATACTTCTGTCTCTCCAACTCACTCCTTTGGCAAGAACCGTTTGAACCATTCTGCAAGGGGAGATGGGCAACTAAGCAAGCCATTGTTGTATTGCAAATTGAGGAAAGAAAAGCGAATGCGGTGTTTGGGATGGTATTTGTCGGTATATACTGACAAACTCCGCCCACTGACACATTGTTCGGCTTTGACTTCAATCGGGATAATGTCTTCTCCCAGCTGAATGACAAACTCAATTTCCGCTCTGCTATCGGGCGACCAATAATGTGGTACGTCGTCCTGCATCTGTGGCATCAAAGACTGCAAAACTGCGTTCTCTGCCATGCTACCTTTGAATTCCGTGTAGTTGGCAGTAGCGTTCAGCACAACCGTTGCTGGCAACTTTGCCAAACGGCGCAACAATCCACAATCGCAAGCATAGACTTTGAATGCCGTTGGGTCTTCATAGGCTGATATGGGCAAGGCGGGCTTGGTGATATTGAACGTTCTGTAAATCATACCTGCATCTTCCAGCCATAGCAGCGCATCTTCGTAATCTTTGGAACGTGCCCCAGGTTTCACCACTTTATAAATAAATTTGCGATTCTCCTTTGCTAATTGCGATGGAAGAGAGTGCCAAATGGCATGAATGCGTGGTATCTCTTTGGTGGTGGCATACTTGGCAAAATCAAGTTCGTAAAGGTCGAGAATGTCCTGCAATACACGCTCCACAGTCTCCATACCCTTGTTATCGAGCAGACTAATGACTGCTTCGGGCATACCGCCACACACCAAATAACGCCGGTACTCGGTCTTCAACTTGTTGAAAATAATCTCTGGCAAATGCTCTGCCTGCTGTAAGCTTTCCACATATTCAAATAATTTACTGTCTGCCGAACGCAAAAATTCCCGAAATGAAATGGGATACATTCGCAGTATGCGCACCTTGCCCACAGGAACAGTCATGCTTTTCTTCTTCACTGCCACTCCCAACAAACTGCCAGCAGCTATGATGTGATATTCGGGAGCGTCTTCGTAGAAGTATTTCAAACTGTTGAAAGCCTCCTCACATTCTTGTATCTCGTCAAAGATGATGAGCGTTTTGCCAGCAATGATAGGCACTTCCGTATAGAGCGACAACTCTTTGAGGATACGCACAGGAGTTTTAGAAGTCTGAAACACACTCTTCAGTTCGGGCTGTCGGTCAAAATCAAACTTTGCATAATGTTCAAAAGCCACTTTGCCAAAGGTTTCCATCGCCCAAGTCTTACCAATCTGCCTTGCTCCCTTCAAGAGAATAGGCTTCCTATCTGCCTCGTCTTTCCATTGTAGGAACGTATCTATAATATCTCTTCTAATCTCCATGAACTTATTTTAAGTGCAGAATAATGATGCATAAAACATTATTCTGCGGTTACCTCTGCAAATATAGTGATTATTTTGGAGGAAATCAAAGATTCTTAGAACTTTCTTGCATTAAATCCTATTTCTTCAAATGCTTATTCAATTCCCCTTGCTCCTGTTGGATACGCTTCTGCTCCAATAACAACTCGGTTTGCCGTTGCAGGGCTTGCTCATAATCGACTACCTTCCGCTGCACCTGTTGAATGACTTTGGGATTGCGATGCGTGACAAAAAGGCTGTCGAGATAGGCGAAGTCTTTGCTTGTAGCTTTGCCTTGCATTCGTAAATAGCGGTAGCGGAGGTCGTAATCGGAGGCGGTTTGCAGTTGGTTGGCTCCCATGGCGAAGAACCAGCAACTGACCATAACCAAACCGCAAACTAACAGGAGTAATATGCGTTCGGCTAATTGAATGCTTGCGAATAGTGAGTAGTACTTAAATTCTACAGGCTTTTGTTGCTTGCTGATGAGCTGTTGCAAGGCTTCAAACTTCGGGTCGAGTTTCTTGCTCGACTGCGAGAGTGCCTCCAAAACAAAAAGTTGGTGCTCCTTGATTTTGGCTTGCGTCTCTTTGGAAAGATGAATTTGTACGGTTTCTTGCGTTGTAGTGCGCGGTGCTATTGAGTTGGTAGGCTGTTCTGCAAGCGTGGTGCGTAGTTCTGCTTGCGCCTTACTAATGGATTTGCATTCTTGTTTGAGTTCTTCGAGAATGTCGAGAACGAGAGCTATTTCGTTGTTCATACAGTTTTAATTTTGAGATGATTAAAAAAGCGAGCGAAGTACAAAACCTCGCTCCACTTAACTTTATATGTTAGTATATTCCCTTTTCCTTGATAATGGCTTCCCATTCCCCGCCTTTGTTTTTATACAAACTTACCTGTGTAATTGCGTTGCCTTTACCAACTTGTATAGTTTTACTTGGAAAAACATACAGATACGATTTTGAAAATCTCTTCTTGTATATTTTCTTCCCGTTTTCGTCAGTAACGGTTACTTTTACGCCATCTGTGAATAAATCACTAATATCAGCAGCTTTCAATTCAATGGCAACGTTATGATAGATAGTCTTCTCTATCATAATATCACTGCATTCTCTTTCAAGCGTTACACCGAAAGTTGGTTTTGCACTCTCGCTTTTGGTATAGTCCTGTGCTATAGAACAGACTGATATACATACCAAAAGTATCATTAAAAAAAACTTTTTCATATTTAAAACTGGTTAGTTGTTATTTTATTCCGAAATCATCGCAAGATTCTATGAAGTGCGTTCTTCACATCTTTTCTTTTTTGCAAAGCTCTGTACTACATTATATAAAAGGTTGATGAACTTTGGGTATGGTTTTGCCTTTGCGTTTAGTCTTGACGGGAATGCTTCGTAGGAATCACTTCCATCGAACGTAATCTTTTATAAAACTTCACCGCCACCCAAAACCGAAAAGATACCTACTTGTCGTATAATTTCGGAATGGGTTGTACATGGGGGATTGAATTTCTTTTCACTTATAAATAATTTAGTCATTTCTCGAAATTATTTTATTGAAACTTTTTCTTATATCAGCTTCCACACTACGTCTATCACGCATACGAATTTCAAGATCACGACGGCGGTCTGATTCACCTGACATCATTTCTTCCTTAATACTTCTTACGGCATCAGATTCATTATGAAACTGTCCTTTGAAAGACTTGCCCAATATTCGAAATGCCATTAGCAGCAAATTTCTGTATTTTTTTAATATACACATATCAGCAAGTTTTCAACATCAAAACTTTTCCATAATCTATTATTTTTTGATGAGCTTTCCTCTGGAAATTATTTCTCTTTCCAATTATATCTGTTCAGAACATATTATATGTTTATTGACTAAATCAAGTAGTTTACAAAGCAAATAGCCTAAAAAGAGCTTGCACATTCTTTTTATCTTGCGTAAAAATAAGCGAAGTCCCTTACCGACAGGCTCGTTTAGCTGCTCTACGAGCAAAATCAAGAGTATACATGAGTATACAAGGTAAAATGTCTTATGTGAAGGATTAAGTTCCCTCTTATTTTCTTTTATGTTCATTTTTCTTTTTTCTTAATACTGTTATTTAATCTTGTTTCTTTTCTATGTTCTGCGTCATAACGATTATGACGTCTTTGGCACAACGCACGTAGATTATCAAGACTACAGTTTTCTGGAGTGTGGTCAAGATGGGCTACAGTCAAAACAATACGTGCTGTATTTCCTGTACGTTCGTTTGTGCGATAACTATAATTTTCAACGCCACAGAACTCACAACAATTGTGTGCTCGTTCAAGGACCGAAACCCTGATTTGTTTCCAATCCTTTGGATAGCGGGATTTGTTTTCTAGTTTAATAGGCATACAAATAATGAAATTATTTCAACCCTACATACAAAGGTAATTATTTTAAAATTCCTTTGCAAGTTTCCAGCAGAGAAAAGTACGCCCGAAGACTCTATTTATCATAAGATTGATTAGTTTGTTTCTATATATTGCTAAATCACTTCCTCAAAAAACGTCTTTTTTACAGTGTATGCTATCGTTTGATTTGCTTTTTCTTACCAGCTTTCACCTTCTGTAAACCTGTCTGCATACATCTTTTCCTGAACGCCCATTCGTCCTCGTCATCTTTCTTTCCCCAACCTGTATTTGATGAGCTACCGCCTCCAGGACCGCCCTTTGCTCTTAAAGCTGCACTTTCAGATTTCAGATACATATCTGTAGCAATAGCTGTAATTTCCAATCCGTTTTCTGCAAGCTCGCTAATCAATGAATCACCATAAATGTCAGAGTATGCTCTATCAAGAACCTGTCTATCATGTTCGGACAGAGTTTCTCGATAATCCTCATATTTTTTCTGTCTCTCTCTTGCATCAAAGATAGCCATATTCCAACCTAAAGATTGCATTTCTCGCATCACTTTTTCAGGTTCAACTTGACCTATTTTTGAAGTTAGTTCTTCGAAATATTCTTCTTGTTTTCGATTCTTTTTATCAATCTCGTCAAGCTGTTTTTTCGCAACAGAAAGTTTCTCTTCTTTATCCTTAATTTTAAGATTGACACTTTCTATTTCGTCCAATATTTTTTGTTTCTTATTATTAAAATCTTCAATGGAAATCTTACCAAGTTCTACATCATTTTTCAATTCTTCCAGCTCTTCTTCAAGTATGTTTTTTGCATTTTCAAGGTTTGCAATCATAGTTGTCAATCCTTTCAATCTTGCTTTTGCATGGATAATATCTTTCTCTAAGTTCTTCTTTATTTCTTTCTTGGAATTAACATCTATGTTCAAGTTCTTCACTTGCTGTTCAAGAAACTGTTGTGTTGTTCGATGCTTTGCTCCTGTCTCAGAAATAGGGTCGCCCCTTTGAAGGTCATACTTCTTGTTTATTTCTGAAAATTCATTATGGAGTTGAATCATATTTCTTCTATAATTTTCTTTGGTATCTTCCTCCCCTACCATTACTTTTTTCCAAGAAATTTTGTTTTGTTTTGTAACAGGAAGCACTGTGCAATGAACATGGGGATTTATTTCGTCAAGATGCACAACAAAGGCTGCTATATTTTCTTTTCCGTATTTTTTTGCCATAAAATTGTAAGTGTCAATAGCCCAATCTTCTATATCCTTACAACGTGTCAGCTGTCTATTTCCTTCTTTCAATTCAGGGTTGTTTAAATCGTATTTTGAATAATCAACCTCTTGTTCTCCGAAAGCTAATCTTCTCATTTGCTCTCTTGAACCTCCAAGAATAAAATCCGCATGTGTTCTATAACGTGGTTCTTTAAGTCCTGCATTGGGATTTATAATACCACGCTTTGCCAATGATTCTTCAATACGCTTTTTCAAAGAATGCTTCTTATCAACAGGAACAATCTTTCCATCTTGAACTTCAAAATTCAGAAATTCTCTACTTGGGTCAAAATTGTTTGACCTCACATTTTTAAATGCTCCATTGATAGCAATTCTTAGATGCTCATTACTCTGTGCTATTGTCATTTCTTTGCTTGGACGCACATCGATTACTTGTTTTTGTTTCATATTTGTTGTTTTTTACATTTTGAAAGTCAGTAGATAGTAAAATGTTTTAAACCAAAAGTCAGTAGATAGCAAAATATTATAATTTGAATTTCAGTAGATAGTGAAATGTTACAATCAGTTTTTCTGCTCTCATATATATGTTTTTTACATATCTCATTTTTTACACTTTGAAAGTCAGTAGATAGTGAAATGTTTTAAATTAAAAATCAGTAGATAGTGAAATGTTACAATTTGAATTTCAGTAGATAGTGAAATGTTATAATCAATCAAAACAACAGCTTGCTGCACGTCAGTCGGCCGTGAAGGCCTTGTTTTCCTACCGATTTGGGACAAATCGGGTATTAGGCTACCCCCCAAGCCAATAAATTGAGCTTGGAAGGGGGAAAAGTCCGTCAAAAATCTCTTATAAAAATAAATCAATCTCTTGTGCGCAAGCGCAAGCCGAAAAATACCACTCGACAATAAAAAAAGACCCAGCTTACCCCTTACTTGAAAAAAGCCACTTTGGATAAGCCGTGCAATATTTTTTACTATGAAAAATAACACTACAGTCATAAGAACAACTCTGGGACACGAAATGGGGAAACAGGATTTTTGTTTATTGGGGATTTAAAAATCTCAAAATTCTTTGTTGAAATTTTGTCTCTAAGGCGTTTACTTTTTACTTTGGTATAATTTCTTCAAACTTAAACAATCTTTCCACAGGTGCAAAAAGAATGCCCCTGTTTTTGATTTTTCTTATTGTTGTATGATGAACTTTTCCGAAAATGAAATTACTTTTTTATTCTTTGACAGTTTGATTTTTACAATATCATGTTGGTGTAAATATGATATAAATTTCGATACCGAAGGTCTGGACCATTTAAAGATGTCTGCCAATGAATCTATACTTTCTTTCATTTCTTCACCTTCATCTTTTTTCTTTATGTACCTTTCTATGAGGTATAAGAATGCTTTTGTTCTTGTCATTTTTTGAGAATAAGCACAGCCATATTCTTTAGAAAGATATTGCAACAATTCATAAGAGATATAAAATTTTTGCATAGAATATATGCCTTTATTATTCTTTAAAATTTATAATATTATTGGACATTTCAAACTTTTTTTCTTCCCTATTCGGATATACCATAGCTGCAAGATTTATTATAAAGATCAATTCAGATATGATAATCATTCTACCCTCCCATAAGAATGCAAAGCAGTAGATATACACACCATTCATCATAAACAAATGAATATTATTGTGTAATTTTGAGAGTATTTTATCTGTAATTTTATAAGAATAAAAAGGAACTATAAGAATTACAGATAGAAGTCTGACAATAGGAAAAGTCAGGTAAGGATAAAGGTAATTGTTGAGTGTTTTAAGACCACCTACCGCTGCTTCATATTGTCCATTAACAGCCAACAAAGATAGATTATTTTTCTTGTCTAAAGTATGGTAAATTTCTGCTGCATCTAACGATGAAAACCAATCAACAAAGAGAAAATTTACCATGACGAAGAATATTATTATTGAAAAAAACTTTCGGGTTGATTCGTCCTTTTTAATCTTTTCATGAAACTTAGAAAATAGTCTTTTCAATTTAGGATTAAGTGTCCCTAAAAGACTTCTTAAATTCTTGTATTTTTCATCTTTTTTACTTCTCGGAAGTATGTAATAGTGATGTAAAAATGGCAAGAAAGTAAGTATGATTAACAGAATAATCTTTAGTGTAAGCATAACGACGAATATTTAAATTATTAGTAGAACCTTGTAAGGGTTATTTGGTTACTTTCGCTTTCCAATATGATAGCATCTGTGCTATTATATTTATTGTAATAGCTTAATAATTCTATGTACATTTCTTCTATGCTTTCATAAAAGCATACAGTCATAGAATCTGTTATTCCGCATTGTGTTGAAGCAAGATGAACAATGTACATTTTTTCTTCTGTTGGATTAGAATATCCCAGGACGTGATACACCCTTCCACCTTCTTCTTTGGTAGCGATTTTTATATTTACTTTTCCTTCTTTATTAATCTTATCAACAAAATCTTTAAGAAGTATTTGTTTTGAGAATTTGTAAGTAACCTCAATAGAGCTTTCCAGTTCTCTTCCTTTCTCCGGCATGTTTTGTATGCAGTCAGAGAAGAGACCTCTAATCATATTATTAAATATTATGATGTTTTCTCTCATATTCTTATTTTTTATAGTTAATATTAAATCAAAAAATATTTTGTGTTATTATCTACAAGATTATACTCATGTGAGTTTTCAGAAAATATTGTGATAACGTCTGGGATAAAATATTTTTTGTTTCTTTTGTGAGTTTACCACCATCTAATTTTGTCAGCAGTACAGGCAATTCTTTGGTTATATTGAGCATTGTTTTCCTTTGCTTTTCTGTCAATGCTGCAATAGAATACGAATCCAATCCCATATATGACTGAATCAGCATCCATCTGTAATTAGCCCGTTGAGTGTTGTTGAGTTTTTTTTCATTTGCAATATCCTCACGACAGGCAACCATATTCTGGACGATACGTCGATTAAACCTCATCGTCAGATAAAGCATGGCTTTATCATTTGCGTCGTTATTCTTTTTGCCTACATTTGCATAAAGAACACTGATTATTCTTGCCGTTCTATTTGTTAGTTTTTCAAGTTGGGTTTGTGTAACCTGACTGAGGTTCGCCATTAAAGAACGATAGCATCTATCTTCGGTTTTGATAAATTCCAAGAGCTGATTTTCTTTCTTCAGTATTCCTGTATTTTTCAAAAGAAGGTCATATTCTTGTAACGTCTTTGCAAGACTTGTATAAATAGATATATCATCAAGGCTTTCGTAGAAATCGACAGCTTCCTGATATGTTTTTGAATTTGAGACCTTATTGCGTTCTGCAGCCGTATTCAGCTTTAGATACATAACATCTTCTAAAGTTCTATCTTTAGAGATGGCCAACTCTTCAAGTTTTTTTCTGATGGAATCAGAGAGCATAAAATAAGCGTATGATTTATCGCTTTTAATAGTCATAGTTGGGTCCTTTGCAAAGACGCTGTAAGAGGAATCTCGAATTTCTATCCATTCGTTTGTTAGCTTCACCAGTTCTTTGGTATCTACACTTGTTTTTGAAGAAAGGTTATCTAACTCTTTCTTACATGCTTCGATTGCTTCAATCGAGGTTTTGAACGCTGGGTGTTTTTCGCATGATATTAGTGTAAATGCGAAAAACAAACCTCCAAGAATGATTTTTTTCATATTTGTTTTAATTGATTTTATTGTTGCAAATTTAAATCAAAGGCTCAAAAACAAAGAATTGAAAACGACCTACATTTTATATTAACAATTTAAAAATCTTTTTATATGCTTATTGATGTATAACCATATAAATAATTCTATATATTAACTATTTAGAATTAAATTGTTTTTATTTTTTCAAATAGCAAAAGTAAATATATAAAAAGATTTTGGATAAATACTATTTGATGGTAACTCTCACCTTCAATATGAATAACTTGAATCCATATAAAAAATAAGAGATTGCCTTTCGCTCTGACAACCTCCTATCTTATTGTTTTGGGGGATATTTTCAAATAAAATCTTCAATATCCTTTTCCCCCATTTCCGATTTTTTTATCTCTCCATTTTTTTGCTCGTATTTTACTACGACGCTGCCTAAAGATTTTCCTATTATTTTACTAATAGAAATATTAGTCTCTTTAGATATGACTTGTACTTTAGAGTATAAATCTTTATCTATCATGGTGCTGATACGAATTTTAGTAGGTTTTGTAGCTTCCTTCATTACCACCGCTTTGTTTCCGTTTCCTGAAGAAGTTAGTTCTGCTACTAAATCTTTTACAGCTTGTTTGTTTTTACTCATATTATTTTCTTTTTAATTATAAAGATTAAATATTTCTTTCACATCTCTTTGCAATTCTCTCATACTCTTTAGCTTCTTTTCTATTTTTATCAAATACTCTTCCCCTACTACAAAAAGAGATATAAATTAATTGCTTATCATTAAAATCCTTTATTTCATACCCCAGAAAGGCTTGAAAAAAATAATGAAGGTAAGATTTATCGAGATTTTCTCGACAAACATTTTTAATAGTATCAGCAAGTAGTTGTTCTTCTTTATCCGATTCCTTTTTCTCTATATCCATAAGAGCGTTTATTAACATCAACTGTTTTTTTGAAAACGTGTTGTATGAAAAAACGCAATAGAGTGTTACGAAGGAAAGAATAAAAGCAATTAAACTGGCAATAGCTAAAATATACCACCCATCTTCAATTACATATTTATCACTCCCTGTAATATAAAAAAGAAATCTTATTATTCCATAACACATTAATGTAACGGTCAGTGTTATAGTCCCTAAAAAAGTTTTTCTCTTATTATTCATACTCTCTCTTTTTAATTACAAGTATTCTTCTAAAACTCCTTTTTCTTTACATATCTTTCTGATTTCCGCATATTCTTTAATATTTTCTTTTTCTTCATCTTCACTTAATATTCTTAGTCCACTACAAGTGAATATATAAAGTAATTGCTTATCATCAAAAACTTTAGTATAACCAAGGAGTGCTTTTTTTATTTTTCCAGATAAAGACATATCAAGATTAGCTTTACAGACATTTTTAATAGTATCAGCAAGTAGTTGGCTTTCAGCTTCCTTTTTCCTTATATCCATAAGAGTGTCTATTAAACTCAGCTGTCTGGGCGAAAATATATTCCGAAAACAAAAATATTGGACAGCTCCATAGGTTGTAATAAAATAACCTAAGCAATAAAGCGTGAAAAATGTCCAGTTCCCTTCTCTTATATAATTTTCATTTCCTATGAAAAATCCTATAAGCTTTCCCAATCCATAATATAACAATGTAATTGTCAGCATTGTAACAATTATACATTTTACTCTTTTCTTATTCATATTCAAATTCATTTATAGTTTCTCTTTTTAAAATTTCGTAATCACAAACTGTTTTATCTCTAAAAATTTCATCTGGCCTATCTATCCACCCTAAATGGAATAATGGCTTTGATGTTTTGAATTTTGTAATATTTGTTTTCCCATCAGTATGGTACACTTTACAAGTATATTGTACCATTACCGATGTCTTACAAAATAAATAAAATCCTACAATAGTAATAGTACCCAGCCCTAATATAAGTTTTGTCTTGGGCTTCCCGTCTTCGTTATCAACAAGAAAGAGAGAGAATGTGGCTGCTGCACAACAAATTACAAAAAATGCTAAAATTAAATTTCCCCAAATCATATTTCTTTAATTATTCTTTAATCGTATCTGCTTTTAATATATCGCATCGGTAGATAGTTTTATCTCCGAAATCATCATCTAATTGTTTTACAGTTTTATCTTCGATAGCTCTTCTTATAGGTTTAATAATGCTCGTTTTTCCATTAGTATGATACACTTTACAAGTATATTGTACCATAGGCAGGTTATTTGTATAGATAAACGTTCCACCTAAAAGAATAAAAGTAAGTAGCACGAATACACAAAAAGCAAATCCTATTTCTCTATCAGGTTCTGCTATATAATGACCGCCTGTAACAATACTACCAATTATACATATAAATATTAATAATATTACTATCCAAATCATATTTCTCTGTTTTTAGTTATTTTTTATAAATTCATTTACGAAAGATATATAATCTAAAGCTCCATTACTCTTAGGAGCATACTCTATTATATTTATACACTCCAAAGGAGCTTCTGCTACTTTTATGTTTTTCCTAATTTTTGTGTTATATACCTTTATTTCTCTTTGTTCGCGCAAACCTTCTTCTATCTGTTTGCTTAAATTAGAATTTTCCCATCTTGTTAATAAGATGCCACCTATACTCACATTAGGATTAATATTTTCCTTTATCATTTCGATAAAGTCCTTAATCATTGTTAGCCCCTGGAATGGCAGCACCTCTGCCACCAATGGAATAATAACGGTATCAGATGCAACAATGGCATTAAGTGTTAGAAGACCCAATGATGGAGGACAATCTATTAAAATATAATCATAATGTCCTTTCACCTGTTTTAGTAGCCTTTCCAAAATTCTTTCTCTTGCCATAGCTGCCGATAATTGAAGGTCGGCATTAGCTAATGCCAAGTCTGCCGGTATAATATCCAGGTTATTATTTATTGGATAAACTGGCAGTTGCGAATTTTCTTTAGAAACTTCGCCAATCAAGGCATCATAAATAGTTCTTTCTATTGCTGATTTAGCAGCAACAGAATGCGTTAAGTTCGCTTGTGCATCTAAATCCACTAATAAAACCTTTTTATCCTTTTTAGATAAAATGGTTCCCACACTCGCCGTTGTGGTCGTCTTCCCTACCCCGCCTTTATGATTGGCGAAAGTAATGATTCTCGTTTTTTTCATATTCTCTTCTTATTTATATATGGTTATTATATCATTATATAACGTATATCATTATATACGTATATCATTGCTGCAAAAGTACAAATTGTTTTATAATAACCAAAGAAATTATATAATTATTTTTATTTTATTTTCATAAACACAAGAAAAATGCGTTTTGGTCGAGTATAATAGCTTTGTTTTCAGAATTTACTTATGTGATATTTTTGCTACGTGGCAAGCTATAAAAAATAGTAATTCCAATTTTACATTTTCAATATCTAAACCCAAAGCATAAGTAAGGAGTATGAAAAGTAGTGTTGATATAGATATTATAGTTGTATTTTGTTTCATATACACTAAAATCCGTAAATTATTAAATCATATTTTTCAAAGTTGAAATTCTTATAAATGGAAATGAAATTAAAAATTTCATATTCATAGGTAGAACTACCAGAAACAAGCATTCTATCAATGTCGGTATCTTCCTTTAAGTCAAACTCCATAGATAAAGGGACTCCTTTCCAATGATAGTTCCACTTAAGTTTTTTCGTCCTAACATAATCTTTTAGCCTAATTAGGCTTTCTTCATCATCACCAAGCAGTGTTTCCAAATAGTATAGGAAACGCTTTCTAATCTCCACGATCCATTGAAACAGTTGTTCCTTTGATACAGTTCCGACTATGGTATCTTCGTTATCGTCTACTTGTGTATAAAGTCGGTTATTTTCATTTGACGCTTGATTATATATATCGGTACATGTGTCCGACTTTACATACTCCTCTACTTTCTCTAATTCGTTATGATAATTCTCCCAGTCTTCATCGTCCTTGAAAGAATTTCTTAGGCGAAAACTTTTTGGTACTCTACAAAAATTAATTCTAAATCCCATACCTTAATTTTTATCAATAAATTATAAAACATCTTTTATTTTACTAATTCGAAAGCAATTCGGGGTTGTCGTAGATGTTACCTCTAACTTCTATATCAGACAATACACCTGCATCAAAATCACTATCTAAAACAAAATTTATTAAAGACCAAGTAGTTGTTGTTTTCAGGATAGATACACCATATCTTTTGGATATACAGACTACCCCTAAAAGTTCCTGTCCTTGAAAAAGTATATCCCACTCGAAGATTTTCTTTCTGTTCTTATCTTTGAGCCTTGTGTACTGACCGATGGTTCCTGGGCTGACGGCGTAAAGATTATATGCCTCTTTCCACGACTTAGGTACACAGACGCTGATACAAGGTACATTACTCGGTGCTGTTAGTCCATAGTTGAACAAATATCCGTAAAGCCACTCACCTGTGCCGATAGACTTGCCTCTGAATAATATTTCTCTATTCATATTACTTTTTATTCTTCAAAATTTATTTTCTGTTGTAAATACTTCTCTGCATACCACATCTTATATGACTTGCCGCTTATCCACCAATCAAACATATCGTCAGGGGTTGAGTTGTGGCGTGCAAGTCCCTTTTCTTTTAGTTTGGCACACGCTTTTATCCAATTCTTTTTGACGTGCGGATAATCTTTTATTTCTCGCACTTTCTGTTTGAAAGAAGACATTGGGCAACAGATACAACCAATACGCCTATATCCATTATCATATAAGCTGCAATGCTCTATGTTATTAGCGTTAAGGAATGTCCAAACGTCATTGTCTGTCCAATATAGAACAGGGCTGACAACTATCTTCTCCTTACCATTTCCCATACATTGCACAAGGCTTTCCTCGTGTTCGGAGAATTGGTCAAAGTTCCATTGCTTGCGCTTCTTAGGGTTGGAGTTTATACTCTCAACAAGTTCTCTTTTTGACCGCCTTACGCTTTCCGCTTTTCGCACGCCTATTAACGTTGTATATCCTGCTCCTGATGTTTCCTTGTATTCAGCACAACACCATCGTAATCGCATTGTTGGTAATATACCCTTTTTGACCGCCATATTATAAATGCTCATCTTTGGCTTTATCATTTCGACTTCGGGGTAGTTTTTTCGAACAAATCGTATCACTTCGGGAGGGTCTACACTTGTTAAATTCATGCGTGCCTTAAACTTTACACCTGCCATAAGCGCAAGATGATATAACACTTGGCTATCTTTCCCACCACTAAAGGCTAACCAAAATCCCTCATTATTCATTGATAGGGCGAGTCTTT
>ERZ772955.1503-NODE-1503-length-14397-cov-3.542532_pt1 | contig 14397 bp, 10 predicted proteins | sample MGYA00511133_ERZ772955 | MGnify/ENA primary metagenome ERZ772955 (study PRJEB29015, sample SAMEA2737914) | human oral metagenome | biome: human oral; feature: human-associated habitat; material: dental | place: China | collected 2149 ... | reverse complement strand
TTAGCAGACATTGCTGATACAGTTACGACTCCACCTCTATCAGAAGAAGAACAAATCAACCACTGGAAGAAGTATGCAGATAAGAACACAGAACGTCTGACAAAACAAATCAAGTGGTTTGACATTTCAAATCCGAAAGCGAGAATTGAAAATCTTGGCCCAGATGATAAACTTCAAGTAGGTACTAAGTTTATACAAGAAATTTCTCCAGGCTATGTTGTAACCTTAACAGTTACTAAGTTGGCGCCATTTAACTCAACGGATGAGTACAAAAAACGTGGTGGAGCAGGTTATGACGCTAATGCTACTAATGAGTACAAAGACGGAACTCCGGCTGAATTAAAAGTAGTGCAACAAGGAGGGTACTCTGTTGCGAAAACAAACGGAATGGATACTAAAGGTAAAACGGTTATCAAGTCTGTTAAAGATGGAGCTAACGTTGGGGTAGAATTCTCAGTTAAAGCTACTTTAAATGGGACAGAAGTTCCAGCCAACGTTGTATTCTTAACAGGGGAAGAAGCTGGTTCATCTGAAGTTGAAATCTATACGACAGATGGTGATGGTTTCGAGTTAGTAACTGAGTTATCAAACACAACACCAAGATATAGTACTGCTCGTTCTTATACTGCAGAAACTTATGAATACAGAACGTTGCCTTCTGCAGGACATGGGCAAGATGGTTATCGTAAACAATATGGGGTAGAATATACTCTTGAAGGTTCAGGGAAGCAAGCCTTTGAAAAATTCAAAGCAGATAAAGCTGCAGGATTTTTCAATACGACTGTGACATCAGATACTGTTATTGCGATGAAAGCAGAAGATGGTAAATATCACACAGATGGATTAGGGACACAAGTTTTTGGACCGGTCTCAACTCACCGTGATTCAGGTTTCTCTACTCCATTGGTAATGACGCGTAATGCTAAAAACATTGGTATGTACATCTTGTCTGCAGGTCAACAAGGATCTATGCTAGGATTTATGGTCCTAGATGAAGGGGATGCTCCAGCTTCATACGGTCGTGTAGCCCACTCTATCTCTAAATCTGATGGACAACACCAACCATACTTAGGATCTGTTCCAGCTGACGTTGACGTTCGTACAACTCCAATTAACGGTGCAAGTGCGTTTATCTACGATGACGTTAATGGTATCGGTGCTGCGGATGAAGGTGCTCGTCAATTGATGGGTGATGATGTTGTGTTGGAGGTTGGACCAGGGCTGGGTACTTTGACCAGTCGCTTGTTGGCTCGGGCTAATTCGGTGACCGCCGTGGAGTTTGATGCTGATTTGGCACGAAAATTACCAGGGCAATTTCCTGGGAAAAAATTAACTGTCGTGAATCAAGATATATTACAATTTGACCTGAATCAATTGCCAAAAAATTACAAAGTTGTAGCTAACGTCCCTTATTACATTACCAGCAAAATTGTTGAAAAATTGATGACTGCGGAAAATAAGCCGAGCATTGCGGTACTGTTGGTGCAAAAAGAAGTTGCCGAGCGAATCGCGGCAGAGGCTGGGAATATGAGCATTCTATCTGTGAGCGTTCAGATTTTTGCCGAAGCGGAGTTGGATATTGAGGTCCCTAGGCAGTTTTTTACGCCACCGCCAAAAGTTGATTCGCAAGTAGTGGTTTTAAGAACTCGTAATAATCCGTTAATTACTCCAGAAGATCAGAGAGATTTTTTCTGCATTGTTAAGGCTGGATTTTCTGCAAAGCGCAAGAAGCTGCGGTCTAGTTTGAGCGGTGGGTTGGGAATTGATAAGATTGTGGCGGAAGAATTGCTGAAAAATGCAGGAATTTCACCAGATGCTCGCGCTGAAGATTTGGCGATTGAAGATTGGAAGAGGCTACTGAAAGAGTGGCGGAATTAAATAAGAACGACTCAGTGGTTTTAAACTGAGCCGTTCTTTACACTAAAAGACTGAATTAATCTATCAGATTTTCGTGCTTTAAATCCTTAACGGCATTAGTGGCCTCTTCTTTGGTGAACTTCCACTGGTCGATAAGAGTTTTTATCAAGTTACTTCTACTATATTTTCCGTTTTTCAGAATATCTATAGCTCGTAGTCGTGCTCGCTCAGTGTAATTAATATTGTATTCTTTTAATACTTCTCGGGTTTCAGACTCTTCGAACAGATTGTACTTTACTATATGGGCTACTATGGATTCTCTTGAGGAGATATCGTTATTGGTTATGAAATTAATTTCAATAAGGTTGCGCAGATTGATTTTAAAGTCATAGTTCAGGCGATTAACTCCTTCTTCTGCCTCTTCTTTAGTAAATTGATAATTGTAAGTCTTATCTGTTAAATATTTTATGATGTACGATCTTGAATCTATGGATTTCTTGTTGAGATGTAAGGTTCTATTGGCTACGTGCTGGGCATTTTTTACAAAATCTATCTTTACAGACTTAAATGCATTGTCAATCTCCTCTTTAGTAAACCCTCTAGCAGCGAGGAATTTTTCATAGTTATTTTTTGATGAGATACTGTAGGCGTGTTCTATATTCTTTAGAGTCTTTATAGCCTGATCTTTAAAGAATTTAGTAAAGTCGATTTCGTTACTTAGCGCCGCAAAAGCCTTATTAACCTCTTCTTCTGAGAACATATAGTAACTGTGGGTATTTTCGCTAACGTCATGGGAAGTGAGGCTGCGTGTTATTGAATGTTTCGAGTGTCGAAATACCAATAGCGCGGGATTGTTAGGGCTATTCTGGTCGTCTACAATCTTTTTTATTGCCCTTTTCGCGTTATCTACAGCGTTGTATTCTGGGTAAATTGTCTCGATTAGCTGAAGTGCTGTATTGTATTCATCTCTTTTTCCAAAGGTGATACTATAGGCTTCGCTATATTTAGAAATATCGGACCTATATAGGTTTAGTGTTTTGCTGTTGAACCGGTTTTTGGCTTTCTCTGCTAATTCTCTTGAAAACCTCTTGTCCCATTTTCCGTCGCTTCCAACTACGTAGTTGTCTGGTGTGACGGTATTCTTTAACATATCGCCATTTTTACCGACGTAGTAGTCGCCGACCCACTGGTCATGCAGCATGTGGCCTTTAGTGTCGAAGTAGTACCACTTGTCTCCGATCATCTTCCAGGTATTTTCGGTCATGTGTCCGCTGGTATTAAAGTAATACCAATGTCCGTTTATATATTCCCATTTACTGTGAATGATATATCCGCGTCCGTCAAAGTAGTACCATTTGTCGCCAATCCTCTCCCATTTGCTCTTTGGGTAGCTGCCGTCCGAATTTCTATACCACCATCCGATTGAGTCTTTGCGCCAATCTCCGCTTGCTGCATGAGTTGTTGTAGGTGTACTTGCTGTGACTATGGTGACACTTACGATCATTGCCGCTACTAAGCTTTTTAAAATTTTCTTCACAATCTCCTCCTGTTAAGTATTGTTTCAATTTTTTATTATAGCATACTATGATTGACATTTCCGCCAGTGGCGGCACTCTGTTGAATCTGTTATAATTTCTTTATGACTAAGAAACACGCTTACATCACTACTGCTATTCCTTACGTAAACGGCTTGCCGCACATTGGGCATGCTATGGATTATATGTTGGCGGACGTGTGGGCGCGATATTCCAGACAGAACGGGCGTGAAGTTCGTTTTCAAACTGGTGTAGATGAGCATGGCAATAAAATTGCCGCTAAAGCCGCCAGCCAAAATCAAACCCCTCAAGAATACGTCGATCAAACGCACGTCAATTTTAAGAAGATGATTGCTGAGCTGAATATTTCAGTGACGGATTTTATTCGAACAACTGACGCGCATCACGTTGCTGCGGTGCAATATATTTGGCAAAAGCTCGTTGAGGCTGGCTATATTTACAAAGGTTCATATGAAGGCTGGTATTGTCAGGGGTGCGAAGCTTTTGTCACAGATAAAGAAGCTGCCGATAATAATGGGGTTTGTCCAGATCACCAAACTCCGTATCAGCGTTTGAGTGAGGAAAATTACTATTTTAAAACCAGTGCTTTTTCGGACAATATTCGTCAGGCAATTGAGTCAAATAAAATGAGAATCGTGCCTGAATTCCGTAAAAAAGAGTTTTTGGAATTGATGAAAGATGGCTTGAAAGATGTGTCGGTTTCTCGTCCGCGTAAAAATCTTAGCTGGGGCGTGCCGGTTCCTGGCGATGATAATCAAGTAATGTACGTTTGGCTAGATGCTCTGAGTAATTACATTACGGTTATTGGTTATCCTGATCGTCCAGAAGAGTGGCAATCTTTTTGGCCGGCTGACGTGCAAGTCATCGGTAAGGACATTCTCCGTTTCCACGCTGGTATTTGGCCAGCAATGCTCATGGCGCTAGATTTACCGCTTCCGAAAGTATTGCTTGTTCATGGATTTATCAATTCTGGCGGGATGAAAATGGCAAAGAGTCTTGGAAATGGTGTTGGCCCGACTGACATTATTCCAGATTACGGCGCTGAGGCGTTTCGATATTATTTCTTGCGCCACGTACCAACGCAAGATGACGGTGACTTTACTTGGGAAAAGTTTGAAGCTGCGTATAATGGTGAGCTTGGCAATGATTTGGGTAATTTGGTTCAGCGAGTCGCTAAAATGGTGCAGAGTTATCAAGCGGGCGTTATTGGCGACGCTCCACAATCAGAGCACGACATGGGACCGTATCGTCAGGCGATGGAAAGCTATATGTTTGACCAAGCTATGGACGAAATTTGGCTGATTGTTCGTTCTTTGAATCAATATATCGAGAGAGTTCAGCCTTGGCAAGTTGCTAAAAATCGTGATAAAGATCCAGAAGCAGAGTCACATTTGAGTGAGATCTTGGCGCACGCTTGTGGCACATTATTGCAAGTGTCCGACATGTTGCGCCCATTTATGCCGCAAACTGCCGAGAAAATTCATGATATGTTTGCCAGTGGTGTCGTGCCGTCAGAATTGACGCCTTTGTTCCCGCGCAAATATATTCACACGCCAGATCCACGCGCTCCGAAAACAGAATCTCAGGTTAAATAGTTTATGATTGAGTCTGATAAGAAAAGTGCGACTGAGGGTTTACGTCTGATAGATTCGCATTGTCATTTGCACGATACGGAATTTTTTACGGACAATCACGAGCAATTTTACAAAGAAACGGTAGAGGCGAATATTGGCATGATTTGTGTCGGTACTAATCAGAAAAGTAGTCGGCAGGCTGTGGAATTTGCCGCGAATCATGAGTTTACTTGGGCGGCAATTGGCGTTCATCCGCACGATACGAAAGATGGCTGGGGAGATGTCAAAACTTTGCTGGAGAATAAGACGGAAAATTCTCCGATTGTGGCAATTGGTGAAATTGGGCTTGATTATTATTACAATAACAGTCCGCGGGAAACACAAATTGAGGGCTTGGAGGCGCAGCTTCAAATGGCGATTGATTACAATTTGCCAGTAAGTTTTCATGTTCGCGATGGTGCGAAGGATCAGCCGTCAGTTTGGGATGATTTTTGGCCAATTTTTGACAATTTTCCTGGGCTTCGCGGCGTGTTGCATAGTTTTACGGACACGCGTGATAATTTGGAAAAAGGTTTTTCGCGAAATTTGTACGTTGGACTTAATGGAATTAGTACGTTTACAAAAGACCAATCGCAGAAAGAATTGTTCGCTTCGGTCCCGCTGGAGCGATTATTGATAGAAACTGACGCGCCATTCTTGACACCAGCGCCGTTTCGTGGTAATATAAATAAGCCAGAATATGTGAGATTGGTGGCTGAATATTGGGCAAAGCAGAGAAATATTGATTTTGATGCTTTAAGCCAAGCTACTCTTCGCAATACAAAAGAACTTTTTGGCATTTGAAAGTGGAGAAAATGAATAGTACGCCGGAATGTGTTACAAAAACACCTGAAATTGAAGCTCGCAAAAAAGAAGTTCGCAAAAAACTTGACACTATTTTTTCTGATGCCGAGCGACGCGATAACTCTAAGGTGAATCCTGAATTGGGAAAGACTGCGTTTGACGTAGCGAATATCCCTAATAACGAGGCGGTTGATTTATGTAATAAAGCACTTGGTAGCTATGGAAAAAGTCTTGATCGCATTAAGAATAGTCCGATTGAAGTTGTGCAGGCAATTAGTAATTCACTCCAACACTTACGTGATGAATACAAAACTAAGGAGAGTTGCAAGTGACTAGGTTTTTGAAAAAAGTACGAAGTTTGGTTTTTGCTGATGATAGCGACGCGGTGTCTTTATTGAAATTCCGTAAAAAAGATCGCCCATTAAAGAAGTTTACCGAGCGCGAACTAATCCAATTGGAAAGTGAAATTGGCGCAACAATTTTTGGCGAGAAGCCGGCGTATGTTGCGCGACGAGAATTTTTTAATTTAGATAAAGATACCTGGATTTGGTATGAAGAAGTTGCTGATGGTAAGGGTGGCCGGCAAGAATTGACTACGCGCTATGAAGTTCAGGCAAAGGGAATCTTAAAGATTCAGCCGAATTATCGCTATAGTTACTTGGAGGGCGACGAGCTTCAGAATTTTGTCTTGGCAACTAAGGAATATTACGAGCGAGTTTCTCGGCAATTATATAAGAAAGATCCGCAAACCGGTCGGTCGCTTTGATATAATAAAAAAGTGAATAAAGACTATATCTATCTTGATCATGCTGCTGCCACGCCAATGGACCCGTTGGTGGTTGAGGCGATGCTGCCGTATTTTTCTGAAAAGTTTTTCAATCCGTCTAGTCCGTACGCTCCAGCAATATTTACAAAGCGTGAATATCAAGACGCGAAGGCTCGGCTGGCGCGCTGCTTGGGTGTGATGGCTGATGAATTGATAATGACAGCTGGAGCAACTGAGTCTGTCAATTTGGCGTTCAATGCGGCAAATGGCGTAAGTTTAATTTCGGCAATTGAGCATGACTCGGTGATTAATTCCGCAAAAGCGCGTTCAGAAGTGAAGCTAATTCCGCCGCTGAAAAATGGACGAATAGACCCGAACGCGGTTAAAAAAATGCTAACGCCAGACGTTGGATTTGTTAGTGTTGCGCTAGTAAACCACGAGCTGGGCTACATCCAGCCAATTGAAGAAATTGCGGAAATTGTAAAAGCTGAGCGGCTCAGGCGCCAAGAAAATGATGAACCTTTATCGTTGATTTTTCATACAGACGCTTCGCAGGCGGCGGCTTTAATTGATGTGAAAATTAAAAGGCTGGGCGTTGATCTATTGACATTATCTGCGGCGAAAGTTTATGGTCCAAAGCAAGTTGGATTATTGTGGGTGCGACCTGGCGTTACATTGAAAGCGAATATTTTTGGTGGCGGTCAAGAGTTGGGGCTGCGCAGCGGAACTGAAAACGTTGCTGGCGTGGTTGGTTTTGCGACGGCTTTGGAGTTGGCACAAAAGCGACGTTCTGCCGAAGTGAAGCGACTGCGAAAACTACGAGAAAATTTGGTAAAAGATTTGAAGCAAGTTTTTCCTGATATGTTGATATCATCAGATATGAAAAAAAGTTTGGTGAGTTTTTTGAATATATCATTTCCTGGAGTTGATGCTGAAAGATTGGTGTTTTTATTAGAATCTCGCGGGGTTTTAGTGGCTACGGGTAGCGCTTGCGCGGCTAATTCTGGAACGCGTTCTCATGTACTAGCGAGTGTTGGTCTGAGCGAATCAGAGATTGACGGAAGTCTAAGGCTCACCTTAGGCAAGTTGAATAACGATGAGAACATAAAGCGAGCTGGCAAATTTATCATTGAGGCTGTGCAAGCGGAAATGAAGAGGATTCGTCGATGATTCATAAACTAGTTGGCTTAATGATTTTTGCTGCTTTGGTGATTTTTGGGCTTAGCGCATATTTGTCGCCGAATGATTTGGGAAAATGCCAAAGCGTGGGCGAGGGCGATTGCCGTAAGGCTGATGCGATAGTTGTTGTCAGTGGTGGCGATACGAATGCGCGAACTGACGAGGCTATTAAACTGTATAAAGAAGGTTGGGCGCCGTTGATTGTTGTGTCGGGCGCGGCGGCCGATAAGACTGGTCCATCTAATGCTAAGGCTATGTATCAGCGAGCAATTAATAGTGGCGTTCCTGAGAAGGCTATTGTCATGGATGAATCTTCCGAAACAACCAGACAAAACGCCACTGAGGTGAAGAAAATTGTCGATTCGCGAAAAATTGAAGATGTGATTTTGGTGACAAGTGGATATCATATGCGTCGGGCGCAACTCGAATTTTCAGCACAATTTAACGACGTGAAGATTCGAAGTCATCCTGTCGCTTCTGATAAAAACTGGAGCTCGTGGTGGTGGTTGACACCGTGGGGCTGGTGGTTGGCAATGGGTGAATTAATGAGAATTGGGTTATTTGCTATGGGGTTGTCCAGATGAGTAAGAAAGTTTTTGTTGGAATGTCGGGCGGCGTAGATTCTTCTGTGGCTGCGGCACTTTTAGTTGAGCAGGGCTATGACGTAACGGGTGTTTATATGAAAAACTGGTCGGAAGATCTTCCTGGAATGCATTGTCCGTGGGCGGAAGATGTTGCTGACGCCAAGCGTGTGGCGGTTGGCTTGGGCATTGATTTTCGAGTTTTTGATTTCCAGAAAGAATATAAGCAAAACGTTGTCGATTACATGATCCGCGAATATCAAGCGGGCCGCACGCCAAACCCAGATATTATGTGTAATCAAGAAGTGAAGTTTAAGATATTTTTGGAGGCCTCGTTGGCGGCTGGAGCGGATTATATTGCGACAGGGCATTATGCGCGCGTTGCCCATGAATCGTCTTCGTCAGCCAAATTGTTACGCGCCCGTGATAACAATAAAGACCAAACGTATTTCTTATATCGAGTGACTTCGGAAGCTTTGTCAAAAACCATATTTCCGTTGGGCGATTTTACTAAGGCGGAAGTTCGCGAAATGGCGAAAGAGCGCGGTTTGTGGACGGCTAGCAAAAAGGAATCAATGGGAATTTGTTTTGTCGGACAAGTTGGAATTCGTGAATTTTTGTCGGAATATGTTAAAACTGCGCCGGGAAATATTATTGATCAACAGACGGGATCTGTCGTCGGTAAACATGACGGCACAATTTTCTATACACTCGGTCAGCGTCATGGTTTGAATGTTGGTGGCGGATTGCCTTATTATGTTGTAGGCAAGGATATGGAGAAAAATGAGGTTTACGTGTCGCGCTCAATTGATAATGAAAGTTTGTGGCGAAAAGAACTTAGACTGGCGGATATCCATTGGATTAACCAAGCGCCGCATAAAGATAGGAATGTGCAAGTTCGGCTGCGTCATCGAGGTGTCTTATTTGATGCGAAAATTGACGGAGATATTGTGCGTCTTTCTGCTTCGGAGCGTGCCGTAGCCGCGGGTCAATCTGCGGTAATATATGACGGCGATGAATGTTTGGGCGGCGGAATCGTGAAAACAGATTGACGTTATGGGAAAAATAGTGTAAACTGTTCTAAAGTAAGGAATAATAAAACGTAGAGTTAAAGGAAGAATTAATTTTATGCTAGCAATTCGTTTGCAACGTTTGGGTCGCAAAGGTTATCCAGTATATCGCTTGGCGGTACAAGAAGCACATCGTCATCCATCAAGCGGTCGTGTAGTCGCTTATGTCGGTAGCTACAACCCACACACTAAAGAATCAAATATCCAAGTTGAATTGGCTCAGAAATATTTGGACAATGGCGCACAGCCAACACCACGCGTAGTTAAATTATTGAAAGAAGCTGGCGTTAAATTGCCAAAGTGGGTTAAGGAAGTCTCAGCTGACAAGCACAAAGCCATCCGCAATCCAGAAAAGCTTCGCAAGAATCAACCAAAAGAAGAGCCAGCTGAAGAAGTAGCTGAATAATCTGTTGAGATTGGCGATTTGGCCTATAAACCCCATCTGTAAGGTGGGGTTATTTTATGGTATAATAACACTCATGAATGCCCAAAAAATACGTAGTAAATATCTTGAATTTTATAAAAAACAAGGTCACGCCGTTGTTGAGCGTGCGCCGTTGATTTTAACTAATGACCCGACGACTTTATTTACGGGCGCCGGAATGCAGCCGATGATTCCGTACTTGCTTGGTGAGACGCATCCCGAAGGTAAGAGAATTGCCGATTCTCAAACGTGTTTGCGAGCGCAGGACATTGACGACATTGGCGATAATCGCCATACAACGTTTTTTGAGATGCTTGGAAACTGGAGTTTGGGCGACTATTTTAAGGAAGAGCAAATTGGCTGGATGTGGACGTTTTTGACTGAGGAAATTGGTCTTGATCCGCAGAGATTGTACGTAACGTGTTTTATTGGTGCGCCGGAATATAATATTGAGAAAGATGTTGAAGCGGCTAAATTGTGGCAGAAAAAGTTTGCAGAAAAGGGCATTGATGCAAAAATGGCGGACATCGGCAGTGAAGAGCAGGGCGCGGCACGTGGTGTAAATCCAGGCGAAAGAATTTTCTTTTATGACGGCAGTAAAAACTGGTGGAGTCGTAATGGTGGTCCAGAGACTACTCCCGTTGGTGATCCGTGCGGTCCAGATAGTGAGATGTTTTATGAGTTTGATTTCATTGAGCATGATCCAAAATTTGGTGAAAATTGTCATCCGAACTGTGATTGTGGTCGATTTATGGAGATCGGTAATAACGTATTTATGGCATATAAAAAAGTTGCTGAGGGGCAATTTGAGCCACTCGATAAGCCAAATATTGACCATGGATCTGGACTTGAGCGAATCGCGGCTGCAGTAAATAATGATCCTGACGTCTTTAAGATTAGTTTGCTTTGGCCGATTATTGAAAAGCTGCAAGATCTGAGCGGCAAGGATTACGCTTCACACACCGAAAGTATGCGAGTGATTGCCGATCATTTGAGGGCTGCGACGTTTATGGCGGTTGATGGGTGTGTGCCAAGTAATAAAGAGCAAGGCTATGTAATGCGTCGTCTGCTTCGTCGGGCAATTCGTTATAGTTTTGACTTGGGGATCGAGCAGAATTTCCTGCAAGAAGTTGTGCCGACGATTGCTGATTTGTACGAGGCCGATTTTCCAGAGGTGAAGAATAATCGCGACAATATAATTGCTGTCCTTGTTAAGGAAGAAAAAGCTTTTCGTCAGACTTTGAGAAAAGGTTTGCGACAAATGCAGCGCTACATTGACGATGGCTTGACTGGTGAAGAATTGTTCACTTTGTACGATACTTTCGGTTTCCCGGTGGAGCTCAGTACGGAAGAGGCGTATAAACAAGGAATTAAACTTTCGGACAATTGGCGCGATGAATTTACCGCGAAAATGAATGAGCAGAGGCAGCGCTCTAAGACGGCTCGCAAGGGACAATTTAGCGGCGGCCTGGAAGGTCATGACTCTATTCATCTGAAATATCACACGGCGACGCATTTGTTGGGCGCGGCGTTACGTAAGGTTTTGAATGCGCCAGATTTACAGCAGCACGGAAGCAATATTACTGCCGATCGATTGCGCTTTGATTTTAATCACGATAAATTGACGCCAGAAGAAAAACAGGCGGTCGAAGATCAGATTAATGCTTGGATTGATGAAGATTTGCCAGTTAGTTTTGCTGTTTATCCAACAGGCGAGGCATTGAGCATGGGTGCAATTGGCGCGTTTGGTGAGCGTTACGGCGACGAAGTTAAGGTGTATTCTATTGGCAAGGATGATAACATTGTTAGCTTTGAAGTTTGCGGCGGTCCGCACGTCGAGCACACTGGAGTTTTGGCTGAAGATGGCAAGCGATTCAAAATCACCAAAGAAGAATCTAGTTCGGCTGGAATTCGTCGAATCAAGGCTGTTTTAAGATAGATAATTAACTGTTGCTCTAAAATCACAAGCGTTATATAATATTTCTTATATGGCATTGAAAGACATGTTAAAGAAGTCTGATAAGGATAGCCGCGAGCTATTGGTTAGCTTAGATATTGGTACGGAAGTGGTTAAGGCGTTGATCGCCGAAGTTAAAGACGACGAGCTGAAGATTATCGGTGTTGGGCGAAAACAGCAAGAAATGGGCGACATGCATAGTGGTGCGATTGCTGATATTGCTGGTGTTGTAGCGAATTGCGAGGAGGCTCTGTCTGAAGCTGAGGATCAAGCTGGCGTTCAGGGCAAGCGGGTTGTTATTGGCATCGCGGGCGAATTAGTTAAGGGTGTTACGAATACTATTCGCTATCGCAGACCGCAGCCGAATAAGCCATTAGACATTGCCGAGATGGAATTTATCATTGAGAAAGTTCAGGAGCGCGCTCAGGGAAAAGCTCAGGCTCAAATTGCGCTAGAAACTGGCAATGAGGATGTTGAAGTGAAGCTGGTTAACTCGGCATTGGTGAGTATTCATATTGATGGCTATAAAGTTTCGAACCCGATTAGTTTTCAGGGGCGAGACGTGGCGGTGCAGATTTACACGGCGTTTGCTCCGATGGTTCATATTGGCGCGCTGGAGAAGGTTGCGGACGAGCTTGCACTGGATTTGGTGGCTGTGGCTGCCGAGCCATTTGCGGTGAGTCGCAGTGTTCTCGGTACAGACGCTAACAGTAGTTTCACAGCTATTCTGGCTGATGTTGGTGGTGGTACTACCGATATCGCAGTGGTGAATGACGGTGGTGTCGAGGGGACAAAGATGTTCGGTATTGGTGGGCGTAGCTTCACTAAGATGATTGCGAGCGACTTGGAGCTGAGCCATAAAGACGCCGAAAAACTGAAACTGAATGCTGACTATGAATACATCAAACCATCAGTGAAGAAAAAGCTAGAAGAAGCGATCGATAAAACGCTCGAAGTTTGGATTGCTGGGGTAGAATTAGCGCTGAGTGAATTTGACAGCGTCGATCATTTGCCGAACAGGATTTTATTGTGCGGTGGTGGCGCAAGCCTCAAAAAACTGGTGACAGCACTTTCGGAGCGGCCATGGTACAAAGATTTACCATTTACCAAGCGGCCGACTGTCCAGCATATTAAACCAACTGATGTGATCGGTATTACTGATTCGACAGGCGATATTACTGATCATACGTTTATCACTGCCATGGGCCTTTTGCGGGTCGGCCATGATACAATGGTGGGGAGTCAGGATGGGCGTAGTCTTATGGAAAAAGTTAATCGGTTGTTAAAGATATAAGATAAATTTATACGATGAAAAAAGACGTCATTTACATCGATGTCGACGACGATATCACGACGATTGTCGGCAAAATCAAATCGGCCAAAGAGCGAATCGTTGCTCTGGTACCGCCGAAACGGATTGGTGTGCTACAAAGTGCGGTGACCATGCGGCTACTGACCCGGGCAGCCGGTGATGTCGATAAGCGCTTAGTATTGATTACCGGCGATAGCGCGCTGGCTGGGTTGGCAGCAGCAGCTCGTATCCCAGTGGCAAAAAACTTACAGACCAAGCCAGAAGTTGCTGAAGTACCGGCTCTAAAGGTTGATGGCGATGATGATATTATTGACGGTCGTGAGCTAGTTGATCCGGCACCTGCGGCTGACGCTGATCGTCCAAAATCAGCTCCAGCGGCCTCTGCTACTCCTTCTGCGAGCGACAAAAAACCGGCCACACCGGCCAAAAAGAACACACCAAAAGTTCCGAACTTCAATCTGTTTCGCAAGAAGATGTTGTTGATCGGCGGCGGCGTGTTGGCGCTGCTGATTTTCCTTATCTGGGCGATTTGGTTTGCACCGCGTGCCACAGTCGTGATCACTGCCAAGACCACTTCGTTGTCGATTAACAATAATGTCGCGCTCAAGCTCGAAGGGGCGACCGACACCCAATCGCGCGTCATCAAAGCACTCTACCAAGAGCAAAAGCACGATGTATCGGTTGATTTTACACCTACCGGCAAGAAACGAGTGGGCGAGAAAGCCAGTGGCACCATGCGGCTATCTCGTACGTCGATTTCTAGTACACCGATCAGTGTGCCAGCGGGTACGGCTTTCTCGGCTGGTGATTATACCTTTGTGAGCACGGAGTCAGCGACCCTGAGTGGCACTAGTGTCGGCCCTGGTGGGCTTGTCCAGAGTGGGGCGTCAGTCAAGGTGGTGGCAACCAAGATCGGCGATGAGTATAACTTATCAGAGCGCCGCTACCAGTCGAGTATCGATGGCATCAGCGCACAAGGGACGAACATGTCTGGCGGCAGTAGCCGAGACGTCACGGTAGTGAGTAGCGAGGATGTCGCCAAAGCGAGCGAGCGCCTCAAAGAGCAAAAAGATACGTCAGCACAGGCGAAACTCAGCAGCTCGTTTGGTAGTTCAGCGGTTGTCATAAAAGAAAGCTATGCAGAGCAGCTGCGTGGTATGACTCCGAGTGTGGCAGTCGACAATGAAGCGAATGGTCCGGTCACGCTTAAGGCAACTCGGTTGGCCTCGATGTTTGCAGTAGACAAAACAGAGCTCAAGAAGTACCTAGTCGGCAGCG
>ERZ772955.1501-NODE-1501-length-14407-cov-10.142768_pt1 | contig 14407 bp, 8 predicted proteins | sample MGYA00511133_ERZ772955 | MGnify/ENA primary metagenome ERZ772955 (study PRJEB29015, sample SAMEA2737914) | human oral metagenome | biome: human oral; feature: human-associated habitat; material: dental | place: China | collected 2149 ... | reverse complement strand
GCATGTGTTAAGCACGCCGCCAGCGTTCGTCCTGAGCCAGGATCAAACTCTCCGCTAAAGGGTTGCCCCTATCCGAGAGCCTGTTGGCTCAATACTTCATTCTTGTAAAAGAATTGTGTTCGTTGACCGAAGGTGTTGCCACCTTCACAACGATGTTGCATCTGGCTTGTTAGTTCAATTCTAACATGTTTTGCATTGTGTAGTTTTCAGGGTACATCCTGCACCGCGTAAGGCTTCAAGGTTCTTTGCAGTTCCTCGCGGCTCTCATCGGCGCGACTGTCATAATATAACACAGGAGACTTCTCCTCGTCAACCCCCTTTTTTATCTTTTTCTCAACTTTTTCTATGAGTGCTCACATCATATGTGCAATCAGCACGAGAATAACGCCGGGGATACCAAGAATACCGACAATGAGTGCCTTGAGAAAGGTGATCTTGATGCCGACACCAAAGAGGTTGATGACCCACAGGATGATGGCACCGACGATGCTGTTCGTGATGAGTTTCCACAGGATGCGAAACGGCAGTGCAATGAGTTTCCCGAGAATCGCAAATACAACGATGCCAACGGCAATGCCCGCAATAATGTCCAAACTAGATTTCCCTCCTGTTTTCCATAGCGCGCGAAAGGGTCACCTCATCCGCATACTCGAGGTCGCCGCCGACGGGAAGCCCGTGCGCGATGCGGGTGACCCGCACACCCATCGGTTTGAGCAGTTTTGCAATATACATCGCAGTCGCCTCCCCCTCGACGTTCGGGTTGGTCGCGACGATGACCTCCTGTACGTCGGACGTTCCGACACGCGTGACGAGTTCACGGATGCGAATATCGTTCGGCCCCACGCCCTCGATCGGCGAGAGTGCACCATGCAGGACATGATAAACGCCCGCATAGTCGTTCATGCGCTCCATTGCCGCCACATCGGGCGGCTGCTCAACGACGCAAATTGTTGTGTGGTCGCGCCGATCCGACATGCAGATCGCGCACGGGTCGCTATCCGTGAGGTTGAAACAGGTGGAGCAGAAGCCGATCTTCTCCTTCGCCTCGATGATGGCAGAGGCAAGGCGGCGTGCCCGCTCCATGTCCATATCCAGAACATGGTAGGCAAGGCGTGCCGCCGTCTTTGCCCCGATACCGGGCAGCGCACGGAACTGCTCCATCAGCTGTGTGAGCGGTGCGATACTGTGCATCAGAGAAGTCCCGGCGGCAGTCCAAGCCCACTCGTGAGTTTGCCCATCTCCTGCGCCATCATTTCGTCGACCTTCTTAGTTGCTTCATTAAATGCTGCCGAGATGAGATCCTGCAGCATTTCGATATCCTCGGGATCGACCGCTGCGGGTGCGATGATGAGGCTCTGCACCTGCTTCTCACCGTCCATGACGATCTTCACCGCGCCGCCGCCGGAAGAAACCTCGACGGTCTTGCGCTTGAGCTCGTCCTGCATCTTCTTCATCTCGTTCTGCATCTTCTGGACTTTTTTCATCATACCGGCCATATTGCCACCGCCATTGAACATAATAACTCTCCTTTTATATAGTAGATATATTTAGCCTAACAAAAACCACGTGCAACGTCAAGTGTTCTCGTCAGGCGGCAGTTCATCATAGTCGAACATCTCCGCCTCCTCGTCCGCCGTTGGTTCATACACCTCATAGGGTGCATTCTCCTCCACCGCCGGCGCAGCGGGTTTCGGCGGTGCGGGCGGCTGTGGCTTCGGCACAGGTCGCATGGCAGGTGCGGCAACCTCCTCCACGCGAGCGCCGTCACCCGCGATCTTCAGCAGCTCCGCGACGGGCGCAGGGTACGCCGGCTCCTGCAGCACAGATGTCGCAGGTGGAATCTCCTCCTCATCACCCGTACAGACGACGAGAAGCGGCCGTCCCACAAGTTCCGTCATGACCTCCTCAAAGACGGCACGATGCCGCTTCATAATGTAGTCACGCGCCATATCTGTTGCGGGACGAATGAAAAAATGCGTCTCTGTCGCGCCTTCGTAGTCCGCGCCCGAGAGCAGGGAGGAAGCGAGACGATTTCGCTCTTTGAGCCGTGCCTCGAACTTCTTCCACAGTGCCCCATCGAGCTGACGCGGTGCTCCCGGTCGAGGTACGTCCGCATTCCCGCTCTTTGCAATGCGTTTGGGAGCTGCTTTTTTTTGCGCGGGATGCGCCGACGGTTTCGATATAGCAGCAACTGCGCTTGTCGCTCCGCTCCCCACCGTGGCCGCCTGTGCCGTCCCGACCCCTGCGAGTTGTGCCGCCAGTCGGCGCACTTCCTCCTCAAGCCGAGCGATGCGTGCCGTATCGGCGGGATTTGACACAAGGGGAGCGGTTACTTCCACCGTCCCCTCCGATGGACGGCAAAGGCCGATCAGCATTGCCTCCACTGCGATGCGCGGCTGCGGCGCACTGCGGATCTCCTGCATCGTCTCGTTCAGCGTCTGCAAGATTGCCATGATTTCATCCTGCGTAAAACGTACCGCCGTTTCCCGCAGATCCTCTGCCTGCCCCTCCGTAAGCTCTGCCGCAGAGAGGGCGCCGCCCACACCGGCGATCATCAGACTGCGGAAATATTGCGCGAGCTCTGCGAGAATCTGCTTCAGCTCACGCCCGTTTTGCAGCAGTTCTCCGAGCTGAGTGACAAGCCCCGCCGCATCACGCTCTGCGATCTGTTCTGCCAGTTTTTGCGTCCATGCATTCCCGACGAGTCCGAGCACCTCCTGTACGCGCTCCGCCGTGAGCACCCCCTCTGCGAGTGCGGTACACTGGTCGAGAATCGAGAGTGCGTCACGCATCCCACCGTCTGCCTGCACGGCGATGATGCCGAGCGCATCCGCATCCGCCGTGATGCCGGACTCCTGACAGACGTATGTCAGGCGGTCACGGATCTCCGTCACCGTAATGCGGTGGAAATCATACCGCTGACAGCGCGACTGGATCGTCGCGGGCACTTTGTGCGGCTCTGTCGTCGCGAGGATGAACAGCACCTGCGGGGGCGGCTCCTCAAGGGTCTTGAGAAGAGCGTTGAACGCCTCCGTCGTCAGCATATGTACCTCGTCGATGATGTAGATCTTATAGTGCCCTGCCGTCGGTGCAAACTTTACCGACTCGCGCAGATCACGGATCTCATCAATGCCGCGGTTCGATGCCGCATCGATCTCGAACACATCCATCGACGAGCCGTCGCTGATGCTGCGGCAGGAGTCACACACACCGCACGGCGTGAGTGTCGGCCCCTCGACGCAGTTGAGCGCACGCGCGAGAATCTTTGCCGTGCTCGTCTTACCCGTCCCGCGTGGCCCCGTAAAGAGATAGGCATGACTTGTCTGCCCCATCGTCACCGCACGCGCAAGCGTATGACTGATGTGCTCCTGCCCCACGAGATCGGCGAACGTCTCCGGCCGCCAACGGCGATAGAGTGCAACGTAGGACATGACGAAACCTCCCAACAACAAAAAAGCAGCCCACCAGGCTGCTGACATCACGCGATTTCTCCCACGGCAGGCCACAGTCCCCAGGCACCCTCACGGCACATGAGACGATCCGCTTACCGCTGCTTCCTTCCGGACCTGACGGGGTTCACAGGGCCCCATTGCGCGAGACCAAGGCACTGCAGCCCGCCCTGAGAAAAATCAATAAAAATGGCGGAGAGTGAGAGATTCGAACTCTCGGTACGGTATCACCGCACACACGCTTTCCAGGCGTGCTCCTTCAACCACTCGGACAACTCTCCACTGTGCTCTCAAAAAAGCTATTCACTTCTGCAACGCTTGCTAGTCTAGCACGAGAACCGCGCCGTTGTCAAGGAAAAAATAATGGAGAACCGCCGCAGCAGCTCTCCATCATATCCACTATGCAAGGACACGCGAAAGACGTACCAGCTCGGGGTCGAGCGTCTTCGTATTATTGACCGCCTCAAAGAGGTTCACACTCACAACCTGTCCCTCGTTAAAGCTGAAGATCACATCGTTGACCCCCGAGATGATCGCAAGTGCCGCCTTCTCGCCGAGCATCGATGCCTTGATGCGATCCTCCACCGTCGGCGAGCCGCCGCGCTGAATGTGTCCAAGCACCGAGACGCGTGTATCGATCTCCGTCTTCTCGCCGATGATCTTGCCAATCTCGACCGCAGAGCCCGCGCCCTCCGCGACCACGATGATGCTGTAGCGCTTGCCCGCCTCGTACATCTCCCGCAGCTCGCAGCTGATCTCCTCCAGATCGTACGCCACCTCGGGCACGAGAATGTACTCCGCACCGCCCGCGATGCCCGACATCATCGCAAGCCACCCCGAGTGCCGGCCCATCACCTCGACGAGGATGATGCGGCGATGCGCCGAAGCCGTGTCGCGCAGCTTGTTGATCGCGTCCACGATCGTATTGCACGCCGTATCACAGCCGATCGTGTAGTCCATGCCCCAGACATCGTTATCGATCGTGCCGGGCAGCCCGACGATCGGCATTCCCGTCTCCTTGCTGAGCAGTGAGCCGCCCGTCAGTGAGCCGTCACCGCCGATGATGACGAGCCCCTCGATGCCGCGCTTGCACAGATTGTCAAACGCCGTCTTCCGCCCCTCGGGCGTCATAAACGACTTACTGCGTGCCGTCCCGAGGAACGTACCGCCGCGCTGAATCAGATCGCTGACACTGCGCGTCGTGAGCTTTTCAATGTCATCGTGCACCATGCCGCTGTAACCGTTGTGCACGCCGTAGACCTCCACGCCTTCATAGATCGCCGTGCGCACCACCGCACGCGCCGCCGCATTCATGCCCGGACTGTCCCCGCCCGAGGTGACGACCGCGATTGCCTTTTTCAGCATAAAAAACATCCCCCGTCCCTAGAGAATCACTGACAAATACAGCAACCCCCATGCCACGCTTATGCGAATCACTATCTGTCCTATATTTTACGAAAGCACACGCGAAAAGTAAAGTCTTTCACAGAAAATAATATCTGCAAGCCCTATAGACAATGAAAGCAAAAAGAGATTGGACTCCTCATCCGAGGAAATCCAATCTCACGTTTCGTTTGCTTATGAATGAGAGGCAGCTCTTAGAACGCCCACTTGACGGAGACACCGCCTGTAACGCCCCGACGCTTGCCCTGCCATCCGTTGAGATTCAGGTCATAGCTCATGCGGCTGCCCTGCGGCGCAAAGCGATAGCCGAGCTCGAGGAGCGCACTGCTCCCCTTCAGCGAGGGGCTCGGTGCGCTGTCGCCCTGTGAGGTCGCGCGTGCGTCGCCATCGAGCTCATACTCCCATGCAAGCCCTGCGTAGAACTGGCTGAGTGCCATCGCACCGTGCGTATAACGCGCGCCGATGCGCAGACGATGCGAGTTCACTGCATCGAAGTCGTACGTCTCGCCCGAGCTGAGGTGTGCGCTCGCACCCGCTGTGTGTGAATACGCATAGCGCACGTACGTACTGACCGTATCCGCTGCGCGGACGTGGAAATCCTTGCCCACGCCAACCTGCATACCATAGTAAGTGTTTGTCGTATCATAGTTTGCAAGCCCTGTGTAGTCGCTCTTCGTACGACCGACGCGCAGTGCACCGTCAATCCAGTTATCTGCTGCCGGCTCAAGCCTTGCCATCATGCCCGCGCCGACATAGCTGGTCTTACCGCTGCCGTGCGTACCGTCATCGAGATAGGAGTCATAGCTGCCGCGCCCGTACTCGATAAAGGGGCCAAAGGTCAGCGTACCCGCCTGCACTGCGTTCTCACGCGCCCAGCCGACACCGAGGTTCCAGCCCTTCATATCGACATAGGAGCCGGTTTCGTGGCGGAGTGAGCCGCCGCCCATTCCTGCCCAGAGGCCGTAGCTGCCGCCCGCAGCCGAAGCTGCTGCGCGTGCCTCCTTTTTCGCCGCATCCATCCCCGTACCCGCGAGGAAGTCAGCACCGTCATTGATGAATGCACTCGCACCCGCACGCGTCTCGACAATGGACTTGGACTGCTCGTCCATGCCCGCCTTCGTGACCGTTGCAATGAGCTTATGCGCGTCATGCGGATCCTGCGTGATGTCAAACGTATACCTGCGAGAAACGCCGTCCCTGCCCTCTGCCGTCACATTGCTGCCGACGGTGATATTACGCCCGCCGAGGGTCGTATTCTCCATGAGCGTGAACGTGTCGCCCTTTGCGAGCTTCTGCGTCGCACCGCTGCGATGAACAGCAAACTTCATCCCCGTGAGGTTCTTATCGCCACTGCTGACATTCGTCAGCTTCAGCAGAGGATTCGCATTGCGCACGGGCGCATTCTCCATGTCGAAACGGAGGTTCTGGATGTTGGTGATGTCGCCGACCGACGAGGACGTACCCGAGCCGTAGGAAACGGCAAGCGTATTGTCCTTCCCATTTGCCGCCGTACCGCCCGTGACTGTGCCCGTGACCGCCGCATTGCGGAGACGGATCACGTTGTAGTTCGTCACCGTCCCCTGTCCGCCTGTGATATTGCCGGTAAACGTATGTCCCGTGACATCGACCACGTTGTTCGATGCCTCACCGCTCGCGGAGTAGCCACCGACAATACTCCCCTGTGCATCCTGCGTCACATTGACCGTATTCGACACAGCCTTACCGCCGGCGACATCCGTCCGACCGCCGTAGATGGCAGTATAGACACCACCCGCGACATTGACCGTGTTCGTATGGCTGTCGCCCGCATCAGCCCCCGTCGCAGACGTTCCCGTGCCGCTGGTATAGCCGCCGTAGACCTTCTTGTGATTGCTGTCATTCACAGAGATCGTGTTCCCCGTGGTGGTATTGCCCGCAGCCGAGCACCCGCCCCACATCTCGGTACCGGTCGACGCTGCCGCCGTCGCTCCCTTGAATGTGTAGCCGTAGCGAACGATCCGCGTGTTGCCGCGTGCCTCGATATTCGTTTCCTTTGTGCGGTCCGCGCTGAGCTCGGTACGGAAGGTTTTTCCGTCCTTTAGCGTCAGACCGTTTGCATTCTCGACGAGCTCAACCTCGCTCTCCGTCGCCGCAAAGTCCGCCTTAATGGAGTTCAGATCGAAGTTCGCATTTGCCGCCGTCAACGTCAGCTTCGAGGAGGCGTTCTTGAATGCGACCGTAGAGAAATTCTCAATCTTTCCGACCGTCGCCGCCGTGTTGACATTCAGTGTATTGCCCTTCTCACTACCAATCACACGGTTACCACCCGAGATTTCGGCATTCGCGAGATTGCCGCCGTTGAGGTTGACCGTGTTGTTGTAGGTCTTGCCATCCACTGCCTCGGTATAGCCGCCATAGACCTTGCCCGTAATCGTGCCGCCCGTAATGGTGACGGTATTATCGTGGCTGTCCTTCTTCTCGACATCCGTATTGCTCGTGCCCGACGTATGACCGCCGTACACGTTCGTATAGCTGCCGTTCACAGTGATCTCATTGTGGTGCGTTGCATTGCCCGCCTTGGAGACACCGCCGTATGCGTTTGTCCCATCGACAGAAGCCGCCGTGACTCCCGTGAACTGGTAACCTGTGTACTTGATCTCTTTCTGGTCCGACGAGACACTGACATTCGTCTCGCTCTTTTTATCCTCGCTCAGTCCGGACTTCACTGCACCAGCGGTGTATGTACTGCCGAAGTCGATGCCGTTATTGTTCCGCATCAGGGTAATGTTGCGCCCGTTGCCGCCCGCCGTCAGCGTGTTCCAGTCGACCTTCGTCTGTCCGCCGCCCGTGACATTCAGCATTGTTCCGCTCGCAGCGACACCTGTTGTGTCGAACGTCATTTTCTGGAATCCCGCGACGCTCTGTGCCGTGTTCATGCCCTTCACATTCAGCGTGTTGCCCGTGCCGCTTGCCTGTGTGCCGCCCGTGACCGCGCCATTGACGGTTGCGCCGTTGAGATTCACGGTGTTGTTGTTCGTCGTCGCACCGTTGCCGCCCGTGACTGCGCCCGTATTCGCCTTAACGGTAACGGTATTGCCCGAGGCTTCACCGAGAGCCTTGCCGCCGACAACTGCGCCCGTGATTGACTTCTCAATCGTGACTTCGTTGCCCGTTGCCGTGCCGCCCGCCACATCGGTAAAGCCGCCGTAGACGTTGCCGCTGACCGTCGCAGATCCCTTAACGGTGACCTTGTTCTTGTAGCTGTTGTTCTTGTCCGCCGCCGTCGACCCCGTACCACTCGTCCAGCCGCCGTACACATTCGTATGGCTGTCGCTGTTCACGGTAATCTCATTGTCATGCGTCGAATTACCGCCGACGGAGCGTCCGCCCCATGTGTATTTATCAGGGCCGTTTTGAACGGTCGTCGGTGTCGTCTGATGGGCAAAGGAATATCCCTCATAGGTGACCTCATGCGCACCTTTCGCAAGGACGAACTCCTTGTATGCATCCGTCATGGTCTTGACGAGACGGTTCACACCATCTGCGACGGTAACGCCATGCATGTTCCTAATCAGCGTGCCCTTCGTCGCGTGTGCACCATGCACATTGATGTCGCTGAGACTGCGGATCGTCGTTCCTGTCGTATTCGAAAGCGTCAGGAAGGTCGCATTCTTATTCATATGTTCGTTGAAACGGAAATTGATCTCGGCAAAATTGTTAATGTTGGCTGCTGTGGCATTGCCGTATACGTTCAGTTTATTGCCCGTCGTATAGTCTCTGCCGCCCACCGAGCTGCTGCCGCCGTTGATGTTGCCGGAGATGCTCCCTGTATAGGCAGCCTGCCCGTCGCCAATATTGACGGTGTTGCCCGTCGCGTTTCCGCTCCCCGTACGTCCGCCGTCGATATTGCGTACCGAGCCTGCCGTAACGGTGACCGTGTTCCCCGTCGCATCACCATTCGTTGAGAAACCGCCGTAGACATCGTGATTCGCCGCTGACCCGCCGTTGATATTGACCTTGTTGCCCGTTGCGGCTCCGGACGAAGCAACACCGCCAAAGATATCGCCGCCCACCGTACCATTTGTGAGCGTAACCGTATTGTTCTCCGCTTTCCCAGTACCACCGGCTGAACCGCCATAGGTGGACTGCTGCACCGTACCGCCGTTGATGTCGACAAAGTTCCCCGTTGCATTCCCGCCGGTTGCACCCACAGAGCCGCCGGTCAGCGAGCCGGTCACCTTGCCGCTGTTCAGCACTGCACGGTTGCCCGTTGCACTGCCCCCCGACGAGACGGTCACGCCGCCGAACATATTGTTCACCGTATCGGTCGCCGCTCCGTTGAACGTGATCTTGTTGTCGATGCTGTCGTTCTTCGCGTTCTCTCCCGTCGCCGTTGAGCCCGTGCCGCTCGTCCAACCGCCATAGACACTCTGTGCGCCATGGTTGCCGGTCAATGTTATTTCGTTTTTCGTTGTCGTATTACCAATGACAGAGCGACCGCCCCATGTTGCTGTACCGTCCGTATCCTTTGTCGTCGCTTCCTTGAACTGATAGGTACGATAGGTGATCTTGTCGCCGGCCGTGTGTTTCTTGATGATGGTTTCCGTCTTGTCAGCCGTTCGTCCCACATCCGCAGGATTGTCAACATCAATACCGTGCGCGTTCTCGATCAGAGTGCCGCCGCCGACCGGTGCATTTTTCACATGGAGCTGGTTGAGGCTTTTGAGATGCGTTTTCTCGCCGTACGTATTGACCAATTTAAGCAGCGGATTGCTCGTATTCACATGGCTGAAATTAAAATGGATCGTCTCAAAATTCTTGATGTTGCCCGCCTGTGCATTGGCATTGACGTTGAGCGTGTTCCCCGTCGTCTGATCCTTCGTCCCGCTCGTGTTTCTGCCGCCATAGATCGTGCCGGTAATCGTCCCTACTGCACTGCCCGCGCCGTCACCGAGATTGACCGTGTTCCCCGTAGCGTTGCCGTTCGCCGCCCATCCGCCGTAGACATGCTGGTGAATGGTACCATTCCCCGCCATAGTGACGGTATTGCCCGTGGCATTTCCATTCGCAGCATAACCACCGTAAACACGCTGGTGAACATCGCCGCCCTTGACGGTGACCTGATTGCCCGTGGCGTTACCCCCCTCATTGGCAGCACCGCCGAGAACATCTCCCCAAACAGTGCCACCCTCGATGAATACTTTATTCTCGATTGCGTTGCCATCACTTCGTGATGTGGTGTAACCGCCATAGACGCTCTTAGGATCAGAAGAAGAACCTACATCGCCGGCTTTGAGCGTCACGATATTTCCCTTTGCATTGCCTCTCCCGTTCGGCGCAGAGGGGTCTGCCGACCTTCTCGTCGTCATCCCGCCGATGAGATCGCCGTTCGTCCGCTTTCCCTCAAATGTGACTTCATTGTTCTCGGCGTGCCCGCCGCCATCCGTCACACCACCGTATACGCCCTCCGTAACCGAGCCGGGAATCGCTGACGATTGACGGATGAAAACCTTATTTCCCGTCACATTTCCCTTGCCGAAGGTAAATCCCCCGAACAAATCCTTCGTATAGTGCCGATCTTTGAATATCAGTGTATTGTTCGTTACGTTGCTATGATCGGATTCCGCACGGATAAACCCTGCTGCTGTACCGAACGGATGGCTCGAATCATCCATGGCATTATCCGATGGTGCATGCGCAGAGTCGATCTCCACATGATTCCCCGTCACATCCGCCGCAGACACATTCTGCGCAGACGAAAGGAATCCGCCCCCGCTGAGCGCAATTGCAACGAGCAGTGCCAGACGACGTGATTTCATTTCTTTGAACAAGCAGTTCGCCTCCTAATTCTGCGTTTTCAACGCGATCCATAAAATATAATTTTCCATTAGGACGATATTACCACATTTTTTTCCAAAAGAAAATATCTATGATATAAAAACTGCAATTATTTTTCAATCGATCAACTCTTACAACGATTGTGCACACGTTCATATCTAAGGATTTGCAGACACAGTGCGGGCAAAAAAGATGCGTCAAGATGGCGGTGCTGAATTTATCAGTGCTTCCCTAAATTTCTCAGTGCGTGCCTGAGCACACGCGGCGCACAAAAATGGCGTGCCGCACAGGATCAAACGCCTTTGTGCAGCACGCCCTTCGGGGCCGTTTTGCAGAGCTGCCCCCACTTTCGATGTGGAGACGATACTCAGAGTTTCCAGTCGATATAGGCACTGCCCAGCCAACCGCTCCGCCGCCCCTGCCAACCGGACAGGTTGACTTCGCAGGTGACGCGCCCGTGCTTCGGCGCACTGCGCCAGCCGAGTTCCATGAGAGCACTCACGCCGGCTGCACCGGAGGCAGGCATCTCGTAGCTCTGGAAGTGTGCCGCCGCACCGTTCCCCATCTCGTACTCAAGTGCGAGCCCCGCATACAGTGCAGAGGCGGAGTTGCGGCGCGTGTAGCGGGCCCCTGCACGCAGACGGTGCGAGTCCGTCGCGTGGAAGTCGTAGGTCTCCCCCGAATTCAACCGAGCCGATGCACCATTCGTATGCGACCAGAAGTAGCGTACATAGCAGTCGAGCTGCGCCGCTCTGCCCACCGTCCGCGTCTTGCCGACACCGAGCTGCATCGCCCAGTACGGCGCAGTATAGCGATAAGTGGTGAGCCGTGAGGCGTAGACCTGTCCGCGATAGTTTGCCTTGGTACTGCCTCCGTGCAGGACTGCCTCCATCCACGCCCCGTTTGTACGGTCCATCCGTGCAAGAACTCCCGTACCGAGATAGCTGAGGTCCCCGCTGCCATGTGTACCGTCGCCCATGTAACTGTCATATTTCCCCGTTGCATACTCAACGAAAGGACTGAAAAGGAGTTCTCCGCTCTTTCGTGCAAAGATGCGTGAGGCACCAACCGCCATGTTGGACGCACGCAGGTCGATGTCCGAGTCCGTCCGTGTACGCATACTGCTCTTTTGCATGACGGCCCAGATTCCATACTGCCGCCTGCGCTCACGGTCATCGTCCGCAGCCCCCATGCCGGCAGAGGCGAGGAGATCCGCCCCGCGGTTAATCAGTTCGTTCGTCGCGGTGCGCGTCTCAACGAGGGAGCGGGTACGCGGGTTGACGGTAGTCGCCCGCAGCGTTGCAACCAGCTCCTCGTTGCCGCGCCGCCAGACATCGAAGGCATAGCTGAGAGAGACACCTTGCATGGTCTCAGTCGCCCGCTCCATTCCGGCGATATTGAGGGTACCGCCCGGCGCGACGCGCAGCAGGCTGACGGTGTCGCCGGGGCGCAGGACAAGTGCGCGCCCCTCCACACCGACACCGACGGAGACTCCCGAGAGGCTCTGCGTCATCGTACGGAGCTGCAAGCGCGTCGGGCTGGAGGGGCTCGCCATCGGGTCGAGGTAGAAGTCCAGATGCTGCACGTAGACGAGCTTCTCCGCCTTTGCTGTTCCAACGCCATGGATAGCAAGAAGGTTGTTGTTCTCACGGTTGCCGCCGGAGAAGCCGCCAAAGATCACACCGTCCACCTCCGCGCCGTTCTTGAGGTTGACGATGTTCTTCGACCCGCGTGCCCCGTAGCCGCCGTAGACGTTACCCTGCATGATGTGAACGCCGTCGAGCGTGACGACGTTCCCCTCGGCGCTGCCGAGCAGGCTGCGTCCGCCGTAGACGTTGCCGCGTACCGAGCCACCCGTGATCGCGACACTGTTGTTGTTTGCAGATCCGGTGCCGGAAAAGCCGCCGATTACGGCTCCACTAATGTCGCCCCCGGAGATAGCAACGCGGTTGCCATCGGTCTGCCGCCCGCTGCCGCCATAGACGACGCGCAGCGTTCCGCCGGTGATCTCGACAGTATTACGAAGGGCCTTGCCCCGCTGCGCGACACCGCCGACTGCTGAGCTACTGACGGTACCGCCCGAGACGATGAGATGGTTGTCCTCCGCATTTCCTCCGCGTCCGCCGGTCTCCTGCGGAGCAATGCCGCCGCCTGCGATGTTCGCCCAACCGCCGGAGATGTGCACGGTATTGTGCCGCGCATTTCCACTCTTGCGCACGCGCCCGCCATAGACCCCCTCCTCGGCACGACCGTCGCTCATCTCCACGGTGTTCCACTCCGCGTCGCCAACGCGCAGGCCGTTCGCCCCTGTGACATTCCCGCCGTAGATCTCATCTGTCACCGTGCCGCCCCGCATGATGACCGTGTTGTGATGCGTTCGGCCGGACAGTGCCGCACCATCCAGATGTCCGCCGGAGACACGCCCCGTCAGATGTGCGCCTGGCAGGATGACGAGACGGTTGCCGTAGGTATCTCCGCCGCCTTCCGTATAGCCGGCTGCGATGTAGCCTTGGTCCAGTGCGTGAGGCGGATGATGTGGCTGTCGACGGTCAGTGTGTTGCCATAGACGTTGCCGTTGTCGTCTGCCGAGCCGATGTAGCCCGCCGCACGCGGATTCGTATCCGGCCCCGTCCAGTCGCGCGAGGATACGATGTCATGTCCTGTAACATCCGCCGCAGCGGCATACTGCGGAAACAACACGGCTCCTGAGACAGCGATCCCGATCATCAGAGCCAAACGTCTGCCTTCCAATTTCTTCATGTGAATTCGTTTCTCCTTTCTCTGCGAAGTCGCTGATAAAATCTGCCCACATCTGATGTGCTCTGTTTTATCAGCAAATTATAACATAAACACAATCCAAGCCTTTTCGCTCATATTAAAAGGACCTTTATCCTATGTCAAGTGTATTTTTGATCTATTAATAAATATTTAATATGGCATAGTCTCTTGTTATGCTACAAAAAAATTTCCAGTCGAAAAAAATATACCTGAACCATAACACAAGAAAAAAGGCTGTTGCACGAAGACCTTTCAGTCTTCGTGCAACAGCCCATGTCATAGGTCCTATTTATCTCATTGACAAGACAACGTCTGCGTCTTTCCGTCAGATTTTGTTTGATCGGCAACGCCTCAGTGTCTTTGCGGCTTGAACTGCTCCTCACCCCACCCAACGATACCATGCTGATCGGGCATGATGGAGGGATCAAAAATAGGATTCTTCCCCGCTGCCTTCTGCACAAAGTAGTCGGTGAGCGCAATGCGTGCAAGAGGAGCGAGGCGCGCGATAGCATAGAGGTTTGTAAGGCAGATCATCGCCATGAAAAGGTCGGCAAGGTTCCACACGAGTCCAAATGCCGCCACACAGCCGAAGAAGACCATCGCGACGACGGCGAGACGGTAGGCAAAGAGCGCGGACTTCGTGTTCTCGGTGATGAAGTGGATGTTGATCTCGCCGTAGTAGTAGTTGCCGACGACGGAGCTGAACGCAAAGAGGAAGATGAGTACGGCGAGGAGACTGGATGCCCACGGTCCGAAGACGCTTGCGAGCGAATCCTGCGCGAGTGCGATGCCCGTTGTGTCACCGCCAATGGTGTACTGACCCGTGAGGAGGACGATAAACGCCGTCGCCGAGCAGACAATCCACGTATCGACATAGACGCCGAACGCCTGGACGAGCCCCTGCTTGACGGGGTGCGTGACGTTCGCCGTCGCCGCCGCATTCGGGATCGAGCCCTCGC